>Ga0074045_10002537_pt1 | contig 16896 bp, 11 predicted proteins | sample BogForMeECP23OM2_FD_94442 | JGI IMG/M metagenome (GOLD analysis project Ga0074045, IMG submission 94442) | Bog forest soil microbial communities from Calvert Island, British Columbia, Canada - Bog Forest MetaG ECP23OM2 | ecosystem: Environmental > Terrestrial > Soil > Wetlands ...
AGCACCTTGCGCCGTCGCTTTGGCACAAATACTACATGATACTTACAGTCCCAACTGGAATGCGCTAAGCTTTGATATATTTCCGACATAACATCCTCCTTTTTTCTGGCTCTCACCAAGCCACGGGGGATGTTATGCCAAAACGGAACGGTCAAACCTTTTCTGGTCTCACTGGTCGAACCAGTGGCTTACCTAAAATCTGAGTTAGCGTCGTTGAGCGCCCCTGAGCGTCGCTGGGGCATTGGCCCAGAATCCGCCTTTTAAGCCGAAGGTCGTGGGTTCGATTCCCCTCGCCCGCTCCATAAATCACGCAAAATTCGCGTTGATTCGGCTACCGGCAGCCGAGCCCGCGTGGCTTGGCTTGAACCGGAAGCCCATCCGGATTTACAGGGAAGCAAGAAACTGGAGCACACTTCCTACGCTGAATTCAGGCATGCCCTTATTAAGGAACGAGTCTGCCTTGGACCCGATGAGAATGGCGTGCTGCAGTACATGCCGAAAGCCGAGTGGGGGCTCACGTACGAGCGCGGGAGAATTTACTGGAACGTCATATTCATGCTAGGAAAAGAAGTCCAGCCCAACGAATTCAACTTATGGACCGGATTTTCCGTCACGGCCATCAAGGGCGATTGCGGCAAGCACCTCTGGCACATAAGAGAAATCATCTGCGCTGGAAACGAAGAACACTACCAGTGCACCATTCGATGGATGGCCAGAGCCGTGCAAAGACCATGGGAACGGGGCCCCGTTGCACTGGTTTGGAGAGGTCCGAAGGGGCCAGGGGAAAATCTGGCCCTCGATGGCTTCAGGGAATTATTCTGTTCCCACTACCTCGTCATCACCAATGCGGAGCATTTTGTCGGCCGATTCAACAGCCACTTGCGGGCGAAATGCCTTATCGGCTGCAATGAAGCGTTTTTCGCTGGGGACAAGCGCCACGAAGGCGTTCTCAACGGTCTAATCATCGATCCGCAGATGTCCATCGAGCAAAAATTCGTTGACCTTCAAGCGGACATGAATCTCTCCCAGGTCATCCTTCTTTCTAATCTTGATTGGGTCATTCCCACGGACGAGCAGGAGAGAAGGTTCTTCATGGTGGATGTCAGCGACCGGAAGACTGGCGACTTCGAATACTCCAGAGCGCTTCGCCAAGAACTCGATCACGGCGGAAAGGAAGCTCTGCTCTACCATCTAATGCACGAAGTCGATATCTCACAATTCGAGCCGCGAAACGTTCCACACACAAAGGCATTGCGAAGCCAGATGAGCGAAGCGGCAGACTGCAACCGGAGCAAATTTCCGGATATGATTTGAACACGGCCAGCGCTCAACTGGTGGGCGAAACCGTCCAGCAAAATCCCTTAGTCATCCCGAACTGAACGCGGAGGGTTCACTCGTCCTCATCGAGTTCAGCACGTCCTCGCCGCAGTTCTGGAACATCTTCTTCCCACCCAACTCCAACTGACCTCGCGGCTTCTGCCGCCCTCCCTATCAGTTGCGTCAAAGTTCGCTCACTTTGCTCACTGAATCGTCACATAAACCGAAGAGTCGTGGGTAACGGGCCCGGTCGTGCCTTGAATTTGCGCGTGAGCCGAACCCGTGGCCACGACATCGATTGTCGATGATTGCGACACTCGATTGTTGGCGTCCCCGCTGTACTGAGCGTAGATTTCATGCGTTCCTGGGAACGGCAAGGCAACCTGTGCCGTTGCCGTACCGTTCACGAGTGTAGCTGGTGGCGCGAGGGCACCATCGTTGCCGTTCTCCCAAAAATTGACCGTGCCCGTTACCGCCTTCGAGGATGTCACCGTTGCGGTGAGTGTGAGCGAAGGCGTGTTTGCGGCTGGAATTCTAGTGGCTGACGCCGTAATCGAAACCGTCGTGGGTACAGGATTGTTCCCGCCACCGTCTCCTCCACAACCAAACGCCAGCGCCACGACACAACTGGCAGCGAGACCCAGGGCCACGCGATAGCTCCGCTTGTGTGCGGGCATCAACCACAGAAGCATCAGCAGCGCCGTGCAAACACAGCTACCTCCGAGTCGCCAGGCCGCTGGCTTGGAAATCCATATCATCCCTCCACGCTGCTTCCGCAGTGCACTTGCCGTTCCTGAGCTCGATGGTCCAAGCGTAGTTAGTGTTACGGTTGCTGTCCCCGAAGCATGGTTCGCGAGACGAATGGAAGCGGGAGAAATCGTACACTCCACATTTTTAAGGATTGGATCAGAACAGGTTAAAACGACAGTGCTGCTCATGCTTGTCAACGGTGCGATGGTAATCGTCGAGGAACCGTTTTGGCCGGCAGTGATGGTCAACGAGCCTGGATTTGCTGTCAGCGAGAAATCCGGCAGATTTACATTCAGGAAATCGCTGTACGCCGAAGCGGAACCGTAATTACTGTCACCGTTGTAGGTAATCACGAAGTGCTCGCCATTTGAGGGCTTGGCCGTCGCGCTCAGTCGAATCTCCCAATTTCCACTCGCGTCCGCGGTTGTGGTGGTAGTCACGCCACTTTTGATTTGCCCGTCGGCGGTGCCAGATAACGTAACAGTTCCCTTCGGTTTCAGTGCCGTGTTCGAGGTCGGAACCGCGGTGTCAATGATGCCTGTGATTGTCACCGTGCCGCCATAATTCACCGTCGTCGGGCTAACGCTCATGCTGGCTGTCGCGTGATGAAGTACATTAATCGTCGTCGAAGTGGTTGAAGCTGCGTAATTCGAATCACCGCTGTATTGAGCGGTAAGCGCGTACGAACCCGCGCTGGGTATCTTCACCATCGTCGAATTGGTCCAGAACAAGGGTGCCGCGCCATTCAGCCCGGGCTCAGCGATTACCCGAACAGGGCTGCCAAGCTGAGTAGTCCCCACGGAAAACGAGATCGTGCCCGTCGGCGCCACGCCCGGTTGCGATTGCACGCTTCCATTAACACTGACCTGAAATCCTACGCCTTCGACCAGACTGCCCCTCGTCAAGATCTGCTCCGTAATCGACGTCTGCAACCCGGACCGCCCGGGCTTCCGGTAGACCGGTTGCGCGATCACCCGCGTAAACGTAATGACATCCGTAATCTCCGCGGCGCTCAAGGTCTTCCCGTAAGGCGGCATCACGGGAGACTTCCCGAGGGCGCTCCCGCCCAGGGTGATGATGTTCTGCATGTACTCGTCGCTTTCTCGATTCAGTTTTTCGCCGTCGTTCATCAGCGGGGGCATGGGCGCCATGTTGCTGCGGTTCGATGGGCCCGCCGGGCTGGCATCCGCGTGGCACCACACACAGTACTGGTAGAAGATGCGTTTGCCCTGCGATTCCTGATAGCCCAGCTTGATCGGTTTGGTGTTGTCGTTCCAATCGAGCTCTGTGTCGTAGGAGCCATAGGCAACACCCGGCTTAACTGGCGCTGCGCTCCTGTTGCAGCCGGAGAGCGCCAGCACGCAAAGCACCGCGCACACGAAGAGCGCAACCAGCAGGAGTTTCGCTTTCATCGGCCCGCTCCTTGCGAGGTCACGCGCACATTCCCGGTATTCTTGGTGGTTTGCAGGTTGATGCCTGCGCGCAGCGTCATCAGGTACGCCGTGAGCGCCCGTATCTCTTCGTCCGTGAAATTACGGCGGGGCTCGATCGTGTCCGGCTGCAAATCTTGCGGATTGCGTAGCCACGCTTCGATCCATGCCGGCGTCAGCCAGTTCCCGGCGTTGTTCAGATTCGGGCCCACGTAGCGGCCCGTTCCACCAATCGTGTGACAGGACTGGCAGCGGTAGTTCACTTCGTAGAGTCGTTTGCCCGTCGATACCATCGCCGGGGTGAATTGACTGGAATCCACGCTCTCCGGATCAACAACAGGTTTTTGCATGAACGTCGACAAGAACTCCGCGGCGATCGCTGCATCCTTATCCGGCATGTTGAATTGCGGCATGCGCAGAGTCAACGTAGGACGGATGGTCTGAGGATTCTTCAGGAAGTCCGCGATCCACTTTTTCTGTGCGCGGCTGCCCTCGCAGGAAAGGTCCGGAGCAAGCGTTCCGCCATAGCCGTTGAAGCGATGGCAAGCGTAGCATTTATAGCGCTCGTAAACCCGGGCGAATGCGCCCACGGCCTGGAAAGATGCTTCTTTTCTAGGCACAACCAGACGTTCCAGAGCACTGGTGGGCGCCGGCCCTATCTGACTCAACAATGCGGTGGTCACCGCGTCCAGATCCGCCTGGTTCCAGTTGTACCCCGGCATGCGCGCGGCGGGATTTACCGATACCGGGTCCGGCAACTTCGCTTGAATGTAGGAAACCAGGGTGTGCTCGATCCTTGCCTTGCTGAACTCCAACTCCGAAGCGTTCTTGGCGCCCAGAGCGGTGAGATCGGGCCCAAAGTCCTTCAGCGCGCCGATTCCGGCCAATGCGTGACAACTGGCGCAGCCTTTCTCCCTGAACAAACGCTTTCCCGTCTTTACTTCTTCGTCAGTGGCCAGGCCGAGTTGCGGCACATTTGCGAGCAGGGCGGGATCTGCGAGCTTGTTGATCACATACTGCGAGACCTTGTAAAGGACTTCATCGCTCCACTCATACCGAGGCATGGTGCAATGCGGCAAATAACTTTGTGGGTTTCGCAGCCAGGCGACCAGCCATTCTTCGTTGACCTTACTGCCCACCTTGGTAAGCTCCGGGGCGATTTCTCCTCCGATCATTTTAGACTCACCGGCGCGCCTGGCTGCCAAGGAGTGGCAGGTGGTGCACATAATCTGCCGGAAACGCACTTCGCCTTGGGCAAGGAGTTCCGGGTTTTTGCTCAACTTGGTTACCACCGCCGGATTGATCTTGTACGTCTCAATCGGCTTGGCCTTTTGCACGCTCAAGAACGCGGACAGGGCTTTGATCTCGTCTTCCTTCAGGGGGAATTTCGGCATGCGCAGCTCGTTCTTGGTCTCATAGCCGTTCACGGTGACTTTGCCGTCTTCAGCGACGATGGTACGGGGTTCGTTCAGCCATTTGTAAATCCACTGGCGCGAGACCTTATAGCCCACACTCGAGAGATCCGGGCCCAACTCGGGTGGATGCAGGTTGTTGAGCTTGTGGCAAGCCTGGCAGTTCAGGTGCGTCAGCAACTCACGGCCGCGCGCGAGTTGTGGTGTCTCCTTTAGATCATCCTGGTGGCAGCCCCCGCAGGAGGCTTGCAGGAAATGAGCAGGGAGGATGGGTTTTTCCCAAGCCAGCGTGGTTTCATGTGCTTCGGCTACTTCGGTCGCTGGGCCCTGGCCGCGATGGCAAATGGTGCATCCCCAGTCGCGAACATTATGATGGGGAATGGGCGGGTGTGCGCGAAAGGGCTGTGGCACGGAAGCATCCGCGAGGCTCGCTTGGATGATGCCCTGGTGGCAGGTGGTACAGCGGTCGGTGACGTTCATGCCCGGCAGCCACACCTGGTCAATGTTCGGGCTGTAATCGGCGAGGAGTTTTTTTGTGTCCGGCCGGCCTTGAGCGAACTTCACAAACCAGCGCTTATAGTGCTTCCACTCTGCGTGGTAATCCTTCAGAGGCGAAATCGCCAACACGAGCACGCAAACGACCGTGGACAGAGCGAAGGCAAGCCGCAGCTTCTCCGACAACTTGCCCATGTTTTCAGCTGGCATGCGTCCCCCAGGGCCACACCCAGGACCACCCGGGGCCGCGGAAGAACGTCCCTACCACCGTCAGGCAAAGGGCCGTCGCAATGAACCACGTCATGATCCACCAGGAGAGCGGCTTGGTGCGCAGTGCGCCCATCCGTCCGGTGGTTGCCTGCGAAAGATAGGACGCCACCAGCAGACCTGCGACCAGCACGGTCGGCACAATGATTGTCCAGGCGTCCACTACCACCAGCAGGATCAGCAATGCAACTACTACCCCAAGGACGATGCCAAATCGCTTGGAAGCTTGCTCGCTCCAAAGCGGCTTTCTCTCCACATTTACGTTGAAGTAAGGGATCACGATGAGAGCGATAACCACCAGCGTTGGGATCAGAATTCCGGCCACAAACGGCGGGAAAAAGTGGAGCAATTCCTGCAAGCCCAGGAAATACCATGGCGCCTTCGCCGGGTTGGGCGTGAGCAGAGGGTTGGCTAACGGCTCGAGGGGCGCATCCCAAATCAACGCAACTATCGCCATCGCGATGATCAGCACTTCGAAAACGATGGCTTCGCGCACCAGCAGGTGCGGATGGCTCATCACTTTGGGTTCACGTTCGTCTTTCACCTTGGCAGAAGTATTCCCTGCAATGAAGACAATCCGGCGGGGTTCCTTCTTGGCATCGGAACTGAATCCCGATTCGATTTTAGTTTTTTCCATCATCGTCTTTTGACCCCACCGTCAGTCCGCCGTCCTTCTGCACACGCCAGAAATGCACGCCGATGAAGAGGAACGCCAGCAGCGGGAGAATGACCACATGGAGCACGTAAAACCGCAGCAGCGCATTTTCGCCGACAATGTGTCCGCCCAAGGCCAAGAAGCGAACTTTGTTTCCGATGACCGGCATGGCGGAAATTATGTTGGTGCCCACCGTAACCGCCCAGAATGCCAACTGGTCCCAAGGCAGCAGGTAACCCGTATAGCTCAGGAACAACGTGAGGAGCAGCAGAATGACGCCAACCACCCAGTTGAACTCGTGGGGTGGTTTGTATCCGCCGCGGTAAAACACGTGAAACATGTGCCAGAACACCAGCAGGACCATTAGGTGCGCACAGACACGGTGCATGTTCCGCAGAAACACTCCGTTCGACACCACGAAACGCAAGTCCTTCATGTCGTGATAGGCCTGTGGCGTCGCGGGATGGTAATAGAACATCAGGAGCACGCCGGTCACCACCAAGATGATGAACAGCAGCAGCGACAATGACCCTAGATAGTAGGCTGCCCGCACGCGCAAGGATTTCTCTCTCACCTTCACCGGCAGCCAGTGCAGGAACAGGTTGCCGAATATCGCGAGGCTGCGTGTGCGGTTGGTGATGGCCGGGCCGCGCCGGAAGACAGACTTCCAAACCCGTGTGGTCCGGAGGCTCTCGAGAGCGGTATGGAACGAAGTGGCCACAATTTTCCTCAGACCTTCAAGACCTGATCGGCTTTGATGATTTGCAGTTTATCCACTCGCAACTCACCGTCAACGGTCAGGGTGACCGCGTAGTGTGGTAGGGGGCGTGACGCGGGACCTTCGATTTTTTTGCCGTTCGGCTGGAATTTGCTGCCGTGGCAGGGACAGGCAATCATGTTCCCTTCCGGTTTCCACTGAGTGATACAACCAAGATGCGTGCAGACCGCGGAGACCGCGTAAAATCCCGCCGGAGTACGTACGATGTAGACCTGCTGGTCTTGTAGGAAGGTGACAGAGTTCACCGGGTAGAGATCCGGATTGCCGGCGCGAAAGGTAGTCGACGGTTCGAACAGCACGTTCGGCGAAAAGAACTGATAGGTCAACGCCACGCCGCCCAGCCCGGCAACTCCCAGCGCTCCCACGGTGATTTCGTTGAGAAAATCCCTTCGGGACACCTCCAGCTTTGCGTCTGCATTTGGCTGTGCCTGGTTTGCCTTGTCGTCGCTCATGGATTCAGAACGATCTCCTCATGGGGCTGCAAGCTGAGATCCTGGTCGAATACCTCAAAAGCTTCCATCGAAATGGTGTTCACAGGGCAACGTTCCGCGCACAATCCGCAGCGGATGCAGATGGTTTCATCCTTAACCATTACGGAGCCCTCAACCTGGTTCAGTTCTTCCGGCGAGGTGTGTTGGAGGTTTAGACTGCGTAGCTCGCGCTCTTTGCCCAGGCGTTCCTTTTCTTCGCGAGTGAATGCAAAATTCTTCAACGGCACCAAAGACAGGCAGTTCTCCGGACAGACATCCACGCAGCCGCCACAGAGGATGCACTCTGTCCCATTCGCCTCGGTGCCCTCGAAGATCGTATTGATCCAACACCGCAGGCAGCGGCGGGCTTCGCGTCGCGCCTGCTCCTCGGTGTATCCGCATTCCACTTCCGCCACGCCGGTGCGCCGTTCGATCGGCAGAGCAGGCACGGCCAGGCGTGAATACTCGTCGTAATGGGCAGCCATTTCGTGGTGGTCGAGCACGGTGATCTGCACGAATCTTTCTTTTGGTTTCCATTGCGGGCCGCGCAGGAACTTGTCGATCTGGAGAGCCGCCTTTTTGCCGTCCGCTACCGCATTGATGACGAATCGCGGCCCGAAAGCCACGTCGCCGGCGGCGAAAATACCGGGCGCAGTGGTCATCAGAGTGTCGGGATTGATCTTCAGTGTGCCTTGGCGCGTGGTTTCGATGCCGTCCTCGGGCTTCAGGAAGGAAAGATCGGAAACCTGCTCGATCGCCAGGATCACCGTGTCACAGGGAATCACGGATTCGGTTCCCGGCGAGAACTTTGGATTGAAGCGCTTGTTTTCATCGAAGACAGAAATGCACTGGATGACTTCGAGGCCAGTAAGCTTCCCATCCTTCCCCACGAACTGCTTTGGGCCCAAAGAAGGACGCAGCTTGATGCCCTCAAGCAAACCTTTTTCGATTTCTTCCTCGGACGCCGGCATCTCCGCGCGCGACTCCAAGCAGACCAGCTGCACCTCCCGCGCGCCCATGCGCAACGCTGCCCGCGAAACGTCCATGAGCTCCTCCATGGCCAAGTCCATTTCGCTGGAAGTTTGCTCATTCGGAACGTCGACATTGGCCATGTCTGCCACAAGCTTCTGCTGCTGTTCCCGCAATGCCGACCGAGCCACATCGATGGCCACGTTGCCGCCGCCGATGACCACGACGCGCTTTCCCACTTCAAAGCAGTAGCCCAGATTCACGTTCAAGAGAAAATCGATGCCCTTGACCACGCCATGCAGATCGTTCCCCGGAAGGTTCAGTTCGCGGCTGCCGTGCAGCCCAAAGGCCAACACCACCGCTTGGTAGCCCTGCCGGCGCAAGTCTTCTAGCGTAAAATCCCGCCCCAGCCGCATGTTCAGTTTCAATTCCGGCCCGAGATCGAGAATCTCGCGGATCTGCGCTTGCAAGACGTCGCGGGGCAAGCGGTACTGCGGGATACCGAGGTGCATCATGCCGCCTGGCACTACCGACGCTTCAAAGATGGTCACCGGATACCCCAGTAGTGCCAGGTCGTGCGCCGCGGACATACCCGCCGGACCAGAGCCAATGACCGCGACTTTCTCGCCAAACTTAACGTCGGGCTTGCCGCCAAAAACGTCGATCGGATTCCTCGACTCCGGCCCATAGCGTTCAGTGACAAAGCGTTTCAGCGCACGGATCGAGATGGGCGCGTCAAACTCGCCACGGCGGCATGCGGACTCGCAGGGATGCCCGCACACGCGCCCGCAAATGGACGCGAACGGGTTGGGGGTGCGGGAATAACGATACGCTTCCGCGTATCTTCCCTGGGCAATAAGCGAGACGTACCGGCCAGCCTGTGTATGGACTGGACACGCCTGCATGCAAGGGAAGTTGGACTCCAACCACTCTAAATCGACCAGTTTGGTTCGCGCTGTCACCTGGTGCTCTCCGGATCCGCGATTTCTTGTTGCTTACTTTTTGACCGTCAAATCGGCGGCTGCTGAGCCAGCCACTTCGACCGCTTGTGTGGCGACTTTGCCGTCTTCGCTCCACGTCTTCAGCGTGTGCTTGCCTGGAGGAACGTTTTTGGTCTCGTAGGCTCCATAGCCTGCAATTAACAAACCAAGAAGAAGGCTATTCGTGACAACTTCTATCTAGCTCATTTGCAAGCCCGTTCTTCATTGAATGTGACAGGCAACCTAAGGCTTAGTGACAAGCGACACACATTCTTTCCGTCCCTTGAGGGAGCAGCATTGCCTTCTTGCTGTCCAAGCGTTCCATTGACTTTAGCCAGAGGGCGGCGCAAAGGAGCCGCTACACCGAAGTTCAGCGCATCAAAGCCGCCTGCAAGTGCGAGATTTCAGCGTCTATGGTAGAAAGCGCACACTCAGTACCCACAAAAATAGAACTTCAGGGTTATTTACTTCCTAAGGATTGTAACCTACGGAATCAGCGAGACTTAGCTCTGAGATTTGAGTTCCGAGACCCCTCGCAACGAATGGCCCTTGCTATGGTTGTTATGGGGCACTGTACGGCGCGACAGAGCGCTTATTTCTCAAAGTCGTGCTCTGTTTGATGGCAGTCGACGCGCAGGGTGATGAGGTTTTCTGCCGCGTCATCTCCCAACCTGCTGCGGAACCTCTTGTGATGGATCTCCAGGTTCCGAAGAGACCCGCACAATTGACAACGCCAGTCGTCTCTCGCCAAAACCTGTTTGCGGAGAGCTCGGTAGTTGTCGGGGTCAAGTCTCCGACGGGGCTGACGTTGATCATATCGTGGGAAAGGCTCTCTGGATAAGGCAGAAATTTGTCGGCCCGCCCAGGTGGCCAGAGCCAGTGAGTTCCGCATAGTTAGGCCATCTAGACTAAAAGCTTGTTGTGAGGCGCAGGGCAAAGCTGCGCGACGGGCCGATGGCGTTGCCGGAGAACAGACCACCGAAGTCGATCACGTTCAGGACGTTGGCGAGATTCTGTCCGTCGATTTGAAAGAGCGCATGCAGACGGTCCGACTTGTAAATATCCGCGCCCGCAGCCGCAGTGACCTGCAAGGCGGGGTAGATACGCCCGCGATCAAAATTAATCCGATCCAACACCTGCTGGCCGTATTCAGCCCGTACCGTAGAAGGGTCGCCATCGAACCCGAACGGGAGCCCGGTGTCGTATTGAATTCCCCCCGCGATCCAGAATCGCGGCGTGACTTGGTAGCGAAGGCGTCCGCGCACGGTGTTGCGCTGATCCTGTGAATCTGGGAAATGACCGGTGAGCTGCCTTGCTGCAGCCATGGCGTCCGCACCCAAAAAGAGGCCACCCGTCGCCGGAAGCCAGGCATTGCCGACGGTATAGGAATAGCTCAAGAAACCCGAAAAGCCGCGCCAATTGGGAAGATCGAGTTTCGCCTCTGCGCCATAGATGATGGATTTCCGAAAGGCGATTGGGAAGCTGATGGTTGTGTTGTCGATCTGATCGTCATCCGCGTAGTTGCTGACGAGCCGCCGGAAGTAGTTGGCGTCCAACCTGAGCTTTCCGAAGAACACTTTGGTCGAGCCCGCTTCGTAGTAGTTTCCTTCCGAAGGTTGCACCGGTAGACGTAGGAAATTGGAATTGAGGGATTCAACCGCGGTTGAATTCGAAAGCAGGATGTTCTCAAAGGAGGGGGTCTGAAAAACGCGGTCATAGGAGAAATGCAAGACGAGTCCGGCGGACGGAAAGTAACGCGAAAGCGAGAAGCGCGGTTCTACGGCCTGCCTGTTTAACAAAAGCTGATAGTGGTCCCAGCGGAGCCCGGCATTGATCGTCCAATTCCCTGCACGGATCAGATCCTGCACGAATGCGGATTGCTCGAGGTCCGGGCGGTTTCCTTGGAAGGCGAAGGTGAGGGGTGTGCTGTCGCCAAATTGGGTCGGATCCGTAATAAAGTAGCTGAAATTCTCATGTAGGAATGTGTTATCCGACTCGATCCCAAACTTCCACTCGTGCCGGCTACGATCGACCGTGACGGTGCCTTTGAAATAGCCTTCGCGAAACCAATTGTGCTGAAAAACCTCAATGGGTATTGAACTCGTGTTGGAGTTGAAATCATTGGCATTGTCGCGGACCATTCCTCGAAAATCGGCCAGGACATGAGGCGAAAAGGTGTGCTGGTAGGAGGCAATTCCCATCGTCTCTATGTTATCCGCGGTTTGGCGCTGGCCGGCGGTTTGTTGCACATACTCGTTTGGAATATCGTAGCGCGAGACTTCATGGCGGACGACGAAGCTCACACGATCGTCCGGAGTCAAGTTGCGCTCGTAATTGACGGAGAAATCGCCCAGAGTGCCCGTGTTCGAGAAATTTTGCGGAACCACGGGATTCAGATAATGGTCCGTCACGCTGCCACTAGCACTGGCGCCGAAAGCATTCTTGCCCCAGACGTACTGCCCTTTCACGAAAGCGCTGGCCGAGTCAAAGCTGCCGCCGGAAAGCACCGCCTGACCGTGGAAACCGTCCTGTGAATCTTGAAGCGTGTTCACTTCGACCACACCTCCCATTTTCCGGCCATATTCCGCGGGAAACCCCGCTGTGTAAATGCTCATCGATTCCACGTCGTCCGCTTCAATCTCAGGTCCGAAGCTGGGTGAGCGGTTGTCCGTCAGGGGGATGCCATCCACCACAAACTGTGTCTGATACTCCGAGCCGCGTGGATGCAGAACAGCATTGCCTTCATACAGCCAGCCCGGTTGAGAATTCACCAAATCCTGCAAGGAACGGCCGGGCACCGAACTGGTACGCTTTTGGATGAGGTCTGGGCCTATCTGGCTCACAGAGCCAGCTTGATCGGGGTCAATAAGGGTGCTGGCTGCGCTGACAGTTACGGATTGATTCACGGTAGGTAGTTTTAGTTGGATCTTATATTCGGTGGAAAGTGAGGAATGAATCTCGACCGTTTCGGATATGGCCGCAAAGCCAGGCTGGTCAATTTCGAGTTGATAAATGCCATAGGTCAGACGCCGCACGTCCAGTTCACCCTTATCGCTGGTAACCAGAACATTTCGATACTGATTCGCGTCACTTATGATGTGGACGCTTGTTTTCACGCCATGACCAGCCGGATCGGTCACTTTAAGATGTAGTTCGCCGCTATTGCTCTGGCAAAAGACCGGCAAGGAACAAAGCAAGAACAGAGCTGCAAGCCTTCTCATGGAGCATTGGTCTCTTTGGTTCGAGTTTTGCTCTCCCAGGGCATCGAGGTGGGCTATCACCTAAAAGGCCTGATACAGGGCCGGCAGCAACCCGCCCAGGACCCACCACATCAACTTTGGAATCTTCGCTGCTACGCCCATTTGCTTATGGTAGGTACTGCGTCTGTGTGCGGTCAACGCTTTAACTGCTCACCTCGTAGCCCATACCACACCTCCCCCTTCTCCCCTCTGCGCTTGTGGGTTTGTTCTGTGGCGGCATTGGCACAGTTCTCGGCAGCGAGTCAGTTTCCGGTACGGGGTGCGTATTTATAATGCGTTTGAACAAAGCCGCCCGGCGGCGGACGCTGCGCGTGAGGTGAGCGGAGGGTTGGTTGCGTATGAGCTGAGATAAGTTTGGGTCACAAGGAGGTCCCTGTGACCCATCTCAGAAAAATGATGCTGGAGGAACTCCAGCGTCGTAATTACACAGAAAATACCACACGTTCTTACATCCGCACAGTGGAAGATTTTGCCCGACGCTTCCGCCGCCCGCCGGACCGTTTAGGGCCGCGGCACATTCGCGAATACCAGGCCGAACTGTTTCAGAAGAGGAACTTGTCGCCGGGCACTGTCGCGATACGCCTGGCGGCCCTGCGTTTTTTCTACACCAAAACGCTCCGGCGCGCTTGGAGCGTTGCGGAGACGCCCTATCCGAAAAAGGCCCATCGTCTGCCGACGATCCTCAGTCAAGAAGAAGTCGCGCAACTGATCGACGCGGCGCGTAGTCCTTACCACCGCACCATCTTGATGACGCTCTACGCCACCGGTGTTCGGAATGCGGAGTTGACACACCTGAAGGTCAGCGACGTGGACAGCCAGCGCATGGTGATTCACGTCCAGGGCGGCAAAGGACGCAGAGATCGCGATGTGCTGCTCAGCCCCAAGTTGCTGGACGAACTGCGCAAGCACTGGTGCCGGTTGCCGAAAAAACGCAGCCTATGGTTGTTTCCCGGCAACCACCACCACAGCGGTGGACAGCCCATCGATACGAAGACCGTCTGGCACGCCTGCCAGAAAGCTGCCGGGCATGCGGGCATCAAAAAAGGAGTCCATCCGCACACCTTGCGCCACTGCTTCGCTACTCATCTGCTCGAAGCGGGTGCCGATCTCCGCACCATTCAAATCCTGTTGGGCCATCGCGATCTGAAAGAGACCACCATCTACCTGCATCTTTCGCAGCGTCATCTGCACGCGACTGCCAGTCCGTTGGACTCGCTGCAACTGAAAGACGAACAACGGAAGGAATAGATGAGCCGGCCACCCTTCGAGGTGGCCGATCTCATCCGCACCGCGGGAACTGCTTTCCTGGAACGAAATCGCCATTGGCTGAGTTGGAAGCACGTCAAAGTGCTGCTGGCCATGGCGCGCTGTCGTACCGCCGCACTCGGCGGGCATGTCGACCAGTGCACCCGCTGCGGACATCGCGCCGCCATCTCTTACAATTCCTGCCGCAACCGACACTGCCCGAAGTGTCAGACTTCGGCGCGAGAACGCTGGATCGCCGCGCGGCAAAGAGACCTTCTCCCGACGCGCTACCTCCACGTGGTCTTCACGCTGCCTCGCGAGTTGGCGCCACTGGCGCTGCACAACAAGAAGATCGTCTACGGCCTGCTGTTTCGCGCCAGTGCGGAAACCCTGCTCGAAGTCGCTCGCGATCCCAGACACCTCGGCGCGGAAATCGGCTTCTTCAGCGTGTTGCACACCTGGAATCAGAAGCTCGGACTTCACCCGCATGTCCATTGCGTGATTCCCGCCGGAGGCCTGTCGCTCGATCACACCCACTGGGTTAAATCACGCGAGCAGTTTTTTCTTCCCGTCAAAGTGCTCAGCCGCGTCTTCCGCGGCAAGTTCGTTGCTGCGCTCAAGCGCGTTTCCCAAGCAGGCCAGTTACGTTTTCACGGAAAGTGGACCCTGCTCGCCCAGCCGAAAATCTTCGCTGCCTGGCTGCGGCCCCTATTCCGAAAAGACTGGGTGGTCTACGCAAAACCACCTTTCGGTGGCCCGGAGTATGTGCTCCAGTATCTGGGCCGCTACACCCATCGCGTGGCCATCTCCAACCATCGGCTGGTTTCCTTTGCTGACGGGAAGGTCCCGTTCCGCTGGCGCGACTCCGCTCATCACAACGAACAGAAACTGATGACCCTATCGCTCGATGAGTTCTTACGCCGCTTCCTGTTACACGTGCTTCCCAAAGGCCTCGTGCGCATCCGGCACTTCGGCTTCCTGGCCAATCGGCGACGCGCCACGCTCCTGCCACTTTGCTTCCAGTTACTCGGCGCGGCACCGCCAACCGAGCACAAGACCTCACCCGCCGATGACGCAAATCCTGTTCGGCTCTGCCCCAACTGTGGCTACCCGATGGTGGTCATCGAAAGACTTACGGCTGCCGAAATCCAACTTCGTTCTCCACCAGTTCTGGTCACGGTTGCCGCATGAAACGACTCTCTCCAGCGCAAAATCTCTGCGTGCCTCGACACGCTCACGGCTTCTGCGTCTTGCTGCGCAAAACATCTCTTCTTCCCGCTCCTCAAACCGATCGTGCATCTACGAACCACCCTTCTCGCCGACGATTCCGTGCTTCAAGCCTTCCATCGCGCTCTGCCGCACACTCTCGACACAGCAGCACACCGGCTTGTTTCCCCATGCAATCCCCATAGGCGTCCGCGTCCGCCGCAATCGCGGGCGGTCTCGTTCAAACGGCTTTATCGAACGCGCGCCAGAGCACCGTGCCCCCGCGCACTTTTTTCATGAAAGCGCGCCTCCGATAAAGCGCTAACGTTTATCGTGCATTGAGTCCATTTTTTGATGATCTATACAGTTCTCAACAAGGAGACTTTGCGTTGCGACGATTTCGCTCTGCGCCTGACCATATATTTCCTGCTAGAGTTGGTTTCAAAACCCTTTTCAGTCCAAACCGTGTCCAACGCGTTCCCCTGCTACTTCAGTTCTTGCACAACTTACAACCAGCAAATATCAGCGCTCTCTGGGAAAATATACGAGCTGCTGCTTTGGGAAAAAAGTATGGTGGCAGCGGGAGCGGCCGCCGAGCGGGCTCGTATTGTGGCAAGTGGAGATCGGCCAACTCTGGACCTCTTCGAGAAGCCGACGGCAAAAGGGGATCAGTTCGCGGCCTTAGCACGCAAGCAGCCCGAAGGCGATCCTGAAAAATGGCGGGACTACCTGCAGCAAATTGGCGAAGAAGCAAACCAGTTGGAAAGGGAACTGATGCGACGCTCAGCGACCTTTGCCGGGCAGGAAAAACTTCTGCGGCCATCGTGGCTTTATGTGCAGAAGTCGTTGAAGGCGGATGAGGCAGCGGTGGAGTTTGTGCGCTTCCATTTTTGTGACGGTAAACAGAGGGAGCAAGGTAAGACTGGAATCGATCAGCTTTTGGCCATCGAGACAGAGCCCAAGTTGTGCGCAGCTCACGCAACCGTTCCAGGGGAAAAGAATCTGCCTGGCTTTTGCGGAGGACAAGTTGGACGCCCCGAAAGCACTTGGCCCGGCGAGTTCACGACCAATATTTCAACCCTCCGGTAGAAGAAATCGCGTCGCGCACAGTGCGGCTCTCCTTCAATGCGTTCACGAGCGTTTTCAATGGCCTCGACTCGATCCCGCAGTTCAAGACAACTGCGAAGCTCTCGTCGTTCCTTGAAGTTGCGAGTCAGGGAACTACAACTTTGCGAGAAGGGGATGAATCACTCCCATGATTTCATCCATTGTTGGCGGCCTGGCAAAGAAGAGATGCTTCTCCCTTTCGTAGTTTCTTTTGAGTGCGGCTAGCCCCTCTGGGCTGGGCCTCAGAGCCGGAGAATTGGAGAATGAATCCTCTTTCGGCATGCGGTCATCGGGAAAATTCTCTTGAGAATACTGCCTCACACTCTTGAAGATTTCACGATACTCGTCGGTGCCTGCGAACGCGCGGATTTCCGGCAACCCGCAAAGTCGGGAAAGATCGTAGTAGTGACGGGTCTTGTTGGTAGCACGGTCCTGCTCATAGGCCGAGTGGATGGTAAAGAGTTTTTCGACGAACGTTCGTTTAGCGTCAAGCATTTCAACTTCAAATGCCTGCAGATCTTCTGCCAAGTGACCCAAGCTATGACTCGCCGCATG
>Ga0074045_10002538_pt1 | contig 16894 bp, 15 predicted proteins | sample BogForMeECP23OM2_FD_94442 | JGI IMG/M metagenome (GOLD analysis project Ga0074045, IMG submission 94442) | Bog forest soil microbial communities from Calvert Island, British Columbia, Canada - Bog Forest MetaG ECP23OM2 | ecosystem: Environmental > Terrestrial > Soil > Wetlands ...
ACCATTGTCGGCTTGAGCGGCGGCGTGGATTCCGCCGTGGTGGCCTGCCTGGCTGTGGAAGCCCTGGGGAATTCGAACGTCCTTGGCGTGTCTATGCCGGGGCCATTTTCCTCCGAGGGCAGCAAGACCGACGCAAAGGCGCTGGCGCTGAATCTGGACATCGAGTTCCTGACCATTCCCATCGCCAACGTATTCGACGCCTACAATCAGGTCCTGGCCCCCGCGTTTGGAAACCGCCCGCCGGATGCGAGCGAAGAAAACATCCAGGCGCGCATCCGCGGGAATTACCTGATGGCCCTTTCCAATAAATTTGGCTCGATGGTTCTGAGCACCGGGAACAAATCGGAGATCGCCGTTGGCTACTGCACACTCTACGGCGACATGGCCGGCGGCTTGGCGGTGATTTCCGACGTGCCGAAAATGATGGTCTATGCGCTGGCGCAGCACATCAATCGCGAAAGGGAAGTGATCCCCCGCGCGACGCTGGAAAAGGCTCCCTCGGCCGAATTGCGTCCCAATCAGAAGGACACGGATTCCCTGCCGCCCTACGAGGTATTGGACAGCATCCTGAAGGCCTATATCGAGGAAGTGAAAACGCCGGAGGAGATTGCCGCGGAATTTGGTTATGATCTAAAGCTCGTCCGCGAAATCGCGCTGCGAGTGGATCGCAACGAGTATAAGAGGAAGCAGGCCGCACCGGGGTTGAAGATCACCTCGCGCGCGTTCGGCTTTGGACGCCCGTTTCCCATCGCGCAGCGCTTCATTCCATGAACAGCAGCGGAACTATAAAGAGGACTCAGGTGAAAAACACACGCAAGGTCGCCCTGCTGGTAATTTCCATGCTCGCCGCGGGTGGCGCCAGGGCGCAACAACCGGCAGTAACCGCCGCCGTGTCACCCGCCCAAAAGGTCGAAGCGTTTCTTCGCTATAATTTCGCCCTAGGAGCAGACGTCCAGATCACCGTGGGCACACCCACGGAGCTCGGCACGTCCGGCCTCCTCGAGGTGCCCATCGAGGTGAAGTCCGCGGAGGGCTCGGACAAACTGAAGATGTACTTAACTAAGGATGGGCGTTACCTACTGCGGGGAGAGATTTCGGACCTCACCACCGACCCCCTGGCGGAAAACGTCTCCAAGATGCAGGTCGCCAATGCCCCCGTCCTTGGCGATCCCAAAGCCCCTATCACGATCGTCGAGTACTCCGACTTCGAATGCCCCGTGTGTCGCACCTTGCACGACGCCCTACGCGGCCTGCTGCCCAAGTACCCCCAGGTGAAGCTGATCTTCAAGGACTTTCCCATCGATGCAATCCACCCCTGGGCACGGACTGCGGCATTGGCCGGGCGTTGCGCCTACCAGCAGAACCCCAAGGCGTTCTGGAAGATGTATGACCTGATCTACGACAACCAGGACCTTATTTCCGCCTCGACCGCCTGGGACAAGATGCAGGACTTTGCCGGGCGTGCCGGCTTGAGCCCGGACACCCTAAAGTCCTGCATGGCCAGCCTGCAAGCCGCGGGCGAAGTCGACGCCAGCCTTGCCAACGGCCAGTTGCTGGAAGTGCGCGCAACGCCAACGCTGTTCGTCAACGGGCGCAGAATCTCCAGCGCGGATCCCCACGCGATTCAACAATACATTGATTACGAACTCGCACAAATCAAGCCGGGAAAGACTATTCCAAAGAAGTAGGTGCGGGGAAGAAGAGCTAAGGACAGAGGGGAGACCTTCGTTAGGGAGTGGGAGGCAGGACGGAGAGCCTCACCTCTTAGTTAACATAATATCTGTTATAGGACGCAATGTCAAGCCCTTTCTGCAACTATTTCCTTCTTTTCTGTGGATATCCGGGCAGTTCCCTAAGTACTTCCCCGGCTGGCGCGGGGGGTGCGCCAGCCGGGCCTACTGCCGGGGTGGTGGGGTTCCTGAGGCTACGGGGTGAGCTTCTAAATGCGCTGGCAAGAGGCGCGTCTGTTCGGAGCTTACGGCTGGGTGACGGTAATGGTCCACGTGTCGGTCGTGACGAACGCGGAGTAGACGCTGGGTTCGTTCACGGCGGCTTGCAAGGCTGACAGCGTGGCGTCCAGCTTTGAGCTTGCGGCGATGCCGGAGTTCGGTACGCTGTGCGAGTGAGCGTCCGCGATGGTCACCGTGAAAGTATTTGTCGGTGTGGGCATGGGTTCCTCCTTTCTTTAAGGATGGACGTGAATCCTGGTCGAAGATCGTGGCAGCGCCTGCCAGGTGGGGTTCTATCACCGCCAGCGTGGGATGATCCTTAGTGCGCCAATTTCGCGGCTACGGCGCCAGCCGCGGCCCCGATTACGAACCATTTGGCCGCGCGCACCACGCGCCGGAGCACGGAGCCGCCGCGTGCGGCCTGCAAGGCGGTGTCGCGTTCCCTGCTGAGCGCCTGCGTCTTGGTCTGTTCATCCTTTAGGTTTGCCTGGGCTGCCGTGAGTTGCGCCTGGCACTCCTGGCAGTTCACGGCAAAGTCATACAGCGGCTTCAGGTCTTCGGAGGGCAACTGCACTTTCGGGGTCGGAGGCTCGAGTGGTTGCTTGGACCCCGCCTGGGCGGCTGGAAGGCTTGCGTTGTCTGCCTGGGCCGACAGGGTAAGAGGCGTGGGCAGTGGCAGCACGTCCGGGAGCGCCTTCACAATCTGTGCGGGGTTCCGAACTGTGGATTTTTTTCCGTTGAGTTGAGCCAGGAGCTGAGTGAGCTGGGCAATGCGCGATTGCTGGCGTGAATCGGCATCCGCTACCGCCTTTTGGGTGGCCTGGAGTTCGGCTTTGAGTTGCGCCTGTGCGTGTTGCGACCCGCGCCAGGCGAAATACACGGACGCACAGGCCACCGCTGCGATCGCTACTGCGGCGAGCTTGAGCCAGATTCTTATTGACATGAGCACCCCTGAGGACAGACGCGTGCTTCACCCTGTCTCATAGATTTTTCAGGCTGCCAGTGTGTGCACGTCAGGGGTTAAAACCCCTGAATTCAAAGGGCTTTCTCGGCACGGCTGAAGCCGTGCCCTCCCAAGAGCCATTTATTATGAGTTGGCTTCGAGTAAAAATAGGGACAGCAGGTTGCTCGCTTCGCTCGGAATGACCATTCCGGACTTCAGCGGTAGCGGGCCACGCGCGCCAGCACTTCCTCCGCGTAATCCGGATTGTCTCCGCCGTTCCAGGCGAGCAGGGCTTTGGGTGGGTCGCCGCCTGCTGCATCCAGTTTCTGACGCAGAATCTTGCAACCCACCGCCAAACCCACGGCCGGGTCGCACAACGTGGAAAGATACAGGGAAGCCAGACCCCTTTCGCGCGCTGATTGCCCCATCACCTGCATCAAGCCCCACGAAATGCCTCGCGCATAGGCTTCCGTGGCACCCACTTTGTTGTTGGTGTAGAGCGGGGCAACGTATTTGGCGAAGAAGAGGGGCTCGTAGCGCATGGCCCAGGTGTTCCAGTTGGACTCTTGCTCGACCACCGCGCACACCAATGCCGGATCAAGCCCTTCGCCCTGAGCGGCACGCCGCGCCAGTTCGATAAGCTTTGCGTCGAGTGGCATCAGTGCCGCCGGCCGCAATTTTGCAGGTCCACGAAGTTAACGATGGGCATCTCATCTAGCTCAATGCCCTGCCGCTCCGCCATTCTGTAAAGTGCGCGGTAAATGCAGGGGAGGTGACGCAGCGCCAGATCGCGCAAGAACACGCGATTGATTTCGTCGTCGCGCATGCGGCGGTGAATCCAGCGCAGGAAGACAACGAATTGCGCGCCGATCGACACCACTGCCAGAAGAACTGCGGAGGAAATAGAGAACATGATGGGCCCCTTGGATTTCACTGCTACGTCAGAGCAAGACTTCCATGATGGACTACCCTGATGTCAGGTCGTCGCGCTGGGCGACCTAAAATAAGGCTCGAAGCACACAAACGCGTCACTACATGAACAAACTTGGCAGGCCGCCGAGCGTTCCGCCCAGGCTCGATCCCATGGAGGAGAAAAACCCGCTGGGCCGCGAGGCGTTCGCGCGTGTGTTCAGCAACTGCGCGGGGATTCCCAGCGTTCTCCCCAACAGGTTGGCATCGACCCCGTAGAGTCCCGACAAGCCTTGCAGCGCGGACATCTGCTGCTGCATCGCGGTATTGGCGAAGTTCACCTGGTTCTGCTGCGCCGTGCTGGCCTCCTGCTGGCCCTTTTCCCTTGCCAGTTCGTCCGTCAAGTCCGCGAATCCCGCGGAATTCCCGGTCCGCGCTACCCGGTTATTCGCCGACTGCTGGAGCGAATCGAAGGCGCTGGCCAGCGCGCCCTGGGATTGACCGGTGATCGCCGCCTGGGTCGCGGCGCTATAGCCCGGATTGTTCACGATATTCTGATACTGCGTGCCCACCTGGTTTCCCAGTGACTGCTGCTGTCCCAGCAATTGCTGGTTCAGCGCGTTAGTCTGCGCCAGTTGCTGGTCCGTCAACTGCTGTGTTTGTGCCTGTGCCCCGCGTCCCATAAGTTCCTCCGAAGCATTGTTCTCTAGACGAGTTTCATAAATACTTCAGGCCACCACGTGCGCTCCTCAGGGGTTAAAACCCTGAGTTCGCGGGCCTTTTCGGCACGGCTGAAGCCGTGCCCTCCCAAGAAGCCATTTGTGAGATTTTTCCTGATCTTCACTTCAATCTATTGCAGTACGGCGTCCACTGGTCGTCGCGCACCCAGCCGAGGCGGGTGAGCCGCCGGCCAAACTTCGCCGCAATTTCCGGCGGCAGCCACGCGTGCACGTCTTCCAACCCGCGCTGCCATGCCTGGAGACGGGTCGCTTCGTGCAGCCCCAACAGCCATTGCCAGCGTTCTTTCGGCGTGCCGCGTTTCGGATCGAGCAGCAGATAGGCTTCTGCCGTCAGGCGGAGCAGGGCAGCGCCCGCAATTCCCTTCCCTTCGGGCGCATCCGGTTCGTCGCCGGCCAACACCATTTTGGTCAGAAATAGCGGATTGCGCAGGTCGGGAAATTCGTAGGGGAAACCCTGCGCCGCGTGGATCGCCCGCAGCGCTTCCAGGTCGCGCTCGTCGTACTCGCGTATCCGCAAAGTCGCTCCGTAGTTTTCTTTAATGCTGAACTCGTAAGTTGCGGAGGGATTCCTCACTCCGCAGACTCCGTTCGGAATGACGAGATGGTGCGTTTTGCGGGCCGCTCAGCCGTGCCGAAGAATCAAGGGTTACGACCCCTGAGGTTCAGAGCGGGCGGCGCAACCCTACAGAATCGTCTGCTTCACTATGCGCGCGCCTGTAGGCGTCCCGAACCCATTTCCGCCGCGCAGCAGACCGTTCGGCAGGGTGCCGCTGCCGCTGGAGGGCAGAGGAGCAGGGCCACTGGCGCCTCCGCCTGCCACGGCGATCGGCGGTGCGCCAAAGGTCACGGGGGCCGAGGGTTGGGAGCCGATGTACTGCGAGAAGGCGCGCCAATAAAGCGTCTGATTCCCGAGTTGCAGATACAGGTTGCGCGCCGCTCCGAGGAAATGAACGCGTGGCGCGGAAAATGCCGGGGTCACATCCGACTCCGCGAAATAAAAGAGTCCCGGCCGCGATGACGCGGGATCTGTGATGCTCAAGTCAAACCAACCGTTCGCTGCCTGCACCTGAAGCGAAGCGATGGGCGCGGGCGCCGGCGAGGGCGTCGCGGGATCCACTCCCGCATTCTGGCTCGTGGCGTTTACCGCGGACACAATCTTCGTCAGCGTCTCGTAGAGGTACGGGTCCCTATCCTTTAGGGGTGCTAATTGCGAAACCGTCAGCATGGTTCTTCGACTCCCGAAATCCGCCGTTTGGGGCGATGGCCTAATTCACACCGCGCACGGGAGCCCAGGGATCCGTGCGCAAACTGGGCGTGAAGCGCTGCAGCTTGAACCACGCGCCGGCCTGGTTCGTGCTCACCTGAAACGCGACGCGTTCGCCCAACACATTGATGGGGAGCTCCAAATCTTCGAGCCCAGGCGAGCTGAGCGGCAAAGGCTGCTGCGCCTGCGCCGCGCCTGAGGAATCCACATAGCTCGTGAGCCCCAGATTCCCCGCGCCTTCCACATACATGGTCAAATAACTGAACAGCTTCCGGTGCGCGCCCAACCCCAGCGAGCTTTCGACAGTGCGCTCTGGGAAATAGTGCGTGGTGTAAAAGCTCGCGATCGCCGTGCCATCATCCGAATATTGTGTGTCACTCAGTTGATAGATCTTCCCCGTTGGTCCGCCGCCGCCCACGCCGGGATTGCCGCTGCCGAACGCGGCCACCGCCGTCCCGTTGGGCCGCTCGATCAAGGCGCAGCAATTGGCCGCAATCAACCACGGCGACCATTTGCGTGCATTGTCCGTCGCCGCTTTTCTGCCTGTATAGGTGATGTTTACGGGAGGACTCGAAGACAGGGCGCTGGCGGTATCCAGGTCATGATAGTCCAGCATCAGCACCTGATTCGGAGTGGTGGCGCTTCCGAATGGCGCGCCCACGTAAATGCGGCGTTCCTTCGTATCCACCGTAACCCATAGCGTTTGCGCGTACTGCCAATTGATTTTGTTCCAGGTGGGCTGAATTTCCTGCGAAATCTTCACGGGCTCGCCGCCGGAAAACAGGTACAAACCGGTGCGGTGCGCGATCACCACCCAATCCTCGCCATACCCCACGCCCCGCACCGAGGGCGTGCCTACGCGCTGCGAAACTTCCGAGATCGTCCACAGCGCGGGCTCGTTGGTGCCGTCGTCTTGCGTGACGAACATGGAGTGTTCTTTCACGAAATACAGGCGTTCTCGCAACTCGAACGCCGCCCGGATGGCCTGCCCGTTGTTCTCCGCGACGCTCAGCATCCCGTCAAGCCCGTCGTAGCTTTCCGGATCCTCCACGCGGCTCGCCCGCACCTGCGAAGCGTTCACCGGCTGCAGGGTCGGGAAGATTTCAATGGCATCAATATAGAATTGGCCGTTCTGATTGGGTGTGCCGTCCGCATACACGCGCAGCACCAAATCGCCAGGGATCACAGTAAGCGGTGCTGTCAGTTGCGCGCTGTATTCCACGTAACCCGTTGTGAGTTGCGCCGCAGTGAGTTGCAAGCCTGTGGTGTTGATTCCCCCGCTGGCGCTGTAGAGATGCACGTGCAGCGTTCCCTGTGTCAGCGAAGCGTTGCGCGCACAACGCGCCCGCACGGTGTAACTCGTATTCGCCTGAATCAGTGACGCGCCCAGCGCATCCTGCACCGCGCCCTGGGTCATCAACCCGCGCGTGGCCGTCGAGCCGTTCCCTACGATCGAGTATGCGGCGCCCCATACCACAAAGTTCTCTTCATCCGTGCCGCCGGGCGCGAAGGTGGCGTCGGGCGTCCAGCCCAGCGGATAGTGGGGCAGCGAGGGCCCCGTAAACCCACCGTCGAATCCCAGGTTCACCCAATTGTCCATCTTGTTGCGCTCACCCCACCAGAACAAGCGCTCGGAGTAGCCGGTCACGCCGGCGCAATCGCCAAGCTCTATGAGCCGGAACATGTCATCCACGTTCGTCCCGGCGAGGAGAATCGGATCCGAGAAATCCACCAGCAGCGACGTCGTGGTGTTGTCGCTGATCACCATGTTTCCGGAGAACAGCGTCCCGCCTCCGCCCACATAGAAAAAGCTGGCGCCGCCCGCGCCCGTAAAGCACAAGATGCGCGCAACGATATTGCTTGGCCCGGTTGGGATATTCGTCACAACGGCGCGCTTGCCGCCGCTTGCCGTCCAGTTGGCCGCCGGCCCGGGTTTTGTTAAATAGCCCTGGCGCGTTTGGAACATCACGCACACCTGGTGCACGCCCAGGGAAACATTCCCGGCCGCGGCTGACGTGCCTCCGCCGGAAGCGGCAAGGCCGCCGGTGGTGGCGTTATAGGTGAAGTGTGTCGAGTCGGGAACAGTTGCGATTGCAAATGTGCCGTTGTAGCCGCTCACACCCACGGCGGCAATCGTGACAAGCTGCCCCGCGGACAAGCCATGCGCCGCGCTCGTTTGAATCGTGACTGTTGCGGAAGCCGCCGTGCCGCCGCCGGAGCTCGCCAGCCCGGCAGCCCCTGCAATGTACGTGAATTGTGTCGAACTTGGCACAGACACCACCGGAAACGTGCCGTTGTAACCCGCCACGCCGACGCCCGCCAGCGTGACACTTTGGCCCGTGGACAAGCCGTGCGCCGCGCTGGTTGTAATGGTTACCAAGTAGCCGTTTTGCGTCGCGCCATTGGGGCTGGCCACGATCGTCACCGGAGCGGGCTGCGTCGCGCCATTCGGGCTGGCTACGATGCCTACGATCACGTTTTCATCGACTACCGTTGGCCCAGCGCCTGGCCCGCCCTGGCTCACGCGATCAAAATTTGTGTCGTCGTATTGCCGCGGCAAGTCATTCCCGGTCATCCCGTCGCTGATGGCCAGATATTCCCTGCCGAACAACGTCGTCGAATTGGCGTACGCGTTTGCCGCCAAGCCGCCGGCGATCTGTGTAAGCGTTCCCTCCGTGATCTCCTTGTATAAGTTTCCACCGCCATCGAGTGCCATCGTTCGCAGCGTCTCGCTCGGTGTTATGTACGTTTTTAAGTAGTTCACCGTCGGGTTGCCGGGCAGCGGCCCAAAGAGCGCCTGAAGACCGGGCCGCGTCATCACGCCACCGTTGCTGAAGACGACGTCCTGGCAATTTGGCGACACCCCATGCGGCAGGTCGGCGGGAGACATGTCGGTGACCAGGCCGCCGAAAACCTCAATCGGTGCATCCAATGATCCCAGTGTGGACATTTGTTGTCTCAGTACTTATATGTGTAGTATATATGGCGTGCGTGGGCGTGCCTCGGAGAGTGCTCCCAGTGGGGGTACTGGGCACGCCTGAGAAGCGTTGAGGGTTGCTCTGCAGCCCCAGAAGTTCGAGTCTTCCACTCTCCGCACCGGCCCTCAACGCGCCCATTGACAACACTGCCACGTCTGCTATGCTATAAATGCTTCTCAGGCGTGCCCAGTGCACGATGTGTTTTTTGGGGCGGCGAACCTTCGTCGCCCTTTTTATTTTCCGCTTCCCTTTTCTCTCAGCTTCCCAAAATCCAGCGTTATCTCCGACTCTTTCGGAACCAACCCAAACTCCGCGGCCTTCGCCCGGTTGAGGATTGCGCGGCAGGAGCGGCACACGGCGACGCCCGCCTTGATCTTTTCGCCGCACGCAGGGCATTCCGCCTGGGGTTTCGGGTCATACAACCACGGCTTATCCAAGCTGAGTTCGCGTGCCGCGCGCCTTTCCAAATCCGTGATGAACATGGGATTGTGCGAGCGTTCCCATTCCAGGTCCGCCGCCTCCACCAAGCGCCGGTGAAAGGCGTCCAATTTCCTGTGCGCCTCGGCCAACTCCGCTTCCGTCGGCACGGGCCCTGCCGCCGCAAACACGCCGTGAAAGCTTCCCTCCCCAGAATCGCCATTGAGCTCCCGCACGAGGTCATCGGCGATCTCCCGTGCGGTGATGGGAAACTCCATCGTGCGCTTGTCGCCCAGGTCCATGATGCCCTTGCAGGCATGGATGGGAGTGATCGCGAAGGCCTCACCGGGCTCCGGGGAGCGGATCTCCAACGAGCCAAAATAGGTGCGGTGGCGCGGAGGCCATTTTTGCGTGGAGATATTCACCAACGCAACGACATCGTTCTGCGTGTTCATATTTTCCTCAAATTGTTTTCGTGAATTCCGAAGTCCGGAAGTAATCCGGCGTGTGGCGTTCCGGGAAGCGCGTTTCTACTGCATGCGATACTGGACGGTCACATTCGCGTCCGCGGGAGACGTGGTGCATCCCGCCGCGGCCGTCTGCACGCTGATGGTCAACGATGCCGCGGCCGCGTAATTCTGAGCGATCACGCCGGAATCGTTGGCCGACGCGGAGATGGTTACGATGATGGGAGAAGCACCATCCGTGAGGCGCACCACGGCGTTGGTCGAGCATCCGGCGGGCGCCGTCTTCGCCTGGACCTGCACGCGTGTGACCGTCACGGCTTTGTCCGGCGTCCACGTCGAGCCTGTCCAGGTGGAAGTCAGCGCACCGGGAAGAAAGATGTTCTGTTCGCCGCGAGGAGAGGCCGTGAGGGCTTCACTGCCCAGATGGAGCTTGTAGGTGGATAATCCACTCGAGGAAAGCAGCGAGGAGCCCGCCTGATTCAAATACGGGGTGTTGGCACTGCACCGATAGTAGTAATTGTCCGTGATGGCGCCACCTGGCGTGGTGATTTGCGGCATCGCGCAACCCGCGCCGCCAGGATTGATCATTCCGCTGTCACGGTACACGTTCACGCCCACGGCTCCTGCGGGGAAAGTGGCTGGGGCGGTGATGATGGCGTTCTGATTGCCCGATGTTGCCGTCACGCTGACGGAAGGGCTGGCCAGGGTTTCGTTGCCGTCCGCATCCACGGCGGTAAGTTGGTAGGTGTGCGTGCCTATGGTGAGGGCCGAGGTTCCCGAGGTGAGCGCGGCGGTTGGCGCGGCAGGGAGCGCCATCTGATAGGCGACGTGCGAGGTATTCTGAAGGCGCGTGTTCCAGCCTAATTGATCGCTGAGGTTAGCGTAAACACCATTGACATAGCTCACGGTCCCGTTGTTCGCGCCAAGGTAGGCGCAGGGTTGACCGACAACTTGCAGGCCAGGATAGTAGCCGCTGGCCCCGACCTCGAAAAGAGGCTGAAAACCAGTCGCGCAGGCGGCATTCGTAATCGTAATGGCACTGCCCGAAGCGTTGGTCAGGTCAATCGCCGGCGTCGAGTAACCACCGAGAATGTCGGCATAGCTGAAGTTTGAGGCGCTGAAACCTGCCCCGTAGTTTGGATTGTTCACGCGAATTGCGGGGATGTAGCCGCTTTCGGTGAGGAGTTCCGTAAAACTCCAATGGCCAAAACCGTTGCTTGCCACGCCACACCCGTCTATCAGCAATCCGCCGTAGATGGAGGTGTAGTTGGTATAGCCAATGGAAGCCCAGTTGGGGGCTGACTGGCCCGTGCCGCAATTCATAGTGAACAGCGCCGCCGTGGGCGAGCTAAAGTCATTCGCGCTGGTCTGCCAGATGCCACGAGTCCAGAAGCGCCCGAAACCCGATTTGGCGACATAGGCGTTGGAGTTTCCGTTCGTGTTGACGAGGTACACATCGTCGTACCGGAAGTCGGTTGGGCCATCGCCGTTCGATGCTTCGTCTTCGTAGAGACAGGTCTGGTAGGGCTGATTGCAGGTGACTTTGAATTGCGCCATGAAATCGTTGTAGGAACCTTGCCCATTGACATAGACCATCGGGTAGGCCTCACCGCTTAGCACCGTGACAGGGGCCTCGAAGTAACCAGACGGACCGGATATTTGGCCCCCAGCGCCGCCGCGCAGGGTAACGTTACGCCCAAGTTGCCAGGGAGCGTTCAGCCAGATCGTGCTTTGAAAATCAATCTCCGTTCCTCCGGGGCAGTTCGCATTGACGGTGGCGGGAGAGTCACCAGCACTAAAGGTGAAGAAAGAGGAGAAAGGCGCATAGTTGTACGCCCCGGCGCCCGGCGTTGCGGGAGCAAACAGGATGGGCGCGCCCGTATTCGCTGGAATTGCTGCGCACGCCGCCTTGATGACAGGCGCATTGTCGTGGACAACCTTGGTTCCCGCAACGGCGTTCGCGGACGAGGCTGCGAGTGTCAGCGTCGTCGTCCCGCCGCCAGCGGTGATGGTCGTCGCCAGCCAGCCGTTCGAGGTTGTCGTTGGAGCTGTTTGGGAAGCGTCGCCGTTGTCAATGTTGGCGGAGGTCATCGTGTATCCCCGGTCGAGGAAGTAGCTGTCTTGCCCCTGAGCTACGCCCACAAGGTTATAATTCGAGGCGTTCGCCGGAAGCGCGCAGGAACCGCCCGTGCAGCGGTAGACGAGGTGCTTCAAGACGGTGTAGGTTGTCGGAGCGTTCCACTTCACCGAGACCATTCCGTTTACACGAAGATTACCGCTGGTGACCGTGCCAGTGGCATCTGGCACGCCGTATTGGTTGAAGGTGATGGCGCTGCCAGTTGCCCCGGTTGCCGTGAACGCGCCCTCGAAACTGTTCTGGCCCGTGCTGCCGTTCTGAATCTCAATCTGCGGGCCTCCGCAGTACGGTGAACCATAAACGCAAGAACCAACGTAGAGGATACTGTTGGCAGCGGTGATGGTCACCAAGCCGGAAGCCCGTGCCCCTGCGGTAATCGTGTACGTCTGGATGCCGAGTGTCGCCACCGCGTTCGCCACGCTGCCCGCCGAAGAACAAGCGGTGCGCCCGTTCAGGTAGTCTTCGTCCACCACGCAGTAATAGTACGTCGTTGAGCCGGTCGCTCCCACCGCCGCTGCCGTCACCCCTGTGGGCGTAGAAATCGTGGGTGTGGGTCCAGCGCCAAGAACAACAAGCCCCTGGCCATTGGCGAAATCGAGCGCCGAGGCCAGCGTCAGGGTCGAGGAAGAGGCGGACATGGTGCCCGTCGTGCCGTTGCGGTAGTAGATCGGAGACGTATACCAACCGAACTTCCGCAGGTCGTAATAAGGATTCGGTCCGCCAAACTGCGTGTCGGCGTTGAAACTCTGCTGCGCCGTAAAGGTGTTGGGCGTATTCGTCTGCGCGCCGGTGCCGCTCGCAATCGGACCTATCTCCGTGCCGGTTTCATCCTTGTAGTACAGCCGCTTGTCCAGGGCCTTAGTATACAAATTCACGGAGCCCGCGGCCGGCGTGCCCGGCGGCGTGCTCTGGTTCGCGAGGCTGAGCGTGCCGCTGGCCATGTTTCCGGCCACCGTGGTGCTGCCATTCACCGTCAGGTTGCCGGTAAGGCTCAACGTAAATGCGTTGATCGCGCCGGTTGAAGAAAGACTGCTGAATGTTGGCGAGGAAGGGTCGTTCGGCAGAATCACGTTCGGCAATTGTTTGGTGGTGATTCCGGGGCCGGAAATTTCGATCTCATACTGCCCCGGCGCGGCGTAAAAGGTGTAGTTCCCCATGCCATCCGTGGTCGTGGGATTCGTCAGCGCCTGGGTGAGAAGCGGATCGGAGTAAATGAGCGCGAGCGGCGTACACGGCTGGCTACTCGCCGGCATCGCGCACACGCGCACCCCGGCACCGGCCAGGGGCACGCCGCGTGTGTTGAATACAATGTCGTCTTTGCGCGAGCCCTGCCCTTGCGCCGGTCTTACCACTCCCGGCAACACGTGCAGTGCCAGCGCCAATATCGCCCACAAAATTCCCATACTGACTTTTGATCGTATCATGTGCTTCGCAATCCTGTAGTTCAGACCTGAGGTTCATCTTTTGCCATCACGTAATGACGAGTGCGGTTACAACGCCAGCCTCAAGCACACGTTCCGAACGTGGCGGGCAGACTTGCTTCCTGGTCGCTGGTCGCTGCCTACAGCAGCTTGCGCGCGGTGATGCTGAGCTGCACGATGTCCGACGTCACGGTCGTCGGATACGCACCCGCCGACAATTCCGTTCCGCCGCCGAGAAAGCACTTCAGCTTCCAAGTGTTGAGCGCAGTTCCCTGGACCGCCGTGTAGTACATGCTGTTGCCGTTCTGGCTTCCGGCAAACGCCTGCACGATCGTATCCGACGGCAACTGGTTGGTCACCTGCGTGAAATCCAGCGTATCTCCGCCGGTGGTGTAGTTTCCCGAAAAGCTCAGCGTCGCGATGGCGTACACAAAGTTGCTGGCGCTCGAGTCCACATTTTGCGGACTCAACGAAATCGTAATCGACATCCCCGCACCTCTCTCTTGGCTCAAAAGCCGCTTGCTGAAGACCCTGTACTTAAAACTTAAAACTGAGAACCGAGGACTGCTTCAAAACGGCGTGTACCCGCTTCTTGCCGAAAACGGCCGGCGGCGGCGGCCGCTCTGCTGCTCTCTGCGTACTGCCGCCACGACCAGGTCTTCGATCGCGTCGCTGGCCGCATCGTCCCACTTCTCCGCCAGCGGGCTGCCTCTGGCCCATCCCGCCAGCGCCGCCGTGGCATAGGCCAGAGCTTCCTGGGCGTTGCGCACCAGCACGGGCGAGGTGGAATCCGTGAAATCGGGGTACGCCTTCAAGTAGCGCAAGCGGATTTGCGTGTCCTGCGTTGCCCCAAGGAACCATAAGCCGTCCGCGCGCCATTCCCACACGCTTAGCGCGACATCCTGCACGCGCGAGGGCAGCCCGCCGTGCCGGGTCAGGTCCACCATCTCGTCGAATTCTTGAGTCGACAGATTCGGCCGCTCCCAGAGTTTCAGCGGCACCAGCAGGTCTGTTGGAAGCTGATTCGGCGGCGCGCTGGCATCGCTGATGCACACCTGCAGTGATGCATCCTGCTCCGCCACCGCCGTTACCACCAGCAGCACGTCATCCTGGATGAATCCGCCGCCACCGGCATTTCCGATCCCGCGCTGCAGTTTCCGATAAGCCGAATTCAGATATGGCAAGAGCAAGGTATCCGTGAACAGGTTTCCCTGCGAGTCATTCAGCAGCGACCTGACCAGAGAGGTTATCTGTCCCGCCGTGTTATACGCACTGGATCCCACTACTGGCATGTTGTGTTCCCCAATCTCTGACGACGCACCGCGCGCTGACCATGTGTCACTCGTCGGGCAGCGGCGATTTCTGCAAATAGGCCGCTACACCAATCACCGCGTTGATCAATGCGGCGGCGGCTCCGATTCTTACGGTCGCCCCCATCCCCGCTTGCAAGTTGAAATGCCCCGGATCTATCCCCACCGCGGCCAGGCCGGTCATCACTCCACCCGCAGCTCCGCTGATTCCCGCCGCCACGAGGCCCTTTAACCAAATCCGCAGGCGTGAAATTCTTCCGCTCATGATTCGTAATCACTCACTCGACTCGGCGATCCCCATCTCTGTGTTTCCTGGTCGCTGATCGCTGATATCTGATCGCCGAAAACTGATATCCGAGGCCCCAAGCTTGAAGGCTATGCCACCGTCACAAAGGGCTGGCCGTGTAGCGCAGGCACCGCGTCATCCATCAACATGTAGGCCCACTCCTCGTACTCGCGCTCTTCCCGCGCTTCCCGTTCGTACAACAGCGCACGTTGTTTTGCTTTCGGGAAACGCCTCGCCCACTCGATCGCTCGCATCACATGCTCGACAATCGTCGGCGTCAATTGCACAAATTCGCCCTTCGGCCCTTGCAGGGTAAAACAATGCTCGTATTCGCCTCGCTCCGGGAAGGGGCCCAGGGCCGCCACGCTCACACCATTCGCGCTTTCCACCGTCTTCGCGTACCAGTCGCGCGGCGTTCCGTACACTTCCGGCGGTACCCAGCGTTCCACATGCCACCGGTTTACCTGCGGATATTTCGGCTCGAGCCGCAGTTCCACCACTTCTCGAAGCAAATCCCCGTGCGCATCGCGGTCTTCAAACTTCCCGCCAATCCACGCCAGGCGGTTCCAGCCCCATATCACCCGATAATTGGCTTCGCCAAACCGATTGCGCCCGCCGGCGGCTTTCAGTCGCCGCGCTACCTCTTCCGGAGTGTCGTGGGTCTCTCGCAAGACTCGGATCATGAGATTCTCTTGAAGCAAATCGAGGTGAAGGAGATATATGAGGCGAAGGGAGTAAAGGAAAACCACTCGCACTACAATGGCGAGTGGACTTTGCTCCTTCACTTCCTGTACCTCCTCAATCTCCTTCACTTCCGTTTCTTAGTAGCCGCTTGGCCGTGCCAGCGTATCGATGTACGCGCCGCTGCGCGGGCTGTCCGAAAAAAGCTGAAACGATGTATCAAAATAAAAGATATAAGAAGCCGCCAGGCCGCCGCTGGCCCCGTAAATCGGGAACACCGTGTTGCCATTGACCTCGTAGAAATCAATGTCCTTCAACACGGCGCGGCCCCAGTGCGCCAGGTCCAGGAAGTCCACGCGCGTCTGGTCCGCGTTTACGCTGGACTTGATGGGAATCCCGCTCATCGTTTTCCGCCCGGTGAACAGGAGGTCCAGGTCGTTGGCGTTTCCGCCGCCGCCTTCCTTGATGATGGAACTCACCGTGATGCCCAGATTTTCCCAGGCATGCTCTTGCTCGACCGCCATGTAGGCGATCAGCTTGCTCAGGTGGTTGATGCCCAACGACTTGCGCACCTTGTTGATGGCCAGGCGCACATTGGCCGGCGTGAGCGCCGCGTTGCCCGCATTCACGCGCGGCGTCTGCAGTTGCACGGGATAGGTCGCGCGGTTCAAGTTGAGCCAGGTGCCGGTGGTCGCGTTGTTTTGGTGATACTTGATGCCATACAACGAAACGGGCTGCGCCCCGCTCAATCCGTCATGCACGATCACGTCCGTCGCCACCGTTCCTGTCGGAACGTTGTCCACGGTGATTTGCTGTGTGGTGATGGGATCCGCCGTCACCACGCTGGTGGTCACGCTCGCGGCGATGTTCCGGTTGGTCGTCAACGTGGTGTCGTAAATCTGGATCGTTTGTCCGGGATACACCAGCGCCGCGCCGTAGGGCACCGTCATTGTGAACGTGGTCCCGTTCACATTGCTGATTGTGCCCAGGACGCCGTTTCCGGCCGTCTGGATCAGCTTGTCCAGGAACGCGCGGAATTGCTTCATGCCGTTGGCCACTTCGCGCTTGGCGGCATTTTCGATGGCGCGCTCGCGTCCGGTGGTCGCGTATTCCACCAGCTTCGTGATTTCAATGGCGAAGCGGAAGAAAATCGGCGAGACCTGCGCGATGTCGTACTGCGTTCCCGAACCGCGGCCCAGATCGCCGCCGTCCGCGTTGTACGACCCGGCCTTCCCACCGGGATTGACCTGCAAGGGCAGGCGCAGGTTACGTGAAGAGATCTTCTCCACGTCGCCGCGCTGCTGGATCATGGTTAGAAGAATGTCGTCGCGCTCATAGAGCAAAGGTACTTTGTCGCGCACCTTCTCGAGCTGCAACGCGATGACATTCGCG
>Ga0074045_10002540_pt1 | contig 16888 bp, 15 predicted proteins | sample BogForMeECP23OM2_FD_94442 | JGI IMG/M metagenome (GOLD analysis project Ga0074045, IMG submission 94442) | Bog forest soil microbial communities from Calvert Island, British Columbia, Canada - Bog Forest MetaG ECP23OM2 | ecosystem: Environmental > Terrestrial > Soil > Wetlands ...
AACGATTTGAACTCCCAAGTCGTCCTAATGCCGAGCCGGATGGTTGGGATCGGTGAACTCAAGGAACTCTATGGGTGCACCGTTTTCGACGATGAACGCAACGCGCACGCCGTCGGATGGGCTGTTCGGCGCAATCAGAATTTCCCGGCCTACCAGTTCGGACGCAAGGTCACTCACCTCAAAAGCAACATGTGGCACTTGCCTGACCAACTCGGGAATCGCCGCATCTGCTTCGAACCGCATCCATTCCACGCCATACTCGCTGTTTTCGTGTCCGACAATGAAGGTCTTTAGATGCTCGAGGTGGCGCTCTCCCAGCCTCGGTTGGCTGGTAGGAATTCCAATGTGGTGATATCGACGCATTTTCTCTCCTCGATTCCCGATAGCACGCGGGTGGCCCACATTTGCCCTCTATTGGCAAATGTGGGGTTGTGAGGCACCTTGACATCAACTTTTCTCTTCGGCGGCCTTGCTCAGCAAGGCCGCGACCTCGTCGCGAAGCCGGGGAAGATTCGTCTGGACGATGTCCCACACCAGCGCGTGGCTCACCGTTGCATAACCATGAATAAGACGGTTGCGGAACGCGATGATCCGTTGCTCGTCTGTTATGCGATCGGCGATTTGCGGGAAGTACCGAAGCGCCTGACTGAGAGCCTCGCCGATGACCTCGAAGTTACGTTCCACCGCAGCGCGCAACATCGCGTCGCTCTCATAGTCGTCCAGCTGCTTGCCGCACGTAAACGTCAGAATGTCGCCGACAGCCCGCTCCATGTCCCAAAGGTAAGCCCGCAAGCTACGCGGCATACAGCGGTTCCTGGTGCAATTCAATTTCTTGCCGAAAGTATGGATTGCGAACGGAACCGGCTTCGACCAGGTCCACACGTTGATCGAAAAGACGCTCCAGCGCCTCGATCAGGCCAAAATAAGTGCTGGCATACGTGCCGGAAGCCAGCGGCTCGAATTCGACCACCAAGTCGAGATCGCTGCGGGAAGGATCGAAGTCGTCGCGCAGCGCCGAGCCGAAGAGCGCCAGGCGACGAACGTGATATTCCCGGCAAATCGCAGCAATTTGCTCGCGTTTCTGTTCGACTTGCTGGTTCATTGCTGTCACCCGTGGGACAAGAATAACAGGCGGGCGGGTGACCGCGAGTGGCCTGGTGCCCCAGGTTCGCCCTTCTTTTGGGCTAACCTGGGAGCGCTGCGCGGTTTGCGGGTGGCCCATATTTGCCTTCCGTTGGCAAATGTGGGGCTTTGCCACTATGAAAAAACGGATTCATGGGGGGGTACCTGGGGGGTACCCAGTGTCGTCGCCAGCCCGTGGTGGTCTCGGGAAGGTGCAAGCTTTACAAAAGGTCAATGCTTATGTTCGCCGTGAGAGTGCAGATGCGGATGGGAATAGGTAATCTCTCCATACTTGTGGCGATGGGCGTGGACGAGGTTGGCACGCAGCAGCAACTCTCCGTTGGAGAGGATTTCCTGCGGCGACCCGGAGGCGGGTCAGCGGCCCGGCTACAAGCCGTGCCCTTTCAAGTTCCGGCTAACGCGACTCCATCATCCGAACTCTACTTTCGGCTAGCGGGCGGGATGATGTTGTTCATGCGAAGATATTCGACCATCTGGCCGTAGTGGTCGTAGGGGTGTCCGATGATGCTGGTCGCCAGAGCGAGACGAGTGGTCATGTTGGGACCAAACGGGCTTTTGATCGGCTCCAGGATGTTGGCCTCCGTAATACTATTGAGCGCCTTGTGAGCGTACGCAAATGAGTCATTCAGAAACTTCATGATTTCGGCCTTCGACTTGATGGTGGCCGGTCCGTCGGGACCACCACCCAAATCAACGGGGGACTTTTCGCCGAGGATTGCGGCTCCAAGCGCGTAGTTGGCTACTGCCATGTGTTTGACTTCGGCACCGAAGGTGCGCACACCCTTGAATTCGCCTTGCGTGGGAGCAAATCCGTACTTGTCTTCCGGCATGGCTTCGGCGGCGGGCGCCACGGTCTTTTCCGTGTTGCTGAACTGATTGTCGAGGACCGAGGCGAAGGTCGGCTTTTCTTCGTTATTAGCAGCGACGGCGACTGCCGAGATAGCCAGACCGAACAAGACACAACTTAGTGCGATACGCAATTTCATGGACAACTCCTTCATGGTTTGTGTAGCGAAGAACTAAGGGGCCGGTGTGCCCAAGCATTCTAGTCCATACCGATGGTGTTCGGCTCGACTGGAACCGGATGCAGGCGAAACCAAATGCTGGCGGTGATACCGAGCAACAGGCCGATTGCCGCGTACTGTAGCGACCGTTGTACACCGTTGCGTTCGGCCACGGCTCCCCACAGGGCTGCGCCGCCCGCAAAACCTCCCTGCAAGACCAGTAAATACATGGAGATAGACCGGGCGCGCAGGAAATGGGGCGACATCGTCTGAGCCGACACGTTCAGACTGGCAAGAATCTGAATCCACGCGATGCCCGCAACCAACAGTGTGATCGACATGGGAAGGAATCCGCACCATCGGCCCCCAGCGTAGGTGGTCACCGCGAAAACGGTTGTTGAAGTTGCGACCAAAGCATCAACTGACATCATTCGGCGCAATACCGGCATGATCGCTGCGCCGATCAGGGCTCCGACTCCGAAGACGCCCAAGAGTATGCCGAAACCTTGCGAGCCATAGGGATGCGATATGAGCGGCAATAGAGCGAGCAGCGCGCTACCCGAGATGCTGAACACCGCGCTCCGTACCAGGACGGCATGCATGGCACGCGAGCCACGCAAGTGGCGAAAGCCATCGAGCATGGTGTCGAACGTGCGCTTTAACGACAGAGTTGTGCGCCCGGGTGCGCACTTCCAGCGATAGAGAAAGTAGATAACTCCGAAGAACGACACGGCGTTCAGCAGGAATGCGATGCCAGAGCCGGCGGCGTAGATCACCAATCCACCGAGCGCAGGTCCTATGGCACGGGCAACGTTGAAGCCGGCGGAGTTCAGGGCGATAGCCGAAGCGAAATTCTCGCGGGAAACGATCTCAGGCGTGATGGCTTGCCACGCAGGATCGTTCAGAACCGCGCCGAATCCCATTAGAAAAGCAAATAGCAGCAACATGCCGGGCGTCGTCAGTCCTGCGATAGTCAGGACCCCTAGACCAGCGGCTGCAATCACCATCCACAACTGGGTCAGCAGAAGGAGCTTACGGCGATCGACGACATCGGCGATGGCTCCAGCCGGGAGCACCACCAGAAAAACCGCAATACTATTGGCGGCTTGCACCAGCCCCACCATGAGAGGGGACATAGTGAGGGACGTCATGAGCCATCCGGCGCCGACATTTTGCATCCAGGTGCCGGTGTAGCTAACGACCGCAGCGATCCACAGGCTGCGGAAGAGGGGCTCGTGCAACGGGCCCAAAAGGGTGCGACGGCGTGTGGTCGTGACGGCTGTCCCGGTGACAGCCTGTCCCGTCAGATCCGTCTCGAGCGCTGCGACAAATGGACTGGCTACAACACGCGAAGGATCGCATCGAACTGCGTCGGTTGCAGCCATAGCTGGTCAGACTGGCTCGCGACGAAAACGTCAACCTGCGGCAATTCTCGGACAGGAATGGGGTTTCAAGCGCTGGCAATTGGTGATCAATTGCAGTTAACGGGAGCCCATTACGCCATGTCGGAGTGGGTGGAGGAATACGCGAACGGCCATTCTTTGCGTTTCCAGGAACGGACAAAATAGACCGCCAAGCCTGCGACCAGAATTACCAGGGCGTACTTGATTTCGCGTTGAAAGTTCTTGCGGGCGAGCAGGATGTAGCTGAACCCGGCGATCGCCATCAGAGCCGGCAGCGGGTAAAGCCACATGCGAAAGGGACGGGGCATATCGGGCCGGCGACGGCGCAGAACCATCACTCCTATCGCCTGCACGATGAACTGCAAAAGAATGCGGATGACCACCAGCGCCGCGATAACGTCCGCCAGGCGAAGCAGGCAAAACAGAATCGCTACGGCCCCCAGCGCCAAGAGAGACACGGTAGGAAAGCGTTTGTCAGGATGCAAGTGGGCAAAGGCGCGAAAGTAGTTGCCGTCGAGGGCCGCAGCATAGGGAACGCGAGAGTATCCCAGCAGCAAAGAAAATACCGAGGCGAATGCAGTCCAAATGATCAGACCGGCGATAGCGCGCCCTGCCCAGTTGCCGTAGATCCGCTCCATAAAGACTGAGATGATGTAGTTGCTCTGTTCGCCGGCATGCCCAGTCATCTCGCGCCAAGGCACGACCCCGAGCACGCTGATGTTCATCACGATATAGATTGCGGCCACCGCAACGATGGACAGAATGAGGGCGCGGGGGATCGTGCGGCCAGGGTCCTTCACCTCACCGCCGAGAAAACACACGTTGTAATAGCCCCAATAGTCGTACGTGGCGATGAGCATGGCAGCGCCCATTCCGGTGAAGAATTCTGGCTTGAGCGTGAACGCACCTGGCGGGAAGTCGAAGGCACGAGCGGCGCTGAAATGTGTGAGACCGGCGAAGATGATCCATGCGACCGCAATTGCCACGCCTACCCAGAGCAGCTCGGCCAACTTCGCGATCGCTGTAATGCGGCGATACAGCAGGAAGACGATGAAGGCGCAGCTCGCCATGGCGACGAGCGTTCCCGACATCAGCACGGTGCTGATTTCGAGCGAACCAAGAAATGGGATTCCACCGCGAAAGGTATGGGAAAACCAGGTGTGCTCAAGGCCGGGCCAGATATATCCCGCGTAGTGCGCAAGACCGATGCATCCGGAAGCGATGGAGAGCGGAGCGCTGAACGACAACTGCCAGATGAAGAGGAAGGACAGCAGGCGACCAAGGGAGTTTGGACCGTAAGCCTCTTTAAGGTACTGATACGAGCCGCCCGCATTGGGCATGGCCGCGCCCAGTTCGGCCCAGACCAGCCCGTCACACAGGGCAAAAACCGCGCCAGCGATCCAGCCGAGCATCGCCTGAGGGCCGCCTGCTGCCGTGACGATGAGAGGGATGGTGATGAAGGGACCGACGCCGATCATGTCGATCATGTTCAGCTTGGTCGCACTGGCCAGACCGACTCCGCGGATTAGTTGCGGTTGCTCAGCGTCCCTCACTTAGGTTCATGTCCCACACTTAGCAGGTTGACGTACAGGCGAATGGCGCCAGGCACTCCGAAGGGAAGCTGACGGAAGAAAGCGTACGCGTTGTAGATGTAATAGCCTTTGCCATAGGGAGCGACCAGCAGGCCTCCCTTTTGAGGCTCTTCAGCGGGATCGTTGCACGCCAGCAGCGGCGTGTAATGGTCGTCCCATTTATCCATAAAATAGAGCCCGCGCTCCTGCACCCAGCCGTCGAAATCGTGTGCGGTTATCACGTTTGGGTAGTGAAAGACAGGGCTTTTCTGGTCGAGAACCGTGATCGGGGCTTCTTCAACCGCAACGCGCGCCCGACTTAGCTGCGCCGGGTAGGGGACGAAGTTGCCGGCATTAAAACTGGATGGATCGGTGTTGTATTGAACGATCAGAGTCCCGCCATTGCGCGCGTAGTCGAGCAGGCGTGCGTTGTTTTTCTTCACATCATCGCGCGTATCGTAAGCGCGAATCCCCAGCACAATCGTACCGAACTGCTGTAAGTTACCGTGCTCGAGATCGTCGGGCGTCAGAAGCGTGACCGCGAGTCCGACCTGCCGTAAGACCGTGGGGATGTCATCGCCCGCACCCATGATATATCCGACCTTCAGGTCCGGCGGAACCTTGACATTCACGATTGCGGCGCGCTGGACGGCGGGCTGGTAATAGAAGAAACCGCCGATGTCCGGGCGGGTAACGAGACTGTAGCCTTCACTGAACTCGCGCCCGTTGGCAGCCACCACGGCACGCACGCGATAGTGCCCTTCCCCAGCACCGTCTGGCAGCACCTTGAATTCGGACGCATGCTCGCCAGTCTTCGTAAACTCGATGACGGCTGACTGCGGTTCCACCCGCCAGCCATTGGGCACCAACGGACGCACGGTGCCAGAAGCATGATCTGACGTTGATCGAACGACTGCACTGAGTTCGGCGAAAGGGTTTGAGCCGCCGGGAATGATCTGGGTGGATGGGGATGTCATGACCGAAAACGGTGGCACCACCGCAAGTGGCATCGACCACGCCTCGCCCTTCGTGTCGTGGATGGGGGTTCGGGCCACGCTGCGAAGCTCGCCCTCTTGCCCTTCGATTCTGTAAATCACTCGCGCCGTGACCGGTGGAGGGGGCAACGCGAGCGTCTCATATTGGGGCTGATCGATCTGATAAACCGAGTCCGTTTCCGGGTCATCGCGGTGGAAGTAGGCCTTGGTGATTTGCACGTCAGCCGGCGGGGAGACGCGGAACATTAAGGCGCATCCGTCACCCGGAGCGAGTCGCGGAGGCATCTTGTCCATGAACAATTCGTACTTCCACCCGCGCGGGACATCGAGGACAAACTGCTTTAGATCCATTTCCACCGTACTGCCGTTATGCAGCTTGGCCAGCAGCAGGAAGGACTTCCCTGCTGTAATGACAGCGGCCAGGACCTTGCCGTTTCCGGTATCGAACTCCTCGGCCATGGGGCGCCCGTCGGGCGTCCCGGGCCCGATTCCGATGTCTACTGAATAGGCCAGGTTTGCAGCCTGCTCGAACTGCTGTTCTTTGGTGCGCAGATTGGTGATCAGGTCAGCCTTTTCTTCCGCAGATAGATCCGACGAATCGAGTCTGGAAATTAACGCGCGGGTCAGAGTCAGTCCGCCCAACAAGGGCTTTCCGGCGGACTGCGGATTCCTCTCCACCGCCCTACTGGCTTCGTCCACTGATTTGGCAATCTCCTCAAGTTGTGACCTTAGCCAGGGGATCTTCTTTGAGTCGAGACCGAGACGTGAAGCCAGCGCCGGGAGCGAGGTGTCAATTCCGTCAAAAAAATCCTTTTCGTGGGTTGCGTTGACAGGATTTTTCGGCAATGCTGAGTCGATGAGTTTGTAATAGCTTGTGCGGCGGCCCTCCGAAAGCGTCCAGCCTCCGGCACCCTGGGAGAGTTGATGTTGCAGCCCTTTCCAAGCGAACTTTACGTAGGACTCACCGAGGAGAGGGTCGTCCTGCGAGGTTTCCAACTCCACATTCCATTCTTCGGCCGGGCGAACATTGTCCATGTACAGCTTCTTCGCTTGCCAGGGCGCCAGTCCTTCGCGGATTTGCTCGGGAAACTTCGTAGGGTCGGCAGCGGCGCGAAATGCCTCGCGTGTGAGAATACCGGAAGCCTGGTGATTCCCGTGGCCGTCGCGAGCCGCACCCTGAAAACGGGTGCAAATCACGTCGGGACGGAACGTCCGAATAACCCGCACCATGTCGGCGAGTGCGACGTCATGCCCCTTCCATTTGTCGAATGTTTCCTCGGGCGTCTTGGAAAAGCCGAAATCAGCAACCCGGGTAAATCTCTGCTCCACTCCGTAGTATCGGTCGGCGCCAAGCAACTCCAGCGTGCGGAGGATCCCGAGTTCGTCGAGCAAATTACTGCCAACCTTGTTTTGTCCGCCCTCGCCGCGGTTGAGGGTCAACTGGAGAGCGGTGACGCCGTGCCCGCGTGATTCCAGCGTCAGCATGCCGCCGTCTTCGTCGTCAGGGTGGGCGGTTGTGTGCATCAGCCGAGCTGTCGTGTGCAGACGACGCAAGGTCAGCTTAAGGCCGGTGACCCCTGTGTCCACCGGCAGAGGCTTGGTATCGACCCAGGGCGACGGAACCTGTGCGTAGACCGCACTGCAGAGCAGCAACAATTCGCAGGATAGGGCGAGCGCCCGTCGACGACGAGAATAGGGTGGCGCCGATTTGAAGAATGCCATCAATTGCCGGAAACAATCCCGCAAGGTGTGAAATGCTGTTTTACAGAGTACACAAACCGTTCCTTCGGCGCGAGGTAGCGTCCCAGAGAACCTGCCGGTTGGACCCACGGCCCGCCCGCGTAGCATCAATCTCAAGTAAGGCCTTCATCACCGGGCAATCCGTTTCCTCGCATTGCTTGAGGTAGTGGGTTGGATGAAGACCGGGCGACTCCGGATTCCAGAGCCACAGACTGCCGGCGCTTTCATGGTCACAGCGGCGTGATAACAGCTTGTCTATAATTAAACATTCGTGGCTTCTTGAGCTTCCGCGTGCGGAGACCTCTCCGCGGCGGTTCACGTCGGACCCATCGATGATTCAGACCCTGTTTGGCAGCACCGAAGAAAAACCGAGCTTTCTGGAACGAATGAAAGAGGCCGTCACGCGCACGCGTGAGAGCCTCAGCGAACGCATCGAGGACCTCGCCTCGCTCGGGAAAGAAATTGACCGCGGTACGCTGGATGAGTTGGAAGCCACGCTGATCAGCGCTGACCTGGGGATGGCAACCACGTCAGCAGTGCTGGAAACGCTGCGGGCAAAAGTGGACCGCAAGCAAATTGGTGACATCGCTGAGCTGAAACGTGTCCTGAAAGAAGAAATACTCAAGATTCTGAACATTGCGGAACAGCGGCCGGTGCGAAAGGTTGATGGCGAACCCGAAGTCATCCTTGTCGTCGGGGTGAACGGCACGGGAAAGACTACCTCGACCGGCAAATTGGCGTACGCGCTTCGCTCGCAGGGAAAAACCGTGCTGCTGGCTGCTGCTGATACATTTCGGGCCGCCGCCATCGAACAATTGGAAATCTGGGGCGATCGCACCGGAGTCGAAGTCATCAAGAACAAACCTGGCGGCGATCCGTCGGCGGTGCTCTTCGATGCACTGCAGGCCGCCAAAGCGCGGAACATCGATTACGTGATCGTGGATACGGCGGGCCGGCTGCACACCAAGAGCAACCTGATGACCGAGTTGGAGAAGATGCGGCGCACCGCACAGCGCTCCATTCCGTCGGCCCCGCACGAAACGTTGTTGGTGATGGATGCCACGACTGGACAAAACGGCCTGCAACAAGCTCGACTGTTCACGCAGTCGGCCGGGGTCACCGGAATCGTGCTGACGAAGCTCGACGGAACCGCCAAGGGCGGTGTCGTGGTGGCTATCTCGAAAGAACTGGGCTTGCCGGTGCGATATGTCGGAGTAGGCGAGAAGGTTGGCGACCTTTTGCCTTTTAACGCCAAGGATTTCGTCGAATCTCTGTTTAACTAAAGATGCCTGCGAAACGAAGTGACGCCCGATACATGCAGCAGGCACTGGAGCTTGCACGTCGTGGGATCGCCCTGGCCTCTCCGAACCCGCGTGTTGGGGCCGTGCTGGTGTCCAGCGAAGGCAAGATCGTGGGTCGAGGCGCCCACACCTACGATGGCATCAAGCACGCCGAGGTTCTTGCGATCGAGGCGGCCAACGGCCGTGCGCAAGGGGCTATTCTCTACGTCAACCTGGAACCGTGTTCGCACGTGGGCCGCACTGGGCCCTGCGCCGATGCCATCATCGCCGCCGGCATTAAGCGAGTTGTGACTGCCATGCGCGATCCGAATCCTCTGGTCGCTGGGCGTGGGCTGGCGAGGCTCCAAGCTGCCGGAATTGAAGTGCACGAAGGCCTCTATGAGCCTGAGGCCCGCAAGTTGAATGAGGCATTTGCCAAGTACATCCGGCACAAATCACCGTTTGTCACCTTGAAAACCGCGATGACGCTGGACGGGAAGATCGCACCTCCACCCGGCGATAGTGTCGAGCCCGGCACCATGGGATCGCTGGCGTCAAGCGGAGGCTGGATCACCAGCGAAGTGGCGCGGGCCCATGTTCACGAAATGCGTCACGCTAACGACGCCATCATGGTCGGGGTTGGGACCATCATCGCCGACGATCCACTGCTCACCGACCGCACCGGACTTCCCCGGCGCCGGCCTTTGCTGCGAGTAATCCTCGATTCGCGCCTCAGGTTGCCCCTGGATTCGCGGGTTGTCCGGACGGCGAACTACGACGTGATTGTGTTTTGCTGTTTCGCGGAAGAACACAAGCGACAGGAACTCGAGGCTCACGGCATTATGGTCGAGCAAGTCCCCATGCGGCAACCGTTCGAAGACGGGACAATTCCGTTTCCGAGCGCGGCCGCTGCGTCCAATGGTCGTCCTGACCTGGAACGTGTGATGGCCCGACTTGGCGAGCGCGAGATCACCAGCCTCATCATCGAAGGCGGCGCCATGGTGAACTGGGCAGCACTGTCGGCGGAAATTGTGGACAAGATTTTCTTCTACTATGCCCCAAAAATTATTGCCGGAACCGCCTCAATTCCGCTAGCTCTAGGCACGGGATACAGGAAGATGAGTGAAGCTGCGTATGTGCGCTCGCTCACTTTGCACCGCTTTGGAGAAGACTTCGCGGTCGAAGGTTATTTGCGGGATCCATACGCCGATGTGATCCAGGCATTGCCAGGGAATTCATAACAGCTCGTACTTTCTCGTTAGATCGGAGGTCATCATTATGTTTACTGGCCTGGTTGAAGAAGTCGGAACGGTTGTCAGCATCGTTGAAAGCGGTGGCAATCACCGCATTACCATTAAAGCTCCAGAGTCTGCGAAGCAACTGCGTGACGGCAACAGCATCGCCGTCAGTGGGGTGTGTCTAACGGCGCTCGATATCCACCCCGAAACGTTTTGCGCGGACCTGGCAAAAGAAACGTGGACACGGACTTCGTTTTCGCGCATGACGGGGGTCGCGGAGGTGAATCTTGAGCTCCCGCTCAAAGTTGACGCGCGTATGGGCGGTCACATCGTGCAGGGCCACGTCGATGGGACCGGCCAGCTGATAGGGCTGGAGCCGATTGCCAACGCCGATGACTTTTGGCTGCTCCTCGATATTCCCGAGGATATGGAAAAGTATGTCGTGTTCAAGGGATCGATTGCGATTGAAGGAATCAGCTTGACCGTGGCAAAGCTGGAAGGCCTCCGGCTGACGATCGCCATCATTCCGCACACCATCAAGATGACCAATCTCAAGTCGCTTAAGCCAGGCGATTCGGTGAACATCGAGACAGACATCGTGGCCAAGTACCTGGAGAAGTGGACGCTGCGCGATGACCGTGTGGCGTTAACGGTTGATCGTCTGGTAGCCCAGGGATTTTAGGGATGGACTAAACTCCCGCAGAGTGGGGCGGGCGCCGCGCGCCAAAGTAACGCTCAAAGTCCAGCGAGTCAAGCTCGAGAAACTCCTGCACAATCGGCTCATTGGATTTCTGCATTTCGTCAAATGTTCCGAAGAAGATAGCGCGCGCTTCATGCAGAAACAGCAGCCGGTCGGCGAGCTTTTTCGCCAGGGCCATGTCGTGGGTAACGACAATACTCGTCAACTTGAGCTGTCGTTTTAATTTCTTGATCAGGTCTCCCAACAGGTGCGCCATTAACGGATCGACCATGGTGGTCGGCTCGTCGTAGAGCACAGCGTCGGGTTGGGCTGCCAAAGCACGCGCGATGGCCACCGACCTCTTCATACCGGTCGAAAGATCGGATGGCAACTGGTCGCGAAATTCCCGCACACCGACCATGTCCAGAAGTCCGTCGATGATCTGGTAAATCTGCTCTTCTTCCAGCCCGCCTCGTTCGCGCAAGGGAAAAGCAACATTCTCTCCGACGGTGAGCGAATCGAACAGCGCGCCGTTCTGGAACACCATCGTAACTTTCTTGCGAATGGCTTCCATTTCCTCCTCGCTGAACTTGGTCACATCCTCATGCGCCACCCAAATGTGTCCGCTGTCGGCCTTCAGGAAGCCCATAATCATCTGCAAGGAAACAGATTTTCCAACACCGCTGCGGCCCAGGATGCACACCGTCTCGCCCGGCATGACGTCGAAACTCAAGTCGCTTATCACAACCTTATCGCCAAAGGCTTTATGAACGTTTTCGAATTGAATATAGGGCTTGCTTTCGTTCACTGACACCGGCCCTCCGAGACCTGTTGCGCGGCCGCCTCATTCGTTTTGTTTGCCATTTCGTATTCGGTCGGGGTGTTGACGTTGGTGAATATGTCCGGCGAAAATCCTGCGGCGCTGAGTTCCTCGACCCGGACATAACGAGTCGGAATCCTCGCAAACAGTGAGCTCACTTTGAAGTCATTCATCAGCAGGGCTTGCTCGATTACGTCTTTCGCGGCGCGCCGATAAACCGCGCATAACGGTTGCAATTGTTGCCGGACCTCGGGGACGAACGCCCATTCCTGTCCCAGTGTCCCAGTCTGCGCCAGCCAGCACAGGAATGCTGCGTTCATCAGCGGCATATCCACCGACATTACGAGGTTCAATTGCGTCCGCGTCGCACACAATGCGGCGTGTATGCCGCCAAGGGGTCCGCAATTCGGGAACCGGTCCTCGATCACCTCGCCATAGAAGGCGTACCGTTCTCGAGCGCCCACGATAACCGGAGCGGGCGAAACGCATTTTGCCTTGTCCAGCGCAAGTTGCAACAGCGTTTTCTCTCCAAAAGGCAGCAGGGCCTTATCTGAGCCCATGCGCGAACTGAGCCCCCCAGCGAGAACGAACGCAGATACGTCTTCCACGCCGTCATCATACCTGACGACGTCGCAAGACGGCAGCGCAGCGACTCAGGCGCGAGCGGGCTTGAAAGTGGTGGTGTGCGGAATGCAACCGTTGATCTCGATCGCCACGATGCGGCCCCCATTGTCGAGCTCTACGGTGCCGGGCGCATTCAAGACGGCGTCGCCGCTCAGTCCGGGCAGTGAAACGAAGACGCGATTCTCAACGCAAAGTGCGGTAGGGTCCATCTTGATATAAGTCAGGGCGTAGTCGGTACGGCAGGCCTTGGGCAGCACGAAGCTGAGATCGGCGATATCGCCCGTCTCCGAGACCGAAACTGCGACCTCGATGGAGATGCGCGAGGTTATCTCGTCTCCGTCGACCTGACTCTCCGGCTTGAAGCAAATGTAGTACTCAAAACCAGAATCGGGGTCGAACGCGCTCCGATCGACTTGAAATGCCATGCTCTGGCCTCCTGCACCACAGCCGTTACTCACAGGTAAACAATACTAAATCACCGGGAAGCGGCGTGCAATGATTCGTGCATCGCAGCCAAGGACATGAAGTGCCACCCATCGCCATCATGAACCGGACGGCGTAGGACCGCCCCAGGGAGCATCCCTGCCGCTCTGTTATATTTCGTTCTGGGTGTATTACGGGACTGGAAGATGCCAATCGCTTACCTGACTGACGTCGCGAAACAAAACGTCATCGCAGTGCAGGAGTACTCGCTCCTGGCCGGGCGTTCGCTCCGCAACGTTTTTGCCCAGCCACGTTATGTTTCCGAGACCCTGCTCCAGGCCGATTCGGTTGGGGTTGGCTCCCTTCCGATCGTCGTCCTCATCGGCCTCTTCACTGGCGCCGTACTCGCTTTGCAGACGTCCAGCACTCTGCAGCAGTTTGGTTCGCTTTCTCTTACCGGCAAGCTGGTTGCGCTGTCCATGGTCCGGGAACTGGGGCCCGTGCTCACAGGGATACTGGTGGCGGGACGAAATTCCAGCGGCATGGCCAGTGAACTCGGTTCCATGAAGGTCACGGAACAAATCGATGCCATGCGCGCCATGGGTGTGGACCCAACCAAGAAGCTGGTTACGCCTCGCGTGATTGCCAGTCTGGTAATGATGTTCTTCCTCAGCATCATCTCAGACCTGGTTGGGCTGGTCGGCGGGTTCCTGGTTTCGTATCTGCTGTTGGGTCTTGACCCCAACCAGTATTGGACGACCGCCTACCAGGCGCTTCGATTCGGTGACGTGTTCATGGGGCTTTCGAAGCCCATTGTCTTCGGATTCATCATAGCCACCATCGGTTGTTTCTACGGCCTGTCCGCGAAAGGCGGCACGCAGGGAGTGGGGCGGGCTACCACCCAGGCCGTCGTCGCTGCGTCCGTGCTTATCGTCGTCAGCGACTTTTTCATCACCAAGCTGCTCATTGGAATATTTGAGTATTAGGCATGTCTAGCCTTGCGCCCCCAATCGAGCAACCGCTGGCCGTCCCTGCCAAGCAGAGCGGCCCAGCGATTCGCTTCAATGACGTTTCCATCGGATTCGAGCAGCCGGTGCTGGAGAATGTCTCCTTTCAACTTGTCCATGGCGAGACGAAGGTGCTGCTGGGCGAGTCCGGCACGGGCAAGACGCTGATCTTGAAGCTTGCTCTTGGGCTTATCAAACCTGATTCCGGAACCATCACCGTCCTGGGCGAAGAGCTCTCGTCCATGCGCGAGCAGGACATGTACGCTCTTCGTCGCCGCATTGGCATGGTGTTCCAGGAAAGCGCCCTGTTTGACTCTCTAACTGTTGAAGAAAACGTCGCCTACCGGCTGATTGAGGAAACCGGAGAGATCACAGAGGAGATTCACTCCCGCGTTCTCGAGGCCCTCGAGTTTGTCGAATTGGGTCAGACCTACAATCTGTTTCCCGGGGAATTGTCTGGCGGCATGCGCCGTCGCGTTGCGATTGCCCGCGCTATCATCACCCAGCCGGAGGTGTTGTTGTACGACTCGCCAACTGGCGGTCTCGATCCTGTCACTTCGAATACCATCATCGAACTCGTCGTAAAGCAGCGTGATGTTTACAAGACCAGTTCCCTGCTGGTGACGCACCGCTTGCAGGACGCCTTCACCATGGCAAGCCACTATTTCGATCGCAAGCTCAACAAAATGGTTCCCCTCGAGGATGGTTCAGCACGCAATGTGCACACGACGTTCCTGATTCTCCGCGACCACAAGATCATATTTGAGGGTACCGCGCCCGAACTGCTGCGGTGCCACGATCCGTATATCCGCGAATATCTCAGCTAGTCGGGTCTGTTTTGCGGCAGCCGCGCTCGCGAAGTTTGCTACGGCGCAATCGACGGTCTTCCCTTCTCGCATACACCTCCCCAACAGAAGGATGTTTATTTGCGTTGACCTACGTGTCGTCGTCGCGATCGAGTTCTTCCTGCAAGTCAGCCAAAGCCTGGGCACGCTCGTCGCTATTCAATCGCGCATTCAACTCCTTCAAGGCCACCGAGACCACGTGATAGTGGTGCAGATGGCTGTAGTCCGGATCGCGCGTCAGATGCAGCCAGATGTCGTGCATCAGCTTAAGGTCCTGAGGACGGAATCGCGGGGCATGCGGTCCGAGGATGTACTCCCACTTACGGCCGTCGGGAGCGACCACATCCATGCGCAGGCGAGGCTTGGGATCCGACAGGCGCTCCCATGCGTCTCCAGTCAGCTTGCCCTGCTCCTCGGGACTGAGTTTGTTGGAAAGTCCACAGACAACTTGCATTGAGCCCAGTCGCTGAGCAGTGACCATGATGCTCTCGAAGACGTCATTGGTGGGAGCGACCAGCAGCGAGACGTGCTTGCCCTCTTTTTCAGCAAGGTTGACCACCGCAGTAAACAACTCCTGCTCGTACTGCTCGAAGATGTCTGCCGAGTCCATGCTTTCGTTGCCGCTGAAAGAATGTTCGCGGTGGATTACCCGGGCCGTCATCACGACGACATCCTGTTTTACCGTGTCGGTCTTGAGCAGGATGTCGCGCAGATAGGAAAGGTTCTTGGGATCGCGCACTGCAACGAGGATGTTGCCCGGGCGAACCTCCATATCCGCTGCAGTCAGTTCCTCCTGGGCATTTATCCGGAATTGCTCCAGTTCGTGATGCTGGCCACTGCTGGTCTTCTTGTTAAGGTGCTCCGAAACGGTGAAGACGCCAAAGAGGACCGCGCTGAACGCGACTCCGGATATGGTCGCCAACTGCTTGGTGAAAAGATTGACGATCGCCGTCGCGAACAGGAGAAGCGAGATCAAGATCAGGCCAACCGGAATTTCCGTCTTGCCAATGTGAAAGTTGCCCGGCACCTTCCACTGCCGGTTCTCCGGCTCGGTGAAGCGCAGCACCAGGACAGCCAGCGATTTGAATGCGAAGCTCCAGATGACGCCAAATGCGTACAAGGACGCCAACAGGTAGACATTGCCGCGGCTGGCGACGATGGTGAATATCTGCAGGAACGCGATGAGGTTGATGATGCGAAAGCTGGTTCCGAACCGGGGATGAGGTTTGCGGAACCAGGTCGGCATGACGCCGTCTTCGCTGATGCGATTCAACACGCCGTTCGCACCGACGATGGCGGTGTTGACGGCTCCTGCCAGAATCAGGACACCCACAAGCACCACGAAGCCTTGAAAAAACAGACGCAGCGTGAACGGCCCTACGACGTTCATTGCCAGACCGCTAATCAGGTTGGCAAAATAGTCAGGCCGAATCTTGTCGGGGATGATCATGACCGCAAAGAACGAGACCAGCGAGGTAAACAGCAGGCTGTACACAAAGATCACCAGCCCGGTCTTCTCCAGGTTCTTCAGCTTGGGATGCTCGATCTCGCGATTGACCTGCGCCAGGGACTCTTCGCCGCTCATGGCGAGCACCGAATGTCCGAATCCCACTAGCAACAGCACCCACGTCAAATTCGCCACCCAACTGTGATACAGCCACCCCAGGGAATCGTGGTCCATGGTGATGTTGGCCTTGGATGGGAGCGGCGGCAAATGCGCCGGGTGAACGACCAGGGTGATCACGCACCAGATGATCAGGACAACGACCATCACGGTCGTGATCTGCATGATGCGGAGGGCCTGTTCGCTCGATTCGTGGATGCCCTGGGTGTTCTTCCACCAAAAATATATTGTCACCACCACGCCGAACGCCGCCGCGAAGTATCCCTCTTGCGCATCGCTCATAGGGATGGGATGGTGATAGCGGGTCGACAAGTCGGCAACAAATCCGGCCAAATACTGCCCGGCCGAAACGGCGCTGATGGGGCCGGTCAAAACGTAATCGAATAACAGGGCGGAAACCGAAAGCTTGGCCAGTTGGCTGCCCATGGCCTCTTTGACGACCCTGTACACACCGCCCCGGACGAACATGCTGCTCGACTCGATGTAGATCGA
>Ga0074045_10002541_pt1 | contig 16888 bp, 17 predicted proteins | sample BogForMeECP23OM2_FD_94442 | JGI IMG/M metagenome (GOLD analysis project Ga0074045, IMG submission 94442) | Bog forest soil microbial communities from Calvert Island, British Columbia, Canada - Bog Forest MetaG ECP23OM2 | ecosystem: Environmental > Terrestrial > Soil > Wetlands ...
AGCGACTAGCCATTAGCAGCTCGCACCTTCACCGTCTGTCGCCAACCGTGCCTGCGCACTTTCTGATTCTTCTGTTGCTTGGGCCGTTCGCTGCGGCTGCCGCCCAACCCACGCCATGGCAGAGAATGCTGGTTTCCGGCAAGGAAGCGTCCTTCGACACACCGGGTGCATACTCCCTCTCCTATTTCACGCGCGACCCGTTCTTGCGGGATGACGGGTATGATTTCTGTGGTGCCTGCACTCCCCAAGACAAGGCTGCCGCCCGCACCCAGCACAAGTTCAAGACTGAGCTGAAAAAAGTCGGGGACCTGGGCGGCTACGCCATCTATGACGTCTCTTACTTTTTTGACGATCACGTCAGCACCGGGCAAGTCGACTGGAAGTCGGTACTGGTGGCCGTGTCACCCGGGCGCTATCGCGAGATCTATCATCTGCAGCCGCCAGCGGCGCAAATCACGCCGTCGTTCCTGATGAAGGCGGGGACGGAAGAAATCCTGGCCACGCGCAACCTTATCCCTGGTACCGGCAACCAATACGATGAGGCGTACTGGTGGTTTGGGCCGGATGGTCCGGTGCGAATCGACATCGAGTCCATTTCTGAGGCGCTGTCGACGATTCTTCCGGCCGGTTATGGGGTGTGGAAGGGCGGAGGCTTGGACATGAAGACTCTCACTTTTCGAAGTGCTGTGTGGAAGCCCAGCGACGCAAATTGCTGTCCGACAGGCGGCGCAGTGACATTGCGATTTCGACTGGATCGCGGACGGTTGGTGGTGATCGAAAAGAACTATGATTCGAAGGCCAAGGCGCCTGAGTAGCCGGCGAGCAAATCGTCGCCATCTGTAGCGACGGTGCAGGGATGGTTTTCGGGGCGTAGAATCGGTTACGCGATGCCTGGAAATGGGTTCGGTTTGCTTGTGCTTGTCGGCAATCATCGAAGTGAGGTTTGGATCTGATGTCACTCGCGCAGAAAGGGGTGGCGCTGGCCGCCCGGCGCATGCCCAAAATGATCAATCCGCGGGTACACGCGGCGCTTGATTACGCAGTCGCCGGATCGTTCCTGCTGATGGGAGCGCTGTTCTGGAAGCGCCACCGGCGGGCGGCGATCGGTTCGCTGTTGTGCGGAGGCGCCACGGCCGCCGTCAGCCTGCTGACCGACTACCCCGGCGGAGCGCGGAAGGTGATTCCCTACTCCATGCACGGCGAGATTGACGCCGGGTTGATCGCGATGACGGCCGCCATGCCGGGGTTGGTGCACATCGAGAACGATCGGGAAGCCAAGTTCTTTGCGCGCCAGGCGCTGGCCAAGACGGCGATCACGGCGATGACGGATTTCGATCGGGCGAACCAAAAGCGATCGCAGCGCGAAGCCGAAGACGAAGGATTCATTTAACCCCGAAGCGATTGGACGGACGGGAGGAGTCGTCGTGGACGGCTTGCCGCCGTTTGCGCCGGACAGCGATGCCGTCACCGTTGTACCACCAGTCTTCACCAGGCTTTTCGCAACACGGGCCGGTGCGTACATGGTTCACTGCGCTCTGTACGCAACCTGGCTGCAATGGCATCATCCAATCAACTGACTCAAACAATTGGAAGGCACTATGGGCAACACATTCAAGACAGCGTTATTGCTGACTGCGATGACGCTGTTGCTTCTTTTCCTGGGACAGGCGTTTGGCGGCGAGCGCGGCATGATGATCGCGTTGGTGTTTGCGGTCGTCATGAACTTCACTTCGTACTTCTTCAGCGACAAGATCGCGCTGGCGGCGTATCGGGCACAGCCGGTGACGCGAGAGCAGTTGCCGCGCGCCTATGAGATTGTCGAGCGCCTGACGCAGAAGATCGGCATCCCAATGCCGAAGATGTACGTGATTCCGACCGATTCACCCAACGCCTTCGCCACGGGACGCAATCCGCAACACGCTTCGGTAGCGATGACCGAGGGCATCCTGAACCTGCTGACCGATGAGGAGCTCGAAGGCGTGCTGGCGCACGAGATTGGGCACGTGCGCAATCGCGACATTCTGACCAGTTCGGTGGCCGCGACACTGGCGGGGGCGATCACGTTGATTGCCCGCATGGGCTACTGGGCTTCGCTCTTCGGCGGAGGCGGCGGCGGGCGCAATGACCGTGACCGCAGCAGTGGGTTCGTCGGCCTGCTGCTGTTGGTTTTGGCGCCCATTGCGGCAACGTTGATTCAGTTGGCGGTATCACGTTCGCGAGAATACGAGGCCGACGCCAGCGGCGCGAAGTACACTGGCAATCCCTATGCACTGGCCAGCGCACTGAAGAAGCTGGATGTCTATTCGAAGCGCGTGCCCATGCAAGCCACGCCGACAACGGCGCACCTGTTCATCGTGGCTCCGTTGCTCGGAGTGGATTTCTCGAGCCTGTTCTCAACCCATCCTCCGATAGCCAAGCGCATCGAACGGCTGACTGGGCGACCGGCCGAGTTGGAGCCGTAAAGGCCACCGAAATTGGGCAGGTGGCGATCCTAGACTGCAGATACCGTGGTAATTATCTCGCTGTTACCAAAGTAGCAGGCAATCGACGTCCCTCGGGCCTGAGAACTTAGCCCGCAAATAACTCATTAGTAATGACGGTAGCTCGCTTTGGCCCGGATGTTGTGCGCCTTTTCTGGCTTCAATCGGCTACGCTCAGACAAAGTGACGGCTAAAACCTGGCGCGACCGCAGACCGCGAAGGGGGTCAGATGTCGCGTAAAATATTTATTGATATAGCACCTTAGATTAAGTGAAGCTGTAGCAGTAAAGTGTATAGTAACACTACTAAAGTTACTATTTGGGGTGCCCCGTGTTCCCGTCGCGCGTGCAATCATGGTTGTCGGCTTCGGTTTTGTTGACGAGCTTGGTAGCGGTGTTGCTCGGCAACTCACCGAGCGCCGCTGGCGAGAATAGTAAAAGCGTACCATTCGAATCGGAAATAGTCTGGGACGGAGACTGCCGAGTGGGTGCGGTCGAGCCCCAGGGCTGCGGCGCGCGTGCGTTTTCCTCCGTAGACCGCGAGGCGCCGGGGACCTACGAGACGCCCGACTCAGTCTGGATCGGTAGCCGATTCCTAGGGAGCTGGGTCGAGCGGGAGTTTGCAGCCGAGGACGGCCAGGCCCAGGCCAGCGTGACGCTAGACATTCCTTTGGTCGACGACCCAAGCGGAAAGCACGAGGACGAAACTCCGGCCGGCGCCAAGGTACCGGAACCCACCACCCTGGTGCTTCTGGGCGCGGGGATGATCACGATGTCGCGCTCGGCACGCGCTAAGAGGCAACAGCGAAAGCCGGCGCAGCACGTGTCGAGGTTGGTCAGCACATATCAACAAGGGTGTCGTTGATCTGACGGTCTCAGCCCAACCGCTCCACGTACGAAACTCGCAAAAAATTAACGAAGATCACTACGTCTTGTTGAACAACGCCCCGAATGTCTCTCGGGATGTGTCGCCAGATTGCCTTCCGACCTGACATTTCCAAGTGTCTCCGTGACGCTTCACGGCGGCCTGCTCCCGACACCATTCACGCCGAGGCGACAGAGTCCTTGCAGCCAGATTCGCAGACCGCGTATGTCAGTTATCCTGGGCTCCTGCTGCACTGTGATATCCGTTGCAACGCACACGGGCGGCACGACTTCATGTCCCACACAATGTGGGACTGGCCTGTTGCCGGCTGTTGGTCCGGGCCCTTTCGATCGGCGGCGCAAAAGGTGGCTGTCCCCGTGTTGTGCGTCCTCCCGCGACGGGCCGTCGCCGCGGGTGCTCAGGAGGCGGCAGAGTCGCTACGGGTCGCGCGGTGATCCGACCTCCCACAATGTGGTACACCTACAAGCAAGGATCGGTTGCGCTCCGCGGTGAAGACGTTATCGTACACGATGCGGGTTTTCGTTAGCCTTATGGCACTTCTGGAATGCCATGGCGCGCCGGCAGCTCGCGAGTTATCCACAGGAACGTTCTCTCACGGTTGGAAGGTGGCGGGGACATGAGCGCCCTACTGACTGCAACCGATAGATGACATGAGGGTTGATACTGAGTTCAACTTTGGGCCAAAAGGTAATTGCTGAGCTGGAATACGGGCTTTACTTCCAGCATCCGGGCGGAGGATAATAAAGATGCTTCAAATCGTTCCTTACTCATAACACTAACACTCACGCGCCGGACCCAAAATTGCATGTCTGACAGTGTGGGAGGAGTGAAATGCAAGTCGAAGCTGAGCAGAGTTCCGAGATTAATCACCGCGAACGCATTTGGTTTTTCCCCAACAAGTTCTGGCAGGCCACGAAAGGCATGCCCGCCGATGAGGTTTCCCAGCTGATGGAAGAAGTGGAGAAGTTGGCCGAGGCGAAAGACGTCGAGGCCCTGAAGAAGTATCCCTTCGTGTTTGTCGGCGATCCCTACAAGAGTCAAGACACCGCAGCGTAGAGCGCGGTCCGTCCGGCCGCGTTTGAACCCCGTGCCACTGGCATTCATTCCGGCGTTTTCCGCGGCGCAGATCCGGCCTGCTTGAGTAAAGTTGCGACCGCGGAAGCCAGCCTTCGGCGCACGGGAAGCGGCCGAATCATGACAGGCATCTTGATACAGGTTTCCAGCAGATAGCGTGCCCGCGCCAGTTGCTCTCCAAACGGACTCATGGAACTGGCAAGGCCTTGCGCGAACACGGTCAAGACTCCGTTGCGCCGCCCAACGGTTACGCAGGAGACCCGCTGATCGTGCGAGTCATCGAGTGCATTGGCCAGCCGCAAGATACCAGCCAATGGCATCAGTTCGATGCGGCGCTGAGCTGGCAGGCCGGCAAAGATCGGGTGATTGGAAGGCGGCAGGCCTCCGCGATGGTAGTGGGCTACGATGGCCACACACTGCAGGTACTCCTCGCTCCAGCCAACCGGGGACTTAAGGCCGCGGATCATGCGATAGCCGCGCTTGCGGCGGCTACCCTCTTTGCCACGTCCCACATCGTGCATGACGGCCGCAGCCTCAAGAATCCTGCGTGACAGATCGGATGCCGCCAGAACTCCTTCGCTCGCCAGTCCGTCGTAAATCTGCAGCGCCAGCGTGGTGACGAGCTGCGCGTGCTTGTCGTCGGGATCGAGAAAACCCGCCCAGGTGCGCATCTTCTCCATTGCAGCCCGTGTCAGCGACTCTCCACTGGGCAGTTCAGCGCGCCATTTCTGCCACAGCGATTCCCTTCCCAGCATCTTGTTACGGTAGAGCGCAATTCGCTTCTGCCGTTCGCGGGAGATGGTCTTCTGCCAGAGGGCGCGCTCTTCCAAGCCGACCTCAGCGTGGGCCTTTACCATTGCCCAGAGCACGTCGAAGTCATGAACTTCGCCGAGCGCGTCCTGCAAATCGCGCAGGTCACGCGACCATCGCTGATGAAGCTCAGGAAGGAAATTCTCCACCGTGTAGCGGAACCGCTTGATGCCAATGCGCAACTGGTGGTAAGCCACCGCGCTGCGATTGCGCAAGGCCGTGCGATGCAGTTCGTAGGCGTCGTGCCAGCGCTCCAGCGCGAGATACTGGAAGACCGGGCCGTTCAGCGGGACGCGCGTGGCCCGCTCGGCCAGCCGCGTATTGAGCGCCATCCAGCGCTTGCGGTCGAAATCGTCAACCGCCTGTTTCGCGACCAACTTGAGCGCTTCTTCCTTCTGTTGCAGCGCATCGAGCAGGACCTGCCGCAAGGGGTCGTCCGCGGCGGACAGTTTGGCGATCCACTCCATCATGACCTGGGTATCGCGCAGTTCGCCGAGACTGGCAAACAATCCCTTTCCGAGTTTCTTCATCTGCCGCCAGGCGGCATCGGGATCGACCGAAAGGAAGCCGTCGGCCATCGAGCGGCAGCGGCGGATCGCCACGCGCAGGTCATGCACCGGATCGGCAGCAAAATCCTGGCCGGCCTTGTCGCACTCTTCCAGGACTTTTTCCGCCCAGTAGGCCAAGCCGGCCTTCTTGTCGGCAGCAGCTTCGAGGCTGTGATGGTTCGATTCAGGATGCATGCGTAAGATCGATCTGAAGCTATTGTCTCAGAGCAGCCAGCGCGCGCAATAGTTCAGATGGAAGTTATGGGCGGTGGACCCGGAATGGGCTCGATTCTACCCAATAGAAATAAATAGGAGGCGATACCAGCGAGCAGCATGGCTGCGGCCACAAGAAACGGCCGGCGAAATGATTGCGAGTTGCCCACCAGGTATCCGGTGATAACGGGGGCAAGGATGGCGGGCACATTGGCGACAAAATTCATGATGCCCGCAACGCGGCCCGTGCTGCCGGCAGGGGCGATGAGTCCGGGAATCGACCACCCGATCGGCGCTGAGGCTGCCAAACCGCACAGCGCGATGGAAATCCAAAAGATGGCCACGCGAGGATCGGTGGTGCGCGTGGCACCGGCCACAGCCAAGCCGAGCACCAGGCCGGCGACGAGGATCGTTTGACGCACGCGGGTGGAGTCGCGGCCTGAGCGGATGAGATAGTCAACCAGCCATCCACCGACGAGCAGGTCGCTCACGGTAGCTGCGAGCCACGGGATTGCGGTGTAGAAACCCGACTGCAGGATGTTCAGGTGCAGGGAAGTGCCGAGGTATCCCGGCAGCCACGTAAGGAAGAGATAGAAATTGTAGTTATAGGCGGCCATGCCGAGGGCCAGTCCCCAGACCTTCTTGCGGCGCAACAGGAAGAACAACGACGCGGCGCGATGGGGATCGACGGTCGCTTCGGTCTGGCCTCCTCCGGCCGCGATGTGCTCGCGCTCGGCCGTCGACAGCAGCGGATCGTCAGTGGGATCGCGATAGACGAACCAGAAGAGTGCGAAGTAGCCGAGACTGAGCACGCCGGTGAAGATGAAGCTCATGCGCCATCCCCAATAGTGGACGACGATGGCAACCAACGGAATGCCAATGGCCGAGGCGAACTTGGCGCTGGCGTCGAAGATGGCGGTGGCCAGGCCGCGTTCGCTGCGCGGGAACCACACTCCGATGGCCTTGGCGTTGCCGGGAAAAGTGGGGGCCTCTGCGACTCCCAGCAGCAGGCGCGCAGAAATAATGGCGACGAAGCCGCGCGCCATACCGGTAGCAAACGAGGTCACGCTCCACAGAAGCGCACTTAAGCGGATCACTGGTTTCACGCCGTAGCGGTCGAGCACTGGGCCGGAGGGAAGCTGCAACAGCACGTAGGTCCAGCTATAGGTGCTGAGCAGGTAGCCGATTGCGACGGTACTGAGGCCGAACTCGCTCTTCAGCGGCGTAACCGCGACCGACAGGTTAACCCGGTCGAAGAAGTTAACGATCACGCCGATGCCGAGCAGCACGGCGATGCGCCAGCGGCGACTGCTCCAGAGTGATGGGGATTCGGAAGTCAAAGAGGTTCGATACTTTGCAAGACGCGACGTCAGCTCTGCGACCACAATACGACGAGAAAGCCGACACCAGCCAGCAATACCAGTCCGTTGACCAACACCAGCCAAAGCCCCATTTGCCAGTAAGGCTTCTTCGGCGTGGGATATAACTGCTGGCCTTCGATAAACGCCCCGGACTCGTAAAGCCCGAGAGCGATCTCGCAACGTTCCAGCAGGTATCGCGTACCGCGCCGCGCCTTATGGCGATGGTATCCCGAAACGATCGCCAGCAGGAGGATGGCCGACGTAATCAGGGTGAGCCCCCACCTTTCATTGACGGTGATGCGGCTCATTTTGTCGGCCATTGAGGCAATAAATGCACCACCCGTGCCGAATATTCCCAGCACAACTCCAACCACCTTTACCTGAGAGTCTTCAATGGCCAGCAGCTCTTCCTCGTGCTTCTTAAAGACGTCCAAAAGAATCGGGATCGATTCGCTGTGCGGCAACATAGGCCCCTTCCTGCAAGCAAGCTCACAAAATGACACCCGATGTTACGGCCAGCAGAGACCGAAAGCAACGCTCTGCACAGGTTGCGGACAAGAATCGTCGCTGGGCGCGCAGTGACTCACACCTTTCGGTGACTGAAATCACTGCGAGAGCTTCCCGACCGGAGTATCAAACTAGCAGGTATCTCCCAGAACTCACCCGCGGAGGTGTCTCATGGCACCAAACGTCGCGACCCGTGTGGTATTCAAGAACATCCTGTTTGCAACCGACTTTTCCGGCGTGTCACAGCACGCACTGTTGCACGCCCTGGCAATGGCGAAGCGCTACGAATCCAAGCTGACGGTGCTGCACGTCGCTCCGCCGGAGACCCAGGTTCCCATTCCGATGGAGCCGGTCCCACTGGAAATGGACTGGCAAAAGCAGCGAGCGGCGGAGTGCATGGCACGGCTGGAAGAATTCGAGCCGCTCCGCCTGTATCCGCATGAAACCGTGCTAAAGCAGGGCAACCCCTGGCAGGGAATGTCGGAGATCATCGAGGACGCGGGCATCGACCTGATCGTGCTGGGCACTCGCGGACGCGGTGTGTTCGGAACGCTGGTGCTGGGATCGGTCGCCGAGCAGGTCCTGCGGCACTCGGACTGCCCAGTGCTGACAGTCGGGCCTGACGTCGCTCCCGGCCTGGTGGACCACGATCGGTTGTCCCACATCCTGTTTGCCACCGACTTCTCCGAAGGTTCCATGCATGCCTTGCGGTATGCCCTATCCCTGGCGGAAGAGAACGACGCCGAACTCACACTGCTGCATGTGCTGGCGGAGCTTCAACCGACCCTGCTGGAGCACGAGAAACAGTTGCTGGCCGACTCCCGCCAGCGGTTGTGGGACCTGGTTCCCGCGGATGCGACGATGTGGTGCAAGCCGCAAGTGGCGGTCGAAACCGGAATAGCGGCGGAGGCAATTGTGCGTGCCGCACATGACCGCACGGTCGACCTGATTGTGATGGGCGTGCATAGCGGCAGCACAATGACCACTCACCTGCCTTGGACGGTAGTTCACTCCGTGGTACGCCACAGCCGCTGCCCGGTGCTCACGACTCGCGGGAATGCGGGCTAGCCCAGGACTCACGCGGAGAATTGGAGGTTCGGCTACCGTACCCTGTCGCTCGCCGCGCGAGCCCGCGGCCCCCGTCAGCTTTTGCGGCCGTAAGTGTTGCCGTCTCCGGCGCGAACAGCGCTCGCGTGAGACTTCTTGCGACGATGTACCACCAGCGGATGCACCTGGGCCCGCACCTGCCGTTCCGCGCGGCCTGGGTCGACGTCGTAGTTGGGATCGAACATGGCGATTACCGACACGGCGCGCGTGGAATAGCGCCTGGCCCAGTCGCTATTGATCAGCGTATTTTGCACCGCTTTCCAGTGCTCGGCTCCGGCTTCGCTATTTTGTCCAGTTGACGCCAGGTCGCGGTAGCTTAGGTCGTTGAGCGTGCCGAGAAACTGAATGAACTCCTCGAGATTCACGCCCATCTGGTACACAAGCTGGCTTAATGCCATCTGCTGCGACGCGGTTAACTGGTCGAACTCGCGGCAGTAGGCCCGCGCATTGTGCACTGCCTGCACTACCGACACTTGCAACAGCCTGGTAGCGTCGGCGTCCGTCACCTGCGGCGCCAGTTGATGCGTCTTGATCTTCTTGCGAAAGTTCTTCTTCTTCCAGGCGTTCAATTCCCTTTCGTACTGATCAAGAATCTTCTGCAGCCTCGCTGGGTCGAGGCCTGCCGCCTCCCACAGCTGCGCGCTTGAGGGCTCCAGGAAGGTGTGGGCGTTGAGGGGATCCCGTTGCGGGTGTTCCGTCGCCTGGACATCGAGGCTGAAACCTGCGCCAATAAGGGGCCGACCGGTCTTGGGATCGGGATAAGCCGCTAGCACCCAGCTCTCATGCCTGGGATCACGCAGCGTCGACATTAAGCTCTGCAGTCTGAACTTGGTGTCGGAATCGGTTGCGTCGAACAGTGGCGCTGTTGCGCATGGCACTTCAGACGGCAGAACGCGCGGCGATGGTTGCGTCGCTTCACTCGGCTGCGATTCCGGTGTCGGGGACGGCGCATCACCGGATTGCGCTTTCGGATCGGGCGTGGCCGTCGAGTGCACGCGCGCCTCACAGGGCGCGGTTCGTGCCGCGGCCCGCGCGCCGGAGGCCGCCATCGCACAGATACATGTCGCGGCCAGAATTCGTTGTATCGTCGAGGTCATCTTCCCTGGCAACCGCTGGCTTCAACAACCACCACCGCGGCCCTATGCACTTATCGAAAATTGTAACTTCCCGGCTGAACTTTACGATCACCCATCCGTTGCAGGAAGGGCTTGGCTCGCCGGGTCCGTGCCTTCGGAGGTGGTTATGGCCGCGACTGGCCAAACGAAATTGTTTATCGCGAGGTCGGAAGAGTATGGCGGTCCGTAACGCTAGCGGTACGAGGTTCGGCCGCGAGTTCCAAGCGCCCGCTGCGCCGGGAGGCTGGGGATGCCCGAAACCATCGTTGACCCGCCCCAACAGTTGTGGACATCGGTCACCCAGGCAGTCGATCGATTTCCGCGCTCATCGGTAGAGCTCACCGGAAAGATCTCCATGGAGAATCCGCAGGTATCGGATGTATCGGCACTGAACGAGGTCGGCGCATCGAGCGAGCGGCCGGACGCCGAGTGGCGCATGGACGTCATCGCAGTGAAGATCACCGCCCAAGCGCTGGAGACGAAGACGAAAACAACCAGGGTCATCAGGACTGCGCGAATCCGGCGTCGCCGTCGTGAACCGCGATAGGAATGGGGACGCACCGTTGGGTTCGCGGCCCGGCGACGAAACTTGGGTTCAGGATGCCACTTCGCATCGTATTCCGCGCGCCGCTCGGCATCCGACAAGACCTGGTGGGCCTCGTTGATGTCTTGAAACTGCAACGTCGCTCCCAGCGCGGGATTGCGGTCAGGATGATAGCGCCACGCCAGGCGCCGAAAAGCAGCATTGACTTCTTCGGTGGCGGCCGAAGGGTTGATCTCCAGCACCCCGTAATAGTCGAGTTGCGCGCGGACAAAGGGCGGCATAATGCGTCGCTTATCTTATCGCAACGGAGCGTAATAACCCTTGCGGGCCCGGACCTTGTACTTCTTATTATCGGCAAGAATCTGGATCGTGTGATATTTCCCGTTCGGCTGCAGGTCGGCAGGTTTGTACGAAATGGCGTACTGGCTGCGCAACTCATCCTGAATCTGCGAGAACGCGTCCGACACGTCCTGGATCTTGAAGGGGAAAAATGCGCGTCCGCCTGTCTCTTCGGCAAAGTGCTCCAGCACCTTGTCTCCCCTCAGCTTCTGTCCGCTGGTATTGGTCGAAATCGTATAGATGATGACTTCGGCCTTTTGCGCCATCTCGACCGCCTCTTCGCGCGACACCCGGCTCTGGTTGTCGTCGCCATCGCTGAGCAGGATGATGGCGCGCCGCGTTGCCAGGTTGCCTTTGTCTTTGGCCATGATCTGGTCGCGGCAGGCATAGTAAATGGCGTCGTACATCGCGGTACCGCCGCCGGGGCGCAGCATGCGCACGCCCTTGGAAAGCGCCTCGGTGTTGTCGGTGAACTCCTGCGTCACCTCGGGCGTAGTGTCGAACCCGATCACAAACGCTTCATCGTACTTGGAGCGGATAATCTGGTTCAGGAACTCGATGGCGGCTTCCTGCTCGAACTTGAAACGGTCGCGAATCGAGTTGCTGGCGTCAATCAACAGGCCCACGCGCAGCGGCAGGTTGGTCTCGCTGCGGAACGAGCGTATCGCCGTCGGCGGCTTGCCATCGTCGAGTACGCGGAAGTCGTCCTTCTTGAGATCGTTGACAAACTTGCCGCGCTTGTCGGTGACGGTGAAGACCACGTTCACTTCGTCCACCAGTTTTATGATGGTGGTGAGCTTCTCTTCCTGGTTCTCGGAACTACCCGCGTCCTGACCAGCCGTACCCAGAGTCCCCAGATTCGATGCCGGCTTGGCCGGCGTCTCCGCCGGAGCAGCTTGCGGCGCGGCGTTCGTGTTCGGCGAACTGTCTTTCGACGCGGCAGGCGCCGTGGCTTGCGTCGGAGTTTGGCTCTGCGCTGGAGTTTGCGACCGTGCCGGCGCTGCAGGCGCGCTCGCCGGCGGCGTCGCTTGCTTTGGCGGATACTTGGTCGCCGACGGCGCCGAGGGCAAAGGCTGTTGCGTGGCATCCTGGGCGACGGCCCCGAAGCTCAGTAACGCGATCAGTATAGAAACGCAACAAGCACGCATGGAGATTTTCATTATAGCTGTCGCGGACAGCGCAGCTTCTCCAAGAACCCCGTGAGTTCCGCGGGTAGCGGAGCAGTAAACGACAGCGGCTGGCCGGTGCGTGGGTGCGTTAACTCGACAGCCGCAGCATGCAGGAAGTTGCGGTTCAGGCGCAGCGCTCCCGGCTGGGAATCGGGCGGAGCCGCCGTTACCGATTCACGATTGGAGGCCGGTCGTTTGCGCGATGCCTTGCGCGGCGCGGCCGATGATCGCAGCACGCCAGCCGCGCCATAGAGCGTGTCGCCCACGACCGGATGACCGATCGACGCCATGTGCACGCGGATCTGGTGAGTACGGCCGGTCTCGATGCGAACGTCAACCAGCGCGAACTTGCCGTAGGGCGAATCGATGCGCTCGCGAACTTCGTAATGCGTGACGGCAGTACGGCCTCCGCTGCCGCGCGTGGTCATGCGAATGCGACGGATGGCGTCACGGCTGATCTCGGCATTTATTGTGCCGCGCGATCGCTCAGGCCAGCCATGCACCAGGGCCATGTAGCGCTTCTTCACCGCGCGTCCGGAAAATTGCTTACCAAGGTTGCGATGGGCGACGTCGTTGCGGGCAACGAGAATCAGTCCGCTGGTTTCTTTGTCGAGACGATGCACGATGCCGGGACGCGTCTCGCCACCGACCTCGGAAAGCTGGGCGAAGCGGTGCAGCAGCGCGTTGACCAGCGTGCCGCGGTTGCGATCGTCGTCGGTGGCGCCCGCCCCGGCATGCACCATCATGCCCGCAGGCTTGTTGATGACGGCGAGGTCGTCGTCCTCGTAAATGATGTCGAGCGGAATGTCTTCGGCCATGGCGCGGAGCGGTGGCGGCGTTGGATCGCCAAGAATGGCGATGGTCTCGCCGCCCTTCAGCTTCAGCGACGCCTTGACTTGCGCACCGTTGACCAGCGCCTTACCTTCTTCCAGCAACATTTGCACGCGCGCGCGGCTGGTGTCGGGGAGTTGTGCAGCGAGGAACTGGTCGAGGCGCTGCCCAGCGACCTCAGTGGGAACGGAGATGGCGATGGGGAAAGCGGAGTCGGGCATTGAGGAAGATGGTAGAACTCGGACGCGAAATTAGCCAACCCGGGAGGCCGAGCAAGACCTACTGGCTGAGGCCCACGATCCACATGTCCCTCACGCTCTGGTGAGAGTCCGTGTAGCCCGGCGGAATCCGAAATAGTTGCTCATCCAGGCTGTCTGCTGAAAAAGAAGTTGCTCGAAGGGTGAATTCGAATCCCAATTCTTTGTCCGGCGAACCTGGCTTCACGCCGTATTCCTGATAGGTCTGGACAAGAGGCAGGCCGTCGGGTGCGTTGGCGATCTTGCAGAGGTCAAGAATTCCCTTTGACATGACGGCGGGCCAGACTGTGAAAGAATTTGCGCTCAACTCAGAAGCCATCATCAGTTCTGCTACTGCGTGAATGCCGGGAAATCGCGCGGCATCAGTGCCCGAAGGGTCGGACGTTCCGCGCAGGGCGGAGGCCAATCGTTCATAGAAGCCGCTCACTTCCTTGAAGCCGCCGACCGAGGGAGCGATCCAGGAATCGATTATCAAAGAATCCGCCGCGTTGTGTTGCAACCCGACGTTTGTGTCCTGTGCGGTTTGTCCCAGCAGAGTTTGCGTCTTCCCCGTGGAGGTCGCGGTGGGCTTTATATCCTCGGTGATGTGAGACGGGAACTGCTGGCTTGCCGCCTTGTCGCGCGCGCGGATGTCATCGAACTTTGCGACGCTGTAGGTCCAGGTCTTGGGATCAACTTGAATGTCGCGTTGACCCTCCAAATCGATGATTCCATACATGCCGTCAGGAAGATCAATGCGGAGCGATGCGCCCTTCACATAAATGGTGACTTCGGTGGCCTGCGTACCGAAGGCCTCTTTGGCCTTGGCGACGCCGTTCGTGAATTGGCCAGACTGCGTGTACTTGAAGTCAGCGCGACTCGGTACGCAGATCATGAAGAGGGACGTTGCAACTAGAATGCAGGTTCTCCCACGCATGATTCCTCCCGTGCTACCGCGCCAAGCTAACGAAAAAAGGCCCGTTTAGCGTCAACTTCAGTCCTCTGATGATGCGCCGGAGGCGGCAATTTTGGCAACAAATCATCCGGCTGGCCCCCTGAGAGTCAGAACACCCACTCAAGTAAAAAAATAGCTTGAGTCAGGCACGCGTCAATCTTTCAGGGCCCTATTACCGCACTAACGCCGCGAATCGGGCGGCACCATGTTGTTCGCGCGGTAGTACACTACAAGCTGCCCGTAGTGCTCGGCGCTGTGTTCGATGGCGAACGTCCAGATGGCGGAGTTGTGGGCCAGCCGGTTCCCGAAGAACTTCGATGTTTTGTCCAGCCCCGCGTCGCCCTGCTGTTGAATCACTTGCGCTCCGTCCGCGACGGCCTCTTGCACGAACTTCACCACGTCGGCTTTGGTTTTGAAAACGTCTCGCGAAGGATTGTCGCCCTCGCCGAAGTCGGGCCCGAGGTTTGATCCGGAAATCCTGCGTGTCAGGACGAAATCCAGTGCGGCGGCGTGGAGAAGATTCAAGGCAAAGGTGCGCTCGTCTTTCTGCAGCTTGTAGTCGTACTTATCTTCGGGAAAATCCTGGGCCATGGCGATCAGTTTGTTGCCGATCGCGTTCCACATTTCCAGCGTCTCGTCAGCGCGAGAGCGCGCCGGACTCGGAGCTTTATTCTGCGTTTGGCCCTGGCCGTAAAGACTCGTTCCAACGATCGCAAGCAGTGTGATGGCAACTAACGTACGCGAAATCCGCTTCATCGCGATTCTCCTTTAACGGCAACAATCCGCGAACAACCCACGGCGGGGCTGATCCTGCACCCGCTATTGTCTGACGGCCACCGGCTGGTAAAGTTAGGAACTGCAAGCGGAGGGGTTATGCGTGAGCAAGTAATCCGGGTGGTTGAGACATATTTCGATGCGGTTCGCAGGAATGACGCCGACAACCTGCCTCTCCATCCCGACGTGTCTTTCGAAAGCCCGCTCGGTCGTTATCAAGGCCTTGCTGCTTTTCAAAAAGGATTGGCGGACTTCCTTCGAATCTTGAAGAGCATCGAAGTCGTGCATCTCACCGCCGACGACGACACCTGCGCTGCCGTGCTCAACATCGACACTGTCTTCGGGCCGATTCCATTTCTCGAGTACTTCCATGTCGTCGACGGACAGATCGTCTCCATCCGCGCTTACTACGATCCACGTCCGATTCTGCAAGGCATGACCCAAACCTCCGCTTAGTGGAGAATCGCCCCGGTGAGGTTTGTAGCTGGGTGCCTCGTTCAACCCTGAGTGTCCATGAGCCTTCGGCCCACCCAAGGAAATGAAAATCTCCTCGTTCTCTCTCCGTTGATCATACCGATGGATCCCGCTTAGTTTTGTTTGTCATCCCGAGCGCAGCCCGCTTCGTGCGGAGCCGAGGAGCCTGCCCTGAGCTTGTCGAAGGGACCTGCATTTCCCCCGCTTAACCTGCCTCGGCACGCTTTTGCGCATGTTTTTCGACAGAGCGAAATCGACGGGTTGAGCGAGTCTTTTTCCGACGTCAACGTACAACTTGGCGACCGCGGGGGTAGTGGGTCAGTTTGAAACGTCAGGGCTAGGCTTTGTGAACTCGTTCAAGTTCGAGTCCTGGCGGTTCACTTGTGTCGGTTCCGAGAATTTTGCCCCCCTTCATTCCGGAAATTCTGAGCCATCCGGCGACGGTCGGAAAGGATAGAACTCTTCCTGTGCCCCAGGGTCGGTGAGACCGGCAGGGCGGAGGGAGGAGGATGTTGGGAATGCGGCCAGGTTGCGCACCAAGCTCTCCACCGCTTCGTCCCCCACCACGCTGACGCGAATGTAGCGTGAGTACTTCAGGCGGGAAGCGAAGAAGTGGATTCGTCGTCTGCTCCCATCCACACGCAATTTTCCCCTAAACCATTGATTCTAAAGAAAGGCGATTACAGTTTTTTGCATGGGGTACGTTCGGAAGCGTTTTCAGGGAAGCTGTTCGCAAAACGCCACAGTCGTCGCACGCTTCGCTTGCGACTTCGGAGGAGCACGGAAGAGGTCGATAGTTCACGCCCGCCCCGCAAACTCCCGGGTTTCAGTGGACACTTTGACCTTCTCCCCTTCCCTGATGAAGAGGGGAACCCGGATTTCCAAACCGGTCTCCAGCCGGGCGTGCTTAGTCACGCTGCCACTCGACGAGTCGCCCCGCGCACCGGGCTCGGTGTAAGTGACCGCTAACTCAACTTGATTGGGCAGCTCCAAACCGATGGGGTTCCCGTTGTACTTGTGAAGCTGGATGATCGCGCCCTCCACCAGCAAGTCGAGCGAGTCGCCGATCATTTCGTCGGTCAGGGTGAGGGTTTCGTAGGTTTCCTGGTCGAGGAAGTGCGACCCATCGTTGTCGCTGTAGAGGTACGAGGCGGGGCCGATCTGGAGGTCGGGCTCCTTGAATTTTTCGCTCGCCTTAAAGGTCTTTTCGAAGACTGCGCTGGTGAGCAGGTTGCGCATCTTCAGGCGAACCAGGGTCTGCGCTCCGCGAGCGCTCGGGGTCGAGACCTCGGCTTCCAGGCAGCAGTACGGAGTGTTGTCGAGCTCAAAAAACGCCTTACGCTTGATGTCGATAGCGTCAATCAATGCGGCCATAAGTTCCCCAGGGCTGACTTGGGCTCGCAGGAACCCGCTGGATGTTGCCCAGTCAATTATAGAGGGGAAGGCAGTAGCGGCCTGATGCTAGC
>Ga0074045_10002543_pt1 | contig 16877 bp, 11 predicted proteins | sample BogForMeECP23OM2_FD_94442 | JGI IMG/M metagenome (GOLD analysis project Ga0074045, IMG submission 94442) | Bog forest soil microbial communities from Calvert Island, British Columbia, Canada - Bog Forest MetaG ECP23OM2 | ecosystem: Environmental > Terrestrial > Soil > Wetlands ...
AGGGACGAAGATTTTTCGTTGTGCGACGTGACCGCCGGTCGAGACGCATTCGGAAACTCTGCAATTGGTTACGAAGTTTCGGAGTTTCGTAGCCTGTCCCCGTATCCCCCCGTATCCCCGTATCCTTGGCTCTCGTTTGGCTCCCGAAGGAAGCCGGGCGGCGGTACAGTGGAAGACGGGCCGAGGACAGGCCTGGTTGCCATGTTCAAGAAAAAGCTTCTGGTTCTCGTAGGCGCCGGCGCCTCCACCGACTTCGGCATGCCGTCGGTCAAAGCACTGAACGACCTGCTCACCCAGGGGACTCAGGCACGCTTTCCGCTCGCCAACGACGCGACGCGCAACCTTTATGGCTGGCTGGTCGACGCGGTCACGGCTTACTGGGGAACCGTCGCAAAACCGCCGCTCCGCAAGACGCCGAACTTCGAGGACATCATGCATGTGGTGTTCCTTCTATCTGCCGCTTACCCTAACGGCATCTTCACCTCGCCACTCGGAGCTCTCGTCGAGACCAAATCCTTCCCGGACATTTGGTTCGGCAAAAAGCTGCGGTCGGTCGACACGGACGTCTGGCTTGAACTGGGCAGTTTTCTGTCCGACACCATCATCGATGCCTTCCGCGAGGGATGCAGGCAACTCGACGCGCCTGCCAACAAGGCGAAGCTTGACGAGGTCCGAGCCTTCTTCCACGCCCTCTCGAAACGCTTCCATCTTGGCATTGTCACTCTGAACTATGACGACATTATCCGGCGCTCGACATCAGGTCTGACGACGGGCTTTGGTAAGGACGGTGTTTTCAGAGACGAGCTCTTGTTCGGTCGCCGCCGCTGGCCGTGCATCCTACATCTCCACGGATCAGTGCATTTCGATATGCGGACCACGGACGGCGATCTCCACAGCATTCAGTGGCAGGAGAATCTGAGCGCGACCTTTAACCAAAACTCTGCTGGGCGGAGCTCGATCCATACCAGCGAGGGCGCCATGTTCCCGCAATCGGCCATCGTGGCAGGTTACGGGAAGACGTCGCAGATCTTGCGCCGGCCGTTCCGATCGTACTATTCGGAACTCGACCAGCTGGTTAGCCAATCTGACGCGCTGCTGTGTCTCGGCTACGGATTCGGGGACATTCACCTCAACATGGCGATTGGGGCGTATCGCGATCGCCGGCGTCCGGTCGTTCTGGTCGACTATGCTGCTGACAATGCGATGTGCGCCTCGGCGGCCGACTGGGACGATCCGCCCCGGCCGATCATGAGCGCCATGGACGTGCTGCAGACCGATCCGCGAACCATGCGCGCCCTGGGTCACTCGGCACCAAGTGACGTCGCGGAGCTAAAGAAGCTCAGGGCGTTCGGCCTTTCGAATAACAGGGAGACGCCGTTGGCAATTTGGTACAACGGCATGCGTGAGGCCTGCCAAAATCCCAACAAGGTGCTGATGCAACTCTGGAAGCCTTGGTGGGCGTTTTGGCGGCGGTAACGCCGGGAGAGACCGGGGCACGGCGGGGCTCCTTCATCGCCGCTCGGAGCCACCCGCCCGCCATCACCGCGCTTCGAGCCCATACCCCTCCCACCTCGCCACCACGGCGCTGGCCAGGCAGTTGCCTAGGACGTTGATCGAGGTGCGGGCCATGTCTAACAGCGCGTCGACGCCCAGCAGGACGGCGATGCCTTCCATCGGGAGATGGAACGTGGCGAGGGTTCCGGTGAGGATGACGATGGCGGCGCGCGGCACGCCGGCGACGCCTTTGCTGGTCAGCATCAGCGTCAGCATGATTACCAGTTGCTGGCTGAACGAAAGGTGGACGCCGGCTCCCTGCGCCACAAAGATCGAGGCAATCGACAGGTACAGCGTGCTGCCGTCCAGGTTGAAGCTGTATCCGGTGGGAATCACGAACCCGGCGATGTGCTTGGGTACGCCGAACTGTTCCATGCTTTCGAGCGCCAGCGGGAGGGCGGCTTCGCTCGATGCGGTGGAAAAGGCGATCAGAAACGGCTGCCGAACGGCGCGATAGAAGCGGCCGGGCGGAATGCGAAACAAAACCGTCACCGGAACCAGCACCAGCAGCACGAACAGCGCCGCCGTGACATACAGGGTGCCGATCAGCTTGCCCAGGCCGAACAGCACGCCAAGGCCCTTGGAACCTACCGTGACCGCGATGGCCGCGCCCACACCGATCGGCGCCAGGTACATCACGTACTTGGTGTAGCGGAACATCACCTCAGAGAGCGACGCGCAGAACTCGACCACCGGCCGCGACTTCGCCCCGATGGCAGCGCAGGCGGCTCCGAACAGGAACGCGAAGACGACCACCTGCAGCACATCGTTGCGCGCCATGGCGTCGACGATGCTGCTGGGGAAAACCCGCTCCAGAATACCGCCCGGCGTGGCCGGCGCCTGCGCGGCGGACTGCTCCGCGGCGCCCGCGGCCATCGCCACTCCTTCGCCCGGCCTCGCCAGGTTCACCGCCGTCAGTCCCAGAAACAAGGCCAGCGTGGTGACGATTTCAAAATAAACGATAGCCTTGACACCGACCCGCCCCATCCGCTTCAAATCGCCCGCGCCGGCGATGCCAGCCACCAGCGTCGCGAAGATCAGCGGCGCGATGATGGAACGAATCAGCCGCAGAAACACGTTGCTGAGCGGAGCGAGTTGCCGGGCAAACGATGGAGCCAGCGCGCCCACGGCGACACCAGCCGACATGCCGATGAAGATCCACGCCGTCAGCGACGGCCGTTTCACCGCTTACCCCAATCCAGCTTCTGCCGCAGCACGTCGAAAAACCTGGCGTGCGGCGGCCGGATCAAATGCAGCGCGTAGTTCGAGGCGCGGCAGACAATGGCGTCGCCCTCCGCAATCGGGCCGCCCACCTGGCCATCGATCGTCAGGTAAGTGGATTCATTCGGATTGTGCGCCAGGATGCGGATCACGCTGGTCTCCGGCACCAGCACCGGCCGGTTGGTGAGAGTATGCGGGCAGATGGGCGTCAGGCAAATGGCAGGCACCGCCGGGAAGATCACCGGGCCACCCGCCGATAGCGAGTATGCCGTGGAACCGGTGGGCGTGGAAATGATCAGCCCATCGGCCTTGTACTCGCAGACAAGCTGCTGGTCCACCCAGGCTTCCAGATCGATCATGCGTGCGATGGCCGCTTTCGTCAGCACGGCGTCGTTGAGCGCCTGGTATGACGCCACGACTTCATCGCCGCGCACGACATCGGTGGACAGCAGCCTGCGCTTGGCGATCCGGTGTTCGCCGCGAAAGGCGCGCTCCAGCTCGGGGTAAATCTCGGCCGTCGTGATGGCGGTCAGAAAACCCAGCCCGCCCAAGTTTACGGCGAATAGCGGAATCTCCAGCTTGCCAATGGCGCGGGCGGCGGAAAGCAATGTGCCATCGCCGCCCAGCACGATCACCAGGTCGCAGCCCTGCGGAACTTCGCCGCGCGGAATGCCCTGCGCAGCGGGTGCGTACACGGCCGTCTCCACGTCGCAGCGCACCGCGATGGCGCGGTCGCGCAGCCACTCGAGCAGCCGCGGCACAATCGCGAGAGCTTCCGCCGAATTCGGTTTGGAACAAATGCCGACGGTCTTAATGGTGGGCATAGAGCAGGAACTCCTTGTTCCCTTCGGCGCCGAGGATGGGGCTTTCGATCACATCGGTGCGGAAGCCGAGATCCGCCGCGGCCCGTTCGACACGCTGGCACGCCGCCTGGTGAACCTCGGGCCGGCGTACGATGCCGCCCTTGCCCACTTGGCCCCTGCAAGCTTCAAACTGCGGTTTGACCAGTATAACCATTTGCCCCGCCGGACGTAACAGCGGCACCACCGCGGGCAGAATCAGGGTCACCGAAATGAAGCTCACGTCGCAGGTAACCAGGTCCACCGCCTCGCCGATCTCCTCCGCCGCCAAATGGCGTGCGTTGATCCTATCGTGAACCACCACGCGGGCGTCGGTGCGCAGTTTCCAATCGAGTTGCCCCGCGCCCACATCTACCGCGTGAACGCGCGCCGCGCCGCCTTGCAGCAGCGCATCCGTGAAACCGCCGGTGGAAGCGCCGATATCGAGGCATACCCAGCCGGCCACATCGATGCTCCAATGCCGCAGCGCTCGGACGAGTTTAAATCCGCCGCGGCTCACAAACGGCGGACGCGCCAGCACTTCGAGCGCCGCCTCTGCCGCCACCGCCTGGCCGGGCTTGGCCGCTTTGTGCCCGTCCACCAGCACCTCGCCAGCCATGATGAGGGCTTGCGCCTTCTCGCGCGATTCGGCGAGACCGCGTTCCACCAGCAGCCGGTCCAGCCGCGTCTTCATGACTTGCGGCGGACAATCAGGTCGGCCAGCTCGTGCAACCGCACGGCGCTCGTGCCGAACGGTTCCAGCACCGCGTGCGCGCTGACGCACTCGGCTTCGGCCATCGCCCGCGACGCCTCCAGCCCGTAGACCGCGGGAAACGTGATCTTGTGCTGCGCCGCGTCCTTGCCGGCGGTCTTGCCGAGCGCCTCGGAGGACGCTTCCACGTCGAGTATGTCGTCTACGATCTGGAACGCCAGGCCGATGTGCTCGCCGTAGCGGGAGAGTGCCGCGTATTGCGCTTCGGTCGCGCCGGCGTAAATGCCGCCCATGCGCAAGCTGGCACGCAGCAGCGCGCCGGTCTTGGCGCGATGGATCGATTCCAACAGCGCCGCATCGGGCGGCTTGCCTTCCCCTTCCAGATCCGCCACCTGGCCGCCGATCATGCCTCCCACCGTGCCCGACGCGGTGGCGAGTTCCGCGATCAACCGCGCCTTGCGGTCGGCTGGCGCGGGCAGCTCGGCAAGCACCTGAAATGCCAGTGTCAGCAGCGCATCTCCCGCCAGAATCGCCATCGCATCGCCGAATACTTTGTGATTGGTCAGCTTGCCGCGCCGGTAATCGTCGTTATCGAGCGCCGGCAAATCGTCGTGGATCAGCGAGTAGGTGTGGATCAGCTCGAGCGGGCACGCCGCCGTCACTGCGCCGTCCACATCGTCCGCCACCGTGCGCACCGCTTCCAGGCACAGCACCGGCCGTATGCGCTTGCCGCCGGCGAACAGGCTGTAGCGCATGGCGCGGTGAATGGTCGCGGGGTGCGTGGTTTCGGGCGGCGTCAGGCGGTCCAGTTCGGCATCCACCAGCCGTTGTTGCACGGCGAGGTAGTCGGGCAGGTTCATGCTTTCTCCGCGTCCTCGAGATGGAAGGGCTCGGCGGCGATCATGCCTTCCTTGCGCAGCAGAATCTCCACCCGCGTTTCCGCCGCATCGAGCTGCTTGCGGCAATCGCCGGCAAGACTCACACCGCGCTCGAACAGTTCGAGCGAACGCTCCAGAGGAAGGTCGCCCGCCTCCAACTCCTTCACGACCTTTTCCAGATCCTCCAGAGAGGCTTCGAAAGATCGAACCGGCTGTGGCCCGGTGTTTTCCGCCATAGGGCCATTCTAGCAAGGGCCCCGTGGCACAGACGGAATTGCCAGTCCGTGGCCCATTCCTGCCCGGCTCGAGCGCCGGCGGCGTCCCGGGTTAGCATCCGGCTATGAACGATCGGGAACTGGGGAGCCTCGGAGCACCGCGCTATGATTGAGCTGTCATGCCTCTGCCGCCGCCCCCACCGCTGGGAATCGAAATCGTGCTGCTTGCCGTGTTGTTGGTTGCCGCCGTTTACGATGTCCGCTTTCGCCGCATTCCGAACTGGGTCACCGTGACAGGCGTGGCGCTGGGCTTGGCGCTGAATGCCTTTCTACGTGCTTCGCCCGACGCCTGGTTTTCGTTCGGCGGCCTCTGGTTTTCGCTGCGCGGGCTGGGCCTGGCCTTTGGCGTGTACCTCGTTCTTTATATCATTCGCGCGATGGGCGCCGGCGACGTGAAACTGATGGCTGCCGTGGGCGCCATGGTGGGTTGGCAGGATTGGTTCGTCATCTTCCTCATTACGGCCATAGTGGGCGGCGTAATGGCGCTGATTCTGATCGCTACGCGCGGCCGCGTCGCCAAGACGCTGTCGAACATTCGGTTCATTCTCACCGAATTGTTCAGTGGCCGGCCGGCCTACCTCAAGAGAGAAGAATTGGACGCGCGCAGCCCCAAAGCCGTCGGTTTGGCGCATGGCGCAGTAATCGCCGTGGGCACTGTCTTCTTCCTGGTTCTGGCCACTCACTTCGCGGCGTAAAGACGAAGCACTACCGTGGCCAATCGCGGCGCAGGATACCGCGCTGTTCCATCTCCATCAGCAGAGCGGCGGATTCCCCAGCCGCGCCGGCGAATTCGAGGAACCGATCGGGGCCGGCTAGATCGCGTATTTGCGCGGGCGGCGCGGAGTTCTCGGCGCTGGCGGCGCAGAGCACGATCAAGCCGGCGCCCAATGCGGTCTCCACCAGACGAGGCAACAGATCGCCTTCCCGTCCCGCTTCGAGCACCAACACCATGGCGCCCGCGTCAAACAACGTTCGCTCCAGCCGGCTGGCGGTTTCCGCGCCCTGCGACACCCAGACCGCGGCGGCCCGGTGCCCCGCGCGGGCGTGGCGCTCGGCCGGCGTAACCCGCCCCGCAGTCATCAATGCCGGTTGGCCGCTTTCGTGGGCCGGCCGGCCAGTGATCATGCCCGCAGCAACGGTTTCGTTCGACAGCGGATCGATGATAATGAATGCGCCGGTGGCCCGGTTGCGGCGGTAGGGATCGACGAAAAGCGGCTTGCGGGTTTCGATGACGGCGGCACCGATATCGTTGAGGCACAGTTCGCTCGCTTCCTGCTTTTCGAGCGTGTTGACGTTGATGTGGTAACGGATGGCGCGCACGCGCGCAGCGACTTCCTGGGTGGTGTGCTTGACCAGGTATTCGCGGCGCGGGTCGAGCGGCGTCTGGCTCATCCACACCAGCCGCGCATCCAGCGTGCGCGTGATCTGTGGCGCGTGCGAAGGATGCACCAGCATGGAGCCGCGGCTGATGTCCAGCTCGTCCTCCAGGCACACCGTCACCGAAAGCGGCGCAAACGCCTTGGGCAGATCGCCATCGAAGGTGCTGATCGATTTGATGCGCGAGGTGCGTCCTGAGGGCAACACCATCACGGCGTCGCCCGGCGCGAGAATTCCCGACGCCACCTGCCCGGCGTAGCCGCGGAAATTCTGATCCGGCCGGATGACACATTGCACCGGGAAGCGCATTTCCATCAGGTTGCGGTCGCTGGCGATGTGGACGCTTTCCAGGTGATGCAGCAGGCTCTCGCCCTGGAACCACGGCATGTGCCGGCTCTTTTCGACGACGTTGTCCCCGAGCAGGGCGCTGATGGGAATGAAGTGCAGGTCGCAGGCGGGTAACTGCGCGGCGAAGCGCGTGAACTCCTCCTCGATCGCCTCGAAGACCGGCTGGCGCCAGCCCACCAGATCCATCTTGTTGACCGCGACCACGATGTGGGGTGTGCCCAGCAGCGAGGCGATGAAGGCGTGGCGGCGGGTCTGCGCCAGCACGCCGTGGCGCGCGTCCACCAGCACGATGGCCAGGTTGGCGGTGGAAGCGCCGGTGGCCATGTTGCGCGTGTACTGCTCGTGCCCGGGCGTATCGGCGATGATGAATTTTCGACGGGGCGTGGCGAAATAGCGGTAGGCGACATCGATGGTGATGCCCTGTTCGCGTTCGGCGCGCAGCCCGTCGGTGAGCAGCGCGAAGTCCACCGTGCCGGCCGCCTGGCTGGAGCGCGCCCGCCGCACCGATGCCAGTTGATCCTCGTAGACGCCTTTGGAATCGAACAGCAGCCTGCCGATCAATGTGCTCTTGCCGTCGTCGACGCTTCCCGCGGTGGAAAAACGCAGAAGCTCTTTCTCTTCGTCGCGTCGCAGGAAAGCGGCAAAATCCTCCGCGCGCGCGGCTTTGCGCGGCTTTGCACCAGCCGCAGTGGAAGCGTCCTTCTTTTCCGGCGCGGCGGCCACCGCGTCAGGCTGTCCGGCAGCGCCCATCAAAAGTAACCTTCCCGCTTCTTGATTTCCATGGAGCCTTCCTGGTCGTGGTCGATCACGCGGTTCTCCCGCTCCGACCGCCGGAACAGCATCATCTCCTGAATGATCTTAGGCACGGTGTCGGCCTGCGAGCGGATGGCGCCGGTGCAATACGTGCATCCGAGCGAACGCATGCGGCACATCACCATATGCGGCTGTTCCCCAGCGAGCAGCGGCATGTTATGTTCGACGGGAATCAGAGTTTCGCCGCGCACCACCATGGACCGCTTCTTGGCGAAATACAGGGGCACGATGGGAATCTTCTCGAGGTCGATGTATTCCCACACATCCATCTCGGTCCAGTTGGAAAGCGGAAACACCCGAATGCTCTCGCCCTTGTCGACGTGGCTGTTGAAGAGATTCCACAGCTCGGGCCGCTGGTTCTTGGGATCCCATTGTCCGAAGCCGTCGCGGAAGGAATATACGCGTTCCTTAGCGCGGGACTTTTCCTCGTCGCGGCGCGCTCCGCCGAAAGCCGCGTCGTAACCGCCCAGGGCAAGCGCGTCCAGCAGCGCGCGCGTCTTCAATTGCCCGCAGCATTTCTGCGTCCCCAGTTTGAAGGGGCTGGCGCCGTCGTCGATCGCCTCGCGATTGGTGTGCACGGTCAACTGCGCGCCGATGGAAGCGCAGAATCGATCGCGGAACTCGATCATCTCGCCGAACTTGTACGTGGTGTCGACGTGCAGCAGCGGAAATGGGATCTTGCCGGGATGAAACGCCTTTTGCGCCAGGCGCACCATCACCGAAGAGTCCTTGCCGATGGAATACAGCATCACCGGCTTCTGAAACTCCGCGGCCACCTCGCGCATGATGTGGATGCTCTCGGCTTCGAGCGCCCGCAGATGCGTCAGGTACAGGTCCGCGCTCATGCGGCCCTCGGAACGTGACTGTTAAGAAGTAGACTCATCCTGCCCCAGAAACTTCGACGAAAGGTTTGTCCGCTCCCCCGAAAGGCGTTCTCGTGCGCTTTCCTAATTATAATCGAGCGAAGCCAAGAAAAGGCCGCGCGCGCCGGAGGTGGGCATCCTTCAGGTTGCCCTCCAGTCGTCGAGAAAGAAATCGGCGCCGTTGTTTTGATTCGGCACCACGCGGGGAAGTTCCAGCATGCCCCACCTCCGGCGCTAGAATAATACTATTCCCGCCTCCCCGAGAGCCGGGCGTGTGCCCTGGGGCGAGAGGAGCCGAAAAGGAAAGAATGCCGTTCGTTCACCTGCACTGCCACACCGATTATTCGTTACTCGACGGGGCGTGCGACATCGACCAGTTGATGCAACTCGCCGTCGAACAGAAAATGCCGGCGGTGGCGATGACCGATCACGGCAATCTGTTTGGCGCGGTGAAGTTCTATAACGCGGCGAAGAAGGCCGGCGTGCATCCCGTCATCGGCTGCGAGATGTACGTGGCGCGGCAGAGTCACCAGTCGCGTTCCGAAGGCAGCTACAACCATCTGGTGCTGCTGTGCGAAAACCAGGAGGGCTATCGCAATCTCATCAAACTGGTTTCCACGGCGTATCTGGACGGGTTCTACTACAAGCCGCGCGTGGATCTGGATTTGCTGGCGCAGCATTCCAAGGGGCTGATCGCGCTCTCGGCGTGCCTGAAGGGCCACATCGCGGAGACGATCCTCTCCGACCAATACGATGAAGCCAAGCGGCTGGCATTCACCTACGCGGACATCTTTGGCAAGCACAATTACTTCCTCGAAGTCCAGGACCATCACCTGGATCAAGACAGACGGCTGACTCCGGAGTTGAACCGGCTTTCGCAGGAGACCGGTCTGCCGTTGGTGGCGACCAACGATTCGCATTACTTACGGCGGGAAGACGCGCGCGCACACGAGATCCTGCTGTGCATCCAGACCGGCAAAATGATGAACGATCCCAACCGGATGCGCTGGAACACGCCGGACTTTTACCTGAAATCGCGCGAAGAAATGATGGAGCTGTTCGGCGAGCTCGAGGACGCGGTAGACCGCACATGGGAGATCGCGCAGCGCTGCAACGTAACGCTCGAGAAAGTCAAGGAGCCGTTCCCCAAGTTCGACGTTCCCGAACAGCATACCACCGACACGTATTTCGAATATGTCGCGCGCCAGGGGTTCGAGAAGCGCCGGCCGCGTCTGGAAGCGATGCGCGCCAAGGGCATTCTGAAGCACGACCTCGCCGATTACGCCGAGCGCCTCGACCGGGAAATCCAGATGATCCAGTCGATGAAATTCTCCGGCTATTTTCTGATCGTCTGGGATTTCATCCGCTATGCCCGCTCGAAGGGGATTCCGGTCGGGCCTGGCCGCGGCTCGGCGGCGGGCAGCCTGGTCGGATACGCGATGGCGATCACCGATATCGATCCGCTCCAGTACGGGCTGCTGTTCGAACGCTTCCTCAACCCGGAGCGCGTCAACCTGCCCGATATCGACGTCGACTTTTGCATGAACCGCCGCGGCGAGGTAATCCACTACGTCACCGAAAAGTACGGCCGCGAGCAGGTGGCGCAAATCATCACCTTTAACACGCTCGGTGCGCGCGCGGCGATTAAGGACGTGGGTCGCGTGCTCGAAATCCCCTACGCGGACGTGGACCGTCTGACCAAGCTCGTGCCCGGCGCGCTCAATATTACGCTCAGCGACGCGATCCAGCAGGAGCCTGGTTTCGCCGAGGCGCGGAAAGATCCGCGCATCGACGAAGTGCTGACGGTTGCGCTGCGCTTGGAGGGCCTTGCGCGTAATTGTTCGGTACACGCCGCGGGGGTGGTGATCTCGCCGCAGCCGCTCAAGGAGCTGGTGCCGCTCTATAAAACGAACCGCGATGAAATTGTCACGCAGTTCGACATGAACGGCCTCGATAAGCTGTCGCTGCTTAAGATGGACTTCCTCGGGCTTACCACGCTGACGCTGATCGACGACGCGCTGCGCCTGATCAAGAAACGGCATGGCGTGGACATCGTTCCCGAGGATCTGCCGCTCGACGATGCGGTCACCTACGAAATCTTTTGCAAGGGTTTCACCAGCGGCGTGTTCCAGTTCGAATCGCCCGGGATGCGCGACATTCTGCTGCGTTACAAGCCAACCCGGCTGGAGGATTTGACGGCGCTCAACGCGCTCTACCGGCCGGGGCCGATTCAAGGCGGCATGGTGGACGATTTTATCGAGCGCAAGTGGGGCCGCCGCGCCGTGCAGTACGATCTGCCGGAGCTGAAGGAGCTGCTCGAAGAAACCTACGGCGTGATCGTTTACCAGGAACAGGTGATGCAGATTTCCAACCGGCTGGCGGGTTATTCGCTGGGGGAAGCCGATCTGCTGCGCCGCGCCATGGGCAAGAAGAAGGTCGAAGAGATGGCCAAGGAGCGCAAACACTTCGTCGAAGGCGCGCTGGCCCGCGGTTTCGCGCAGCGCAAAATCGAAAAGATCTTCGACCTGATGGAGCAGTTCGCCGGGTACGGATTCAACAAGTCGCACTCCGCCGCCTACGCCTACCTGGCGTTTGTCACCGCGTACCTGAAGGCGCATTACCCGGTCGATTTCATGGCGGCGCTGCTCACGTCGGAAACCGGTAACACGGCCAAGGTGGTGAAGTACATCAACGAATGCCGCGCCATGGGCATCACAATCCTGCCGCCGGACGTGAATCAGTCCGAATGGAGTTTCACGCCGGACGCGCAGGCGCCCGGTGGGATCGGCATCCGCTTCGGACTGGGCGCGGTGAAAAACCTGGGCCAATCCGCCGTGGAAGCCATCGGCCGCGCGCGCGAGCAATTGGGCCGCTTCCGCACCATCCACCAGTTCGCCGAAACGGTGGACCTGGGAGCCGTGAACCGGCGCATGTTCGAGAGCCTGATTCGCGCCGGCGCGATGGATTCGATGGAGGGGACGCGCGCGCAGAAGTTCGCCGCAGTCGAAGGCGCCATGGAAGCCGGCCAGCGCGCGCACCGCGATCGCGAAAGCGGCCAAACCGGCCTGTTCGGCGATCTGATGGGCGGCGCCGAACCGCACGATCCGCCGCTGCCCACCGTTGCCGAATGGACCGATAAGGAGAAGCTCGCCGGCGAAAAAGAGCTGCTCGGGTTCTGGGTGACCGGCCACCCGCTCAATCGCTACCGGGACAAGATTAGCGAGCTGGCCACGCATGACACCGGCAATCTCGAAGGCCTCAATAAGAACACGGAAGTTGCCCTATGCGGTGTGCTGCGATCCATCGCGCGCAAACGCAACAAGGAAGGCAGACCGTGGGTGGCACTGACCATCGAGGACCAGCAGGGGTCGGTGGACGGCATGGTTTTCGCCTCCAGTTACGAACGCCTCGCCGCGCAGGTGGTGGAAGACCAGGCCGTCTTGGTGCGCGGCCTGATCCTGCCGGAAGAGAACGCGCAGCCGAAGGTGTCGGTGCAGGACATCATCCCGCTCGATGTAGCGCGCATGGATATGCCGTCGGTGATATCCATCCGCGTCTGGCTGGGCCGCAACGGCGGCACGGATCGAGCTGCCGCGCTCGACGAGCTGTTCAAACGCAAGCCGGGCGAAACCCAGGTGCGCCTGCGCCTGGAAGCCCCGCGCGATTTCTCGGTGCTGCTGGACGTGCCGGCGAAAGTTCGCCCCGACAAAGAATTCCGCGCCGCCCTGGAAGCCATCTGCGGCGCCGAGTGCCTGGAGCGGGTAGCGGGGTGAGCGGCAGGCGATAGCACCCCCGGCTTTACTGCTCGACGGTGATCAGCGTGCCCGCTTGCGTACTGGCGCCACCGTATTTTGCCGTGAGCGTGTTATCGCCGTTTGGCGCGCTGGCGGGAATCGTCACGTTGAACTGATACTCGCCTGGCGCAACCAAGCCGGCAAACTCGACTGTCGCGTTGATGCCGCCGATTTCGATTACCGGCAATGGCGACAAGGTTCCCGACTGCGTCTCCGATCCGCTGACCACGGGCGCGCTGGTCGTGCCGAAGCCGTTGGCATAGAGCAGCACGATTTCTTCGGGCTTGGCGGGGGTGGTCGATCCGGGGTACAAACTAGCCGGGCCGAGGAGGCTGTAGTTGGCGTGTAACGCGGCCACGTATGGGCCTCCGTTGAATGCGAAGAACGACGGTGAGAGCGACGCTGCCGGTGCGTTGATCGGCGTGCTGGTGACGCCGTTGTTGGTGAGTTGTATCGCGACCGATGACGGCATGGCGCCGGGCGGAGTGAGGACATTCACCTGCGTGGGGCTGATATAAAAGACGTACGCGGGCGTACCGTCCACCGTCACGCTGACGCCGTCGAGCGCGGCCGGCATTTCGCCACCGACAAAATCGGCAGTCTGCCAGACGCGCGAATCACCAGCCGGGGCGAGACTCGATCCGTAAATCGAGACCCAAGTATTGGGCGCGATGGTGGTGCTGCCGCTTTCCGCGTTCACGACCCCGGCGATCGCCGGGCCGTAAGCGATATTGAAATCCGATTCCATCATGACCGTTGCATACGGGTTCCAGGTTGACATCATGTAGAAAAGCTTCAGCGTATTGCCGGAGACGATGGTGAAGCGCTCGATCAGACAGGGGGCGTAAGGGAAGCCCTTGGTGGTGGTGGGATCGTTTGCCGAGCCGATGGTGGGGCCGGACGGGCCGGCGGAGTTGGGAGCGGAGGTGACGTCGGCGGGCATCGCGCTGGGGCAAGTGTTCTCGGCCGCAGTGGCGTAGTAATAAAAGATGAACTTCCCGAACCCGTTATCGCGACATGGGTTGAAGATAGGCTGGATAGGGCTCCATGGGCCCCAGGGCTTCTGCGCGTAGGTGAAGTAAACGCTGTTTGCCCCCCCGTTGAACGTCATCAGCCAAAGGCCAAGCTGCTGTGAATAAAAGGCGGTGAGATCGGTGATTGTGGGGTTCGAGGGATCGAGGTCGTTTACGATGGGGACGGCGGCCGATTCGCTCGACGACCAGATGGGCTGGCCATTGTTTGTGCCGGCGAAATAACGGGTCGCGCTGTTGCCGTTCTGATCGGTGCCGGTCCAGAATTCGCTGGAGGGGATAATCGACAGATAAATGTTGCTGGCATGCGGTAGTCCGATGCCGAAAGTCAGTACGATTGGTTCGGGCGAGACCGGCGGAGGAGTGCCGAGTTGGCCGGGTTGCGCCAGGTAAAAATGGGTTCGGACGAAGTGTCCATTCGGCAATGCAGAAATGGTCCGGCCGGACGTGAAGGCCTGCGTGGCCTCGTTGAAAGTCGTCAGGACGGAGTAGTCCATGCTCTGGTCGTTGTTGCCGTTGCCGGAGCTCACGTTGCCGGTCTTAATGCTCAGATAGATCGTTCCGTCAATGCTGACGCCCGTACTGGGAGTATTGTCGACTCCCATGTTGACGGCCGTTCCGTCGGGTTGCGGCGGGGGCTGGATCTCGATGCCATGAGTGCCATTCAGGAAGAAGTTGAGCAGCAATCCATCCGACGCGTTCGCGGTGGTGCTGTGGGCGATGGGATCGTGGGCGCCCCAATCGAACGGATTCGTGACGTCCGACCAAGCAGCGTGGTTTAGCGCGCCAATGGTGTCGCCGAAGGTGACAATCATTTCACTGCCGTTTCCCACCGGGTTCTCGAAGACCACCGGGACATCGTCACCGAGGATATCGGCATTGGTCAACGTCTTGCTGGTGGTGGGAACGCAGGTCGGTGTTTTGTTGTTGATGGTTGCATCCCACTCGGTCCAATCGCAGTCGCCGTTGACCTGGTAGAGCTTGACGGAGGATCCGGGGACATAGGTGAGCGCGGGGCTGGCGGACTGCGCGGCCGCCCGCGGCAAGGGTGCAATGGCGTACAGGAACAACAGCGCCAGAGTGGCGTGAAAGGGGCGTCTCATTTTCGGTCCTTTCCTACTGGTGCACCGTGATCAGCGTGCCCGCCTGTGTGCTGGTGCCGCCATACTTTGCCGTAATCGGCTGATCGCCGTTGGCGAGCGATGCCGGCACGGTTACGTTAATCTGTAACAGCCCAGGCGAAATCAGGCCCGCGAACTCTACGGCCGCATTGATGCCGCCGATGGTGATCACGGGCAACGGCGATAAGGTTCCCGACTGCGTCTCCGATCCACTGACCACCGGCACGCTCGTCGCGCCGAAGCCATTGGCGTAGAACAGAACCGTTTCTCCGGGCTTAGCCGGCGTGGTCAATCCGGGGTACAAGGTGGCGGGTCCCAGAAGGGCGTAGTCGGCGTGTTCGGCGGCAACGTACGGTCCGCCATTGAAGCAGAAGAAGGACGGCGACACAGATTGTGTTGGGACGGTGAAGGGCGCGCTCACCGCGCTGTTGTTGGTCAGCTCTATCGCAACCGATGGCGGCAGGGCGCCGGGTGGAGTGAGGACATTCACTTGCGTGGGGCTGATGTAAAAGACGTACGCGGGCGTACCGTTCACCGTCACGCTGACGCCGTCGAGCGCGGTCGGCATTTCGCCACCGACAAAATCGGAAGTCTGCCAGACGCGCGTATCGCCCGCCGGAGCTAGGTTGGCCCCATCGATTTCCACCCACGTGTTGGGAGCGATGGTGGCGCTGCCACCCGCCGCGTTCTCGGCCCCGGAGATCACCGGACCGGTAGCCGTGGAGGCAGGACCGACATAATAGGCGGTGACATACAAATCGTTGCCGAGGACATCGGTGCCCAGAAAGCCGCTGCCGAGAGAGTAGCTCTCCTCGAAATTATCGGCGGGACCGGCAGTTTCGCAGGCGTCCTGAATCGCCGCCGCCACGCAGCTCCAATAGAGATAGGGTTGGAGGTTGTGGAACGGGCCGGCGGCGATGCTGGAAATGGCCTCCGCGGACATCCCCTGGCTCAAGCCCAACTGAGAGTAGAAGAGATTCCCCATCGGGTCCTTGTTGCCGCCGCAGTTGTATCCCGTGCAGGTTATGTCAATCGAAGGCGCTTCCCAGTTTGTCTGGCCGAGATAGGCGGCGTTGTTCATGTTCGCGAGAAACTGGGTTGCCGAAGCCCAGTTCATCGAACCGTCTTGAGCGACGCACAGCGCCGGGCTGGTTGGCGTTGTACACAGCGGAAGGCCAAAGGGATTGGCGGCCGCCAGATTGGCGTTTGCGACCCAGGTAAGGTTGGTCACTGGATCGTAGACGGTCTGCCCGCCCGGATTCACCTGCAACCCCGTTCCGGCGGCGGGCGGCGTTCCCGCAATTTTGCCCGGAATCATCGGTAGCAGGTACAGGAAATTGTCCAGCGTATTGGCCCCCTGCCACCCCGTGGCGAACGAAAAAGTGGCGTTACCTTCGCTGGCGCTGGCGCCGGTCGAGCCGGACCAATAAAGATAGGGTTGGAGATTGCTGAACGGACCGGCGGTGTCGTTGGGGACGGGCACAGCGGTATTGGGCGATTTGAAGCCCAGTGTGTTGTAGAGATAGGCCAGTGCATCCGCCGTGCAACCGAACCCGAAACTGTTGCCAGTTGGCCCGGTTTTCCCGCAGTTTCTGTCGAGGAGCGGCGTGGTGGGGAGTTGCCAGTTGTTGTGCCCCAGAAAGTTGGCGCCGTTCATGGCCTGAACCCATGCCGCCGCGGACGTGTAGTTCATCGAGCCGCTCGGGTTGATGCACGGCTGCGTGCCCGAACCGGCGCATACCGGAAGGCCGAATCGATTAGTGGCCGGCAGATCGGCGTTGGCGAGCCAATTGACGCCGTTTACGGCGTCGTAAACCGTGGTGCCATCCGGGCTGAGAACCAACGTCGCGCCCGCCTGCAGTGGACATAATCCGCATGCGACAAACGCGGCGGCCGCGATCGCGGTCCGCATGCCGAGAGCATGGAATCCGTTTGTCACCGCGACCAGGTCGCGCAGACGGGCAAGGCAGGTGAGCGACATTACGCCGCTGGTGGGTCGCGCCGCTGCACGCGGCGTGCCAATGCTCGCGCTCAGAAGCGCGCGCGTGGCG
>Ga0074045_10002544_pt1 | contig 16874 bp, 19 predicted proteins | sample BogForMeECP23OM2_FD_94442 | JGI IMG/M metagenome (GOLD analysis project Ga0074045, IMG submission 94442) | Bog forest soil microbial communities from Calvert Island, British Columbia, Canada - Bog Forest MetaG ECP23OM2 | ecosystem: Environmental > Terrestrial > Soil > Wetlands ...
ATGAAAAAAACCCAAGCGGGCAGCCTCTCCGAATTGGTCCGAATGTTCCTGAACGTCGAGCGCAACTGACGCAAGCTCTCGTAAGCCGGCGCCGCTCTTGGAATGCCTGTCATTTGCGACCGGGCGACCTTGCGATAGAGGGTAAACAGCCGCGAGCCTGGCTCCCGCATGCTTGAAAGGCGCCAGCGAGCGGTCACGAAGACTTGAGCGCTTCTAAGTAGAATCCCGTATTGCCGTCCGCCTTCAATGACGGAATTGTATTGGATAGTTCGCGCCGTTGGGGCCGATTCCGATCCCGACTCGTGCGAAACCCGCCGCCGCGCGATTTGGGAAAGGTGGCGCAGGCTGCTGTGGCAGGGGCTGAGATAACGCGGGTCGCAAAGGCCAAGCGAATGAGTGTTTCGAACCCGGCTGAATTCAGGAACGCCATCCCTTGGCGCGCCGGTGCAGGTCTGGCGCCGAAGCGCGGCGCCATTCTCATCATCGCGGACGACAGCGATCTCGCCGAGGCCATGCGTACGGCGTTGGAAGGCGCCGGCTTCGTCGTTCAGATCGCCTCGTCCGTGCGGGAGGGTCTGCGCGTTGGCAGCTTGCACGGCGCTTCGACGATCATTGTCGAACGCGGGGCCGACGGATCGGATCGCCTCAAGGTCGTTGAGGCGCTCCGGGCGGCGGACGACCAGACGCCGGTCATGGTCGTCGGCGTCTCCGAGTCCGTCGAGGAGCGTATCGCCTATATCCGGTCGGGAGCCGACGACTATCTCGCTCGGCCGTTCGATCTCCGCGAGATGACAGCGCGAGTCGAGGCGCTGCTGCGCCGCTGCCGCGAGGACCGCAAGACGGTCCTCCACGTCGGAGCGATCGAGATCGATCTCGTCGGGCGCGCCGTTCGGTGCATGGGCCGATCGGTAGACCTGCTTCCGCGAGAATTCACGCTGCTGGAATATTTCGCTCGTCACCCCAAGCAAACTTTGTCGCGTCGACAACTGCTCGAGGACATCTGGAGAAGTAAGTCCCACGTCAAGACCAACGTCGTCGACGTTCAGGTCGGAACCCTACGCCGAAAGCTCGATCCGACGGGAGAGAGGCGGTTTATCGTGAGCGTCCGCGGGGCGGGATTCCGATTGGAGCCCGACGGTCTCGATTAGCGCCGCAGCGCCTTCCGCACAGTTTGCCTTCGCCGATTCCGGCCGTCTCTCGCCGGCCGCAGGACCGCGGCAAATGACACGTAGACGGCTACGTAGAATCCACAATTGCGCCAGTTCACGCGGTGGACAATCGTACGTCAACGGGCAAGCGAAAATCGTCCAAAACGAAAGGCGCTCGCCTCGCGCTGACGCGCGGCGCAGAGCGAAGGCGCGCCTCCTCGATTGCTGGGGGGTCGACAAATGAGGGAGAGCCAAGAGAGAGTCTTCCGACGGGAGTCCGCTAGCGCTGTCGACGCGGACGACATCGGGCGGAGCGTGGGGCGCCGCATCGGGCGGCCGCTCGTCGCGGCGAGCCTGATCGCGGCCGCGGAGATCGCCGTCCTTCGGCCCCCGGGGAATCTGGAATGGCAAATTCGAGCAACGCCGGAGCCAGCGATCAACGCCCCCGCCTTCGTTCGGCCGCCGAAACCGTCGCCGGACCTGCTCATAGGGGCGAGGATACGGCTCGGGTGATTGTTGCGCCGGCTCGGGTCCGGTCGCATTCCATCCGAATGTCGCGCGCGGCCCCGGCCGCCGCGCGGGAGTTGATGCGAAGGAGACTTCTAACGATGAACATGAACGTGAGCCTCGGCGCTCTTTCCTTCGCCGAAACCCCTGTCGAGTCGTCAATGGTTACGGCGACGCCGGAAGACGAATCGACCGTCGCGACCGTCAAGTGGTTCCGCGTCGACAAGGGGTACGGTTTCCTCGACATGCCCGACGGGCAGGGCGACGCTTTCCTTCACGCCAAGGCGCTGCGCCACTTTGGGCTTGAGACGGTCCCCTCGGGCGCGACGATCAGCTTCGTGCTGGAGGACGGGCCGCGCGGCCGGCAGGTCACGCGCGTTCTCGCCATCGACGCCTCGACGGCGGTCGTTCCGAGCCGCCCGGCCCGGCGGGAGCCGTGCCGGACGCAGCGACCGGCCGCGGACCTCGCCTCGGCGACTGAGGTCACCGGGAAGGTCAAGTGGTTCGACGAGGTCAGAGGCTTCGGCTTCGTTGCCGCCGACGACTTCGGCCGGGACGTATTTGTCCACTGCTCGATCTTCAACCGTACCCGGGTCGGCCGCCTCGTCGGCGGCCAGCCCGTAACGATGCGGGTCGTCGAGACCGCCAAGGGCCGCGAGGCCGTCGAGATCTTCGCGTAGCCGCGGCGGGGTAATGGCTGGCCGGCCGAGCCCCGTCCTTACGACGCCCTGTTTTGGGCCCGGAGCCGCCGTGCGAGCACGCGTAGGACTTTGAGGGCGAAATAGGGCGTATGTTTCACCAGGAAGATATACTGCTTTTCAGAGATCGGCGCGACGATCGCGTCGGTCTTGGCGACGGCGTCGGCGCTGCGCGGCTCGCCGTCGATCAGCGCCATCTCGCCAAAGATCTCGTTCTCGCCAAGCGTTTCGAGGAGACGGTTCCCGGATCGGATCTCCACAGTGCCGCGACGGATGACGAAGAAGCCTTCACCCCGGTCGCCCTCGCGGAAGATGACCTCCCCCGCGGCGAAGAAATGCGACGGTACGTCGGGACCGAGAAGCAGGCTGAAATCGTCAGGGCTCATCGTCATGTCGCTGTTCGGGGCGCGCCGGAAACGACGCGGCGCGCCGCGCAACGCATAGGACGAACGATGGTTCCTGACAATCGCTGGCCGATCAACCGATCGTGACCACGACCCGGCCGCGAATCTCGCCCTTGAGGATCTTGCGCCCAGCCTCGAAGACCTGGTCGAACGGGATCGTATGGGTGATTGCAGCGAGCTTGGCGCGATCGAGGTCGCTGGCCAACCGACGCCAGGCCTCGAGGCGGTCGGGCATCGGACGCTGGACGCTGTCGACGCCGAGCAGCGCCACGCTGCGCAAAATGAACGGCGCCACCGTCGCCGGGAGATCCATGCCGCCGGCGAGACCGCAGGCGGAGACAGCGCCGCCGTAACGGGTCTGCGCGAGGACATTGGCGAGCGTGGTCGAGCCCACGCTGTCGACGGCCGCCGCCCAAAGCTCCTTGCCGAGCGGCTTGCCGGGCGCGGAGAGCGTCGCCCGGTCGACGATCTCCGACGCGCCCAGGCTCTTGAGATAGTCCGCTTCGCTCCCCCGTCCGGTCGAGGCGATCACCTTCCACCCCTTGTCGGCCAGCAACGAAATCGCGGTCGACCCGACGCCGCCGGCGGCGCCGGTCACCAGCACGGGGCCGGCGGCAGGCGTCATTCCGTGCCGCTCGAGCGCCATCACGCAGAGCATTGCGGTGTAGCCGGCCGTGCCGATCGCCATCGCTTCGCGGCGGCTGAGGCCTTGAGGCGCCTTGACCAGCCAGTCGCCCTTGACGCGCGCCTTTTCCGCGTAGCCGCCGAAATGCGTCTCGCTGAGGCCGAAGCCGTTGAGGATCACCTCGTCGCCGGGGGCGAAGCCCGAATGGCTCGACGTCTCGACGACACCCGCGAGATCGATGCCGAGGATCATCGGGAAGCGCCGGATCACCGCCGACTTGCCCGACAGCGCGAGCCCGTCCTTGTAGTTGACGGTCGAATCGCTGACGCGGATCGTCACGTCGCCGTCCATCAGTTCGGATTCCTCCATCTGGACGAAACGGACGTCCTGTCCGGCCTCGGTCTTGTCGGCTCGCACAGCTTTGAACGGCATGGGAATGCGCCTCTCGCGTTGGAACTCAGGGCCTTGGACGATAGAGGATGAGAATATCGAGATCGCGCGTCGGTGTGAAATGGGCGTGACGGAAGGCCGCGGTGACCGTCTTGTCCCCCGTTCCGCCGTTGAAGAATCGATAGCGGACGACGATCTCCTTTATCGAAATCGCCAGGTCCTCGGACTTGAGGACGATGTCGGCGCTCTTGTCGAGCCCGAGTCCGCGGGTGGTCACTTCGGCCGTCGAGTCGTTCGCCGAGGCGGTCTCGCCGAACGCGACGATCGCCGCGATGACCAGCAAATGGCGCCTGCGCATGTCGCCCTCCCCGCGGGGCCGCATTTTGCGCCGCGAAGGGCGCCGAAGGGAAGGACTATTGTCGCCGGCTGACGGAAAACTCGCCTGCCGCCGTGCGGTCGGCAAGCCGTGCGGCGATCCGCGCCGCGCCGTCCTCGCCATGGACGGCGACGAGTTCGCACATCGCGGCGCAGAGCGCGGCCTCGGCCAGATCCTGCGGCTCGACGCCATCGAGCGCCGCGAGCGCGAAAGCTTCGCCGACATAGGTCAGGGCGGCGGACATCGCGGCGTCGCGGGCGTTCGATTCGCTCAGCGCAATCAGCGATATGTGGGGATCCATCGACATCGGACGGCATTTTAGGGAGGTTGCCCGGCGAAGGCGACGCATTACCTTCAAATAGGTTAATTCGGGCCCGGCGGAGCGCGACGCCGGACGGAGACGAGCAATGTGTGGACGTTACGCGATCACTCTGCCGCCCGAGGCGGTGCGGGCCTATTTCGCCTATGCCGAGACGCCGAACTTTCCGCCGCGCTTCAATATCGCGCCGACCCAGCCGATCCCGATCGTCCTCGCCGAGCCGCACAGTGGCGGCGAGAGGCGGCGCTTCCGCCTTGTCCGCTGGGGCTTCTTGCCGGGCTTCGTCAAGGACCCGAAGGTCTTCCCGCTGATCATCAATGCGCGCGCCGAGTCGGTCGCCGAGAAGCCGAGCTACCGCGCTGCGCTCAAGCGGCGCCGCTGCCTCGTGATCGCCGACGGCTTCTACGAGTGGCGCAAGGCGCCGGGCGGGCGGGGCGCGGCGGGCAAACGGCCCTATCTCGTGCGCCGCGTTTCCGGCGAGCCGATGGGTTTCGCCGGCCTTTACGAAACCTGGAGCGATCCGACCGGCGGCGAGATCGACACCGCCTGCATCGTCACCACCGCGGCCAACGCGCTCGTCGGGCGCCTTCACGACCGGATGCCGGCGATCATCGAGCCCGAAAACTTCTCCGCCTGGCTCGACGTCGACGGCGTCGACGCGGTGAAGGCGCTGCGGCTCCTGACGCCCGCGCCCGATGAGGCGCTCGAATTGGTCGAGGTCGGGCCGTTGGTCAACCGGGTCGCCAACGATGACGCGCGCGTGCAAGAAGCGCTCGCCGCGCCGATCCGCGCCGCCGAGCGCGCGACGCTCATCTGACCTTGCCCGCGGGGCGGCCAAGCGCCAAGACTGCCGAGCCGATTCTTCGAGGATTCGATGGCCGAGCGAGAAAAGCCGCCCCGCGTCGTTGTCGTCGTGCCGCACGCCGATGGACTGCACCGCTGTCCCTGGCCCGGCGTCGATCCGCTCTACCTCGCCTATCACGACGAGGAATGGGGCGCGCCCGAATATGACGACCGCGCCCTGTTCGAGAAGCTCGTGCTCGACGGGTTCCAGGCCGGCCTGTCGTGGATAACAATCTTACGCAAGCGACCGGCGTTCCGGAGCGCCTTTGACGGCTTCGAGCCGGACAAGATCGTGCGCTGGGACGACGCCAAGAAGGCGGCGCTGATGGCCGACCCCGGCATCGTGCGCAACCGCGCCAAGATCGAGGCGACGCAGGCGCTCGCCCGCATCTATCTCGACCTGATGGAAAAAGAGGGCTTCGCGCGGCGCCTGTGGAGCTTCGTCGGCGGACGGCCGATTGAGCCGCAGCGCAAGAGCCTCGCCGACATTCCCGTGGAGAGCGACGAGTCGCGGGCGATGGCCAAGGACCTGCGCGCCCGCGGCGGCAATTTCGTCGGCCCGACGATCGTCTACGCCTTCATGCAGGCGACGGGCATGGTGAACGACCATCTCGTCGCCTGCTGCCGGCACGAAGCCTGCCGCGCGCTCGCGCGAGACTTTCCGGCATGAGCGACCGCGTCCGCCATCGCGCGTGGCAGCGGATGCTCTCGGGCCGGCGGCTCGACATCATCGATCCGTCGCCGCTCGACGTCGAGATCGGCGACATCGCCCATGGCCTCGCTCGGGTCGCCCGATGGAACGGCCAGACGCACGGGCCGGAGATTTTCTCCGTCGCGCAGCACGCGCTGCTGGTCGAGGCGCTGTTTTCGGCCGCCGAGCCCGCGCCGTCTCAGCGCGAGCGGCTGGCGGCGCTTCTCCACGACGGACCGGAATACGTGATCGGCGACCTCATTTCGCCCTTCAAGGCGGCGGTCGGCGGCGACTACCGCCGGATTGAGACGCGGCTCATGCGCGCGATCCACATTCGCTTCGGCCTGCCCCCCGATCTCGCTCCGGAGCTTACGAAGCGGATCAAGGCGGCCGACCGGCTCTCGGCCTTCATGGAGGCGACGGCGCTCGCGGGTTTCGCCGAGGGCGAGGCGCGGAAGCTGTTCGGCGAGCCGACCGTTCCGGTCCGCCGCTTCATCCATTTCCTCGAGCCGATGCGTCCGGACGATGCGGAGGCCCGCTTCCTCGATCGCTTCGTACAACTCGACGCCGCTGCCGCGAAGGCGTAGAAGGTCTCCGCCCCCAAAACAGGAGACATCCGATGCCGCGCCTGCATGTCTGCTCGCTCGCCCGGATCAGCGAGACGGTCACACGAACCGGCGCCCGCTCGCTCGTTACGCTGATCAGCCCCGGGACGCCGGTGCCGCGCCCGATCGAGATCGCGCCTCATCGGCATCGCTATATCGCCGTCCACGACATTATCGCGCCGAACCCGGGAGAGGTGTTCCCGGAGCGCGAGCACCTCGACGACCTCTTGGACTTCGTCCGCGACTGGGACCGCGCCGAGCCGATGGTGATCCATTGCTTTGCCGGCGTCAGCCGCTCGACCGCCGCGGCCTTCATCGCCGCCTGCGCGCTGAACCCGGCGCGCGACGAGTTCGCGGTCGCCCGCGCGCTCCGCGCCGCTTCGCCGACCGCGACGCCCAACGCCCGCCTCGTCGCCCTCGCTGACCACGCGCTCGAACGCGGCGGGCGGATGACCGCCGCCATCGTCGAGATCGGCCGCGGGGAGATGTGCTTCGAAGGCGCGCCGTTCACGCTAGACCTGGCGTGAAGGACGTCGCCACGATGACCGCGACGTCCGAGACTCAGGTCCCGGCGATCATCGGCGACTTCCGGGGAGCGGTCGCGACCGCGCGGGCGGAGCTCACGAAGGCGCTCGAGGCGACCTGTGGCGACACCCTTGCAGACTTACGGGCTCGCGATCGCGCATCCGCAAAACGCAGACAAGGTCGAGGACGTCGGCGCGTTGCCGCCCGAAGCCGGGAATCTGCTGACGGCGGCTTTCCCCAAGCTCACCCTCGCCGAGGTGAACCGCATCCTGACCGAGACGGAAGGACCCGGCGGTGGCTTTCTCGACGACGGTTCGGCCTTCGGCGTCTATTCCCGGGTGAACCTTTACGCGGCTGCCGGGCGCGCCGCCGCGCTCTCACGCGCCAAGCCCTGATAACGAGGGGCTTCAAACCGCCGCGCTCGCGCCTCGTTGCGCTGGCCGACGACGCGCTCAAGCGCAACGGTCAGCCCAGCGCGGCCGTCGTCGAGATCGGCCGCGGCGAGATGGGCTTCGAAGGCGCGCCGTTCACGCTGGACTGGCCTGAGCCGCGTCGATCCGCTGCGCCAGGCGTTCCTGCTTTTGGAATCGCCCTGTTCGTGGCCTCAAGGGCGCGTCGCGCCGGCCTCCACGCGACGGATGGCTTCGGCGAAATCGCGGCGGTGCTTGCGACCTTCGCTGCGCGCGATCATCATTCGCAGACGAGCAATCGCAAGCCCCTCACCCGGATCCATGAGGTCGGACCGGGCGATTTTGTCGGAAACCAGGCGTCGATCGACCATGGATGTCCCTTCGCATGACACTGTGGACGCGCCTTCATTTTTGGCGCGAGACGCCCCGGACGCCCGTAAATTTCTTGGGGTGGCGAAACTGGAAAGCGTAGATCAAACCACCGTATTACAATCCACCGATACCTGTAACCTGTACTCTTCTCGTTCCAGTTTCGCCGGACCTTATGTGACGCCTGGAAGGTCTAAGGGCAACTTGTCATTTTGACGCACCCTGCATCAGGATCATTTCATTGCAGCGCGCAAGACTTTTGGCTGGACCAGGAGACGGGACGAGGGGCGAACGCCATGCGTCAATCCGGGCGCGCCAAACGGTCCCCGGGAGATCGGCTAAGGCGCGTCGCGGCCCTCGTAGCGGAAATGGCGGAAGTCGGCGGGGATTGCGCCCCCGGACGTATCGAAGGCGATGAGGCCGACGAAGGCGCCGGTGAACGATCCGTGTTCGCCGGCGCCGGCCTCGTCGGAGACGATCGACGCGTCGAGGATCGGGCCGACCTCGCGCCATGCGCCGCCGGCTTCGGCATAAGCAAACTGCAAGTCCGAGCGGTCGACCCGGACGGCGAGCCTGACCCGCCCGTCGCCGAGCGGGACCGGCGCGGCGAGCGGGAAGCTCAGCCGGCCCTCGCGGTCGCCCGTAGAGCTCAGGAGGGTCAGCGACCGCCCCCTCGCCTCATCCCACGTTACCGCCAGCGCATGGAATTTGGCGCGGTTGTAGTAGGCCGCGAGCCCCGCCGCCTGCTGGAAGTTCCGCGGGGCGAAATCGAGCTCCGTCTCGGCGCGATACGCGAAATGTTCCTGCCGCCTCGCGACGAGCGCCTGCTCGAACCACGAGCCGATCGACTCGCGTGCAATGAGCCTGAGCCAGCCCGGCCGCGCCGAGAGCGAGAAAATTCGCTCGGGATGCGGCGTGCGCAGCCATTGGAAGTCGAGCGGCAGGCCGGCCTCGGGCGAGAACGCATAAGCGTGCAGCGTGGGCTTCGGCTCGCGTTGGGCCGGAAACGGGGACGCGACTTCGAGCGCCGGAATCTGTCCGCCGTGGGCGAGATAGAGCCAGTCGTCGCCGCCCCAGACGCACTTCTGGATCGCCGTCTCGCGGCCGAGCGGCGAGCGCCTCTGGCCGGGAAGCGGGCGGGAGCAAAGGTGGGTGTGGTAGACCTGCCCGTCGGGCGTCTCGACGATCTGTCCGTGTCCGGCGCGCTGCAGCGGCGCCTCGGGGGCGTCCTTCGACGTGATGAGATGGACGTTCGGGTGAAGCTCGTAGGGCCCGTCGATCTGGCGGGAACGCGCCATCGTCACGGCGTGGTCGTAACCGGTGCCGCCCTCGGCCGTCGTCAGGTAGTACCAGCCTTTGCGCTTGAAGAGATGCGGGCCTTCGACGAGGCCGTGCGGGCTTCCGGCGAAGATCGTTTTCGCTTCTCCGACGAGGCGGCCCGACTGAGGATCCCATTCCTGCAGGGCGATGCCGAAGAAGGCGGGGTGTCTCAGATGCGCGCCGGCCGGGTCGCGATGGTTCCAGACCATGTTGACGACCCACTTGCGGCCGTCGTCGTCGTGGAACAGCGACGGATCGAAGCCGCTGGAATTGACGTAGGATCGCTCCGACCACGGGCCTTCGATCGAGGGCGCGGTGACGATGTAGTTGTGGGCGTCCTTGAAGGCGCCGTCGAGCCGTTTGACGTCCGTATAGACGAGCCAGAATTGTCCGTCGGCGTGGGAGAGACAGGGCGCCCAGACGCCGCAGGAATCGGGCTCGCCCCTGAGGTCGAGCAGGGAAGCGCGATCGAGCGGGCGTGTGAGGAGCCGCCAGTTCACGAGGTCGCGCGAGTGATGGATCTGGACGCCCGGATACCATTCGAACGTCGACGTCGCGATGTAATAGTCGTCGCCGACGCGGCAGATCGACGGGTCCGGGTTGAAGCCGGGCAGGATCGGATTGCGGATGACGGCGCTCACCGCGCCGCCCACAGCATGCCGCGGCGAAAGATCTCGCGCATCTCGGGGACATCGAACTCGGCCGCGACGTGGCCGAGCGAGCTGTAAAAGACGCGGCCCTCGCCATGCCTCCGCTTCCAGACGACCGGCATCACGACGCCCTTCGTCCAAGGCGCATGCTCGCCGGAGAAGGTGGTCGTGGCGAGCACCTCGTTCGAAGGGTCGACGTGCATGTAATATTGCTCCGACCGGTACGGGAAGCTGGCAAATCCCTGCATGATGGGGTCGTCGGGCCGGGTCACGTCGACGCGGTAGTCGATGACTCCGCCGGGATGGGCGACCCATTGGCCGCCGCACATGAACTGGTAGTCGACGCTCTCGCGAAAGGCGTCGCACATGCCGCCGTGGAAGCCCGCAAGCCCGACGCCGCCCCGCACCGCGGCGGTCAGGTTCTCGACTTCCTCCTTTTCGATCTTCGACATGGTGACGATCGGCACGATGAGATTCATGTCGGCGATGGTCGGATCGGCGAAGGCCTCGGTCGTGTTCTCGACATAGACCCTAAAGCCCTGCTCTTCGAGCATCCTGGCGACGATCCGGGCGCACTTTTCGGGCTCATGCCCGCTCCAGCCGCCCCAGACGATGAGCGCTTCCCGCATGGTTTCGTTTCCTTTCGGTTTGACCGCCCGGCCCGGCGACGCGGACGGAGGGCTGGGGTGAGGGCAGCGCTAGCGTTCGATCGCTGGCGCAGCCCCTCATCCGGCGCTTCGCGCCACCTTCTCCCGACATAGCCCGTCGAGAGGCGGGCGTCCTCACGACGCCCTTCGCAGGGAGAAGGGACGCTTTCAATCGAGTTCGCCGACCTTCAGCGACTCCGGCATGGGCGCCGGCCTTTCCGGCCGGCTTGCGATGGCGACCGCGGCGCCCGACTGCGACGATTTCTGGAACGCCTCCATCACTTCGAGGACATGGAACGCCAGGTCGCCGCTCGCGCGATGCGGCCGGCCCGTCCGGATCGCTTGGGCCATGTCGGCGAGGCCGATGATGCGATAGTTGCCGTCGGCGTAGGCGTGGCGGGTCGGGACCTCGCGCCAGTCCTCGGCCGCGGTCGCGACTTCGACCTTGCCGCCGAAAAAGTTGGGGTCGGGCGCGATCAGCGAGCCGGCCTCGCCGTAGAGTTCGATCGGGACGTGACGGTGCCGGGGGACGTCGAAGCTCATGGTCACCGACACCGCCGCGCCGCTGACGAACGTGAGCACGCCGGTCACGTGGGTCGCGACCTCGACGGGAATGCGGGTCCCGGCGAGCGGCGGACTCGTGACGAGACGCTCCGCCCGCGTCCGCGTCCCAACGCCGACGACGCTCGCCACGGGCCCCAGCAGGTTGACGAGGTCGGTGACGTAGTACGGTCCCATATCGAGCATCGGTCCGCCGCCGGCGAGGTAGTAGAAGCCCGGGTTCGGGTGCCAGCGCTCGTGGCCCGGGCACATGAAGAAGGCCGTTCCGCCGACTGGCCGCCCGATGAGCCCGCCGTCCACGCATTGGCGCGCGGTCTGATGCGCGCCGCCCAGGAACGTGTCCGGCGCGCATCCAATGCGAAGTCCCCGAGTTTTCCCCGCCTCGACAAGGCGTTGGGCCTCCGCGACCGTGACGCCGAGCGGCTTCTCCGAATGGACGTGCTTGCCGGCGGCGATGGCTTTCAGACCCACCTCGACATGAGCCTTGGGGACCGTGAGGTTGAGGACGACCTCGATCGCTGAATCGGCGAGCACGTCCTCGACCGACTGGGCGGGAATGTCGAACTCGGCCGACCGCGCCCGCGCCGCCTCCGGATTGGCGTCGGCGAGGGCGACGATGTCCAGGATCGGAAACGCCTTCGCCGCCTTGAGATAGGCGGCGCTGATGTTGCCGCAGCCGATGACGCCGACACGAACGCTTGTCATGACGATGCTCCCGTCTCAGCCGGGTGAAGTTCGCGAACGGGCGCCGGGCCCGTCGTGCCCCACGGCGCGCCGTAGAGATCGCGCAGCGTCATGGCTGCGGCGCCCTGAACCCAAATTCGCTCGCTCCATTCGCGCACGACGATGTCCGACACGTCCGCGAGGCTCGCGGGCAGCAGCGCCGCGACGGTTGCGCGCAGCGGCGCGATGAAGTGCTCGCTCGCCGTCATCGCGCGCCCGGAGACGATCACCTTGGGAGGGGCGAACAGCGTGATGAGGTTCGCGATGGCGAAGCCGAGGGACTCGCCGGCCTTGGCGAGCACGCGGGCGCAAGCGGCGTCGCCGCCGTCCGCGCGCTTGAGAAGCTCAGCCATCGCCCGGTCTGGCCGCGAGGGCGCCTCGGGATCGCCGGGCCGTAGCAGCGCTTCGGCGTCGGCGAGCACGGCGGTTTCGGAGGCCGCGTCGGCGAGCCGTCCGCCGCCGTCGCTTGGCGCGCGGAGCATGAAGTCGCCAAGGTCGGGGCTGAGCCCGTTCGCGCCGCGAAACAGCTCGCCGTTGTGCAAAATGCCGAGGCCGAGGCTTCGCTCGACGTTGACCACGAGGAAGTCGTTGAGGCCGCGCGCCTGCCCGAACCAGTGCTCGGCGAGCGCCGCCAGGTTGACGTCGCTGTCGATCGAGACCGGGACGCCGAGCCTGCGGGCGAGATCGCCGCCGATCGGAACGTCCTGCTCCTGGAGCACCGGGCTCTGCCGGCAGACCCCGGCCGCGCGCTCGACGACGCCCGGGAGCCCGACGCAAACGCCGGAGATGGTCGACATTTCCAGCCCGGCGTCGCTGACACAGCGGCGCACGCCGTCCTCGATGAGATCCGAGACGACCGCGGCCGTCTGGCGGTCGATGCGGACCGGGAGGGCGAGCGAACGCAGGATGTCGGCGCAGAAGTTGGTGACCGCGATCGAGATCTGGTCCGAGGCGAGCTTCACGCCGACGACATGTGCGGCGTCCGGGTTCAGCCGCAGCATGACCCGCGGCCGCCCCCGGGCGGCGTCGCGCACAGCGCCGACGTGCTCCGGAACGATCAGGCGGTCGTCGAGCAGCGCCGCCGTGATCGCCGACACGGTCGTCGGGCTGAGTTCGGTGAGCTCGCAAATCTCGACCCGGGAGACCGGCCCGAACCGGCGGATCGCGTCCATGACATGGAAGCGATTGATCGCGCGCATGAGTTCGGGATCGGCGGTCTTCATCGCTTAAGGCGGCTTCCGCGGCGAGGTTTTATGCGGGTGTCGGATTTATTTCCACCCTCGCTATCGCCTTGTCAACCGCGTGGCCACGATTTCCGGGGACTGCTGTCCGATCGCTTGACAGTCGACGAAAGTCAGGACGGATTTAATCCGCATCGCGGAGAAAAACCGCCGAGCCTTTCCCGGAGGAAGTCATGAAATTGCGCCACCTCGCCTTTTTTACGGTCGGCCTCGCCGCCTTGATCGTTCCGGCGCTGGCCGACACCACCGTCACCGTTCTTCACGTCAGCGACAACCCCGACCAAAAAGCGGTCTGGGAGAAGATCGCCAACGATTACAATGCGACCCACAAGGGCGTGAAGGTCGAGCTCAAGTATCTGGAGAACGAAGCCTTCAAGGCGAAGCTGCCGACGATGTTGCAGTCCAGCGACCGTCCGGACCTGTTCTATAGCTGGTCCGGCGGCGTCATGCATGCGCAGGACAAGGCGGGGTTCCTCAAGGACATCACCGCCGATGTCGCCTCTGTCGAATCTGAGATGTCCCCCACCGCCGTCGACGCCTTCAAGGTCGACGGCAAAGTCGTCGGGGTCCCGTTCGAGGTGGGCGAGGTCGCTTTCTATTACAACAAGAAATTGTTCGAGAAGGCCGGGGTGAAGGCCGAAGACATCAAGTCCTGGGACGATTTTCTCGACGCCGTTAAGAAGCTCAAGGCCGCCGGCGTCACCCCTATTTCGGTCGGGGCGGGCGAGAAGTGGCCGATGCATTTCTACTACTCCTACCTCGTCATCCGCATCGGCGGCGAACACGCGCTCGCAGACGCCAAGGCCGGAAAGGACGGCGGCTTCAAGAACGCGACCTTCGTCGAGGCGGGCAAGCGCCTGCGCGAGCTCGCGGCGCTCGAGCCGTTCCAGCCCGGCTATCTCTCGACGTCTCACACCCAGTCGTCCGGCATCTTCGGCGATGGCAAGGCGGCGATGGATCTGATGGGCCAATGGCTACTGCAAATGCAGGGACCGAATTCCGCGAGCGGCAAGGGCCTGCCGGAGGAGGACATCGGCATCTTGTCCTTCCCGATCGTCCCCGGCGGCAAGGGCAAGGCGACCGATACGCTCGGCGGCGTCAACGGCTGGCTGGTGACCAAGACCGCGCCTCCCGAGGCCGTCGACTTCCTCAAGTTCTTCAGCCAGCCGAAATATGCGCAAGAGGCCGCCGCGCACGGGGGCTATATCCCGGTGGTCAAGGGCTCCGAAGCCTACATCACTGATCCGCTGGTGAAGCGCCTGGCCGACGACCTCGCCAAGACAACCTACCATCAGAATTTTTTCGACCAGGACCTCGGCCCCTCGGTCGGACGCGTCATCAACGACGTTTCCGTTTCCGTCGCCGCGGGCGAAATGACGCCCGAAGCGGCCGCCGCGGCGATCCAGGACGCGTTCGACCAGCAGTAGCGGCAGGCAGAAATCAATCCCCGGGCCCCGCCGCCCCGCGGCGGAGCTCCATTCCGACAGCAGTGCAAGGCTCGCGACGTGCCGACGGTTGAGGCGACCTATGTCGAACCCGTGAGAAGGATGTCCGCCAACGGCTGGGCGACGCTTGTCATCTTCCTGCCGCCGGCTCTCCTGCTCTTCACTGTGTTCGTCGCCCTGCCGATGGCGGAGGCGGCCTGGTACGGCTTCTACAACTGGGACGGTTACAACCGGCCGGAAAAATTCATCGGACTCAAGAACTACGGCTATCTGATCGGCAACGCGACCTTCACGCGCTCGCTGATCAACAACGGTCTCATCATCGTCGTCTCGCTTCTCGTCCAGTTGCCGCTGGCGCTCGGCGTGGCGATGATGGTGGCCGGACGGATCGCCGGCGCGGCCGTGTTCCGGATGATTTTCTTTCTGCCCTATGTCCTGGCGGACGTCGCGGCGGGGCTCATCTGGCGATTCATGTTCGACGGCGGCTACGGTCTCCCCAGCGTGATCACCGGCGCGCTTGGACTAGCGCCTTATTATCTGCTGGCGGACAAGAATTGGGCGTTCAGCGCGGTGCTGATCGTCGTCCTGTGGAAATACTTCGGCTTCCACATGATGCTCTATGTCGCGGGCCTGCAGGGCATCGACAAGTCGCTGCTCGAGGCGGCCGAGATGGACGGGGCGACCGCCTTTCAGCGCTTCCGGCACATTACTTTGCCGCTGCTCGGGCCGATGATCCGGCTTTCGGTCTTCTTTTCCGTCGTCGGCGCGCTGCAACTCTTCGACATCATCGTGCCGCTGACCGGCGGTGGTCCATTCGAGACGACGAACACGATGGTCTCCTACCTCTACTATTTCGGCATCACGCGGATGCGCGTCGGCTTCGGCTCGGCGGTCGGCGTGGTGCTGTTCCTGATCTGCGTGACCTTCGCCTTCGGCTACAGACGGCTCTTCATGCGCGATGACTGAGACTGCCCTCCCGATACTCGAAGCCGCGACGGCGCCTCGCGAACCCGCCGGCCGCGCTCCGCACGGCTTCGGCGCCATCGCGATCTTCGCGACGCTCGTCGTGTTTGCCGGCGTCGTGCTCGTTCCGATCCTTGCGACCGCGCTCAATGGCTTCAAGGAATTGGGCGACCTGCAGGCGAACCCCTTCGGACTGCCGCACGCCTGGGTGTGGAAGAACTACTGGGATGTCTTGACCGGATACCGGTACTGGCAGGTGCTCGGCAATTCGCTGCTGATCGCGCTCATCACCGTCGCTCTCACCCTCGCGCTCTCTTCGATGGCGGCCTTCACTTTCGCGCACCTGCGTTTCTTCGGCGACCGATTTCTCTTCAGTTACCTTCAGCTCGGGCTTCTGTTTCCAGTGGCGACAGCGATACTTCCCCTCTTCATCAAGATCCGTGATCTCGGCCTCCTCGACACCTACTGGGGTGTGATTCTGCCGCAGGTCGCTTTTTCCCTCGCAATGGCCATTCTCCTATTGCGCACCGCCTTCAGGCAGTTGCCGATCGAACTCCTGGACGCCGCAATGATGGATGGCTGCGGGTACTTCCGCTACTTCTTCTACATCACGCTGCCGCTTTCGGGGCCGATCCTGTCGACGGTCGCCGTGATCTCGTTCGTGGCCAGCTGGAACGGCTATCTGTTGCCGCTCGTCGTCCTCAACAGCGAGTCGCGCTACCCGTGGACGCTGGGCCTTATGGGCTACCAGGGACAATACATGACGTCCTGGCAGCTCGTGCTCGCCTTCATCACCCTGACGATCCTGCCGGCGATCGTGATGTTCCTCGTGGCGCAGCGCTATATCGTGGCGGGGCTCACGGCGGGGGCGGTGAAGGCCTAATTCCGCCGGGTTTCGCCGGTAAAGCCTCTCTGACGCACGATGAATGGGGTCGCGACGGTCAAACCTTCACCTGACGGCCTTCGACCGTTGCCCCGGCATTCTCACCCCGCGACGAGGTCATCGCCAGCGCCGCCCGGAGTCGGGGAATTTGGCCGCGATGGCGCAAACTCGCGCGGCGTCCTCTTGAAGCGTCAAAGCGATCCGGGCGCCGGGGCACGCTTGGCCTTCGCCGGCGCCGTGTCTTGGGCGGAGAAAGGCGGGGCGCCCTCCAGTCGCGCGAATTGCGACGGCGGGACCTTTGGTTGCAGAAAAGCAGAAATTACGGTATGATCCCTTCGTGCGAGCCTCAAACCAAGCGCAAGCGGATCGACGCCGTCCTCAAACGCGACGCGGCCGTTTACCCGGGGACGGGCCGCACTACAAAGGAAATTCGCGCGAAAATTCTTGCGCGAACTCGAGTGTAACGCATTGAAAGGTCACGATTCACCGGTGAATAAGAGGGTCAAATCCAGCGCTGAACGCGTGTCGAAC
>Ga0074045_10002548_pt1 | contig 16862 bp, 18 predicted proteins | sample BogForMeECP23OM2_FD_94442 | JGI IMG/M metagenome (GOLD analysis project Ga0074045, IMG submission 94442) | Bog forest soil microbial communities from Calvert Island, British Columbia, Canada - Bog Forest MetaG ECP23OM2 | ecosystem: Environmental > Terrestrial > Soil > Wetlands ...
GCGTTAGAGGCCGCCGAGGTTCTGAAGAACGAAGGAATCGATCTCGAAATTCTCGACCTCCGCACCGTCTCGCCGCTCGACCGCGAAGCCATCGCGCAGACCGTGAAGAAGACCAACAAAGTAATCATCCTGCACGAGCATTCCCGTACCGGCGGTCTGGCCGGCGAAATCGCCGCCATCATCAACGAGGAAGCCTTTGACGATCTCGACGGCCCCATTGTTCGCATCGCCGGCCTCGACTCCGCCGTCCCGTTCTCTCCGCCGCAGGAAGAGCACTACCTGCCCAAGGTCGGCGACGTGGTTCGAGAAGCACGCCGCCTAAAAGCGTATTGAAATGTTGCGCGAGAAAAGAATTCAGGAAGACCCAATCTCGCCCGTGCTGTCAAGCGAAGCCAGCCTAATGCTCAACTAGCGCCGCACCTGCTCTATCTGCCACAATAGTCGCTCGCGGAGGGAACCATGGGCAAATTTGTTCTCGGCGTCATCATTACTCTTATCGTAGTTGTTCTAGGCGGGCTCGGCGTTGCTATGCTCGGCTTCATACCGACAAACGCAAACGTTGCCCCACCCCGCCTCGAGCGCCGCATAGCAAACGGAGCCGTCGATGCTTCCATGGAACGTCACGCTCCCCGCGTCACCAATCCTCTGCAGCCAACCGACCAGAACCTGGAAGATGGCATGAAGCTCTACACCATGAACTGCGCCGTCTGCCACGGCGGCTTCGATCGCAAGCCCGCATCGCTCGCGAACTCGTTCTATCCCCCCGCGCCCAACCTCATTTCAGATCCGCCCGATGATCCGGAGTGGCACGTTTTCTACACCATCCGCACCGGGGTCCGCTACACTGGCATGCCCGCATGGGAAAAAACTCTAAGCGAGCAAGATTTGTGGAAGATTACTAGCCTCCTGTCACACATGGAGAAACTCCCGCCCTCGGTCCAGGACTACTGGAAGACCAGTTTCGGGGTACCAGCTCCGGCGGGTGAGGAAAGCAAAGAGGAGCACAAACACGAGTAGAACTGACGTGTCCTTTATTTCCAGCCAGGCATTGGGGAGAGCGAGCCAAAGCCGACCGAGTAAGGATCATCCGACCTTCGCCCCCACCTCAACTGCGGCACCCGCTATAATATTCGGTTGCATTCCGGCCTCTATTCCGAGCCTTGAGGCCGGTGGAAGGAAATCATGGCGACTGACATCATCATGCCCCAGATGGGTGAATCCATCGTCGAGGGCACTATTACGAAATGGCTGAAAAAGCCGGGCGACAAGGTCCAGCGCGATGAACCACTCTTCGAAATCTCCACCGACAAAGTCGACGCTGAGATTCCCGCTCCCGCCTCCGGCGTTTTGCAGGAGATCAAAGTCTCGGAAGGCACAACTGTCGGAGTGAACACGATAGTCGGCACGATTGCCGCCGATGGTGAATCCGTCGTCGCGCGCACCAAAGCGGCAACTGCAATCCCCGAAAAAATAGCTCCAGAAAAGCCTGCTGTAGGAAAAAAAGAAGAGAAGAAGGCCCCGGCATCCGCGTCAGTCGCCAGTACTCCTCCGGCGCTTGCATCGGAGGAGTCGAAAGCAAGCGAGGAAGAAGAGGCCCGCTCCTCGCCGCTGGTCCGCAAAATTGCCCGAGAGCATGGCGTGACTCTCTCACTTGTTTCCGGAACCGGACTCGGAGGCCGCATCACCAAGCAGGACATCATGGCTTTCATCGAGCGACCCACGCCAGCAACTGCCGCTCCATCCACGCCCGCTTCGCAGGCGCCAGCCGCTTCCACCACCACACGTCCCGCCGCTCCTGCTGCTTATCCGGGCGACCTCGTGCCTTTGACGAACATGCGCAAGATCATCGCCCAGCGCATGATCGAGTCGCGCCGCACCAGTGCTCATGTCCACTGCATGTACGAAGTGGATTTCACCCGCATCGTGACCCTCCGCGCAAAGCACAAAAGCGGCTTCGAGCAGCGCCACGGCGTCCGCCTCACGTTTATGCCATTCTTTGTTCGGGCCGCGATTATTGCCGTGCAGCAGTGGCCGATCATCAATGCCTCAATGGAAGGGGACAGCATTCGCTACCACCGCTACATTAACATCGGTATTGCTGTCGCCCTCGACTGGGGACTGATCGTCCCTGTCCTCAAAAACGCCGGCGATCTCAACTTCCTCGGCCTGCAACGCGGTATCACCGACCTCGGCGAGCGCGCCCGCGGCAAGAAACTAAAGCCGGAAGACGTTGAAGGCTCAACTTTCACCGTCACCAATCCCGGCCAGTTTGGCGCCGTCTTCGGCTTGCCCATTATCAACCAGCCGAACTCTGCCATCATGGGGGTCGGCGGAATCACCAAGCAGCCTCTCGTCGTAACTGACGACGAAGGAAACGACTCCATCGCCATACGCTCCGTCGTCCACCTCACGCTCGGCTACGACCACCGTCTCATCGACGGCGCCGTCGCAGACCAGTTTATGGCTCTTGTCAAAAAGACGTTGGAGAATTGGAACGAGGAAGTTGGCTAGCCCGATCAAGCCGTGGGCTGCGTACTTGCTACGGATGTTCGCTTGCACCACGTAGAGGCGTTCAGGCACATCACCGTACCATCAACGATCATTGAAATCCCGTCCTTGAACTTGGCGGGGTCGATGATTTCTCTCGCGGCCACCGCGTCCGTCATGGCCAGCGCATTCTGCAGAAAAGACATCGCCGCATCTTTTTTTTCGGCTCCCGCCTTATCACCAAAGAACCCCTCGATTCCGCTCACCAGAGCGGGAACAAAAGCAATTCCCCGGAGCAATTGACCTAAAAAGTCCATAGCCTTCCTCCTTAGAAACGTCCTTCGCGCACATCGCCCCGCGGCGGTCCGGCGCTTTTGCAACACGGGCTGCAGCCCTCTTACGTCAGGCTGGCCAGAATGTCGTTGAGCGCGATCAGATTGGGATCGGCTCCGTCGGTGGACCTGACGATCAGGGTCAGGCAACCTTTCAGTTCGGCAGCTTTGGCCAACGCCAGAGCAAGCATACCTGGCATGTCGATTCCTCCTGCAGCCGCGCTTTTCAGAGTGTTTGTAGTGGCCGCGGTTGCGCCCTTCAGATTGCTGATGATGGTGGTGCTCGGTATCGTGGTCATAGTTCTCCTTCTCTTTCTTGACTTTTCGTGAATTGAGTTCCAGCGTCTTGCAGTAACAACCCGGTGAATGCCGGCAGACGGTTCTCTTTTGGGTTCGCAGTTACGATGGAGATACGCCAGAAAGTTTTACTTCAGCCAATATTTATGCAGCGCAATTGCGATGCTGATCGCGGCGCTGATTGCCCCATTCACCATTCGGTTGTGCAAGCTATTTCGTACGTCGCTGCGTTCCAGCATCGCCACCTTATCTTCCGTGGTCTTCATCCGTCCCGGTTGCCCGTTGCCCACCAGCGAATCCATCTTTGTCTCCAATCGCACCAGCTTATCCAGCACTTCTCGCTGGAACTCATTGTCGATCGTCCTTAATGCCAGCTCTCGATCTATAACTCCCATGACTGCATCCCTTCGTCCTTAAATGTCCTCACAGAGGATAATCAACGTGCAGCGAGGCCGAGTACCGCGAATACTTAGGCGGCGATGAACCGTCGTAGAGTCGGAGAAAATAACTCTGTGTTCGTGCCAGCCGGGCCAGGCTAAACATCTGGGTATTGAACCTTCCCAGCAGATTCCTGTCGTTCGCCTGCCCCCACCCAAAGTCGTTTTCCCTGACCTCAATGCCGTAACCGCTGCCCGGCGCAAGCCCTGCATCTACCTCGACCGTGGTCGATGTCACTGCCGTGATCTGAGCCTCGGTAAGGTTTGCCTGGTAGTACGCGCCGACCTGCGTCGTTTGCAGAAGTGGAGGCATGTCCTGCAACCCAACTGTGGTCTTACGCGCTCCGTATTCAATTCCCAATGGTGATGCCAGATCGTTCGCAAACCCTATCAGATAGAACCCACGATCGTCCGCCGGATCCGCAAACTCAACGTTGATCTCCCGCACGATCGCCGTGAACACCGCACCCCGCGAGGGCACGTTTACCAGAATCGCATCTCCCGGGAAAATATCCTCCGCTGCACCCGGCAAGAAGTCACTCCAGGTCTCGTAACTCCCCGACCAACCGCTGCCTGAGCTGTCGTCTAAAATCGCCAGGGCGGCGTTTTCGCAATCCACATCCGTGCGCGCCGCCGGAGTTTTCACAACCCGCACCGCTCCCCGCGTCCCGTCATCCGGGCTATTTCGCAGCAAGGCGACACTCAAGGCATTTTGCACCTGCGCCACCGCTCGCCCATTGCCGCGATAGCTCGCCACGATCAGCTGATTCAACGCCGGAACGTACGCCGGGAAAAAATCCAGTGACGGAGAGCTTGTGATCTCGCAAGCCGCGCCATCCGCGAGCGGCCCCGCCAGTTGCGTTATGTAACTCGCACCCGGCAGCGCGGTTCGTACTTCTGCCAGGGAAATGTGCGCGGCATACGTATAAGCAAGACTGCACTGCATGTTCGTCGCGTTCACCAGCGCATAAGTGCAGAATCCCGGAGCGCCAGTAATCACGTCGTCGTACAGCACCGTCGCCGGTGCCACCAGCGTCGCCGGATTGCTCGGGTCGATATCCTGCACCTCCAGCACAAAGCGCACATCCGCGCTTATCGCCGCGCCGCCCCATCCGCTTCCCGACGGATGTAACGAAGAATGGTAAGTCTCCTCACAGCGATAGACTTCCATCGAGTACAAATAGGTCGTGAAGAAATACTGGTGTCCGGGCGTGGTTGCCACCACCGGCCCTGTGAGTGCCCCGTCGATAAGCGCCTGAATGTTCGATCCCGCCCCCGCCGGCGCGACATTAAATCCCGCGAGACACGACGCCCCCGAGATCGCTCCCGCATACACTCCGCCCAGCACGCCTTGCGATGCGGCGGTGAAGCTCACATCGCCGTGCTGCAACTCCATCGCGCCACCCAGTTCAATCTTCTCTATAAAGCTAACGGTAGTCTGCCCGTCCACTCCAGTCCCGCCTGCGATCTGCAGAGTCTGTGCCGCCACCGAAACCGCCAGCGCCGGATCATTTACAACCCAGGTCGCCGGATCTAGGTTCGGCTCCAGATACTCCTCATCGATCATCGCAGGCTTGGTCTGGGCAAACGGTTTTTGCGATAGAAAGAATTTCAGACTCAGCCCATCGCCCACAAAGTAATCTCGAACGTAGGCTTGTGGCTCGTCCTGACCAATCACCGTCACATCGTTCACCAGCAGGTTCGGATTACTTAGCCACAAGCCCTCCGGCAAAAAGTTGGCGTCGTTCTCGTTCAAGGTATAAGCCGCCGCGCCTACCGGTGCCAGCAGCAGCGCTCCATTCATCGCGCGAAAACTCGCTCGGGCTGCCAGCGCTACCTCTGCCGCATGAAACGAAAAAGTTTCCTGCGGATTCACCGCGTACGCCGCCAGCGTATCCACATCTTGCACCCCAGCGGTATTGAACCATCCTGGCAGCAAATCCTGTGCCAATTGCCGGAGCGCGTCACCCGCGCTGCGGTCCACGAGAGGAGATCGATTCGGCAACGTTTTCTGGTCGAGTAGTGCCTCGTCGCTCTGCGCCGCCACGTTGTAGCGGTACACCGGACCTTGTTCACCCCATCCCAGATATTCGTATTGAGGAGCCCCGATCACATAACCCGTAAAGACATCGCTTCCATTCGTCTTGCCCAGGGTAACCCGTGCTCCCGTCACAGGAATTACAAACCCCGGCGAGGTGGCCACTAGGCTGAACTGCAATTCCGCCGGCTGATTGAGCTTGCGCTCCAGCTTCGGCGGCTTCGTCCCATCCAGCGCTCCGGTATAGTCTTCCGGTCCCTGACCCTGCAGATTGTCGATGGTTAATTTCATCTCAGTCTTGGGATGCTACCCTTCTCCCGCTTGACAGGTTCTCGCGCTTGCAACCCCATCGCCGCAGGTCGCCGGCACTTGCCGCTCCAACGTGTCTGCCAGAGAGCGCGATGACAATTGCACTGTCACGAAAGCATCGGCCCTAGTATTTCGCATACAACAGTTTGCGATAGCGAATGCCCCTTGGAGACTCCGTACTTCGAGCCAAAAACTCTGGTCGGATCCTCAATACACTGCGGCCATCGCAGCCGGAAAGTAGCTCCGGTAACATAGGACCGCTTGCCCGTCGTTTGTGTCGGTGAACGGCAGCGCCAGAAATGAAGCATGCAATCCCACCGTTGTCAGTGGTCTGGCCAGCTCCGTGAACTCTTCGCGGCGAAATTGTTGTGATGGACTTTTGGCCCCGCTCGTCCGCGAATTCGCGGCTGCACGCGTCTTCGCTCCGCCCCCACTCTCCGACGGCTTCCACCCTGTCCCGTAGTTCAAACTCACACCACCCGATCCCGCTCCAGGGTTCGGGCTCAGCCGTGGATAGTAAAAACAAATCCGGCCCCCCGACTCCGCCTCAACCACAAACAGCGCCGACCATTCCTGAAAAAACGATCCACCTTCCCGATCCACAAATGCGACCACTATCTGCGCCGACGCTCCCGTAGCTGGCGCGCCCGCCAGCAGCGGTTGCGCCAGGATCACCGCCGTGGCCGTCACCTCTACCACGCGCCCCACGTTGAATGTCACTCGCCTTACATAGTTCGCGTCGTTGTTCACCGTCGCTGGATTACTCACGTACGCCGCAGAAATTCCTGAACCCACATAGCCGATCGTTTGCTGGTAGTCCAAGTCCACGGCTACCAGATTTCCCACTCTGAAGTCGTTGATGGCGCCTGGGCCAAAAACAATTTCGTTCGCCGTTGACCCAGGCAGCACCGCCACCCCTGCAATCGGCGTCCCCCCGGAAGGCACCGGAGCTGCGCTCGAACTGGTCGCCAACACGTTCATGTGCTCAGATCCGCCCGCCAGGGCCATTTGCAACTTGCCCCATTCCCGAAAATCGAATTCGACTCGCGCTTCGATGGGCCCGCGGAACTGCACTGCGGGCAGCGACCTGGGGCTTGATCGCACTACATCGGTCGGCGTGTCGTAGTACCGCTCGAAGCTTTCGATCCAGCCTAGATCCAGCCACGGCGCCGGCGGCGAGTCCAGCGCGAACATGCCGACGGCCGCCGGGTCAAAAATCGTCGGCGTCTCCGTCGTTCGATTGACCGGGGCGAAGTACGCTCGCACCTGTCGTGTCACAGGAACCATCGCTGGACGCAGAGGAACAGTGCTCATAAAAGCGTTACCTCCGAAAAGAAGAACACTGTAAGTCGTGCCTTACGTTCGACGCGCCCATCCGGATGCCGTTCCGCGCTGTCCTCGGCACCGCTCGCAGCTGCTTCTGCAAAAACCGGTTGATTCCAGAACACGCTCGTACCCAGATCTGCCGCTGGAGACTGCGTGTAGTCGTACTTCTCAGCACTCGGTGGCTGGCAGATCCCCAGCAGTTCGTCATCCAACTGCCCGAGTACTCGCCCGCGATCCACCATGCTAGCCACCGTTCCCAGGGTGTAGTAGGAGATCACGCATTCCAGGCCCATCAGCGCGACATCGCCGGCGTGCCCATCAACAACGCCCGCCGAGCCCCATTCGAGGTAGAAAGTATTCGCCTGTGGCTCCGTCGACGAAGGTGGTAGGTTCTCCACCACCAGTACCGCAGGCACCGTCGCCCCATTGATCGTCACGGTTCGCGCCGGATTCAGTCCCGCCAGTCTCTGCTGCAGCGCAAGAAAGAAACTGTCTTTGGCAAATTGCATGAACCCCAGCTCCCGGCTGTTAGCTCTAAGCCATTAGCTGTGAGCCCCAGTCTGAAAAGGTGTCTTCTTAGGTCGTAGTTGTGCTCTGCCTTTGTGGAGGCAAAGGCTAGTCCGCTTGCATCGTCCGGGCACCAGCAAAGAGCCAAGAGCTAATGGCTCAGAGCTTCTTTTCATTCCACCGCTGTCACCACGTAGAAATATGCCGTCCCCGCAAAGTTTTCGCTGACCACCCCTTCAATGTGGAAGAGATCGCCGTCGTGCACCAACCCCAGAACGGCATTGAACAGATCCTCTGCCGTCCCCATCCCCAGCGTAGGCAATTGAACCTCAATCGCCGAGGCTGGCAACGTAAACTCGATCCTTCGTCGCGGTCCCAGGTTCCCGGTCGGTAAATTCCGTGCCACCACCGGAGTGATGATCACATCTTGCACTCCCGGATCCACCAGTCCCAACTGTCCTGCCGCATCGCTCGCCATCGCCGTCGCCGGCAACAGCAACCTCACGTCGTCGCCTCCCAGCGCGGTCAACATCGCATTCGCAGCGCGGATTAATGCCATTCCACAGATTCCGCTTCCCATGATTTCCTCCATGCTCATTCCGAAACCTATGGCCGATGAGCCGGTCCCAACAACAACAGCCCTTCTCACGCACCCTTGCGCGCCACAAACGGCGTCAGCAAACTCCGCACCGTGTCATCCACAAGGGCTCCCCCGAAATACTCCAGCCGCATTCGGTCGATCTTGCTCGACTTCACGTTCAGTCCCGGCGTGGATTGTGCATTCTTTACGATCTGGGCGCACGCCACCTGCACCGGCGTCGGAATCGTGCTCCATCCCGCGTTGTAGACCACATCCACTTCGTTGAAGAACAATCCCAACGCGTTCACCGGAAAAGTAAGCTCACCACTTTCCGCCCAGATATCAATCGTGGTCGGATCAATCACGGTCCACATGCCAGGCAGGGAAAAAACCAGCGCAAATTCCAGGCTCATCTCAGGAAACGGCCATTCCCCTCGCCGTGGAATCCCGTAACGCCCCTGCAGAGTCACAATCGGGGTAGTCGCCGGCGCAACCGTCACCAGCGGCAGATAACTTACCCGCACCGTGTTAAGCTCCGGTGGCATCTTCAGCCGCTCTTCATATTGATTCACGCCTAACGTCATCCGCCGGCAATGCGCATCGATGATGGCCGACGCCGCCGTGATCCACGAGGGATCCGTCGCTGCATCCAGTCCATAGGTTAAGTAGTCCGTTGTCGCCAGATAATTCATAGTGAGTTCTCAGTTCCCGATTCTTAGTTCTCATCTCTGCTTGTTAGCAATTGCAATCCTCAGCTCTCGGTCCGTTCTCAGTCGTCCTGCTGGGGAGGCCTGCAGGCAACTGAGAACTGAGAACCGAGAACTGAGAACTGGTCTTGCCTACCGCGTCACGTTCACCTGCCCGTGCGCGAAATTCGCCCCCTTCACCACAGGTGCGCCGAACTTCACCACCACCGTCTGCTGGGTCAACGCGTTCGGTAGTCCCAGCTTGAACACCCGGGGATTCGGATCGCTCAGCCAGTGATACTCGATCAGATCCTCGGTCACGATGTAAGCCGGCAAGACCGCCGTCCCGGAACCCGGCGTCCCTGTATAAGGAACCGCCCAATCCGGAATCAGTGGCAATTCTCCGGCTTGCGTGCTCAACGCCTTCACCCGCAACCCGCCCGTGATCTCCACTGAGTTCAGCACCACGTTGAACTCCGTTTTCATCTCCCGGTCGATCAGGTCCAACAGCACCGGGTTCGAGTAGATTGCAGTCGGTCTCACGGCGTACGCTGCACTCGAGACCATCTGCGCGATCGTGCTCTTGATTCCGTCCACGATGCTCGCTCCCACCGCGACCGAGGTCACGTTCCCCCCAGCTAATATCTGTCCGATCACGCCGAAATATTGCAACGTGGTCGGAGAACTGAGGGACGTGTCAGTGCCGTTCCACAAAGCGACATCGTGGGTGCGCAGCAGTCCATCCACCGAATCAGCCAGATCTTTCGCCTGCAAATATGCGAACTGGCTCTGTTGTGCCGTCACTTCCAGATCGAACAGGTTGTAGTTGAGTTGTGAAACTAGAGCCTTCAGAGGCACTGCCAGCTCTACCCGCGTTGGCGATCCCACGACCGGCACAATGTTGCGTGGATCGACGAACGCTTGCGTCGCTGTCGGCGCATTAATGAACGTCTCTTCGAAGAACCGCGACGGATGTCCGGTTGCCGGCACCTGCTTGATCCTTTGCCCAAACGCGCCCCGCCGCCGCACAATGTCGAAGATCTCCGTCTGGTACCGGTCAACCTCAATCGCGCCTGGCCCAAGAAAATCGGCCGATGCATACAGATCCACAAATTGTCCCTTCATGTTTTCTCCTATTTTGATTTTTCCCTGCTCTTGAAATTCGATTGCCTGACTCACTCGCCACAAATAAAAAGGCACGACCATGTCGTGCCCGTCTCATCCCGCTCTTTCAACGTCTCGAAGCTGCCGTAAGCCGAGTAGGGGCCACAAGCTGGTAGCGCCCTACTCAATAATCCCAGCCCGCGCCAGCTCCGACTTCACGGCAATCCGCTGCTCCACGCTTAGGCTCTGCAGCGTCTTATCCAGAACGCTCTTGTCGAGCTTCTCTCCGCCGGCTTCATCGCAGCTCTTTGCTAGGATTGCCGAGACCAGCGGTGGCAGGCTCTTCCGCGCCATCCGTGCTGCCTGCGCCTTCAGGTCCGCGTTGGATTTTTCCAGTTCGGCTACTCGCTCCTGCAGATGCGCCCCGCTTTCGCCCCGTACCGACATTGTGTATGACGGCTGCTCCTCCACCGCTGCCACAATCCGGTCGACTTTTGTATTCAGCGCCTCCTGCTGCGCATCCAGCCGCCCCAGCACACGATCCAACGATTCGGCCGCATTCGCTAGCCGTTCCGCCGTCGTCATCAACTGCTGCACCATTTCTTCGTTCATTTTCTCTTCTCCTCCTCGGTGATCTCACCGCAAGAAAGTTTGACGCTCTTTCATTTGTCCCAGGTCCCAGGTACTACCCGCTCAACTCAATCCACGTGTCGCGGTACGCCGCTTTGTCCTTCCTCAAAATCGCCGCGCCTGTGAATGTCACTTTCGATAGCGCCCAGACCTGCGCCCTGGTATCGACGATCTGCACGTCGGTCAGTTCGTAAGACAACCCGAGTCCCACCGCCCCAGCTGCCGCGCAAGTCTCCGCCCGTAGCGTCGGGCGTAATCCGTTTGCTCGTTCCGTTCTCTTCCCCGACGTGGGCCCTATGGCTGACGTCAGACTGAGAATCAGTCCCGCCGCAGCTCGCAGCGAAGCTCTCAATCGGGATACCTCCGTCCAGCTTCGCGCCTGCCACCGACTGACTTCTGCGCACATCGTCCCTTTTACCGTGCCCTTGTCGAGAGACGTATCGAATGGTCTCCGATTACTGCGCCGTCCCGCCTTTGCAATTTCTTCCACAATCTCCGGGAAGTCCTTCGCAAACAGATACCCTCCTATCTCCAGGCTTCGTCCCACAACTTCCGCCCGCGTGATCACGCCGACCTTGCGTCGCACGTCATGCCCGTCCAGAGTAGGCGAGTAGTCCAGCGCCATCCCCAACAGCGAAGGCAACGCCGCCTCTGCCGCGCGCTTTGTCAGCATCACCAGACGTCCTTTCGCTCCCGACGGCGACTTCTGCGAAGGCATATCAACCATCGTCAATACCCCCTCAAACGCCACCCGGTTCGGATGCCCCATCACCTCCGGCATCGCCACCGCCATACTTCTCAGTTCAATCATCTCGATATCCTTTTGTTGCATGTCCTCCTGAGCGGAGGTTGTACTTCGCGATGCCAGGCACAACCGCAGTCGAAGGACCCCTGCACTTTTGTCATCGCCTAGCTTGTCGCTGGAGTTCTCTCCTCGACTGTGAAGGCTGTCACTGGCCAGCCGTCGGCACTTCCAAATCCGGCAATCCCCGCATCCTCCGCACCTCATTCGCCGTGAGCACTCCGTTCTGCAAAAGAATCTGCTGAATCTGCGCCTCCTCCAGCGGGTCTTGCGTATCGAGCTCCGCAAACACAAATTCCAGATCGTTCCATCCCAACCTTTTCTGGATCGCATCCCGCGTAAGGTGTTCCGCCAGCAGCCGCGCCGTCGGGACAATCGCCTGCCGGAACGCCAGGTCGTTGTATTCTTCCGCGGTTGACCGGTTCACATCCGCTTCCACCCCCAGGTAAAACGGAGGCAGGTCAAACGCATCGGCGATGATCCGCAACAAAAATTCCTGCCACTGCAATCGCAAATCGGCATCCGTCCCCCCGCCAAACCTCAAAACCTCGGGCTTACTCTCGACCGACAGGATTGGCACTCGCCCCGTGCCTTCAATCTCGTCCTGCCACCAGCGAATCAACCGTTCGTGATGTTCCGGCGTCAGATCCTGCAACCAGAGTGCATACTGCACCACCGAGTTCGAAGCCAGCCGCGACGCGTACCGATGCGCGCCGAGAAACGCATTGATCGTCTCAAACGCAACTTCCAGCCGTCCCAACCCAAACGGTGTATGCGTCCGCGGATTCAGCCGGATGTAGATCAGCTCATCGTCAGCCAAAGTGATCTGACTCCTCGGCCCCGACTGATCCGTAACCTGCAAGTAGCGCGATCCCTGTCGCGATCCATCCCAATTCAGATTCATCCGAATCGACGACCCGTCCACCGGCCACAACAGGAGCGGCCGCGTCGCATCGCCCGAGGTCTGCACTTCGATCGCCCCGTACCCGCCCACGATGATGTCTTCTACCACCTGCTCAGAAAACGACCGGAACGAATCATCGGGATTAGGCGCATGAAAAGTCTCCGTCAGGATCTGCACCCGCTCTGCGCCATTGGGAATGGTGTCAAGTGAAAGTCCCTGCCGCGCCTGAATCCGCCACCGCATTCCTGCGATCCGGTCCTTAATACAGTTAATCGCGCGCCGTGGCACTGGAATCTCCGAAAACCGGCGCAAGTTGTAAGCCGTCGGTTTGGGCATAATGTCCCCCGGCGGCCCGTACGAGTTGAATATCGAAGGCAACGGCAACGTCCGCCGCTTCTTCTCCGCGTTCCCCAAGGAGGAAGCCGCAGACAATCCCGCAATCCGGCGCATCGCGCCACGCAACGTCTCTTTAATTTTCATAAATTGTGTGCTCTTGATAGAGATTCATGTTGGGACAGCCGCCCCCGGCTGTCCGTCGGGCAGAGCCCGATGAGTACTTGTGGACCGGGCACTCCTGCCCGCCAAGCTCCAACTCACCCCAACAAAAAAGGCCCCGCCACGGCGGAGCCACGTTTCAACATCTTCGCCTCGTCATCCGCCACTCAGCGCCGCACCCAGGCCCAACAAGTTCCAAAAGAACCCGCTTGTGACCGCAACCCAAACGCCCGCGTATCGCCGCAAGCCTCTGCCAAACAAAGAGGAGAACAATGCCGCCGCGGAAAGCAGACAACCCATCCTGGAAAGTGTCAGCAAATAAGTCATAAAGTTCTTCCCTGGGTCAAGATGTATCCAACACTCCAACCTAACTCGCATGTCGCATTCACGCCGCCGCTGGACGTTCGCTCGCGATGAAAAGCCGCTGCCACCAGCAGGCAGACGCTGCCAACAGACAAGACCGCCATCACGACCTGCCCTGACCAATGAAAACTCTGGCTCACGCTTTCAACTCCCGCCGGGCCAGCTCGGCAATTATTGGCATCTCCGCAGCTACCGCAATCCGAATCTTCTCATCCTCCATCGTGCTCAGCGCAAACTGGACGTTCTCATTCCCACGATCCAGATCGTCGTCAATCACCGCCGTCAAAACCGGCGTCGCCTGGATCACGGTTGACATAACTGGCACAATCCGTGGATAACGCGCCGCCAGTAGGAGCGCCGCATCCACACTCGCCTTAAGCGAAACCGCGTGAAACAACTTCAGCTCTCCACCCACGCGGTATCCGAAGTCAAACTGGAACGGATCGCCGGGCTTTGTGTAAGGCGCGACCGGGACTGGCTGTACGAACTTCGCAACTCCCGCGTGCTCGAACCCCTCACGCATCTTCCCCAGAATCCTCTGCCGGCCGCTAAGCACACGTTCGCCAACAACCTTGGTTGATTCCAGATAGATCGAAGCCAGGTCTTCGATTTCTCGCACCGGATCCTCTGCTACGCAGCGTTTCTTCGGCGTGAGCTGAATCACATTTGAGAATGAATCTTCCATCGTCTTTAGCAGCGCTTCTCGATCCCTCTTGTCAACTAGCTGCCCGCGAATGTCCCGCTCCAGTGCCGCCAGCATCTCGAAATCCGCCTGCGGATCGATGCGCTGCACACGCTGCCAGTCCCGGGTAAATCTCACTTCGGCGAAACCACTCCCGCCTGCCTCAACCATCACCACGCCAATATTGACGAACTCATCCTTCACCGCGTCCGGCACATACCGCAGCAGAAAAAATTCGACCTGTCGACGCTCTGCCATGAATTTCTCTGGGTTCCTGTGTTCTAGCTTTTAAGCCTGCTCCACCCACCCCGGAAACGGTCTCCGCGGCGAAACTCGAAACGCCTCAATCAACTCCCGCACCACTCCCCGCCGCGCAATCAAAGTCCGCACCAGCTTCTCCAACTCGTCCCACTCCCCGCCGTACCAGTCCGGAGGAATCTCCTCCGCCAGCGTCCACACCACGTCTTCTTCCATCTTCTCGATCCGCGAGAGCCACGGCTCAAACGACTCCCAACCCCGCACGCTCTCGTACACTTCATTCCTCGCATACACACCGCGCAGCGGATAATCGGGAAACGTCCACTCCCCCGCGTTGAAACAATATCCCTGATCGATAAACGCGGCTGTGTATTTCCGCTCCCGCAACTTCCGCCAGAATGCCGCTTGCCGGCCGTTCGCATTCCCCGTCCACTTATCCACCACCAGCATCCCGGCGAACGTCTCCAGATTATCTACTAGTCCGAACATTTCCACCGGCAGATAATCGAACACCTGTCCCTCCAACGGACTCACCGCATACCGCGACCCGAACTGTAGTCCCGCCTGGCACGGGATACTGTTATGCGCCAGTTGAATGCTCAACTCCGCCGTGTGCTCTACCAGCCAGTCGCGTACTTCTACCACCTCAGTTCCAGGCACCGGCAATCCGGCACGCTCTGCCAGTCGCGTCGCCAGCATCTCATTCGTCAGCACTCGCAAATGCTGCGGATTGTTTCGGAACTTCACCACGTAGAAGTGCCCATCGGAGCAGCGCATCAGATGCCCCTGCGCCCCGCCCCGCATTCTCCGTACGTGTTGGACTGCTTCCACCAAGTCAGTGTGCCGTGGACCTGCCCTGAGCAAAGCCGAAGGAGCCTCGCCCGAGAGAGCTCAGGAGGGCGACACGCCTCCAACCACAAGGTTCGACATCTTACCTCAACCGACCCCGATTCTTATGTGACGAACGAACATTTCCTATCCACCCTCATCCTTCCACCACCAGGCTGGCCATTTCCAGCATCCTCTTTCTTATCCCCCGGCCGACATCGTCACGGCGGACCGCCAGTGCGATTGCCATCGCCATCACGCAATCATCGTGCGCCCCATCGGCAGCGGCCGCATTTCCATCCGCGCGTCTCACGAATGTCCGACACTCCCCTAGCAACCGCCGACTGTGGAACAGCTCCGGCTTCGCCATCAACACCGCCGCCATATTCTCGATCATCGCCGGACGGCTCGCCGCCGATGTAAACCAACCCTGTTGACCGTCTTTCTCGAAAATGTTTCCATACTCCAGATGATTCAGGTGGGCCAGCACCGCATATCCGTGATTGTTCCGCTCCACCGCGACTAAAGCCGTTTCATATCTGCGCCCTAGATCCGCAACCCGGCGCGCCATTTCGAACGGCGGAAAATGCCCGTGCAATTCCGCGCATTGCATTCCCATCGTCCGCTCGATCACTTGCGCGCACGCGTAATCCCCTTCTGACCCTCCTCCCGCCGTGTCCACCCCCAGAATGTACCTCCTCCCACTTTGCGGCGGAAGCCAGATCGTCAGCCTTCCGTTATCTTCCACTGTCAGCCCCTCGCCCGCGACTCCCGCCGCAGCCTCAATCGCTGCCATCTCGAACACGCTGTCTCCAGAAACCAGAAAGCATGCAGCCGCATCCTCGGCATACTCCTGCGCTGCTAACTCGCGGAGCGTCCTCCATTTGTTTCTCCGCCATGCGATCTGTCTTTCGCTGAGCCCGTACCGTTTTGCCAGTTCGTTCTCTTCCGTGCTCAGCGGCATCATCTCCCCAGGATTCACAGTTTCTTGATAGCTCTCCTCATACCACCACGGGAAAAAATGGCGCGTGTAGCCGGTCTCATTTGCCTTTTGCCACTCCGCGTAGAACAGGCCCGTCGCCCCGTTGGGGGTGGATTCCAAAACGATCTCCCCTTCCGGCACCACTGCCCCCCGCAGCGACGCCAAAGTTTCCAGGCTTCCGCGGGGCCAGCGGGAGACCTCCGAGCAATGCAAATTATGGATCGTCATCCCCCGCCCCGCGTTGTCGTCCGCCGTTTCCACCCGGTACTCGCTGTCCAGTCGCGGAAATACAATCTGGCGGACATTGGAGCGCGACTTCACCAGCGCCCCCTTCAGCATCGCCTTGGGCAGGTTCTCCCAGAAGCGTTGCACAATATTGAAAATCGCCTCTGCCGATTCCGGACTGTGTGCCACCTGTACCGTCAGCGTCCCCGGACGCGTGATCGTCTGCACGAAGTATCGCGCCGCAACATAAGTCGTAATCCCCAACTGCCGCGCTTTCAGCACAATGTTTCGCTTGCTGCATGTCCGCGAATACTCTTCCTGCGCACGGTTCAACCTCAGCCACCAGCTCCCGCCTTTCTTCGGACGAATCTTTAACAAGTTCGTGATCAGCTGGTCTCGGACCGTCTGCTCGCCTATCTTCTGATCCAGAAATGGCCCGAGCTGTTGCAATAGATAAAGATCACGCTCCACGGTTCGCCTTCCGGGCGCTCTTCGGTTCATCACATTTGCGGGGAGCTGACGGCCGATCGCTGACAGCTGCCCCCCTCAAACTTCTGTCGAATCCTCATTCCGCAGCCTCGCATACTGCC
>Ga0074045_10002549_pt1 | contig 16859 bp, 14 predicted proteins | sample BogForMeECP23OM2_FD_94442 | JGI IMG/M metagenome (GOLD analysis project Ga0074045, IMG submission 94442) | Bog forest soil microbial communities from Calvert Island, British Columbia, Canada - Bog Forest MetaG ECP23OM2 | ecosystem: Environmental > Terrestrial > Soil > Wetlands ...
AAAGGCACCCAGTCCGTAGGCCCACCGAGAAGCTGCCTGCCGTTCCACGTGTCTGCCGTCTTGTAGTAGTACTCCACGGTCGTATCAGAGGGGGTCGACGCGACCGCCTCGATGCGCGCAATGCGCGTGGAGGAAAAACCGAGATCGAGAATCCGTGAAGTGGCCGATCCCGTCTTGCCGAGAAAGCGCGAGGTGACCGGATCCGCAACGGCGCGGCGGGAGACCCGTACCTCATCCAGAAAGCCGGTGAAACCTGCGCCGAACGTCACTGGCGCGGCGTGCGCCAGTCCCACTTTCGGCACGGCGATGGAACCGGACTCTTTTCCCGTGTCCGTGGTGTGCAGGATGGCTTCGGGCACTCCATCCAGCCGGTACTCGAGGAGACCTTCGCGGGCATCGAAGCGCAGCAGGTGGTGGTGCCATGCACGGGGGAGTAGCTGCCGGGTGCCGACCAGCATGACCGGCAGCCGTTCCCCTGTCGGCAGAGTGAAGAGATTCTGAAAGTCCCAGACAAGTCTCCTGTCGCGTATCGTGCACTGCAGGCTTTGCGAAAGGAGCCCGGTGTTCGGCCCGGCGCTTTCACGGGAAACCCCGGTCCAGGCGATGATCGATTCTCCGTTGGAAAGGGTTGCCGGGTAAAGCCAGAACTCTATTGTGAAGTCTCCCCAGACAGCGCCGGGGGAAAACATCCCGTCCCGCGGGGCCTGGAAAGCTACCGCGCCCGCGTCTCCGGTAAAGGCAGCGCTTCCTCCCCCCAGCGCGGCAGCCTCATCCGTGATAAGGGGAGGGCTGCCGCCCAGCGTGTACCGGCCGGTTGCGTCCGTTGCGCCGGGCGCGTCAAAGTGAAGAAGAAGCTCCGTCGAGCTGTCCGGGGCATATTGCCCGCTCGTCAGGGCAAGATCCTGAAACCCCCATCTCCCGGGGACGGCAGTCACTCCTTCCAGAGTCTGCATCTCTGCCCACAGGTTCCCTTTTCCAAGCTCGATGGACTTCTCGAGCGCGAAAAGCGGGCTCGCGAGGAGCAGGAGACAGAGAAAGGCCGTCCCGGAGCGCGATTGTTTCCGGACCATGATTCTGTACATTAGTATTATAATCGGTATCGAGGGGTGTATCTATTGAAGGCTTTCCACGACCCGCGGGATCGCGAGTATCCTGACAGGCCCGGAGTCTACGTCATGAAGAACCCGGAAGGCACGCCCATCTACGTGGGAAAGGCGCGCAGCCTGAGAAACAGGATCCGCAGCTATTTTGCCGGTGAAAAGGACATCAAGACCCGGTTCCTCCTTGCTCACATGACGGATATCGAGGTCATCATCACCAACACCGAGTATGAGGCGCTCATCCTGGAGAACAACCTCATCAAGCAGTGGACCCCGCAGTACAACATCAATCTCAAGGACGGCAAGACCTATCCGGTGATCAGGCTCACCGCGGAGGAGTTCCCCCGGGTCTACAGGACCCGCCGCATGGTCTTCGACGGCTCGGAATACTTCGGGCCCTTTCCCAAGCCCCACCAGATCGACCTGTACCTGCGGCTGATCGAGCGCCATTTCCCGCTGTGCAAGTACCGCGGCTCCCAGAAGAAGCGCGCCTATCCCTGTCTCAACTACCACATGGGGCGGTGCGCGGGCGCCTGCTGCGGCAAGATCACGCGGGAAGAATACCTGAAGATCGTGGACGGCGTGCGCAAGCTCCTCTCGGGCCGCAGCGCAGAGCTGGTGCGTGACTTGAAGGAGAAAATGAAGGCTGCCGCGGAGACCCAGGAGTTCGAGAGAGCAGCGAAGCTTCGCGACCAGATCTCCGCCATCGAAGAGGTGTCCGTCGAGCAGAGGGTCATGGAGTTCACGGAGGAAGACAGGGACTACATCGCGCTCGCCCCCTGTGGAGAATCACAGGTCGTCGTCGTCCTGCAGGTGAGGGAGGGCAAGCTCCTGGGCAAGGAGGTCTTCGAGGTTGCGGAATATGCGCCGGACGAGGAGGCGCTCTCTCACTTCGTCGCGCGCTACTACGCGGAACGAAAGGCCATCCCGGATGCGGTCTACGTGGGCCGTGAGCTGGACGGGGAGAACCTCTCTCTATTCCTCCGCGAGCTGGCCGGCCGGCAGATCGCCGTGAAGATGCCGCAGCGCGGCAAACACACCCAGCTCATGTCCATGGCCGAGTCGAACGCCCGGGAAGAGGCCGCCAAGGCAGCGCGGGGGGCGGAGATGGCCATGGCGCTCGAGGGGCTTAAGGAAGACCTGGGCCTGACGAACGTTCCTCGCAGAATCGAGGGATTCGATATTGCGCACCTGGAAGGCACGGACACCGTCGCATCCATGGTGCGGTTCACCGACGGCAGGCCGGACAGGAAACTCTACCGCGCATTCACGATCAGGAGCTTGAACGGAAAGGTGGACGACTTTGAATCGATACGAGAGGCGGTTGCCCGCCGCTATACGCGGGTGGTGAATGAAGAGCTGGACCGGCCCGACCTGATCCTCATCGACGGAGGAAAAGGCCAGCTCGGGGCCGCCCGGGGGGTCTTGACTGCCCTTGGCCTGGAGGCGGTGCCGGTGATCGGACTGGCCAAGAAGCAGGAGGAGATCTTCATGCCCGGCCGGGATGACCCGCTTGTTCTGGATGAGGCCTCTCCGTCCCTGCGGATCCTGGAGCAGGTGCGGAACGAATCTCACAGGTTTGCAACCACACTCAATAAGAAGAAGCGCGCAAAACGCGTGGCCCTCACGCTTCTCGAAGACGTGCCGGGGATAGGCCAGGCGCGCAGCAAACGGCTCATGATGGTATTCGGCTCGATGGAAGCGATCCTCGGTGCGACCGTGGAAGACATCCAGAAGAAAGCGGGCGTGCCTAGAGAAACTGCCGCCATGCTCCTTGCCCGGCTCTCGCAGCGATATAGTAAACCAGCAGGTGCAGAAGAAGCGCGTGCAGGTCGCTCCTGACGGAGCGGAAGCGCTCGTCAAAGACTGCAAGGAGCTGGACGATATCCTCGATCTCCGCGGCGGAGAACTTTTTATTGCCGGTCAAGTAGGTCTTCTGGTTCTTCTTGCTGAATATCTTCAGCTTGGGGAAGGCCTCCGTGGTCTCATAATTGTCGGCGAGCATGCGTTTGAAGCTTGCCAGCCTGCGGAACTGGAGGAGAAGGCCGCTGGCCAGTTGAGTCGCCTCCGCTTCGCGGGCCAGCAGGATCTTGTCCAGGACTTCCTCTGCTTCTGTGAGCTCCCTTTCACAGACCTTGTCGAAGAGCGTGAAGACATTCTCTTCCTTGGAGTGATAGATGTACTGCTCCACGCTGTCCAGCTGGATCGTAGTGTCGGGGCCGAAGAACTGGGCAAGGCGGTCGCACTCCATCCTCATGTCGCGGGTATTGTTCTCCACCATGTCCAGGATATACTCCACCGCCAGGGGATCGATGGCGATTTTCTTCTGCCGGAAGTACCCCGTGACCCAGCCCTGCTTCTGGTTGTCGAACATTTCCCAGAAGATTTTCTGATTTTCCTTTGGGACGGCACCCGCGATCTTCCTGTCGATTTCCCCCGCAAAGCCCGTGCTCACCAGGAGAAGGGTCGCATCCTTTGCCGGTGAGCCCAGGTACTCCACCAGCGCCGCCGCCTCATCCGCGCGTTTGACTTCTTCCGCGTTCGCGAGGATGACAAGTCGGTGCGCGCTGAAGAGGGTCTGGTTGCGCAGGCACAGGATCACGTCCGCCATGCGGCTCTCCCCCGCATAGAATCGGGTGATTTCGGGCTTCTCCCCTCTCTTTGCCGTGAGACCCTGGGTGATCTTTTCGATGAACGCGATCTTTTCACCTTCCTCGGGACCGAGGAGAAGATGTGCCGGGGCCTGGGGCGGCGCTGCCGCGGGGCTCACGGATAGCTTCTCATGAGAAAGGCCAGCTTCCCGAGGATGCGGACGTTCTGTGTGAAGAGCGGCGGGTACCTGGGATTCTCCGCCTTGAGGCGCACCCTGTTTTTCTCCACGTAGAAGCGCTTGAGGGTGACCGCCTCGTCCACCATGGCCACCACGATGTCGCCATTGTCCGCCGTGTTCTGCTGCGTGACCACCACGATGTCACCGTCCATGATGCCGGCGTCCTTCATGCTGTCCCCCTTCACCTGCAGCGCGAAGTGGGTGGACTTGCCAAGTGACCCGGCCGGGACGTGCACATAGCCCTGGAGGTTCTCCTCCGCGAATAGCGGTCTTCCTGCGGCCACGTTGCCCAGCAGCGGAACGGATGCCACTTGCTCTCCGGCCGCCTCGGCGTCGCGGAGGATCTCGATGGCGCGCGACCTGTTTTCGTGACAGCGCAGGTATGCCTTCTTCTCCAGCGCCTTGACGTGATCGTAGCTTCCCTTCACGGAGAAACGGAAATTCGTGGCAATCTCCCTGATGGTGGGGGGATAGCGGTTGAGGCGGATGAACTCGCGTATGAAATTGAATACTTCCCGCTGGCGCGGTGTAAGGCCTTTCATTTTTTCTTACTTCTCCGCCGTGATCTTCAACTTCTTCATCTTGCTGTGGAGATTGCTCGCATACACGCCCAGGGCGTCCGCGGCCCGGGAGATGTTGCCGCCGTTCTCCCTCAGCTTCGCTGCAATCAGGTCACGTTCGAAGCTGTCCCGCGCCTCGGCGAGCGTCATCCCGGCATACGCGGAAAGCGTTCCATCCGCCTCCTGGCGGGGGGTCGCACCAAGGTAGGATTTGACCGACGAGGCGGAGATCACGGGCTCCTCCGCCATGATATTAATCCTCTCCACGAAGTTTTTCAATTCCCTTATGTTGCCCGGCCAATGATAGGCGCAGAGGAGCTCCATGCCCTCCGGGGAAACGGCCTTGGGCTCCATGGCCGACGGCCGCTTGAACTTTTCCATGAAGTAGGCAACCAGCTCCGGCATGTCCTCGATCCGCTCGCGCAGCGGAGGAACCGTGATGGGCACGACATTGATCCGGAAAAACAGGTCCTCGCGGAACCGCCCGCTGCGGATCTGCTCGCGAATGTCCTTGTTGGTGGCGGAGATCACGCGCACGTCCACTGACAGCGATTCCTCTCCTCCCACGCGCTCGAAACGCATTTCCTGCAGCACGCGCAGAACCTTGGCCTGGGTGACAAGGGACATGTCGGCGATCTCGTCCAGGAAGAGCGTGCCGCGATGGGCCATCTCCACCTTGCCCCGTCTGCGCTGCAGGGCGCTGGTGAATGCCCCCTTTTCATGGCCGAAGAGCTCGCTTTCGATCAGGGTCTCCGGGATGGCCGCACAGTTGAGCTCAACGAACGGCCGGCTGGCCCGCGCGCTGCGTGCATGGATTTCACGGGCCACCAGCTCCTTGCCGGTGCCGTTCTCCCCCAGGATGAGGATCCGCGAGTCGCTGCCGGCCGCCTGCTCGATAAGCCCGCGCACCGCCGTCATTCCCGGGCTCGAGCCCACCATCCTGTCGTCGATGAAAATGCTGTTCTTCAGCGTCCTGTTCTCGCGGCGCAGGTCTTCGATTGCGATCGCATTGCGGACCACGGTCATGGTCCTGTCCAGCGACAGGGGCTTTTCGAGAAAGTCGAACGCGCCCATCTTTGTGGCCTGCACGGCCAGCGAGATGTTCGCGTGGCCCGAGATCATGATGACTTCCACGTCGGGGTAGTGCTCCCGGATCCGCTTCAGCACTTCGATGCCGCCCATATTGGGCAGCCATACGTCGAGGAAAACGAGGTCCACGCTGGAGGCGGCAAGCTCGGCCAGGCCCTGCGCCCCGTCTTCCGCGGCCAGCACGGTGTAGCCCTCATCCTCCAGGACGTCGCGGAGCACCGTGCGGATGCCCGGCTCGTCGTCGATGATCAGGATGCTGCTCATGCCTGCGGCCCTCCCGCGGCCCCTGTCGGCAGGTCAATGAAGAACGTGGTGCCGGTGCTCCCGTCGCTCTCGGCCCACACGTTGCCCTTGTGATCGAACACGATGCGCTGCACGATGGCAAGCCCCAGGCCCGTGCCGTCCTTCTTGGTGGTGAAATAGGGATCGAAGATGCTGTCCATGTTCGCCTCGCTGATGCCGCTCCCCGTGTCGCTCACCGCAATCCGGCAGAAGCTGGTGTGCGCCTTCTTCACCACGTCCGCCCGCACGGAAAGAAGGCCGCCATCCGGCATGGCCTGGATCGCGTTGGTGAAGAGATTGGCGAAAACCCGCTTCATCTGGTTCCGGTCCACTGCCAGAACAACGGACTCGGGCACCTCCTTCACGTCGATCTTCACCCGGGAGGAAAGGTGCGCATAGACGGAGGCGACCTCCCCCAGCATCTCCTTGAGTATGACATCCGCCGGCTGGGGAACGGGGAGCTTCGCGAACTCCCCGAACTCGCGCAGCATTCTCTCGAGATTCTCCACCTCGGTGATGATGGAGGAAACGGCGGGACGCAGGACCTTTGCAAAGTCTTCGGCGCCTTCCTCATGCCTCTTCAGTATCCGCTGGGCGGACAGCTTGATGGGGGTGAGCGGGTTGCGGATCTCATGCGCCAGGCGTTGGGCGATCTCCTGCCATGCCGTGATCCTTTCCGCCTGCAGCAGCTTACGCCGCGACCGTTCAAGCTCGGAAATCATGCCGTTGAAGGAATCCACGAGGTTGGCCAGCTCGTCCCGCGGCCGGGTCAGAATACGGAAGCTGAAGTCCCCTTCCGCCACGCGCCGCGTGGCGTCCTCCAAATGCACGATGGGCCCGATGATCCTTTCAGTGAGAAGGAGACTGACCAGTATCGTGATGAAGAAGATGGGCAGGGAGAACAGGAAGAAAAAGCCCATCAGCACGAGCCTGAATAGCTCGCGAAACTGGTCGAGCGCGGTGAAAAGCGTCAGGCTCTCCGTGAGCTTGCGCGCGTTCTTTCGGAGGTCTGCAGACAGAAGGGCGCTGGCCACGGCGGTGAGGCGCGCCCCGCCCACGGTGAAACTTCGCACATCGCGGAGGATCGTCACATCCTCCCGCACTTCCTGGCCGCCGGCCCCCTCTGCGCTGGGCAGCCGCGCGCGCGGGTCGCCGCGGAATGCGAGGTCCTTCCCATCCCGGGAGAAGAGCTGCAGCGCACCGAGACTCGCATTGATCGCCTGGATCTCCGTCCATGTCCGGTCGGGCGCCGAGGCGAACTCGTCTATCAGCCCGGGGGCCAGGGGGCCGTCCATGAAAGAGCGGAGCACCTGGAGTCTTTCCTTCTGGTAGGAGATGGCCATGTCGCGCGCGCCCCGCAGGGCGTCGCCGATTGAGGAGCTGAACCATGTTCCCATCGCGGAGTTGACGAATGTGATGCCGAGCATGGCCTGGGGTCCGGCTGAAAGCACGCTGACAAGGGTGAAGAACAGCAGGAGCCGCAGGCGCAGCCCTGCCCCGGACTGCCGCAGCGCCCGCTGGCGCAGAAGGCGCGTGATCTGGAAGGCCGTGACCCCCAGGAGGACCAGGGGCAGGGCTAGGGCCACAAGGAGGGCGATGGTCGTGGTTCCGGGGTCGGCGCCCGCGATCGTGGTGATGAAGGTCCGGGAAAAGGCGATGATCACGCCGATGAGGATGACGAAAAGGAGCACCAGGGCGAGCAGGCCGCGTGAGGTGTTCTCCGCCATGGCGGTCCGGTCCGCGACGCGTTTCATGGTGCGTCCCTCCTTGCCCAGGGGCTGGTGTAGGTGGCTGCTCTCCCCACCATGCTGACCAGGCTCAAGGGAGGCATGAGACGGACCGGCTCGAACTGTGCCCGCGCCATCACGTACAGCACGGCCTGTGGAGCACGGGGATCTATGTACAGGGGGATTGCGGAGAGCGTGAAGAAACCCTTGAGCAGGGCGTCCACGCTCCCGAATGACACACGGGTGCCCGTGTCGGTCTCCACGACGAACCGGTCATCGAGGAAATCCCAGAATGCGCTGTGGGAAACCCGGCGTTCGGCCAGCAGCCGGTCCCCGCGGAAAGGCAGGATCCCGCGCCGCTTTTCGTAGACGCGTGCGGTAAAGGTGATCCTCGATTCGAGGCCCTGGCGGAGGGAGGCCACCAGCTCCTCCATGCGATTCCATCGGAAAATAATGTCTGCCGAGAGAACACCGGCGGGTGATGACACCGACAGGTCCACGCCCTGGCCGGCAAGCTTTGCCGCGGGCAGCAGGGAGATGCACAGCACCAGGACGGCCGCCTGGCCGCGCGGCCCCCTATTCCTCTTCGAAACGGTTGGCGAACAATCTCTCGATGGCGTCAACGGCCTGCGCCTCGTCGGGCCCATCGGCGATTATCTTCAGCGGCGTGTTGTAGGTGGCGCCGAGGGTGATGACACCCATGATCGACTTGCCATTGACCCTCTCGCTGTCCTTCTCGATGTAGATCTGGGAGCTGAACCCGCTCGCGGTCTTCACCAGCAGCGCCGCGGGGCGGGCGTGCATGCCCGCGCGGTTGCGGATCGTGACGATGCGCTCGACCATGTCGCCTCATTTCTCGTTCAGGAAGATTTCCCGGGTGCTTTCGCCTTCCAGCCAGTTCATGACATTCCGGTTGAACTCGCGCGCCGAGTAGTAGCCCATCTTCTTCAGCCGCTCGTTTCGTGCGGCCGTTTCGATGATGACGGGCACATTGCGCCCCGGTTTGATCGGGACGGTCACACACGGCACGTGGACGCCCAGGATGTCCTCCGTGGCCTCCTCCGCGCCGATTCTGTCATAGTTCTTGTCGGGGTTCCACAACTCCAGCTGCACCACGAGCTGGATCCGCTTCTTGTCCCGTATGGCCCCGACGCCGAAGAGGTGGGTGATGTTGATGATCCCCAGCCCCCGGATCTCCATGTGGTGGCTCACGACCTGCGCCCCGGTTCCCATCAGGATGTTTCCGCTCACCCGGCGGATCTCCACGGAATCGTCGGCGACCAGCCGATGCCCGCGCTCGATGAGTGACAGCGCCGATTCGCTCTTGCCGACTCCGCTCTCCCCCTGGATCAGGACACCGATGCCGAAGACTTCCACAAGGACCCCATGCACCGTCTGCTTGGGCGCGTAGATCGTCGATAGCACGCGCAGGATCCGCATCGTGAACTCGGAGGTGGAGAGGTCCGTCTGGAGGCTCGGGCACTCGGCCGCCTCCGCGCATTCGGCGAAGTCCACGGTGGGCGTGAGGGAGTGGGTGAAGACGCAGCAGGGGATGGGATAGGTGAACAGCTTCTCCAGTTCCTTGCGCTGTTTCTCCTTTGCCAGCTTCTGGAGATACGCGTTCTCACCTCTGCCGAATATCTGGATGCGCTGGTAGGCGAAGTTCTCATAGAAGCCGCCCAGCTCGAGGCCCGGGCGGTTGATGTCCGTGACTGCGATTTCCCTTATCAGGCCGGGCCTTCCCCCGATGCACGTGAGGTCGAGCGCGTCGTTCTCCCGCAGATCGAGCTGGAGCAGGTCCAGGACTCTGAATTTTTCCTTGGATGAATGAGGGGCCATGTTCCCGCCTACTCTTCTTCTTTCAGGATCTCTTTCTTCTTGTGATGTTCCTTGATCTTGGATTTTTCCTTTTCGATTTTCGCTTCCAGCTTGTCGAAGAACTCGTCGATGCCCTGGTTGAGATCGAAGCTCTCCACACCGAGATGTATCGTTGCACCCCATCGGAAATTGACCGTCGCCTCCACCTTGAAGAGGTTTTTCTCCCGCGTGAGGTTCAGCATGAAATCCACGATAAGATCTTGAGCGAAATCCAGGCGCGGCATTTTGGCATCGAGGTAGTCCTGTACATTTTTGGTGATTTCAAGATGGATTCCCTTGACTTCGACGTTCATGTGCGCCTCCTCGAATACGACGATTCTATGGCCAGCTCGCCGCGGTATTTGGCGACTGTCCTGCGGGCAAGGGAGATGCCCCGCGCGGCCAGGATCTCCACGATCCTCTGGTCTGAGAGGCCTCCCGCGCGCGCCCCGGACGCCGCTGCACCAGAAGCCCCGACGTCCGCGCCCTCCTGCCCGATGATCTCCCTGATGACTTCTTTCACACCCTCCTTGGAGAAGCGCGGACCGGCGCTGCCGGTGCCCGCGACAGAGTTGGAGAAAAAGTGCTTCAATCTGAAGATACCCCATTCCGTCTGCACGTACTTCGACGAGGTGATGCGCGAAACGGTTGCTTCATGCACCCCGATTTCCCCGGCAATGTCCTTCAGCGTCAGGGGTCTCATGTATTTCGGACCCTTGAGGAAGAACTCCCGCTGGTAGTCCACGATGGCACGGCAGACTTTCAGGAGAGTTTCGTTGCGCTGACCGATCGTGCGGATGAACCAGCGCGCGTCCTGGAGATTCTGCGTGATGAACTGACGCGTCTTGGTGTCCTTCCCTTTCTTGCGCGTCATCTCCTCGAAAATGGGATTGATGCCGAGGACCGGGATCATCTCATCATTCAGAATGATCACGAACTCCCCTTCGTGAAGGGTGACCTGGACGTCGGGGAGGACGTAGCGCGTCACATCCCGGGAAAAACTGCGGCCCGGAAGGGGGTCGAGGGTGCGCAGGAACGCGATGACCTCCCGCAGCTTCGCCTCGGAGATGCGCATTCCCTTCTCGATCTCCCGCAGTTTCTGGTTCTCCAGCTGTTCGAACCATCGCTGCACCACTTCCACCGCGCGCGGATGCGGCTCGGGATGGAGATTGATCTGCACCAGGAGGCTTTCGCGCACGTCTTTTACGCACACTCCCACCGGGTCGAAGCTCTGTATGAGGGCCAGGACTTTCGGAAGCAGCTCTTTCTCCCCGTCCTCCGACACCAGGATCTCCGGGGGCTCCTGGTGAAAGCCGTTCTCGTCAAGATTGTGAATGAGAAGGTCGCCGATTCGCAGCCATTGCTCGGGAATGGGCTGGAGAACGAGCTGCGCCAGGAGGTGCTCCTGGAGGCTTTCCGGCTGGGAAAGGGCGCCCTCGATGAACTGCCGCCGCGCGTCGCTTGCGGCCTCGGCATCCGCCCGCGAGTACCCCGTGTCGGAGGAGTGGTCGAACCAGTCACCGTCCCCTTCGCCGCTTTCCCGGGCAGGCAGAGAATCCAGGGACACGGTGGACCTGTCCTCTTCCACCTGGAGTGCGGGGTTCTTCTCAAGCTCCTCTTCGATGGTGGTTTTCAGGTCCTGCAGGGGCAGGGCCATGAGCCGTACCGCCTGGTAGAGCTGAGGGGTCATCTTGAGCTTCTGGACCTGCCTGAGGACCGGTCTCTGGGACTGCACGGGACCTCCAGGGTGATTGTGAGCCGGGGCCGAGGCTTTTGTCAACTTTGCGTAGCCGCAGCCCCTTCGCGCGACCTACGGTCGCGAATGTCGCGGAGTACCGTGACCGCGCTAGATCTGGAACTCGTGGCCGAGGTAGATCTTGCGGGCAAGCTCGCTTGCGAGCAGCTCCTCGCGCGAACCGCTTACCAGGATCTCGCCCAGATTGATGATATGCGAGCGATGCGTGATCTGGAGGGTATCCCGTACATTGTGGTCGGTAATGAGCACGCCGATGCCCCGGGTGGACAGACCCTGGACAATACCCTTGAGCTCGGAAACGGTGATAGGGTCGATGCCTGCGAACGGCTCGTCCAGGAGCAGGAACTTGGGCTCGATTGCAAGTGAACGGGCGATTTCAGTACGCCGCCTTTCCCCGCCTGAAAGGGTATATGCCTTCTGTTTTCTCAAGTGCGAGATGCCCAGATCATCCAGGAGCCGGTCGAGCACAAGCTGTTTTTCCTTGGCAGTGAGGCCCTTGCGCGTCTCGATGATCGCGTTGATGTTGTCTTCCACAGAGAGCTTGCGGAACACGGACGGCTCCTGCGGGAGATAGGAGACCCCCATGCGCGCGCGCCTGTACATGGCGAGGCCGGTGACATCCTTGCCGTTCAGCCAGATGCGTCCTGTTGTCGGCTTGATAAAGCCCACCACCATGTAGAATACCGTGGTCTTGCCCGCGCCATTGGGACCGAGGAGACCCACTACTTCGCCGCTCTCCATCGAGAAGGTGACGTCGCGCACCGCCACTTTTCGGCCATAGCTCTTTGCGAGCCCCTCCAGAAAAAGGGTCCCGTTACTGGCCACCAGGAGGCCCTTTCTTCACGGGAGGTGGCGAGCTGGAAGCAGGAGGAGTGGTCAATGCGGAATCGGGCACCGGCGCGGCGGGGGCCGCTGATTCGGCACCAGGTGCCCCAGGGACTGCCGAATCGGCCGGGGCGTTGTCCTTGGCCGGCTCATTCGTGCCCGTCTTGATCGTTCCCTGGACGTCCCCTTCGAGGCTGATGTCCTCCGTGTCGAGATTGACCGTAATCCGCGCCGCCTGATACACATCACTCCCCTTGGAAACCCAGGGCAGCCCCGAGAGCTCCAGCGTCTTCTTGTCCCGCCAGTACTTGGCGAACTCTGCCTTGCACGTGATGTCCTTCTTGAAGATCCTCACCCCGATCTGGACGATGGTGATCTTCTCCAGGTCATTGTCTTCGATGAATCCTCCCCTGACGACCATCTCGTTTTTCAGATCGGCCATGACGGCGTTCCCTTTTATGCGCGCGATCTTTCGGCTCCTGTCGTAGAAGAGCTCCTGGCTGCTGAGATCGAGCCCCCGCTTCGCGTCCACCACCCGGACGTTGCCGTGGCACTGGGCATAGATGAAATCCTTGCCGAAAAGCTCGATGCTGTCCGCTGTGATGCGCAGATCCTGCGTGTCCACCCGGGCATTGCCCGTCAGGAGCGCGTGCTGGCTGCCCTCCGCCAGAATCGTGGACGCGCTGTCACCCGAGTATGTAAAAGTGTCGGCCTGAAGCGGTAAGCACAGGAAGACAAGGAGCGCGCAGACCCCGGGTATGGTTTTCCCCACGCCGCTACTTCGTCTCTTCCGTCCAGACATATATTCCCTGGACGGGGCCTGAAAACGTCACCTGGCGGGTCCTGAAGTCACCGACGAATCCGCGTCCGGAAATGGTGGTCCCGTCGTCCTTGTGGATGACCACCCGTTCGTCAGGCGGCGCGGTAAGCCGTTTCTCTTTGTTTGCCCACGCGAGGGACTCAGCGGAGACCTCTCCCCTCTCCGAGGCCGAATGGAGGTTCACCATGCCGGAAATCTCTGCGTTTTCCGTGTCGGTATGGTACACGACCCTGTGGGCGCGGCCCTCCGTTGCCTTCTGTCCCTTGTCGTCAAATTCGATGAAGTGCGCGTCAGTCAGGATCGTCTTTGCCGCAGCGCTGTACGTCTCTGCCCGCGCCGCTTCCAGCTCCATTGAGAGCCTGCCGTTCTTGTGGATTTTGTGCACCAGCCCCAATGCCACCGTATCCGGAATTCCTTCTGCTGCCTGTTCTTCCGCCGCTGCCTCCTTGTAATCCAGACTGCAGCCGGCAACAAGAAGCGCAGCCGTGAATGCGGCCGCCGCTGCCCTTATCGGGCCGTGCCGGCTGCGGTCTTCTCTTGCGATTTCAGGCATGCTGCAATGAACCGTGAAAACAGCGGGCTGGGGGCAAGGGGTTTCGACTTGAACTCGGGGTGAAACTGGACACCCACTCCCCAGGGGTGGTCTGGCCACTCGACCGACTCCACCAGTGACGAGTCGGGGGTGAGCCCGCTGACCTGAAGCCCTGCGTCTTCCAATGACTTGCGGTACTGGTTTGAAACCTCGTACCGGTGACGATGGCGCTCGGCAATGACCTCCGCGCAGTAGGCCGCGTGGATGCGCGTGCCGGGTTTCAAGTGCGTGTCGCTTTTTCCCAAACGCATGGTTCCGCCGTAGGCCTTGATGTCCACCTGTTCCTCCAGGAGGCTCACCACCGGCGTTTTCGTTTCAGGGGCGAACTCAGTGGAGTTCGCCTCTTTCAGGTTCAACAACGACCGGGAGTACTCGATCACCATGATCTGCATGCCCAGGCAGATGCCGAGGTAGGGGACCTTGTTTTCCCGTGCGTAGTGAGCCGCGCGGACCATGCCCTCGATCCCCCGCAGTCCGAAGCCGCCGGGGACCAGGATGCCGTCACAATCGGCGAATGCCGACGACAGGTCGCGCTCGTCCTCCAGTTCCTCGCTCTCGAACTTCACGAGCTGGACCCGGGCGCCGTTATCGATACCGCCGTGAAATAATGACTCGAAAATCGAGATGTAGGAGTCATGCAGCCCGGTGTATTTTCCCACGATCGCGATACGCGCCGTGCGTTTCGCCTCGGTGAAATGGTCCACCACCTTCTTCCAGCCGTCCTTGACGGGCATCTTCTCTTCCAGACCAAGTTTCTTGATGATGATCGCGTCCACCTTCTGTTCCACGAACGTGAGGGGGATTTCATAGATCGTTGTGCGGACATCGTAAGCGGAGATCACCGCTTCCTTTTCCACGTTTGTAAACAGGGAGATCTTGCGTCTCAGGTCCTCGTCCAGGGGGCTGGAGGACCGGCAGAGCAGGATGTCGGGCTGAATTCCGATCTCGCGCAATTCACGCACGGAGTGCTGCGTGGGCTTGCTCTTGGGCTCGCCCCAGTACACCTGCGGCACCAGGGTCAGGTGGACGAAAAGGACGTTCTCTTTGCCCAGGTCGTGGATGAATTGCCGGGCTGCTTCGAGGAAGGGGACACTTTCGATGTCTCCCACTGTTCCGCCGACTTCCACCAACGTCACGTCCACTCCGGGCTGTTCGCCGACCCGGAAGATGCGCGCTTTGATCTCGTCCGTGATGTGAGGGATGACCTGCACGGTGCGCCCCAGGAATCGACCTTCGCGCTCCTTGGTGATGACGGCCTGGTACACCTGGCCCGTCGTGATCGAATTGTCCTTCCCGATGGGGGAGGTGGTGAATCTGCTGTAGTTGCCCAGGTCGAGGTCAGTCTCCGCTCCGTCATCCGTGACATAGACCTCGCCGTGCTGGTAGGGATTCATTGTGCCTGCGTCCACATTGATATACGGGTCGATCTTGATCATCCGTATGTTGAAGCCCCTGTTTTCCAGCAGGCTGCCGATGGACGCTGAAGCGACGCCTTTTCCAAGCCCAGAGCAGACGCCGCCGGTGACAAAAATGTATTTGCTCATGGGAATTGGATTATAGAAGAAAAGAAGGGTTATCTCAACAGTCAGTGCCTTGCCGTGGTATCATTCGCAGCATGGGAAAAGTGACACTGGAGGCACGCGGCCTCCTGGGCGCTCCTCGGGCAAGCGCCGGACGGGCGCGGCCGGCCATAGCCTGGCGATGGTATCTTCCCTTCCTGCTTACCGTGATTGCGGGGGTCGTGGTGAGCCTGGTCGTGTTCGCCGCGTTTCGAGGATCAGAATCAGCCAAGTTGAAAGCGGATTTCCAGAGCATGGCGGCCGACCGCGCACAGGCGATCCGCGCGGGTTTGTCTGAAGACTTCGTGGAGCTTGACCTTCTGTCCAGCTACGTGACCGCGTCACGGGAGCTCGCTGAAGATCTGCTCGGCTCCTTTGCTTCCGAGTTCGGAAGCTTCGTCAGGCGCATCCCGTCCCAGGAGCCTGACACGCAGGCAGTCGCGTTCGTTGCCCGCGTTCCTTCTGCCGCGCGCGAGGGCTTCGAGCGCATGGGAGCCCGCGAGCTGAGCCCCGGGTTTCTGATCACCGAGCAGGGGCCCGACGCCGAGATCAGGGCAGCCGGGAACCGCGCTCTCTACTTCCCCGTTACCGTAGTTGAGCCTTTCGAATACACCTCGACTTTGCTCGGGCTCGATCTGCATACGGTTCCCGCTCTCGCGCAAGCGCTGGAGCATGCTGTTGCAAGCGGAAAGACAACGTCGAGCGCCGGCACGAAGCTCCCGGCTTCCACCGCCGAGGCGCCTGTCGTGTGGTTCTTCCGTACCGTTTACAGGCCGCCCCGGGGAGCCACGCTGGGCCGCGGAAACCTCCTGGGCATCGTGGCAATCGCATTCAGGATAGACCAGATGGTGGACCTTTCCCTGAAGGACTTGAGTCCCGCGGGCATCGACATCGAGCTCCTGGATCCACAGGCCCCCCCTGACCGGCAATCGATGTATTTCCGAAGGGCGCGCGTACCGGGCTACGAGCTCACCACACCGCTGAAATCCGGTCTGTCCTGGAGCACGACCCTTGAGGCGGGGGACCGCGTCTGGGTGTTCAAGGCCTATCCGACCGGAGAGTTCATTCTCCGGCATCGCTCGTGGCAGTCCTGGGTGCTTCTCGCGGGAGGCCTCATTCTGACTGCCCTGGGCAGCTTCTATTTTGCCGGGGGACTGCGGCGCGCCGCCCGGGTCGAGTCACTCGTTTCAGAGCGCACCGGCGAGCTGGCGCGCGAAGTTGCCAAGCATGAGCAGCTGGAGAACGAGCTTGCGGAATCCCGCTCGACGCTCGCCCGGCAGGTGGAACAGCTCAATCTCAAGAACCAGGAGGTTCAGCTTCTCAACGAGGTAGGTGACATCCTTCAGTCGTGCGTCTCCACCGAAGAGGCCTACCCCCTCATCTCCCTCCATGCGCCGCACCTTCTACCGGGAAGCTCCGGGGCCCTGTACATTCATGACGGGTCGCAGAACCTGTACAGCGCAATGGCAGAATGGGGAAACAAGCCGCCGGCCGCCGCGGCGTTCAAGGCCGAAGACTGCTGGGCTCTCAGGCGGGGAAAGGTCCATGCGCTGACGGGTTCGACTCCCACCCTGCCGTGCCGTCACGTCGAGGCAGGAGATCTGCGCTCGCTCTGCATCCCGATGGCTGCGACTGGAAGGACGATCGGTCTTTTCCACCTCACCGGCGGCCGTGATGACAGTCACGCTTTTGCCGTTTCCGTTGCGGAGCACATCGGGCTGGCGCTTTCCAACCTCATGTTGAGGAGTGACCTGCGGCAGCTCTCCATCCATGATCCCCTCACCGGCCTTTTCAATCGCCGCTACATGGAGGAGACGTGCGAGATCGAAATCAGGCGGGCGGGGCGTACCGAGCACCCCATC
>Ga0074045_10002550_pt1 | contig 16857 bp, 19 predicted proteins | sample BogForMeECP23OM2_FD_94442 | JGI IMG/M metagenome (GOLD analysis project Ga0074045, IMG submission 94442) | Bog forest soil microbial communities from Calvert Island, British Columbia, Canada - Bog Forest MetaG ECP23OM2 | ecosystem: Environmental > Terrestrial > Soil > Wetlands ...
GCGCTGGACCAACCGGTGGAAGGCCGCCCTGAACGCCTTCGACATCACCTTCGACGGCCGCCTCAGCGCGGGACGCAAGTAACAACAGAGAAAGAAGTTACACCGTTAACTTGACAGACCCTCCCCGGTAGTCGCAGTGACCAGCGGACACACCGGAGGGGCCGGTCCAGGGCGAGCGCGACCGAGGACACGGCGCGTTGCTCCACCGCTGCCTGCCCCGCCCGTGGAGTTCCTGACGGATGATGAGGCAGCGGAGTTCGGGCGGTATGCGGGACCGCCGTCGCAGGCGGAGCTGGAGCGGGTGTTCTTCCTCGACGACGAGGACCGGACGCAGGTCGCGCAGCGGCGCGGCCAGCACATGAAGCTCAGGTTCCGCTTCAGCTGGTGAGCACGCCGACCGCATCACCAGCCACGCCGCCGCCCAGTTCCGCGCCTGGGCCGCCACCAGCCCCGATACCGCCTGGGCCGCCGCAGACGCACTGCGGGTGACCGCCGCTGCGCTTGGTAGCGGTGTCCTCCGGCAAGCCGCCGACTACTTTGACCGCGCCGCCCGTCAGCAGTACGGGCGCATCCCCGCACCCCACCCCGGCCGGGAACCAGCTCCGGCACGCCGCACGGCTCATCTCCGTCTACGGCTACCTCACCCAGGACCGGACGTTCGCGCCGCTCAAGCTGATCATCCAGATTGCCGCGCTCGCAGAGGCGGTCGCCGAGCTCCGCGAGGTCCAGCAGCGCACCCACCGGGCCGATGCCGCACTCCGCGCCGCCGTGCACCTTCGCACATTCGGTGCGTCAGCCCGACTGAGCCAGGTCAGTCCGGCAGCCGCAGGCCAGCCTTCGGCCAGAGAATTCCCCAACCCACCCCTCGTCCCTGGCCACCAGCGGGCAGCCAGACTCAAACGGCCAGGTCAGGTTACCCCATGACCTTCGCGCGGGACATCACCACGACGGCGGCGCGGCCCCAGCCGCTGACCGCTCTAGGAGAACCGGCGGTCAGCCGAGTGGTCCCGTCGCTTGACCGCCACGCCTCTCCGCGCGACGATGAGCTAAGCACGCTTCAGCTAGTTGCTCGCAAGGAGGCATGATGCGCGCTCGGTTCCTCGGCAAGGACCCCGACTCCCAGGTAGACAACTCGCCAACCCTGTTCGTCACCGACCGCACCGACCGGCGTACCTACATAGCCCAGGGCTGGAAGGTCGCTGACTCCCAGGCCCTGGCGGACGTCGGCCCTGTACCTGATCACGAGGCGATCATTGAGATACCGGAGGATGTGCTCAAGTTCTACGTCCGTGCCTATCAGGAGCAGGAGGAGACCCGCTGACCCAGCTCATCAAGCCAGGCCCGGCGATCCGGCAGCTCTTCCACGACTTCCAGCACACGGCTTATCGCCTGGAGCTGCGGGATCGCTACGACGAGCCGTATGAGAACGAGTCGCTCGCCAAGTTCCAAGCAGGTGAGCCCGACGATCTGCCGTGGATGCAGAGCTGGCTGGAGTTGCTCAAGGTTGCCATCGGCGAGGGACGGCGGTTCGCCCGCGTCCGGGTGGTGAGCCTGCCGCTGACCGACTACAGCCGCTTCGGCGTCTGGTGCGCGCAGTTCACTGGCGGGGCCGGTGAAGACATCCGCTACCTGGTACGCGACCAGGTGCACGTGCTCGATCTGCCGGATTATGACTACTGGCTGTTCGACTCCTCCAAGCTGCTCAGGTGGCACTTCGATGACCAGGACGCGTTCCTGGGCGCCGAAGTCATCGAGGACCCACACGAGATCGTCCAAGCGAACTACTGGCGTGATGCTGCCTGGCATAAGGCAGTACGACGGGATGACTTTGCCACCCAACACGATGTCGGGCGTGTCCAACGTCCATGAGGCGCGCCTCGCCCTCGGCAAACGACTCCGTGAGCTCCGTACTGCTGCCAGACTCAGCGGCAGGCAGCTCGCGGAGTCGTTGTCGTGGCCAGCCTCCAAAGTCTCCAAGATCGAGAACGGCCGCCAGACCCCGAGCGATGACGACATCCGCGGCTGGACCGCCACCGCCCACTGTGAAGACCAGACAGACGCGCTGCTCGCTTCGCTGCATAGCCTGGAAATCCAGCACGCCGAGTGGCAACGCATCTTGCGCGCCGGTATCCGGCCACGCCAGAACGAGCTGCTTGACCTCGATCTGAGGACGCGCTTCTTCCGGGCCTTCGAGGCCACCGTCATCCCCGGACTGCTGCAGACCGCCGAGTACGCCAGGGCTCGCTTCGCCGAAGGTATCCGGGTCTTCCAGCTCAAGAACGACATCAACGAAGCGATTCAAGGCCGCGTGCAACGACAGGAGATTCTGTACCGGCCTGACAAGCGGTTTCATTTCGTGCTGACCGAGGCGGCGCTACGGATGCGGCTCTGTCCGCCTGCGGTCATGCTCGGCCAGTTCGACCGGTTGATCTCCTTCTCAGCCCTGCCCAATGTGCGGCTCGGCATCATCGGGTTTCGGACGCAGTACGCCACTTCTCCGTGGCATGGCTTCTGGCTCTACGACCAGGACCGCGTCATGGTCGAGACCTACTCAGCCGCCCTGACGCTGACCCAGCCGCAAGAGATCGAGCTGTACAGCCGGGTGTTTGACGAACTGGCGGCGGTGGCCAGCTACGGCCGGGCCGCGCGGGCCATCATCAATGCGGTAGGCGAGGAACTGGCCGCCGAAATGCCCGACGATGATGGCGCGCCATTGCCGGGCATCGCTCACTCAAAGTTAGTTTCGAGCAATACTGAGAAACTTTCTGGTCTTGCCACGATTCTGCTTCTACGCTCCCAGGAGAGCGTCTACTTCGACGCTGATGACTGGGGAAGAGGACCAGGTGAGCACGACCGTTCCACTCCTGAGCCAGACGCAGCTCACGCGCCTGCCCGATCGCGCCCGTGAGGTTGTCGAGTACCGCAAGAGCGGCCTGAGCCTCAACCACGTCCAGGGCTGTCCGCTGGACTGCGCCCACTGCATCCGGCACACCTACGGACTGTGGGATCAGCGCCAGCCGCGCGCCCTGATGGGCGATGCCGAAGCCGTCGAGCAGTTCGTCAGTCACCGCTACTTCCAAGCCCACCTGACGCCGATCCAGCTCTTTAACCGGGCCACCGATCCGTTCCTGCCAGCAGTCCGGCCGCATACCTTCACCGTGCTCGAAGACCTCGACCAGCGTGGGCTTACCAACCATGTGCTGGTCATCACCAGGTGCCCGATGAAGACCAAGGACGTCGAGCGGCTGAACGCACTCAAGAACCTCAAGGTGACGCTGTTGTACACGTATTCGGGTATCGAGGACGCACGCGTCGAGCCGTACCCCTCAACGGTGGCCGCCAACTCGTTGGTATTCATGAGCGCGATTACGCCACGCCGCTACCGGACGGTGCTGTACTGGCGTCCGCTGGTGCCGGGCCTGAATGACTTGCCCGAGCACCTCGACCGCGCCTTTGAGCTGCACCGGCACGCCGACGCCACGGTGTTTACCGGCTTGTTCTACCGTGACCAGATCGCGGAGTATTACCGGGCGAACGGCTTGCCTGAACCGTACGAAGATACCGCCCGCCGCAAGATCGTGCCCGAGACGCTTGAGCGGCGGGTGCTGTCGGTATTCGCCGCTTCGACATCGCTGTTCCGCAAGACCTCCTGCGCCGTGTCGTACGTCCACGGTCTGCCGGACTACAACGGGCACGTCGGTATCCGGGAACTTTGCGACATCTGTCCGCTGGCCCAGCTCGACCGCTGCAGGCAGGCCCATCAGGTGCCGACTGCCGAACAACTGCGTCAGGCGGCCAGTGCCTTGCCCGAGGCGCGTGACCTGGCCGTCGAGGACATCACCGAGCGGGCGGCTATCGTGACGGGGCTCGGCAGTGAGCAGCCACGCTACTACCTGCAACACGCCTTTGGCTTTCAAGTGCACGACGTGCGGCATCCGCATCACGCCGACCGTCACGGCCGGGCAGATATCGGCTGGAAGGACAGCGAAGCATGACCGACTGGACGAGCCTTGCCTACGCTGTGGTGGATGTCGAAGGCAACGGTCAGCAGCCGCCGGACCTGGTAGAGCTGGCCGTGGTGCCGATCGTTGGCGGCAAAATTGGCGAACCGCAGAGCTGGCTGGTGCGGCCCGAGCGATCCATCAAGTACTACGCGACGCGCGTTCACGGGCTGACGAATGACGATGTGGCCAGCCAGCCACCGTTCGCGGCAATCGCCGACGAGGTACGCGCAGCACTGGCCGCACCGGCGCTCGTTGCTCATAACGCCCATGTCGATACCGGCGTACTCCAGCGGGAGTTTGGCGACTGGCAATGCCCTGAAGTCTTCGACACGCTCAAGCTCGCCAGGCGGCTGCTACCCAGGCGGGAGAGCTACCAGCTTGGTGTGCTGGTCAAAGACTTCAACTTGGCCGCAGACCTGCCGGATAACCTCGCCCCGCACCGGGCGACATATGACGTGCTCGTTACTGCCCGCTTGTTCGTACATCTGGCCACGGCAACGGATGCCCAGGTGCTCAGCCTCAAGGCCCTGCGCGGCGAACGGGCAGGGGACAGCGATGAAGCTACGACCCTTTTCTAGCCAGCAGCGCGGCTTGTTCGTAAGCGTGGACGGCCCGAGCGGTGCGGGCAAATCCACCATCGTCCGTCACCTGGCACAGATGCTCGTTGCCAGCGGTGAACACGTGCACGTCACGGCCGAGCCATCCGACGGGCCGATCGGCAAGCTCTGCCGCGAGCTGACCGAATCAGTCACCGGCCACGCCTTGGCCTGCCTGTACGCGGCTGACCGCTACCACCACATCGAGACGGAGATCCGCGCGCATCTCGACGCGGGAGCGGTAGTCGTCAGTGACCGCTACATCCCATCGGGCCTGGTCATGCAGCGCTTCGACGGCATCGATCCAGCGTTCCTATGGCAGCTCAACGCCGAAGCGGAGCGGCCCGACCTGACCGTAATCCTTGAAGCCGATCCCGACGTTATTGCCGAACGGCTGACCGCACGCGGAGCGCACAACCGTTTCCAGCTAGCGCCCGGTAGCAGCCACGCCGAGGCGCATTTCTACCGGCAGGCCACTGAGCGGCTGATTCAAGCCGGATTCGACGTGCTCAGAGTGGAATGCAGCGATCGCCAACCGGAAGCATCAGCCGCCTTTATCCGTGACCGGCTCACCAACTTCTTTGCCGCATAGGACGGGTGAGCGGGCCAGCGGCCAGCTCGTGAAAGGCAAGGCTTCATGACCGCGACGAGTTACGCAGGCCAGTACGAACAGGCGAGGCGCGAGCACATGGCGGAGGACAACCAGCTACGGGACATCAACGGCCTGACCCTGGCAGCCGTTGCCACGGCGGCTGGCTGTTCCCGCGTGTTCGCTCACTCCACGCTCCGGCAGTGGGGACTCGTCCGTATGGTTGACGACAGCGAGCTGGTCATCTCTGAGCTGGTAACTAACGCCGTCGAAGCGACCGGTGTTACTGACCCGCAACCACGCTGGCGTGAACTAGCCGATCTTGCCGTTATCAGAGCGCGGCTGCTCTTGTACGACACCCGGGTCGTTATTGACGTCTGGGACCGCGCGCAAGAAGCCCCTGTTCTGAAAGAGGCAAACCCAGAAGACGATTACGGTCGTGGCCTGTCGATCGTGGACGCACTCTGCGTGCGCTGGAATTACTACTATCCGCGCACGGGCGGCAAGGTGGTATGGGCCGAGCTGGCCATGCCACCACACCAGTACACCCTTAGGCGGCCTTCCCTCGCGACCGCAGACCGCAAAGCAGCACCCTCCTACCGAAGTGACCCAGAGTCCTGAGCTACTACGGCGGATGCGAGAGGGGCTGAATGCACTGTATGCGGACAGTGATGGTTAAACCGGGCATCACTGACAGCGGTGCCTTTGCGCGATTGCGTACCCGGCGTCGTCCCGTTGAGGCCGGTCATGGAGCCGGCTCGCGGACAGTGACGGCGGCGGCCTTGCCCCGGTCGAGGATGGCGTGGATCAGGGTGCGGATCCGCTTCTCGCTCGGGGCGATGATCGCGCGGAGCAGCGGGTGCCGGGTTCCGCCCAGTCTCCGCAGGACCTCTTGCGGCAGGTCAGCGGCTTGGTCGCGGATCTCCCGGAAGTTCTTCGCCCAGTCAGCTGGCCTCGGCGGTGTCGTTCGGTATGGCGGCTTGCTTCAGGTAGTCCAAGATCTCGATGATCGTGCCCACCTCGGGATCGGTGAAGAAGGTGTCGGGTCCGTGCGGTGCCCGGCTCTTAAATGGCTGCTCGTAGAGGTGACCGATATCGAGGAAGCCGTTCCTGGTGAGTGATTCGATGATCAGCTCGACAAAGCTGTACTGCGCAGGGCTGAAGGTCTTGCCTCGCTGGAACTTGTCGAAGGCGCGTACGGCGGTCTCTCGGCGCAGGCCGGTGATGGAACGGAGGAACAGCCCGAAGCCGTGGTACTCGTCGGTCACCAGGTCGATGTCGGCCTGGGTACCGAAGCCCAGGTCAAGGAAAATGTTCTTGAGCTCGTCTAGGTCGGCGCTGCTGATCTGGCGGCCTCGCATGAGTTTCTGGACGAGCAGGTCGTTCTCGTGGCTGCGCAGGTACGTGCGGACCTTCCGCTCGAACCTGCTGCGGTTGGTCCCGATGTCCATGCCCTTGAGCTCGGCGGGGGTGAGCTCGCCGAGTTCATCTTGGAAATCAGTGAACACGACGCCACGGCGCTTGGCGGGGAGAAGCCGGACGAGGCCGCGCATGGTGCGGCGCATGGTCTCCAGCATCGGCAAGGTGATGTCTTGCCACCAGTCCTCGCCCGCGACGTCGCTGAGGAACTCGGCGTGCCGGTTGACGACCGGGTTGTTCAGCGTGGTGGGGTCCAGGAGGTCTTCGGCGATCCGTTGCACCTGCATCTTCAATGTCTCGTACCCGGGATCGCCGACCAGCAGGCCCAACTGCAGGCGCAGCGCGATCAGGTCGAACCGCTTGGCCTCCTCACTGTTCTCGTCGTCCTTGTACGCACTGGGCAGGCCGGCCAGTTTCTCCTTCAGCTCGTCGCGTCTCTCGGCACTGATCTGCTTCCAGGAGTCGGCGTCGAGGTAGATGTCCACTTCACGAAGGTGCTGCCGAACCTCGATGTTGTCGCGGTCCATACCCGCGACCTCGGCCTGCAGCCGGGTCGCGACACCGCGACGGACGGCGGCATCGCCTGTGGGCTCAGGCGTAGCGGGCTGAGCGGCCAGCTCCGGGTAGAGGTGGTCCAGCGTGTAAAGCAGCTCGGTGCGCTGCGCGAACAGGCGCTCGCCCAGCGACAGCTGGACCTTGGCATCGGCCTCGGGAATGTCGGAGTTAAAGTACTCGACGTTGCGGGCGACATCGAAGATGATGAACTGCTTCTTATCCTGGCCAGGTCCGAACAGGTCTGGGCAAAGCCGGGTACCCCGGCCGAGCATCTGCCAGAACTTGGTCCTCGACCGGACCAGCTTCGCGAAAACCAGGTTGACGATCTCGGGTATGTCGATGCCGGTGTCCAGCATGTCGACCGACACCGCGATGTGCGGCGCGGAATCCTTGATCCGGAACTTGCCGATCAGGTGCTCCGCGCCCTTGATCTGGTAGGTGATGACGCGGGCGAAGTCGCCGGGCTGTTCCGGATAGATCTTGTTGAACCGATCGACGATGAACTCGGCGTGCTTGTTGTTACGGGCGAAGACAATCGTCTTGCCGAGCCGATCTCCGCCCTCGACCTTGAGGCCGTACGTCATGACCGTCTGCAGCATCTTGTCGATGGTGTCGGCGTTGAACAGATACTTGTTAACCTCGTCGGCCGACACCTCGGTGGGAGTCCCATCATCATCGTCCCACTCGACCTCGTCCCACTTTTCCTTCTCCTCGTCAGACAGGTCGTCATACTTGATGCCGAGCTGGGGAATCTTCAGCGGCACGTTGATGGTGAACGGGCCGACCAGATAGGTGTCGGCCATGGCCTCGTCCAGGCTGTAAGCGTCGGTGGGGTTGCCTTCCTCCAGATTGAAGACCCGGTAGGTGTTGCGGTCGATCTCGTTCTTCGGCGTCGCGGTCAGCCCTACCAGCAAGGCGTCGAAGTAGTCGAAGATGGCCTTGTACTTGTTGAAGATCGACCGGTGAGCCTCGTCGATGATGACCAGGTCGAAGTAACCGGGGCCGAACTTGCGGTGTCCCTGATCCGACACCTTGTTGATCAGGTTGAGCATCGTCGGGTACGTCGAGACGTACACCCGGGCGTTGTCGTCCTTCTCGGTCACGAGGTTGACTACCGGCGTCCCAGGCAGGTGTGCTTTGAAGGCGTTGGTGGCCTGGGTGACGAGTTCCTTGCGGTCGGCAAGGAACAACACCCGCTTTACCCAGCCAGCTTTCTGGAGCAGGTCGACCAGCGCGATCGCCGTCCGCGTTTTACCTGAGCCGGTCGCCATGACCAGCAAAGCGTGACGTTGACCCTTCTCGAACGCCTCCCCGATCTTGCGGATCGCCCGACTCTGGTAGTAGCGCTGAACGATCTCCTCGTTGATCACCGCGCTGTTCAGCGCCTGCCGCGAAGCCCGCCGGGAGATTAGCGACCGTAGCTCGTCCTTGGTGTAGAAGCCTTGAATAGGCCGCGGAGGGTAGAAGGTGTCGTCCCAGATCCGGGTCTCGTACCCGTTGGTGTAGAAAATGATCGTACGGGTGCCGAACTTAACCTCCAGAGCGTCTGCGTACTCTTTGGCTTGCTGCTGCCCCGCGATTTCAGACGTGGTGGTGGCCTTCGCTTCCACGATGCCGAGCGGCTTGCCGTCAGCATCCCACAAGACGTAATCGATGTATCCCTTGCCGGACTTGGTTGGAAGTCCGTCCACCGGGTACTCGCGGTCTTCTGGCTTGTCGAGCGTCCAGCCGGCCTCCTTGAGCATCAGGTCGATGATGTGGGCCCTGGTTTCTGCCTCGTTGTATTCGTGCGTGTCGCGCCGCGTGGCGTTGGCGAGCTTGGCGGCCTTGATCTCTTCCTGCAGCTGTTGTATCTCGGCGTCCAGATCCTGGCTGCGCCGCCGCTCCTTTGCCAGCTCTTCCTGCTGTTGGGCGTACCGATCAGCCATCTGCCGAAGCTCTTCGAGCCGCTTCTTCCGTACGGAGGCGGGCTCCGGGACCGGGATTAGGGAGGTGTCGAATGCGAGGGAGGCAGGCGGGATATCGGTCTCATGCTGGGCATAGGTCCGAGCCAGCCAGTACAGGACATGGAATAGCTCCGTTACCGAGCGAACGGCGTCCTTGGAATGCACCTGAGCGGCCGAGTGGACTGCGAGATTGCCTTGCCGCCGGATTAGGTCCATCTTAGTTCGCAACGCCGGTCCGGCTTGCGCGACCAGCGACGGCTCGTTGATCATCGCGCTAAGGTCGGGGTGGTACGGCTCCTTCAGCGAAGCGTCAACCTTGTAAACCCAGTTCAGCGCCTGCTCAACCGCCCGCCGGGAGTAGAAGCACGAGGTACGAGGGTCGGCGATGGCGAGCCGCTCGGCCCGAACCACCTCATTGAACAGTTCCGGCCACTCGGCCTGCATAAACCTGAAGTTGCTCACCACAACCGTCCTTGCTCCCCTCACCCGGACAGATGCGGCAAGTCTCTCACAACTCGTTGCGGAACGCCCTCTCCAGTAGGGATGCGAAGAGTGCATCGAGTATGGCGAGTTGTTCCCGGTGTGAGGCGGCGATGCTTTTGATCATCCTCAGCTTCTCTTGGAACGACTGCTGCAATTCGATAGGAGGAAGCGGAATTTTCATACCTCTGATCTGCTCAAAATTTAGGCCAGGCTTTGTTTGTCCGTACTGAAGCTGGCTAATTTGACGCTGCCCTCCACCCGGAAGGCTTAGAAAGAATGCCAGGAAGCCTGGATCGAGCATAGTCGCGTCTGGTCGCAAAATGGCGACATGCTGACTTATGTAACTACCTTCAAGATTCGAAAATACAGGTGCCACGCGACCGATCAAAGAGCCGGTTATGGTAAGCAGTACGTCGCCAGATTTAACTTTGGTTCGCTTGGCCTCGGCGTTGTTTGGCGGTGTAACGTACGCGGCGTCCTTATGACTGATTTCGTTCATTCGAACGTCGAGAGATCGGATGAACCGGGACCCGGCATCGCTATAGTAAGTGGCCCACCCGCGCCCTCCGCTAGTGATAAAGGTTAGATGATCTCCCAGGTTGATGGTCGCTTCGGAGTAATGGGAGTTAAACATATCGAGGAAGGTCGACTCGGCTAGGTCGTCGAGCAGGACAATCGCCTGCTGCCGCTTCGCCCGCAACTCATCTGCTTGGTCAAGGATTGCTGCTACCTGGCGTTGTTCGCCAAGCGAAGGGACGGCAATCGGCAGTTCGCCTATATCTGACCCGATTCCGTAAGTAAAGCCGGCGACACGGCCGTGCAGATGCCGATAGGTGCCGCTCTGGCCTGGGATGATGATCGCTGCGAAGTGATGATCATCTCAGCGGAGAGGACACCTATCTGGTGAGCAGGATACGTGGTGGCAGGCGGAAGCGTTCGCAGGTGCGGGCCGGCGCGCCGGACCGGTCGCTGACGGCGAACGCGGGCCTGGCCGCGGTCACCGAGTTGTGTGACCGGCTGGGCGTGATCGAGGCGCTGGATGCGGCGGTCGGCCCGGTCAAGCAGCGGGATCGCGGTTTTGGCGCTGGGGAGCTGCTGACCGGGATCGCGGCGGCGCAGCTGGCCGGGGAGGATTTCCTGACCGGGCTGGACCGCCAGCGCGCCGATGCGGCCGGTCAGCAGATCACGCCGGTGCCGGGGCTGGCGTCGACGACCGCGGCGGGCCTGGCCCGCAGGCTTACTCCCGGGCAGTGGCGGGCGGTGGAGGGCGGCCTGGCGGCGGTGACCGGGCGGATGCTGTCGCTGCTGCCCGCGCCGCGGGCGGCGGCGCTGACCGAGGGGCCGGTCACGATCGACCTGGATACCACCGACGTGGAGGTCTACGGCCGCAAGAAGCGGGGGGTGGCCTATAACTATCAGGGGCAGCGGGTCGGCCGGCCGCACGTGGCCGCCTGGGCCGAGGCCGGGATCCCCCTGGCCGCCGACCTGGGCGACGGCACCGATGACCCGCGCGCGACCGCGCCGGATCTGCTGCGCCGCGCCCTGGCCAGCCTGCCGGAGCGAGCCCGGCGATCGGGCCGGGTGGCGCTGCGCGCCGACGCCGGGTACTTCGCCGGCGCACTGGCCCGCGCCGCCCACGACGAGAAGATCGCGTTCGCGATCGGCGCCAAGCGGATCGCGCCGCTGTGGCGGCTGCTGGCTGGCATCGCCGAAGACGACTGGCACGACGCGATCGACATGGACGGCGCGCAGGTCGCCGTCGCCGGGTACTGCCCGGACTGGTGGCCGGCCAGCACCCGCCTGCTGATCCGCCGGGTGGCCCTGGACCCGGCCCAGGTCTCCGCCGACCCGCGGTCACGGCGCCGCCGCACCCTGCACCCCGATCAGCGCGCCCTGCCGATCCCCGGACTCGCCCACGCCGGCGCGATCTACGCCTACAGCTTCATCTTGACCAATCTGGACGTGTCCGCGCCGGGCAAGGCGGTCGCGGCGGAGCACTGGTACCGGCACCGCACCACGGTGGAGAACCTCTTCCGCGACAGCAGGCACGGCGCCGCCCTGCGGCACCTGCCCAGCGGATATGCCCAGGTCAATACCGCCTGGATGCGGGGCGCGCTGCTGGCTGCCAGCATGGCCGCCTGGCTGCACCAGCTCACCGCCGCCACCCGCGGCCAGGACATCCTGTCCGGACACGGCGTCCGCGGCGGCAAGGCCATGATCGCGACCCTGCGGTGGCGGCTCATCGCCGTCCCGGGCCGGCTGATCCGCCACGCCCGCCACCTGGTGCTGCGGCTGCCGCCCGGGCACAGCCTGCTCCCGGAGATCCTCGCCCGGCTACGGGAACTGCCCGCCCCCGCCTAACCCGCGCCCCCCAGAGCACCGGCTCCCTCGTCCTCGCCCACGGCCCACCGCCCCGGACCACGGAAAGGCAAGAAAACCCGAACCCGGCGCCGACTCCCGGGCTATCAGCATGCCAGCACCGGCAAACCTGGGCACACCAAGATCATTTACAGAGGCAGCGGTCAGCTCACAGCGCTATTCGCGGATTCGGGTCTGAACGATTTACCTGCTTAAAAGTAGCGCCTTTACCTTTTCCTACAAGCTCGGTCTCGATGCTGGTGAGCCAGTGCCATAGGTACCGGGTGATCACGCCTGGCTGCGGACGGATTGCGGCAACCCCTCGCCCTAGGCAATAGTCCTCATCTCCAGTGACCTTATCGCCGATCGATGCTCTAATGCTGAGGATTATATCCCCCGGCATTGACACCTTTGACGGAGCCGTCGTATATTTCTTTGTGACCACACGTCCGTCGCTAAAATCTCCAGCACCCGCAATGAGCGGTACCCCGTGATTGGCTGAGTTGTACGATTCACCGGGAGGAGCCTGCCCCATAATAATTACGGCTACCTGATCAAGGCGTCTGATGCCAGTCACTTCAGCAACGCTTTCAGGTCCGAGAGGCCGGATTGGATCTCGGATTCGAGACGTTCTAGGTCGCTAATGATGTCGAGGGGCAGGCGGTGCTCGACCTTCTCGTGGATGATCTCCTTATACCGATTAAGACTCAGCTCGTAGTTCTGGGCAACTATGTCGGCCTTGGAGACGCAGAAGCTCTGCTCGGTTCGGGCACGGCCCGTCTCACTGCCACTGCGACGGGCCCAGCGGGCTAGGACGTCGGGAAGATTGTTCTTGACGTGGTCTGCTCCTGAAAGCGTCTCGGGCGGGCGGACGCCGAGCTTGCCCACAGGCAGCAGCGGGGTCCGTTTGTCGTCGAGGCTAAAGCCGTCGGCGGTAACGTCGTAGAACCAAACGTTGGCTGCTGCTGGCAGCATCCTGTCCGGGCAGGCTGGTGGTCATGCTGCCTCACTTTCGCTGAGGTGGCCGTTGCCGGACACGGTGCTCTCGGGGACGAGCTGGCGGATCTTGCGGCGGGACAGGCCGAACCGGGCCGCCATCGCCCGCTGGCTCAGCGGGTCGCCGGCCTGCACCGAGGCCAGGTACGCGGCACGCACTGCTTGCTGCAATTCACTGGGCACCGCCGGGGCCGTTGCTGGCCTGGCCTCGCGACGGCGCCTGCGGGAGCGGTGCACCAGCTCCAGCAGCATGTCCGCCGCGCCGAAGAACGCCACCGCCGGCCAGGCCGAGATGATCGCGCCGAGCAGCCCGTACCGGGCTCCGGACACGATGTCCGCGGCGGCCAAGACGGCAATGCCCAGCAACTGCATTCCCTCGGCTGTTCCTGGCACCCACGGCCCGCGCTGCTCGCGCAGCAGCACCAGCGATGCGCCGACGATCAACCCGCCCAGGCTCATCGCCACCAGCAGGGCAGCCGTCCCGTCCATGCCGTGGCCCCTGGCCAGCGCATAGGTGCGGGTGGAGCCGACGGTCACGGCGCTGGCGACTACCACGCACAGCACGGTGGCCGCGCCGCCGATCATCCGGTCCCCGGTCACCGCGACCGCCCCCTGCGCACCGCCGGCGCGGTGGGCCTGCGCACGGCCGGGGTGGCATCCACGCGCAGTTCCGGCACGCTGGGCTTGGGCACCGCCGGCGCGGGCCGGCGGATCTCACTGGAGTCCCGGAAGCACAGCGGGTAGTAGAGGTTCCGGGATGCTGTGTTACGCGGGGCGGGGCGGCCATCGCGCAGCACGGCGACGTCGCGGTCCTCGACGCACACCTGCCACTCGTCCGGGCCGCACTGTTCCACGATGCTTCCTGGCAGCCACGGCCACGCCGCCCGGTCACCGTGTTCTTCCTGCCGGGTGTGGGGGTAGCGGACCTCAACCCGGCTGTCGTCGGGGAACCGGCCGTCGTTGTCGTCGTATGTCATCGGGGGTTCCTCCTTGCCTATATCGCGTCCGCCGGATGTCCGGCAAGATGAGCCTGGACCTGCTGGGCCTTGCCTTGGCCGATGCGCAGTGCGCGCTGGATCTCCCGCAGTGACGGGACGTTGCCTGCCCCGGCAGCCGGGAACGCCCACCCGGCCGCGTCCAGCAGCGCGGGCGTGCCGGAGCGGCGGCGGCGAGCCAGCTCATCAGGTGCATCCGCTGCCGCATCCGCAGATGCGGGCCGCGCCTTCGGGTGCATCCCGGTGTTGCGCCGCATCCAGGTGAGCAGCTCCATGCAGCCGACATACGCGGCCACGGGCCACACCGACAGCAGCGCGCCGGTTATGCCCGTGTGGAGCCCATAGCCGACGTTCGCGGCGATCGTGGCGCCGATCCCGGCCAGGAGCATGACCCGGGCCAGCACCGGCACGTCCCGTCCCTGCCGGGAGGCGACCAGCATGGCCGACGACGCGGCGGCGATCAGCCCGTCACCGGCCAGCGGCAGCAGCGCGGCCGACGCGATGTCCTGGCCGTGGTCGCGGGCGAGGGTGTAGATGTGAGAGTAGGAGTCGCTGCCGGCGAATAGCCCTACAGCCAGCACGATCCCGGTGGTCACCCGCCTGGTGGCGGTGTCGTTCGCGGTCATGGTCACATGTCCGTCCCGGTGAACTCGAGACCTTAAAACATGAGTCCTTGCCTGATTTGACGATCGTCAACATCGCGATCCCGAACCTGATCACCAAGCTGCACGCCTCCCTGGATGATGTGCTGTGGGTGATCAACGCCTACGCCCTGGTCCTGGCCGTCTTGGTCATCACGGCGGGCAGGCTGGGTGACTTGATCGGACCGCGAATCATGTTCATGGGCGGTGTCGCGGTGTTCACGGCGGCCTCGGCGGCGTGCGGGCTGGCGCCGAGTCCGGGCTGGCTGATCGGCTTCCGCGCGGTGCAGGGGCTGGGCGCGGCGATGCTCATGCCGCAGACGCTGACGATCATCACCAACACCTTCCCGCCCGACCGGCGGGGGGCGGCGTTCGGGGTGTGGGGGGCGGTCGCCGGGGTGGCCACGATTGCCGGGCCGACCCTGGGCGGGCTGCTGGTCACCGCCTTGGACTGGCGGTGGATCTTCTTCGTGAACCTGCCCATCGGCTTGTTCGTGCTGCTGGTCACCCCGTTGATCATCCCCGATGTGCGGCCCGGCCGGCGCCACCGGATCGACATCCCCGGGGTGCTGCTGGCCAGCGCGGCGCTGCTGGCGATCTGCTACGGCCTGGTCGAGGGGCAGAAGTACGACTGGGGGACGATCACCGGGTTCGTCAGCATCCCGCTGGTTCTCGGCCTGGGAGTGGTGCTGCTACTCGCCTTCTTGCTGGTCCAGAAGCTCACCCAGGACAAGGAGCCGCTGGTGCCGTTCGCGCTGTTCCGGGACCGGAACTACTCGGTGGTGAACTGGGTGTCCGGCGTGCTCGCCGTCGGGATGATGGGCATCTTCATCCCGCTGACCATCTACCTGCAGTCCGTGCTGGGGTTCTCGGCGCTGAAGGCCGGGCTCACGATGGCGCCCGCCTCCCTGGTGTCGATGTTCGTCGCCCCGGTGGCCGGGCGGATGACCGACAAGATCGGCGGCAAGTTCATCCTCATGTCCGGGCTGCTCCTGTTCGGCGCCGGGATGGGCTGGATAGCGCTCATCGCTCGGCCGGACTCTTCGTGGCCCGTCTTCGTGGCCCCCCTGATCGTGGCCGGGCTCGGCATGGGCTGCATCTTCGCGCCGATGGTCACGGTCGCCATGCGCGACATCGAGCCGCGCATGGCCGGGGCGGCATCCGGGGTGCTGAACACCATCCGGCAGGTCGGCCTGGTGATCGGCACCGCTGCCGTCGGCGCCCTGCTGCAGAACAGGCTCGTCTCCGCAATGGCGGCCCAGGCGGCCACCCGGTCGGCCGCGCTGCCGCCGCAGGTACGCGGCCGGTTCGTGGCCGGGATCGACAACTCCGCGAAGAACGGCATCCAGGTCGGGGCCGGCCAATCCGGCGGCAGCACCCACCTGGGCCCGGGCCTGCCCGCCCAGATCGCCGCGGAGATCGCCCGCATCAGCCACGAGGTGTTCACCTTCGCCTACGTGACCGCCATGCGGCAGACGATGGTGCTGCCGATCATCCTCCTTGGAGTCGGCGCGCTGAGCTGCCTGGCGATCAAGCAAGGCAAGCGTGCGCCCGAGCCTGCCCAGGCCGCCAAGACCGAAACCGCCACACCCGCGTGACGTTTCCGCGGAGACGCCTTGTGCAGGCGCATGGCCGGGTGCCTCCTCCGGCGTCATGGGCTGGCCGGCCAGGTTGTGGTCGGCGAGGCGGCCGGCCAGGGCCTGCACGGCGCGCGCGGTCCAGGCGGAGGGGCGGGGGCGGGCGCCGTCTGCCAGGCCGTTCCAGTAGATCGACCAGGTGCCCGCGACGACGCGCCGCGCGACCGGGGCGGTGAGCAGGCGCGTGGCCGCCGTCGCGGTCCAGGGCCGGCGCAGCAGCGCGCTTTGCAATGCCGACGCGCCGGCCATGTACTGCCCGAACGCCGCCTCGATCGCCTCGGTATAGGCGGGGCCCGCCCGGGCTGGGCCGGCGAGCACCGCCTCGGCGGCCAGCCGGGCGCTGACTATGGCCGGGCCGATGCCCTCGCCCTGCAGGGGGTTGATCAATCCCGCGGCGTCTCCTGCCAGCAGCACGTTACCGGCGGCAGGCCGGGTGCCGGCGCCGCCCATGCGCAGCCATCCGCCGGTGACCGGCCCCGGCCGCGCGTCCCCGCTCAGATCGCCACGCTGGCCGAGCAGCGCGACCAGCCGGGCCAGATCGCCTCGCAGCGACGCGTGCCCGCGGCTGCTGCCCAGGCCGACGCCAGCTTCGCTCCCGCGCGCGGGGCGGCCAGGTGAACAGGCTCAGTTGACAAGCA
>Ga0074045_10002551_pt1 | contig 16857 bp, 12 predicted proteins | sample BogForMeECP23OM2_FD_94442 | JGI IMG/M metagenome (GOLD analysis project Ga0074045, IMG submission 94442) | Bog forest soil microbial communities from Calvert Island, British Columbia, Canada - Bog Forest MetaG ECP23OM2 | ecosystem: Environmental > Terrestrial > Soil > Wetlands ...
CGCGCGTCTGCGCTTCGTAGAAAGTGACCGCCTTGGCCCCATGGCATCCGAGACTACCGAGGACGGATTTACGATTGTGTACCTTGAACGAAATAATGGGGCTGGAGTTTGAAGCAGGGCTACCTTTTCTGGGGTTTCGCAACGACCGGCCCCCGCGACAGATTGCAGGGGACTAGGCCAGGGCTAAGATAAATTGAGGGCTACAGTTCTGGTGCCTTTTCTCAGCTGGCTGCATCACCAAGAGAAGAGGAGAATCGCAGGTTAGAAAGGTATTGGATAGTGCAGCAATGCCATCGCCCGGCCGCAGATGGACCGAAAGCTGTCTCGCTCCGTCGCTGTCCACCGGGTAAAGGCGGGCGGACGCTGCTTGTGAACGCTTAAAGGGTTCGCTTTAATCGTAGGTCCGTCAAGCGGATGCACGAGACATCCGCTCAGGAACCGAGCCGGAGCCTCATCCGGCGGCAGGCCCAAAAAGGACAAGACCCCAGACATAACCTCAGACGGGTGTTCAAGCAGATCCTCGAATCGAATGGAGAAACAGTCTCCACGCGACCCCAGAAAGTGATCGCGCAAGATTCTGGCCGCCCATAGACGGCAGCGTTTGTCGAAATCCAAGCGGCGATATGCCTTGTACTTCGACATTGAATGTATGACTTCGATGCCGTTCCGCACGATATGGATGAAGGCTATGCCCGGAAAGATTGAGGTCAACCCCAGCACAGAATGTTGGTCCGGATACGCTCTTGTTCCCCAACGCTGGAGACCGAAATGGTCTTCAGGAGAACGGAGTTGATTTTGTTTTCGCCGGGTCACTGTAAAGAGTTCTTCTTCGTTCCAGACACAATCTAAACAAAGATCGCGAAGGCGTGACAGCAACTCTTCGGCCGATAGGGCTGTATTGCGCTCGTAATACGAACGATTAGGCCCAGCAAAATAGTGGTAGGCAGTTTTGGCAAGCCAGGGGATCATCGGACTATGCCCGGAAGCCATGAGAATGTCTGGATGTTCGTGAAGGGCTGCCCGCAATGGGGTCGTACCTGATCTTCCGGCTCCAATGACAACTACGGGTGTTGTGCTTTCTGCTAGAAAGGCCTTCAGCGTCGAGACGTATCCGATGGAAAATTTTGACAAGCACCACGCTCCCGGTCCAATTCCACCGGCTGATGGAACGGCACGATGAATCACTCGACTCAGCTGTCCGTATGATATATGTCTGACGTAGAATCTACCCGCTACTCTTTCACGCGGCGATGGCTAGGATACTCTTTGTTCCTCTTCCTGCGTTCGGCCACATTGTGCCAACGCTCGGTGTGGCTCGACATCTCAAGTCGAGAGGACATGAGCCTCTATACCTAACTGCCCCTCAGTTCGCCCCCTTGGTGGAAGCCGCCGGGGCTTCCATAGAAACAATGCAGCGGGGAGATAGCGATGGCCATAGGTTCGATCTGCACATCTGGCAAGAGTTTGTTCCCGGTACCGGAAGAAACGACTGGGGAAGTCGCCTGAGCAAACTTGTTCGCGCCATCGTCGAACAGCAGAGCTTTGACCTCGTGCTCTTGGATTGGCAGATTGCAGCGCGCCGTGTTGGCAAGATTACAGAGGCCGTCGACAAGCAACGGTGTCTGCTGTTCTCCACTTCATTGCTCAACTGGAACGATGTCGAACTCACTCGCCCCGAAGTTCCCATGCTCATTTTCTGCCCTAAGGAGCTGGAGGTTCCAAAGTTCCGATCTTCGTGCCCAGCTTTGCATTATGTTGAACCGAGCCTGCGGTTCATGGATGAGGACAATTCCCCTATCGACGAACTCAGAACAAGCAAGGGGCTCGTTCTTGCGGCGTTCGGCAGTGGCGTTATCCGGTATCCTGGGTTTCGTGAACAATGCAAACTCATCGCGGATCTTGCGGTGCGACAGCCTGAACTCCAATTTGTGCTGGCTGCGGGCACGGCCAAGCAAGCTGCGCCCGAGAATTTTCCTATCAAGCCACCGAATCTGCTTGTGGTTGCAACCTTGCCACAGCGAAAGCTACTAGAAAGTAGCGATGTCTTCATTACTCATGGTGGCCTCAGCAGCATCAAGGAAGCAATCGTCGCAGGCACACCCATGATTGTACTGCCGGCCTTGTACGACCAGCCGTTCAACGCGATGCGGGTGCGGTATCACAATTTAGGGGAAGCTATTTTCCCGGAGAAGCTTCAGATCGACATATTGGAGGCTGCGGTACTCAGGACATTGGCCGGTCTTTTCGACCCGGCCGTTCATTCGATGCGGGAGATTTTCCTCGCAAGAGAATCGGCCAAGCCTTCGTTCGCGATTGTCGATGCGCGTCTTGCAGGTAATTAAGCAGAGATTGGTTATGGCAATCGCCCAAGTCAGCAGAAATCCACCGCTCCCAAACGCGAGCGGCTATTCATCCAGCATCCTTTGAAGATCTGCTTCGGAGGGCCGTCGAACCCAGGCCGCACGGTCGAGGTAGACGGTAGTCTCTCCCGATTCGCTTATCGTCGGCGATACAGGGGCGATGTAATCGGTCTCGGCAAAACGCAGGTTCCCGAACTCTTGCGCTGTTCCTCCAGCAATGGAGGAGACCGTCTGAGCCGGTGAGAGCAGCAAAGCTTGGCGAAATTCCGGTTCGAAATGAGCCCGCTCGACAGCGCGGCAAATTGCCATTTCCTTGCGGTGATGGGCACGTCGCTCATCGGACCAGATTGCACATTGTTTCTGGGCGAACCCGAACCGGCCCAGGCGGCGGTAAGAGCCAAAGTACGGATTAGCTTCCGCCAACAGTTCGAATACTCGCTCGACCTGAGGGACAATCTGCTCATCTTCGGGCAGCCGCTTGACCCAAGATTCGTCTCTGCCCTTGGACTCGCGAAAGCTATAGTGCAAGTCATTAAATACGACCCAGCCTCCTGATTTCAGCAGCCTTTCCACCAGGCAGAAGGCCAAGCCCACCTCGTACCAGGTGTGGCCAGAGTGAATGTAGCAAAAGTCAAAGCTCTCGTAGCGGCCTGCCTCTAACAATCGCATCAATCGCCAGTTAAAAGACGTGGGCTCGTAATAGACCTGTACCCAATCTGAAAGGCCCGTGAGTCGGAGGAGATGATCAACGCTCGGAACTCGTTCCCGCGAGGCGACGACGTCAATGGCTGTCAACCCACCGCAGCCCAACTCTTGAATTGCCCCTGCAAGATAAGCGGTGGACCCGCCGTGCATGAAACCAAGTTCTAAGCCTACACTCAGGTGGTTGGCAGTGATGAAATCATAAAATCTGCGACCCTGACGCAAACGCGGGAAAGGAACATCCCCTATGCGCGCGCATACCTCGTCAGGTGACATGCCGTTTGGCTGGAGTCAGGGTTGAATCTTAACTTTTCCGCCCCTTTTCGCAGCGAGATAACGGAACACCATAAATCTTTGGTTTGGGAGTGGTCAACTGGAGGTGCCGATCCACACCCGTGACGCTTTGAAGCAATCCGCCTTCCAGCCTTCGAAATACCACTCGGGCCCTCATTGGGTGATGATCGAGATTTGACGGTCTTTGCCACAGTTCGCCTTCGAGTGTGTCTACCGAAGGATTCGCTTTCAACCAACGCTTGATATTGTGCCTCAAATTACGGGGTATATCCTTGATGGTTCCCGTTTCAGCTACATGGTTGTCAAGTACCCACAACCTTCTACCTTCGGGGCCAACATCAATCACCGTCAGCACGGCTCGCGGAACACCCTGAGTTGAAGCTTCAAAGTGAGTGTCAATCCATAACATCGCCCGATTGGCCCCACACCGCAGCATCGATCCTGTCGCGATGACATAGCGATGGCGTTGGACAGTTATGTAGTGAGGCCTTCTCATATACGCTCTCAGCGTGCGATGTATGGGGAGATTGAACCAGAAGGGTGCCGTCATTCCGTCGAACACTCCGTTCATCATGAGGCGAAAGCGGCGCTTCGTCAGCAACGATGAGGTGTACGCTCCATCGAACCGTCGTAGCCAAGCCGGAGTTTGCATGGCTAATTGCCCGGTTATCCGAGTTGGCAAAAGAGTCTGACATATCGCTCTCATCGGCGAGAGCATTGTCAGGCCTATCGTCGCGCTCCCTGTGCTCAACAAGAACTCCCGTCTGTTCATAGCTGCTCCTCCTTAGAAGCTCTACTCTAGCGTCGACTCATACGGTCACTGCTTGATCCGCCTCTGCCGCTACGGTAGCCACAGATAACAAAGCGCGATGTTGCTCAATATCGGACAGAATCAACTTCGTGGCGACGTGCAATCCATCCATATTCAGTTCACGGAGCCGATTTGGCACCGGCGCGCCGTCTCCCAAACACTCCTCGAGAGCGATGTCGAGATCGGTGAGGGACTCAACGACGCGAATATCCCGAAACTCAGAGAGTCTTTTGGCATGGTTAACTTGCTCGTAATCAGTCATGATCGGGGCCACAATAATCCGTCCCGATCCCATGCAAGCCTCCATTAGAGAGTTGTATCCGCCACGCGTAATCACGATGTCGGCAGAGGCGTGCATTAAGGGAAGTTCCCTCGTTTCGTTGGGAACGAGGTGTATTCGATTTCCATCCACCCAAGCTTCCGATTCCACCAATAGCCTGGAACGGGAGCCAATCACGACATCGAAGTAGCATTCCGGAAATATCTGTGCGATCTCCCAACATCTTTGGATAAGAGATTCGCCTTCCTTTCCACCGCCCGCCGTGCAAAGCACCCATTTTGCATCTTTCGGAAGCATCCGCTTCGAGCGCATGCCTTCGATCGCGGCCTGACTGACGCCTTCGGCGGCATACCCCACGTAAGCGATCTTGTCGGCAACGACCGGATCAAGCGAATATTCCTTTGCCATGTCTATGATCTTACTGTCCGACATTACCAATATTGCGTGATAAACATCGCGCAAAGCGCTCACCGCGGAAGGAGTCAGGACATCCCGGTACACTTGATCGGGGCTTCCAAGAATGCCGCGCGAGATGAAATATTTTCGGCATTCGGGTAGGTCGGCTAGAAACTCCCTCATTTCCTCGTCCATACCGAGGGGCAGATAGTCGAGGATAATTGCGTGAGGACGAAACTGCCGAATCGTGCTGGAAATCACGTCGCGCCGCAATCTTCGGCCAATAGATAGGCCGTCATGTAAGAAAGGACGCCGTCCCCATTGGCGGCTGCGTCTTGGATCGAGGCTATCAAGATTGGGTAAGTGGATAAACTCACACTCCGCCGGAACAAGCCAAGACGCCTCTCGATGGCCGGTCACAAATAGTACCGAGGCGTGCTGCTGCAGAAGTTTTCCCAATCGTCCCAGGCGCCGAAGATGGCCGAGCCCTCGCCCGTCGTGAGTGAAGATCAGAATCCGGCTTTGGCTCATGCGGCACCACCAGACGCGCGGAATCTGCGAAGTGGCTTGCTGCCGATATCCTGTTCAAGTCCGCAGTGTGCCGGGTCAAGGGAAAGCAGGTACCGGCCAGCATTATGCAGATCTATGCTTACGATGTGGCCGGCTTGGTGCGAACGCAACCAGAGATGCAAGGCGGAGAGGAACTGCGGCGGCAACGGCGGACCCGCCAAAGAACTGCTCAGATACAAGTCCAAACAATACAATACGCGCCGCTGCCGGATTAGCGCTGCAAATACGGCGGGCATCTCGGCGTTTGCGCAATCTAACCACAGCAGGCCCCTGCTGCCCCGGCCGTAGCTTGGAGCCCCGGAGAATACGGCGTAGCGGCCAAGCTCAAGCCTCGGTTTGTCCGGGCAGCTTGCCAGGAACTCGGTGATCACATCGATCAATGGCGCATGGTCCCACATCTGCAGTCGACACTCACCAGAAAAGGCGTCTGCAAGGAACCCCTTAAAGCGAGGGTCCCAGGTGACTTGCGCAGCGCCCCTTTCGGCGATCGCAGCAAGCCAAGCCTTAGGTTCGGCGACCGGTGCACTCGACATTTCGATGAGCGGCATCTTTTCTCTCTCGGGAGATTTGACGAATCCTCCCGTCCCGGCTTATATCTCGTCGCCTAAAAAGTTGGTTCTGGCGCCTTCGCCATGTAAGCTGCGTACAACGCTGCCAGCTTGTTTACCGCCGCACTCGACGAACCGTAGTCTTTCAACGCCGTTATCGCGCTTGTCCACTCGCCTTTCGCAAGCAGTTGACAGGCTAGCGACGTTCCGAACGATGTATTGGTCAGATCCATTGCGGTCATCGCTGTCTGATACTGCAGAGGTAACTCAGCAAAGGTGTGACCCGGTATGATGTTGTACTGAGTTACGAGCTGGTTGTACAAACTTCCCATCGAGTTGGCAGACGCAGAATAGTAAACGATATCAATGGACGCGGCACTATCAGGCGTCACGACGAGAGGATTGGCATTCAATATCGCCGCAGCGGCGGAACCCACTACTGAACCGCAGGATGTCGCAAGATAGGGAGTCCACGCGGTGACTTGTGCGGAATTGAAGCCCATTGACGTTAATTGAGCCGACGTATAAATACCGAGGTCTAACCCGCCCGCGATTGTAACTCCAGAGCTGGAATTGGGAACATATCCTTCTAACGCATCCCCTCCTACCTGAAGATTGATCATCGAAAAATCGACCGCGCTGAAGTTTGTGCCGGTGTCATAAACTGTGCACTGCTGCGTCTGCGCCTCCGAAGTCGCTGGGAAGAGTCCGGGTATCGCTGCAAATGCCAGCGGCAATGCAGCGAGAACCTTACCGATACTTCGAGCCCCCGAATCGGCCGTCGAGGCAGGCGCGCTCGCAACCTCTGTGTCAGTAATGCATCGCTTGACACGGACCTTCACATCCTCGCTGTTCGCCAGCAGCTTCATCAATTGGTGTAAGTGGCGATCGTCCAGACGCATAGAATCAGAGCTGGACCGAATTAGCCCATCTGGACCTCTTGCGCCACCATGGATATAGATTGGACTCTCGCTACCAGGGGCGCCCGATCCTGCATGAGCGGCCGGCGCTAATGCGATCAAGCCGTGCCTTCCAAACTCTCTGATATCGCTTAAGGAGGCACCCGCCATTGGGAAAATGCCTTGCACTTTGTAGTCGCCCGGCAATATCCCGTCCGATCCCAATTCCCGGCTCGATTCATCGCGTAATCTGCCGGCCACCGAAAAAGGGCCAAGGACTATCTGTGCCGTTTCGTCAAGCACGCAAATCGCGCCCAACCGGTCCGGGCGAACACTCAACTCAATCCTTAGTTCCATCATGACCGTCTCCTGTCACGACCTCGCACAGTAGAGAACAACACGTCTGCCTAAAGTCCGCTCCCCGCAACGCTGCTCGTCTTCTTGTCGAAACAACTTTGGGCCACCTGATCTGCTTTCTTAGGTTCTGCCGGCGTATGCGGAAAAGTCAGCTGGCCGTCACAAGGGCATGCGGTGGCTGCACAGGTACCGGTGTAATACTGACTTGTAGTTGTGCAAATCAGAAGAGGAAGACCCTTGATCCCTATCAAACTTACCCACATACCGCTGTAGCCCTGCACACCCACCCAGTTGTTTCCCGGCACGCTGCTGGCGTACCCGTTCCACACCGAATACCAGGCACTGGCTCCTCCAAACAGTACCGGGCAAGGTATAGGACCGGAGCAGCCGGCTTGCAACGTGAGCGTCCACGGGGCCGAACTCGTGAGCGTGTCGGGAGGAGGGTTTACGGTGTTGTCGTTGGTATAGCAGCTGATAGTGAAATTATAGGTGTTGGTAAAGTTTGTCGACGTCACATATGGAATTCCAAAGCCACATGATTGTCCTGATGACGGAGCCGGCCAGGACTGTCCTGACAAAGGCGTAGGCGCAACAGTTGCATAGCTGCAATTGCTGGTCGGGGTTTGCGCCTGCATTCCGATCGAGAACAAAACCACAAGGGTCAACAATATGAGGGTCTTCATATTCCTCCGGTGTTTAGCGCGCTGATCCAGGCTTGGCAGCAGCCTGCAGCGCAATCCTTTGGTTGTGTCGGCATACAAAGTAAGAGCTGTACAACTCGAAGGTCTCCTTGGATGGGGAATACTGCTCAATCATTTTCAAGTTTCCCAGAAATTCGGAAATAGCCGGTGAGCTTTGAACGTAGTTTGCCGGCCCGGAGTCCGCGCTGGAGTTAGACTCCCGTACATGGGGCCTGATGCTTGCCAGGAATGACACGCCATTCTCTACCGCGCGCATGCGGTGCATGATAGCTGGATCGTCTTCGTGGGCCTTCAGTATGCCAACGATCTCATCCTCGTCCCGGAGTGCCTCGTCCCGCTGAGCTACGATCTGATCCAGCATTTTCCGCTCTACACCCTCGCCCTCAACCTTTCCGTCCTCCCAAATAACCCCGGTCACAGCCGCGCGGATCTGCACCGCCTGCGTCTTCTCCGTTTTACCAATGCCAGCCGCCAAGACCTCGGTATGAATATCACCGGGCTTTATTGCTCCGTTCCAACCCCCGGCGAGTTTAGGCGTTGCCGACGGACCGGGCGTGCTTTCGGAAAAATCCTCGCATCGCTGAGCCAGAACCAGGTTAAGCTGGTCTGAACCATAACCAAACTGCCGGAGCTCGTTCCCTTCGCTCATGATCTTCACATGTACGCCATATGCGGTCGCCGCCTTCGCCGCGTTATTTTGCAGGCGAACTTGAACCGTATCAGTCGCTGGAACATATTCTGCGCTCAACACCTGAAGCCCCAAGTCACCCTTGACATCGGACTGAGCCCGCACGGGAAGTACGGGCGCACACACAACCACAAACCCAACCACGATGACGCAGAGCCGATTGACAAAGGATTTCACGTGCCGCTCCATAAGCACTCCTTTCAGCAACTAACGTGTTTCAGTTCCAACTCCGGCCCTTCGATCCAACAAACCGCCGAACTCGGGCAATAATCGACTCATTGTGTACAGGTTGTGATGATGTAAGCTCCTGAAGCATTGGCGCTCTGGGAACCTCCGGTCGCGACCGCGAAAGCATTCAGAGTTTCCGATACGCTGACCGTAATCGGGCCGGAATATAAAACCGGCGTTCCGCCGCTGATCGAATAGAAAATCGCCGCTCCCGACGTAGTGTCGCTGATAGTCACCGTCTGCGTGCCATCGAAGGAGCCCGGCGCAGGCGAGAAAGTCGGGGTCGCTGCTGGAAGCGCAATCGTGTAGAGTCCCGACCCCACCGCGCTCGTGGTGGAGCCATTGGCTACTGCGATAGCGGCTACAGTCTGCGTCGCACTCACTGTTATCGCACCGGTATACAGTTGAGAAGACGTGGTTGGAGTCGTGCCATTGATTGTGTAATAAATGGCGGCTCCAGAAGTCGAATCGCTGATCGTGACTTTCTGAGTGGCGTTGTACGCCCCTGCCACCGGGGAGAAGGTCGGGGTCGCCGTTGCCGTTCCTCCGCTAATCGTGTACGTTCCGCTGGCTACCGCGCTGGCGGAATCCCCAGGGGCGGTCGCCAGAGCTTCTATAGTCTCCGTCGCCGTAACCGGGATCGCGCCGGAGTAAACACTGGATGCTGTCGTCGGCGTGGTGCCGTTCGTTGTGTAAAAGATGGTCGAGCCCGACGTGGAATCACTGATGGTTACTTTTTGACTGCCAGTGTAGCTTCCAGCCGCCGGGGAGAAGGTTGGTGTAGCCGCCTTGGTGCCCGCGTTGATGGTGTATTTTGCGCTTCCGACCGCGCTGCTGGAATCTGCATGCGCAATCCCGATGGCCTCGATGGTCTCGGTAGCGTCTACGATGACCGGGCCAGAGTACACAGGTGACGAAGCGGTGGGCGTCGTTCCATTGGTCGTGTAGTAAATGACGGCGCCTGAGGTGGAGTCGCTGATCGTGACGCTCTGCGTACCAGTGTAGGTGCCGGCAGCAGGAGAGAATGTCGGCGTAGCCGTTGCCGTGCCTGAGTTGATGGTGTACTTCGCGCTGCCGACGGCACTCGTGCTCTCCCCGGGAGAAACAGCTATAGCTTCCACGGTTTCCGTGGCGCTTACCTGAATCGGACCGGAGTACACAGGAGACGACGTCGTGGGAGTAGTTCCATTGGTAGTGTAGTAGATTGTTGCCGGAGACGCCGCGTCAGTAATTGTTACGCTCTGGGCGCCGGTGTATGTGCCTGCGGCGGGTGAAAACGCTGGTGTGGCTGAGACGATGGTATAGGCTGCGCTCCCTACCGCACTGCTCGCACCGCCAACTGCGACTGCGATTGCTTTTACGGTCTCAGTTGTGCTCACCGCGAACGGCGCGTAGTACACGTTCGACGACGTGGTTGGCGTAGCTCCGTTGGTCGTGAAATAAATAGTCGCCCCCGCAGTGGTGTCGCCGAGAGTGACGTTCTCCGTACCGGTATAACTACCGGCGGCCGGAGAGAAGGTTGGCGTCGCCGCCGCTGTCCCTCCACTTATGGTATAGCTTGCAGTCCCTACAGCACTGGTCGCAAAGCCCGCCACTAAGGAGATCGCTTTTACAGTCTCGGTCGCAGCTACCAGAATCGGGCTGGAGTAGACCGAGGACGCTGTGGTCGGCGTCGTTCCATTAGTAGTGTAGTAAATAACTGCGCCAGGGCTCGAACTGGTTATGCTTATTAGCTGAGCGCCAGTGTACGTGCCGGTAGCAGGGTAGAATGTCGGGGCTACGCCAACCTTCCGTACCCGGTGATTGCCTGTGTCGCCGATGTAGATGTCGCCGGAGGCATCGACTGCGACTCCTCTTGGATCGTCCAGTTCAGCGTTGGTCGCAGCTCCGCCGTCACCGGAGAAGCCGACGGTGCCATCTCCCGCGTCTGTATAGATCCGTGCCGAGCTTACGGCGCGGACGCGATCGTTGAACTCATCTGCAACGTAAACGTTACCCAGCGCATCCACGGCAACGTCTACGGGATCATAGAACTCGGCAAGATCCGCGGATCCGCCGTCGCCTGCGTAGCCCGCCTTACCGTTTCCCGCCAGAGTGGTGATGATGCCCGTGTATGCAGCCACTATGCGGATACGATCATTACAAGTGTCGGCAATGTAGACGTTGAACGCAGAATCCGCCCTTACACCTTCTGCGCAATCGATCTCTGCACTCGTGGCTGGGCCATTGTCGCCGGAATACCCCCCGATTCCGTCTCCAGCGAACGTGGAAATGATGCCCGTGGATGCGGTCACTTTCCGTATGCGGTAGTTAAGGTAGTCTGCGATATAGATATTCCCAGACGCATCCACCGCGACGCCGGTGGGATAATAGAGCTCGGCTTTCGTAGCCGCAGCTCCATCTCCGGAGTACCCGCACGTGCCATCCCCGGCCACCGTTGCAATATCGCCCGGCTGTATCGTCACGCCGGCTATCGTTACTGCCTTAGTCCCCGTGTTTACCGCGCGGACGCGACAATTGCCTTCATCCGCTATGTAGACGTTCGCACTAGCATCAACCGCCACGTCTAAGGGGTAATAGAGCTCTGCGCTCGTGGCGGCTCCACCATCCCCGGAATAACCCTCGGTGCCATTTCCTGCCACCGTAGAGATAATTCCGGTAGAGGCCGTCACCTTGCGGATGCGGCTCTCCAGATAGTCCGCGATAAAGATGTCATCGGACGAGTCGACTGCCACGCCGCCAGGGGCGTCAAGTTCGGCGCTCGTTGCTGCTCCACCATCCCCCGAGTAGCCAGCCGTGCCGTTTCCCGCGACGGTAGTGATCAAGCCGCTCCCGCTAGGAAGGGGATTACGAGCGGAACCCACCACGCGGATGCGATTATTCAGCGAATCCGCGATGTAAAGGTTGGCGGAGATATCCACCGCCACACCCCAAGGCCAATCCAGTTCCGCGCCGGTTGCCACTCCACCGTCCCCGGCATAGCCCTTGATTCCGTCTCCCGCCGCTGTCGTAATGATGCCTGTGGATTCGTTCACCACCCGGACTCGATTGTTGTAGTAATCAGCGATGTAGACGTTGCCCCCACCAACCGCCACCCCCGTGGGCTCGCCCAACTCGGCGCTGGTAGCCGCTCCACCGTCGCCGGAGTAACCCAGCACTCCGTCGCCGGCAAACGTGGTAATGATGCTTGTGGATTTCGTGACCTTACGAACGCGGTAATTCAAGTAGTCTGCAATGAAGATGTCACCACCACCAGTTACAGCGACTCCCCAAGGCGCGTTTAGCTCGGCGCTGGTAGCCAGTCCGCCATCGCCGGAATAGCCCGCAACCCCATCTCCGGCTACGGTAGTAATGATGCCCGTGGAAACAGTGACCCTCCGGATGCGGTTGTTTCCCTTGTCGGCGAGGTAGATGTTAGCGGAGCCATCCAATGCCACTCCTGATGGCTCGTTTAGCTTGGCGCTGGTGGCAAGTCCGCCATCGCCCGAATACCCCAAAGCGCCCGTTCCCGCCACAACCGTAATAATCCCTGTCGATGCCGTAACCTTGCTGATCCAGTCGTTCCCCTCATCCGCAATGTAGATATTGTCCGCGCTGTCGACCGCCACTCCAGTCGGCCAGTACAGTTCAGCGCTAGTGGCAGGCCCACCGTAACCGGAGGAACCCTCCGTCCCGTTTCCAGCCACTGTGGAAATGTCTCCCGTAGATGCGGACACCTTGCGAATGCGGTGATTGAGGTAGTCGGCGATGTAAATGTTGCCGGCGCTATCCACCGCTACACCAAAGGGGTCCGATATCTCCGCGCGCGTAGCGAGCCCACCATCACCCGAATAGCCTCCTGTCCCATCGCCGGCAACTGTGTTGATTATGCCCGGAGGGGGAAGCGTGATCTGGCCGTAAACACCTCCTACCGCAACCATCCAGAGAAAAAGAAAAAGGAGGAGTAAATAGCCTGCCGTTACTTGTCGTGAAGGTTGGCCATGCTCTTGATTGACTCTGCTCATAAGGCCTCCGGCAACCCACTTTCATCAAGGCCACAAAGCTAAACTACCCAAGGGAGTGTTTGTTATACAGAGAAGAAAAGCTTGCAGTTAGTTGCTGAGTTAGTTGTTAAATTAGTCGCTGAGTTAGTCGTCAAGTTAGTTTTTGAGAAGCTATGGGTCTAAATTGTCCGGAATTCTAGATCGATTTTTCTGTGAATGTCAACAAAAAAATCGAGAAAAATATTTTGCATCAGCTTTGGACTACTTCTGGCGTTACTCATAAACAACGGGCTGGCTTATTACAGTTGATTCTTCTCTAAAGAGAGCTTCGAAGCGTCGGAAGTCTGCGGATAAGATTTAAGATGGGGATCTGGATGTCGACCTTACACAGTTTACGGACAGGCTAAGTGGCGGTTACATAGCGACTCAGTCCGATCCGGGCAACCTCTTCTGTAATGATCACGGTCAGTTTGCCAGGATCATCTCCAAGGAATCCGGCGGAGAAGCGCGAAGAGTAGCCCGTCATCCGAGCGTTACATCCTGATCGGCTAATCAGCACGTAAGCGGGTCTAGTCGTTTAGCGGCAAAATATCAGATTGGCTTGCTCGTGGTGTCCGACAGAATTTCGAACAGGCAGGCGAAATCAGCCTGACTCTTGCCCGCCTGGATCGCTCGCTCCATGAGGTTAACGTACGCATCAGGAATCGTGTGGTCCGAACCTCGATCTTGGCACCAGCTTACAAGCTGTTTGGTGACCACAGAATATGCTTCGAGCGAGGCTTGATCGCCGGTGTAATTTTTGGACGAAACTCTCCGCGACATGTCGGTGAAGACTGATTCCATGGTAGGCATCATCCCTTTGATCGTCTCCAGAAATCCTCCAGCAGGCAGGTTTTCACTCTCCCAGACAACCTGCCCCTGGAGAAAGCCCAACATTGCACTTACGCCGAAGGTTAGGACAGCAACATCGAATGCCGAAGCATGACCGATCTCATGCCCCACGAACAGCGTCCTGTCGCCAAAGACCATCAGAACCGGCTTCGTGCGCTTGAAGACTTCCTCCGGCCCGGAATAGAAGATCGTGCAGGCTCGTGTTCCGATCCACTCCGGACTGCCCAGAATGGCGCCGTCAAGATATGCTATTCCGCATCGGCGGGCCCACGAGTCCATTTCCCTGGCTTCTTTGGGCGTTCCGCTGCTCAGTTGCACAACGATCTTGCCGCGGAGGGCGGTTTCAACGTCAGATTGTTGCAACAACTGTCGCGTTGAGGAGTAATCGCTGACGCTAACAATAACGATATCCGCTTCTCGAACCGATTCTTCTACGCTCTGGGCTACGCTGAGACCAAGCCTTGACAGGGCCTCCGTTTTCGCGCCAGTCCGGTTCCACACGGTCGTGGCAAATCCCTTATGGAAAAGCACCGTCGCAAGAGCGGATCCCATGCGTCCTGCGCCGATAACCGTCACCTTGTAGTTCATGCCGCGGGCCGACCTTTCGTCCACAACCTGTTCCGGAGTTTGCGCCCCGCTCCCAGCGACGATTGGATTTCGTAAGACCCGAGTTTGTCCCAGGAGTGGGAGCCGTCCGTGCGCCGCAATTATAGACTGCGCAACGCGTTGCACTACGACGGGGAAACACGCGGGGCGGCCGGCGGAGCACCCACTCACCCCCCTGGCTCTGTGCCTTGTGCCCCGGATGAAACTGTTCCTGTGCTCTTTGAAGGGCCTATAATCGGCTGCATCCATGGCGTTGGCGAACGGTACAAAACTGGGCCCTTACGAGATCGTCGCTCCGCTGGGCGCGGGTGGAATGGGCGAAGTATATCGGGCGCGGGACACGCGGCTGGACCGCACCGTCGCGATCAAGATCCTTCCTTCGCATTTTGCTGACGATGCGACGCGCCGACAGCGTTTCGAGCGCGAGGCCAAAGTTATTTCCAACCTGAATCATCCGAACATCTGCACGCTGCATGACATCGGCCACCAGGACGGGGTTGATTTCATTGTCATGGAATACCTCGACGGCGAGTCGCTGGCCGAACGACTGGAAAAGGGACCTCTGCAAGCGGTTCAGGTACTGCAGTATGGGACGCAGATTGCCAGCGCGCTTGACAAGGCGCACCGCAACGGCGTGACCCATCGCGACTTGAAACCCGGAAACATCATTCTTACTAAATCGGGCGCCAAGTTGCTCGACTTCGGGCTGGCGAAAGCGGAACCAGCGAAGTCTCTGGCGCAGACGCTGACAGATGTGACTCCGCGCTCCGTTCCAATGACCAAGCTGGGCGCGATTATCGGCACCGTTCCCTACATGTCTCCCGAGCAACTGGACGGCAAAGAGGTGGACGCGCGCAGCGATATTTTCTCGCTTGGCGCCGTCCTGTACGAGATGGTGACCGGGAAGCGCGCCTTTCAGGGCAACAGCGAGTTCAGCGTGGCTTCTGACATCTTGCACAAAGACCCGGCACCGATCAGCACGCTCCAGCCACTCACGCCGCCGGCCCTCGAACGAACCATCCGGGTCTGTCTGGCGAAGGATCCCGACGAGCGATGGCAATCGGCCAGCGATCTGTGGAACGAACTGCGATGGATTTCCGAAAGCGGTTCCCAGTCGGGCTCACTGACCGCCCTGCAGCCCGGCTCTCAGCCCGGAGTCAGGATTTCACCCACGTCGTGGCGCGCCGGCCGCACTAAAATCGCGTGGATCGTGGCCGGACTCTTCGCCATCATTGCTGCGGTCGTGATCGTCGTTGCATTACGTTCCGGGCGCTCCCCCAACCCTCTGGCGTTCCGGCAATTGAACTTCCGGCGCGAAGCGATTTTTCAGGCCGCCTTCGCGGGCGACTCGATCGTCTACAGCGCAGCCATCTCCGACAACACCCCGCAAGTATTCGCCGTGCGCCATGATTATCCCGAGCCCCAGCCCATCGGCCCGCGCGGCATGACCTTGCTCGCCGTATCCTCCAAAGGCGAACTCGCCGTTCTTCTGGATGCTCACTACGTCTGGTATCGGCTGTTCACTGGAACCTTAGCGCGCATGACTCTAAGTGGCGGTGCACCGCGCGAGATTCAAGAGGGCGTTCGGCAGGCCGACTGGTCGCCTGACGGGTCGCAGCTCGCCATCATCCGTGAGGTCGGGGGCAAGGATCGCCTCGAATATCCTATCGGTCACGTCCTGCGTGAGGTCAGCGGCGCGCTAAGCGACGTGCGCTTCTCTCCGAAGGGCGATCGCATCGCCTATTTCGAACATCCCCGTAAGCTCGATGACCGGGGCTCAGTCAATACCGTGGATCTCTCTGGAAATAACACTGTACTTTCCGACGGCTACTGGAGCCTGCGGGGACTCTGCTGGGCGCCGGACGGCCGGGAGATTCTTTTTTCTGCCAGCCAGAGTGGCGGCAGCTACGCAGTCTATGGCGTAACAATGGCCGGTAAGAGACGAACCGCCTACCAGCCTCCCGGCGGATTCACCATCCAGGATGTAGCTGGCGACGGGCGTTGGCTGGCGACGCGGTTGGATTTCCGTTACGCCGCGATGGTTCATACCCCGGGCCTGGACGGAGATCGCGACCTCTCGTGGCTCAATACCTCGCATGCGCGGGCGCTGTCGCAGGACGGGCAGACGCTTTTGTTCTCTGAGACTGCTCTCGCAACGAATTATGCCGCCTGTCTGCGCAAGACCGACGGTTCACCGGTGCTGCGCCTCGGCGAAGGTTGGCCCGCAGACCTGTCGGCCGATGGCAAGTGGGTCCTTGCCCTGGTGCAATCGGCGCCGCCCAAACTCTTCGTCTACCCGACCGGCGCTGGTGAGACGCGGCAACTCGAACGGGGCCATCTCGAACACTACGCGACCGCTCAATGGTTTCACGACGGAAAGAGAGTGTTGTTCTCCGGCAATGAAGCCGGGAAGGGCACGCGTTTCTATGTGCAGGAACTGGACGGGACGCCGAAACCCGTAACCCCGGAAGGCACCAGCGATGGTTTGCTCTCCGCCGACGGGACGCTCGTTCTGGCGCGCGGGCCGGACGGAAATTACTTCA
>Ga0074045_10002552_pt1 | contig 16855 bp, 20 predicted proteins | sample BogForMeECP23OM2_FD_94442 | JGI IMG/M metagenome (GOLD analysis project Ga0074045, IMG submission 94442) | Bog forest soil microbial communities from Calvert Island, British Columbia, Canada - Bog Forest MetaG ECP23OM2 | ecosystem: Environmental > Terrestrial > Soil > Wetlands ...
GATGAATGTCACGAGCGTCGCGACCGCCATCTCGTCCGGTATCAAAGCCGCAGAGGGTCCAGTGACGAAGGATGCGTCCGGGAAAACGGTGAAAGAGAAGAATGCCGACGGCACGACCAAGACCAGGTGGCAGGCCATGAAAGAGGAAGCCAGAGCCACGGGCGGCCCCCTGAAAGCGTTCGGCAGCGTCTTAGTCCAAGGAACGAGATCCCAACTCGCTTGGTCGGCGCATAAGGGTGCATCCGAAGCCAGCAAAGGGAAAGGCGCCGGGGCATATGCCGCTGAATTGAAATCGAGAATGAATCCACAGCAGAGTGTTTCCGCTGGAGGGGCGCAGACGAGCGGAGCGCCAAGATATCAAGCCGGCCAGATGTTGACTACCGGATCAGGTCGATCGCCGGATGTCGGCGCACTCATAGGGAAATTCGGTAAGTTGGGTGCTTTCGCAATCCTTTTCGCAACCGGGAATGCCTTGGGAAGGATAGTCGACTCTTATGCGACCATCGGAGCCGGTAAGGCCATGACGGATCGGCTCATGGATAACAAGGGCAGCGCAGCATTAAATCTCAGGGAAGATCTGCAAGCCGCCGACATCATCAGAAAAACCAGTGGAGTCACGGTAGATCTTCCGAACGGGGGTACTGGTATTCTGGCAATTCCGCCAGGTAGAACCGAGACCATCGATCCGAAGACCGGAATGGTAGTGGTAACCGCGGTCTACAAAGTCCTGCCGGAAAACAGTCCTGCCATACTCGATGGGAAACTCACTCCACAAACAGTCACTGTGGTATCTGTGAGGGAACCGGATTCTAAAGGAGGGGGGACGCCTGCCCTCACGAACACCTCGACCGTCACCATCAGGGTAGTGACCTCTCCTGAAAAGGTCGACTCCTCAGGCAAGGTCATCAAGGAGGCAGAATCGAAAGAGTACCAGGTCTTCGCGAAGATGGAAGGCGGCAAGACGGTCTTTTTCATAAAGACAGACGTGGCTGGAAAGCCTGTGGAAGTCCCGGTCAAGGTCGAAGCGAACAACACGCTTTCCGTACAGGGAAGGCGCGTGGATATCGTACAAGGCGCCTTCAGCATGGAAGACACCTCCCGCAAGGTCCGGGACTTCGGCGTCTCCGGAGACAAGATGGTGGTCGGGGACCCGGTGGTTAAGATCGCATCGGTCGAGACCGCATTCGCGTTGGCAGGCAGTAAAGAAGAGGTCAAAGTGAATATAATGCTCGGGAAGGGCCCGGCAGGGCAGGAATCCACCATCGTGGTTCCCAAAGAGCTGGAGTCCAAAGCGTCGATGATAAAAGGATACGCCGAAGGGGTCGCCATAAATACCTTGGGCATGACCGGCACCCTCTCGGATAAAGGCGATGCATCGAGCCTGTTGAACGCCCAAAAGGTTTCTATGGATACTGTGACCCAGCTCGGAGAATCCATCAAGGCCAACATCCAAGTCATCCAGCGCGATAAGACGGATGATTGGAACAATGCGGAGAAAAAAGCGTGGGGCGAGCTGGTCCGCGACCATCCAGAAGTGGCGGTGGCGGTCAAGAAGGGCGAGCAAGATGTCTCTGCGGATTTCCTTGCCAGCAGGGGTATAACTTTCAATCCAGCTGACGTCAAGGCACTTACGCCAGAGGAAACGAAAGGCAGGGCATTTGCCAGCAGCAATTCCGAAGCGGTTTTCGACATAAACAAGGCCCTCGAATCATCGGTTTTCGTGGACCCGAAGAAAAGTTTGCAGATGGGCGAAGGGATCGCAGCCAAGGCTGGAACGCCTTTACAGGGGGATGTGTTCGCTGCAGCCGTGGATATGATGGTGAACCCTAGGAAAGATGCCAAGGGTGAGCCCGTGACCCCGCCACTCAGCATAGACGACCTGAAGAAGATGGATCCCGATTCGGCACAACGATACATCCGAGATGCTGTCAATGAGGCCGCTAACAACCACTCGATAAGCCCGGCAGAAGCATCCAGGCTCATGAGCCCGGCTGCGGCCAAGGAATTTACCATCGCGGTCCAGGTCGAAGCGAAATCAGCAGGGGATATCCTCGCCATGCTTCCGAAAAGCAATGTCGCGCAGGTCCCTGTCGCTGAGTTGAGTTCAATCAGGAACGAGGCCTTCATCAACGCGCAAACCGACACCGTATCCACGACCGCGGCATGCGAGCGCGCCGGAGTGCCAGTCCCGCCGAGCCTCATCAAGATGAACAGCGAAAGGGAGAGCCTCCGCACCGCCAGCCTGGCAGCAGAGCAGATGAGCACGCTCGCCAGCGAAGGCAAATTGGATCAAAGGGTCATGGATAGGGTCGAAGTCATGTCCCGCGCGAGCGATAATTATATGCTAGCAGGATTCGCCGACGCGGTCCCGAAAATCCCCAAAGACGCTACCACCTCCCTCAATTCCGCGGATTCTCAGAGGGGTCAGCTCGCGCGCGCGGATGCCGCCATGCTCGAAAGCTCGGTCTATACCGATCAAAACGGGAGATCGCAAATCAGGGAGGGGACGCTTGCGGCAGCGTTCACACAGAAGCTGGATGAAAACGCCTCCAAGTTCAAGGAGGCGCTCAATCCCGAGAAACCGGATTTCGTAACAGCGACCAAAATCGCGCATGAAACCGAAGGCATGTGCAGGGATGTCGGTGATAATAAAGCCGCTTCCACGTGGAATTATCTGGGCGAGGCGCCTTCGGTCCTGGCATCCGAGCAGATATCCGGCAGATTCAGTCCCACAGCAGATGAGAGGGCTGCTGCCGAACGGGCCGCAGGCATAGAAAGGGAAAAGATACTGCGCGCAGCAGTCCCTGTCGGACCTCCCACTCAGGAGCAACAGGATGCCGCTGAGAAAGTTGCGAGCAAGATGCGCGATGAGGTGCTGCGATCGAGCGCCGGGGAGACCAGGGGAAGGGAGGCATACGAGGCGTCTATATACACCAATGATTTCGATCCTAAGAAAGGTGTCATTCCTTCTGCTGGTGACATAGCCATGCGCGCTGAGGCTAAGTTGAATGAAATGAGCACGAAAGTGGGCCAGATGGAAGAGCAGGCCGCTAAAATAGTCGAAGCAGCCGCCAAGAAGTCCGCAGGGCCACCCGAACGGAAGCTCGGAAAGAAATCTGACGAATCCTGATGGTTATGGAGACACCTACGCCGATCAAGCGCCTCAGGCGCCTTCTCACCTCCGGCAACCTCTGGCTCTACCTCCTGTCGCTCATAAACAGCGAAGGCAAGCTGTACGCCTACAACCTGGACGAGCAGATAGAGAAGAGATTCTCGTTCAAGCCGGACAAGATCATGGTATACATCGTCCTCTATAGGCTGGAGAACGAAGGCCTCATCAGTTCCGAGACCCACGAGCGCAGGAAATACTACACGCTGAGCGCGAAAGGCAAGGAATCACTCTCTGCCGCGCGGGAGCATTTCAAGATGCTCGCGAAGAGGCTCTGAATGCGCATCATCATCACGGGCACCCCCGGCACCGGAAAATCCACGATTGCTTCCCTCCTATCTGAAAAGACCGGATTAGAACTCATCCGTATCGCGGATGTGGTCCACAAGAAGATGCATCTCGGCCCTAAACACGAGGTAGATACGAAAAAACTGGCCAAGCACCTGCGTTTCCTCAGAAAAAATAAAAATTTCATAGTGGAAGGCCATCTGGCATGCGAGATGAAACTCCCGGCCGATCGCGTCATCGTCCTGCGCACGGAGCCAAAGACCCTCAGGAAACGGATGGAGGAGCGCGGTTACGGGGAGCTGAAGATCGAAGAGAACCTGATGGCAGAGATGCTCGATTACTGCTCCCAGCGCGTGCAGAAGGAATACAGGAAAATGCCGCTAGAGCTCGACACCACGAAGCGCAGCCCCGTGGCATGCTCCAATAAAATCCTTGCTGCGCTAAAGCAAAAGAAGAAAAAGATAGACAGCGTAGACTATTCAAGATCACTGATAACTTTCCTGAGGCTAGACCATGGACGAAAATGATCCGGAAGAAACCTTCGAACCAGTGCAGGCCGGTCAAGCTCCGGCAGCGAAGAAGCCCAAGGAGGAGAAGAAGCTCATAGAGGCGGCGCTCTTCATCAGCTCCCGCTCCATGTCCCTGGAGGAATTCCGCGCGCTCACCGGCATCGGCGCCCTCGGCTACATCCAGGGGGTCGTCGAGGAGCTCCGCAAGGACTACGATGAGCGCGGGAGCGCCATAGAGATAATGGAGGCCGGCGGAAAGTACGAGATGCGCATCAGGAACGACGTCCTGCAGCGCGTGAAGCAGTTCGCGCAGGGCATGGAGATAAGCAAGAGTGCGCTCCGCACCTTGGCGTTCATATCGAAGCACGACGGCATCCTGAAATCCGAGCTGGTGAGGAAGATCGGCACGCAGGTGTACGAGGATGTCCGGGAGCTCGTGGAAGCGGAGTTCGTGAAATCCGCCAAGGCCGGAAGGACATCGAAGCTCACGCTGACAGAGAAATTCAGGAAATACTTCGTCCAGGCGCCGAAGATCGAAGAAACGCCCATACAGCAGACGACATTGTGATGCTGACGTCGCATAACCTGGTAGTGCGCTGGTCTTGAAAACCAGTCCCCCTGGGATTGCAGGTTCAAATCCTGCCGTCAGCGATTTTTCCCCTCCCCAGTGCATTTAAATACTTTCTAATTTCATTACACATAAGGTGTACATATGGAAGAAGACCGCATCGTGACCGAGCTGTTCTTAGAGAACTCCACATTCAAGGAGGTCTCGAAATTCGCCAAAGAGATAGAGAAGCAGGGCGTCAAGCCACTGCTCATGCCGCCTGAAGACAGAGGCATCAGCACCCACCTTATCATAGAGGCGCCTGACCTGCCGAAGACCCGCAAGCTCCTCAAGGAGAAGGGCATCAATGCCATAGAGAAAGAGGTCATAATCATAAAGCTCGAGAACCGGCCCGGCACAATGGCCGAAGCCGCTAAGAAGATATCCGACAAGGGCATCAACCTGCTCTATGCCTTCTCGGTGACGATGTCCCCGACGCTCTCTTATGTCCTGCTCAGCTCTTCGGACAACCATGCGGCGCTCAAGGCACTGAACGAAGCCTAATTTTTCCTTCTATCTATTATGCTTTCTGTGTCCGGCCCGGTGCCTATCAGCGTTACCGGGACCCCGATCTTCTTCTCCACATCCGCAATGAAAGATCTCGCTTCCTTGGAGAGTTTCGCATATTCCCTGACGCCTTCGTTGCCCGGGAATCTCACATCGACCTTCGTTATCGCTATCTGCGTGGCCCCGTTCACCATCGCGGCGAGCCTCAGGTCTTCGAAATGCAGGTCCATGGACGTCCTCCTCGGCCTTCCCGTGACCGTGCCGTATTCCTGCATGTTCTTCGATTTGGCTTCCTCCACCCCGACCTCATCCTTGAGGGGTCCGCCTCCGACCCGGGTGGTGTAGGATTTTATGACCATGACGACGTCATCTATGTTCGTCGGCCCAAGGCCGACGTCGGCCGCGATGCTTGAGGCCGAGATGTCCTTGGAAGTGCAATAAGGATAAGTGCCGTAAAGCACGGAAAGCATGAACCCCTGCGTGCCCTCGATTATGACGTCCTTGGCTGAATTGACCTCCTTCACGACGTCGATGATGTACGGTTTCAGCTCCGGCGCATCCGTGACCATCTTTCCGATACGGTTGACCCGGTCCGAGACAGCAGGCCCGCATCCTGTTTTTGTCGTCCCGATCTTCTTGGAATTCTCAGAAGCCGTATCGCGCTCTATGTTCTCCTTGGTGATCAGGCCTGCCCTGAAATCTATGAAGCATCTCTTGTGGGCGTCTATCATCTCGACTTCCTTGAGGAATACCTCTGGATTCACCATCACTCCGGCGCCGATCATCAGCTTCGCCTTCTCGTTCACGAAGCCGCAGGGGAGCATCCTCATCGGGTACCGTTTCCCCTTGTAATTGACCTCGTGTCCGGCATTCGGGCCGACGCCCCCTCTCGCTATGATCTGGGGGTTGTCCGCCAGTGCCAGATATGAGAGTATTTTGCCTTTCCCTTCATCGCCGTACTGCCCTCCTACGACTATGGTTTTCATGTTTTATCGCCTTCATTTCCCGCTCTGACTTATCTTCTCTGCATGAGCTATGAATGTATCGACGCATTTCTTCAACGTCTCTTTGGTATGCGCCTTCGCGGACGCGCCCGCGGCTTTGCTGTGCCCGCCTCCAGCCCCGCCAAGGCTCTTCCCTACCTCGAACATGACATCGTTGAGCGGCACCTTGACCGATTTGGCCGCCCTCGCGGATATCCTTGTCTCCTTCTCCTTGTCTTTCCATTTGGCCACGAATGCCACGTCCGCAGCCTCGCTTATCAATGAAGCGGCATCGCTCTCGTTGCTCCCGACCTCGGATGTGGCGATCACGTACCCCGCGGCATAGACGAACTCCACCCGTTTCATGGCGCTCAGGAGAGCTATCTTGGTGTCGTCCTTGGGCGCAGGCTCGGCGTATTCGAGCAGCTCATAGTACGGCGCTTCCGCCTTCTTCATGAGCCGGCCCAATGTCTCGAATGTCTGCGCCCTGGCGGACTTGAACCTCGCGCCATCGGCTATTATCCCGACAGACAATGCGAATGCGACGTCCTTCCCTATCTGCTCATGGTGGAGCAGGTTGGCGACTATCTCTGCGGCTGACGGCGATTCAGGGTCTATGAACTCGGTCTCGCCTTTCATGTCGCGGTTATCCCCGCGGTGGTGGTCGACTATGCAGAGGACCTTCCATCCTTTCGCTTTGACCGCGAGCACGTACGTGCTGGTGTCGACCGCTATGATTCCCTGGAAATCCTTCCTGTCGAGCTCAGAGATGTCGACCGTCGCGATGCCCAGCTTCTGCGCGAGCATCTTGCCGCCTTCGGTCATCTCCTCGCTGGTGGCTATGACGCTTCCTGGGAACAGGCGGCTCAGCGCATAAGCGGATGAGAACGAATCGACATCTGCCCGGTCATGGGCCACGATGACGATCCGGCTCCCGTTGTATTTGGATAAAAAAGCCTGGAATTCATTCCCCAGGTTTCTCATAACCCTTCATTTTCTCCTGGAGCTTTTTCTGCGTGTCCATCACTATAGTTCGGAGCTTCTCCTCCTGCTTGCCTATGGCGTTGAGCTTGACTTCGACGAGCTCTTCCCTCTCCTTGAGGTCGGATTCAGCGCCATCTTTGGTGGTGTGCATGAGTATCGACCCGATGGAGCGGTAGACCTCTCCCTTCGCTTTCTTCAATTCCTCGAGGGCATGCTTTATCTCGTTGGACTGTATCTGCAGTTGGTGTTTCTGTATGAGTAGAACCTCAAGCTGCTTCTCCATGTTCTCGTATTCCACAAGCTCTTTGCCGAGATCTTCAGTATCCTTCTTCATCCTCGCACCTCATGAATATATGATCGTATTATCAGTAACATCTTTATTCTTATAAATGCTCTCTTGAGCGCATCATTCGGATTCAATCCCTTCGAACACCTGGAATGCGCGCATGTACGCGTTCACGGTCGCCCGAAGGGCTACGACATCCTGCGCTTCTACCGTGAGTATGATTTTCCCCCCGCCAATCTCTATCTTCGCGGATGATCTCTCGCTGAGTCCGCCTTCATGGGCCACCGCCTTCGCTGCGGCTTCAGGGTCCGGGAACTCTATCTCGATGCGGCATCTCGCTTTCATTTTTTCCCTCCTTGCAGCGGCCTCTCTCCCGCCCAGGCCCATCTTCCCATCTCGTCTATCTTTATCATTGAGATGACCGAGGCCTTTCCTTTCCGTTCCTCTATGATGTTCAGCACGGATTCGCCGCGCCGTCGCGCCTCTTCGACGAGTGTATCTATCGTTTTTTTCCCCCTCGCGACATACGGCTCCCCGCTCCCTTTGGCTATGAGGCTGGCTTCCCTGCGTGTCTTTTCTGAAGAGTATCTGCTTGTAGTGAACACGTGATCCCCATATAAAATCAGGAATAAAAATAAGAAAATCAATCGGTCTTGAATTCCCTGACTATCGGGGGCGTTATCTTGAGCAGTATCTTCGCCCCTGTGGTCGGGAAGACGAACTTATCCCCGCCAGCGACAGTGACCGTGGTCCCTGTCTTCAGATCCTTGTATTCGGCCATAACACACCTCAGGATGATTTCGCGAATTCCGCTATCATGCGCGTGGCGATCTCGCCCGCTTCGCTCGTGAAGGAGTACGCTGCACCTGCGAAGACTGTCTCGCAGCCCTTGCATCTCCAGACCGCGTTCGCCTTGCGCACCAGCTTGAGCTTGTGGCATTTCGGGCATTCGTAGCGCGACCTCTTGGCTAATATCTGCTTGTCAACGGCCTTCCTTATCGAGGCTCCGTACTTCTGAGTGTGCATTTTAATCCCTCTTGAGCAACTCTCTTATGTCGTTTCCGGTTTTAAATGCTATGTCTATGAGGTCCAGGAGCTCATCGCGTGATAGCGAGCCTTTGGATTTCTGCATCGCGCAGACGTGCTCCTCGGTGGTACCTATCGTCATCTTGGTCTCCAGCACGCGCTCCTCCTCCCGTGAAGGGTCCACGAGCCAGCTGCTTCCCACCTTTATCATGGTGGTCGTGACCGGAAGCACTTTCGGGTTGAGCGGGCCTGTGAATTCCCCCCGCACTATCTTCGCGTTCTCGACCTTCGGGATCCTCGTGTCCAGGAGGGCCGCCGCAGCCGCGATCGACGCGGCGTCGGTGTAGTTGCCCGCGTCGTTCATGACATATATGTCCATGTAGAGCCCGAGGACCTTGTCTTCCTCAATGAAGAATGATTTCACGTCAACGCATTCCGCGCTCCTGACCGCCCGGTCCACGACCCTGGCCATCTCGATGGAATTCTCGTCCGGGGGCCCTGGTTCGAATCTCGCCGAAGCGCTCGGGAGCAGCTCCGCGTTCGTCATGAGCACGCCCTCTTTGGGCCTGTCCGCGAACGGCTTCAATACGTCGAATTTGTTCGCGACCAGGACCGTGGTGTCGCCTATCGTCGCGATGGCCGATCCTTCCGCGGTCGTTATGACGCCGCGTTGGACGGTCACCGGCCTCATCTGGCCGAATGTCCTGCCGTCGAACCTGATGCCTTTGCTGAGCGTATTCCCCATGACGTCCCTTCTTATATGGGACATTATTATGTCTCTGACTTCTTCTCCCATGTCATCACCACTGCATCTTCTCTTTCTCGCCCTTCTCGTAGAATCGTTTGAGCGCATCCGCCTGGACTTCGTGCACCTTGTCGCACCCGCGCTCAGCCATGTCGAGCGCCTCGATCACCTGGTCTTTCGTGAGCAGGCCGTCCATCTGCACGAGCAGGATCTTCCTGTCCCTGTGCGAAATGGCTATCGGCATGTCCGACTGGCCGAAGTTGTCTTCTAATTTGTTCAAATCAAGCGCGAGGGTCTCGCCGGCCTTGCCGACCGCCACTGCGGCGACCATGTCCTTCATCGGGATCCCTGCGTTCGCGAGGGCGACCGCCGCAGCCGTTATGGATGCGGTCCTCGTGCCGCCATCGGCCTGCAGGACATCGATGTAGATGTCTATCTGGGTGTTCGGGAATTTCTCCGCGATCACCAAGTTCTCGAAAGCCTCGCGGATGACCTTGGAGAGCTCGTTGCTCCTCCTAGAAGGCCCGCTCCTGCTGTGCTCCTCGAGCGAAGAGAACGGGGACATCATGTACCTGCATTTCACGAGCGCGTGGTACGGGCTCGCGTCATGCCTCGGGATGCACTCCCTGGGCCCGTAGACTCCGCACACGATCTTGTTGCCGCCCCACTGCACGTAGGACGATCCGTCCGCTTCAGGCAGCACGCCGACCTCTATCCTGAGGTCGCGCAGGTCTTCCATGCCGCGGCCGTCTGTCCTTTTCCCATTGACTATCAGTTGGATATCGCTTTTTCCGCCCATTGTTTCACCTTTGCTCGAATCTCTGTTCATCTGCTTCCGCAGGCGCCCCTTCTATCTGCTCGCGCGTCCTGACAGGACCGCCTTTTGCTGCCGCGAGCATGTTCGCGACCTCGTCCGTGAGGCCCGACTTGTGGGCTTTCCTCTCTATAAGCTTTATCGTCTTGAGCAGGAGCGGCATGTCCGAGTTCTCGCTTATCCAGACGTAGCCGTTGTTGCCTACCATGATGTCTCCGCCGGTGTAGTCCTTGAGCAGGCTTATCATGCTGCTTTTCCGGCCTATCAGGCGCGGCACCTTTGCCGAAGGGAATTCTATGATCTTGCCCTTGGGCAGGCGCCTGACCTCGCCCAGGTCCACGTCGCCGACTTCGTTCACCATCTTCACGCGGCATATCACGAAATCGCCGAGCTGGAGCGTGAGGCGCACGTCGCGCGTCGGGATGAATCCGCCCTGGGGCAGGTTCAGGTCCACTTCGTAGCCGGCGTGTCTAACGTCGGTCACCATGCCGACGACCACGTCGCCGACGGTCGGCCTGTACCTGTTCTCGAGAGGGATGTATCGCCCTTCCTCGTCTTTCATGCCTACGACCGCTGCGTACGTCCCGCTCTCATTGGAAAAAGTGTTGGGAGCGTTCACCCTGCCGTCGGCTATCTTCTCTCCTGGTAAAACTATCGTCCTTTCCATTCTATGACCTCATCTACAGGATTTAACTGGGAATCCAGCGACCCATAAGAAGAATCCTATTCTTCCTTTCTGTCTCTCTGGTCTGGTAGTTGAATAGAAATATTTTTAAACGGGCCTAGTTCGGGAGCTGCTTCGTCTCGACCTGGCCGCCGGTCTGCTTGTTCAGCTTGTCGTAGAACTCGCCAGCAAGGCCGCCGAATATCTCGACCACCACGACGAGGTCCCCGCTTTTGGTCCATTCCTCCCTCTGGATGCCGTAGCTTTTCAGGGTCCCGTAGCATTTGTTCGCGAACTGCGCCGGCACCTTGACCGCGACCTTTATCTTCTCGAATTTCATCGGGAGAATCGGCCGGAGCTCCTTGACTATGTCCGTCAGCTGCTCGCGCGGGTCCTTGAAGGGGTCGAAATGCACCCTGGCCTCCTCGAGCGCGTTCTCTATCCTCATCTGCGTGTGGGGCGTGTTCGTCCTCGGGTCGATCGCCTCGCGCAAGAGGATCGCGATCACCTGCTTGCGCCTCTCCTCGACCTTCTTGCGCCTCTGCTCGGTCGTCAGCTGCACCTCGCCGTTCTTGAGCACGAACTCCAGGATGACCATTATATCGGTGGATCCGAAAGCCTTCTGTATGTCGCTCGGTTTCGCCTTCTCGCCTTTCTTGGCGTCGGAGTACACCTCTTCGGCCACAAGGATGTTCTTCAGGTCCGGTTTCCTCTTCTCCAGGTAAGCGTATGCCGCATCCGGATCCACATAGAGCTCGAACCTCACGCCTGCCCTCTCGTATGAAGCGATGATTGCCTTGTCAAGTGAGACCATAGAATCGATTCCATATAACACACTAATATTAATACGGGTTTTGGGTGGCGGGTATCATCAAATTCGTCAAAGCGGTTGAAGCATGTTTTATAAATTCTTCCCACCGTAATCAGGATAGAAAACGACTTAGTATCACTCATATATAGTTGATCCTTCATGACGATAGATATCCTTAGCGGCATCATCCGGGACTTGGTGCCGGCCCCGATCAATCCCATCCAATCCCGCAGAACCCGCTCTTTCAGGGGCGGTCAGCCCATGCAGGAACCTATTTCCGGGGGATCCAGCGGCTACCTCAGCGCCAAGCAAAAAATCGAGAAGTGCGCGGGAAGCTCGAGCCTTTTCGAGCTGATGGAGATCATCCCATCAGTTTTCTACGATGTGGAGGCGGTGGAGCTCGCCACATCAGATGCACGGCCCGGCTATACCCGACATGTGAGGGGGTTCGTCAACGAGAAGATGGAGATGACCCGCATCGATTCCGTTCCGAGCGGGGACGAATGCGTCTCTCTGCATCACTCGCTGATGACCAACGTCATAATCAAAAGGGAGCACCTTGCCGACAACCTGATAATCTTCTCCAAAGGCGAGCTCAGCGTGCGAGGCGGGGCGTCGGAAAGCGAGATCGGTCCGATCATGGGCAAAATAAGCGACCTCTTCTCGGTTGTGCTCAGCGAGCGCATCGGAGCCCTCACCCTCCTCCCGAACACGAATATGTTCGAGGCCGCTGCGCAAGAGGTCGAAAGGGCTGGAGAATTCTCGATCATACTCGCCGATATAGACGATCTCAAGCAGCTGAACACCAGCTACAGTTATGCCGCCGGGGACAAGGTTCTCGCGGAAGTGGCCAACCGCTTCCGTAATGAGATGGCATCCTTGGGCTACAAGGGCAGCGTCGTCTTCAGGCCCGGGAAGAGCAAATTCCTGCATGGGCTGAGGAACGAGAGCGAAGTAGGAGCGAACCCCGCTCTGAAGCACGATGAATTCGCAGTGCTGCTCCCCGGATCCGTGGAAAAAGCAGCGGGGGTAGCGGAAATACTGAGGTCGTCAGTGGAAAAAGAGCGTATACCCTTCGAGCTTCCCCTGGAAGAATCCGCCTCGGTCAAATGCAGCTTCGGGATCGCGGGCAGCTCGGACGTGGAAGGGGGCTGGCGCAAGATGCTCGACATGTGCATCTTCCATCTCGCCCACGCGAAAGAGCAGGGCGGAAACGCGATCGTATCCTGAGCGTTTCAAAACCATTAAATACATGCGGGGAGCAGTACCCGCTACTTATTCCTTAGATGAGGGTGATGTTTTGGCGGAAAATACAATCTCAAAAGATCCAGCTGCAAAAGATACGGTTACTATCGGAAAAGATGCCATTTATGCCGCAGGAATCGTCCTTCTCGCATGCCTCATCGTGATATCAATCTTCACGCAGGGGTTCGGATTGGCTAAACCCGCCGCAGTGGCATGCCCGGTTTGCAATTCGAATTGCCCTACGGGATCCATGGGCATCGGAGTCGGCAGCTACCAAGCGCTCGGCCAGGCTAGCGCTCCGGTGACGATAGTGCAATTCTCGGACTTCCAGTGCCCGTATTGCGGAGCTCTGTTCAGCGGCGCTGAAGCGTCGATCCGGGCGAACTACGTAAATTCCGGGAAAGTCAAGATATACTTCAGGAACTATCCGCTCAGCTTCCACCCGAATGCCCTCCCGGGTGCCATAGCGGCGGGATGCGCAGCCGAGCAGAACCAGTTCTGGGCGATGCATGATAAGCTGTTCTCGAACCAAGCGACCTGGAGCGGAGCCAGCGATCCGACACCGTATTTCTACCAGTACGCTAGCGAAATCGGGCTCGACAATGCGACTTTCGCGACCTGCCTTGCCAACCAGACGCCGCTCACCCTGATACAGGCCGACCAGGCGGATGGGAGCTCATACGGCGTGCAGGGCACTCCGGCTTCGTTCGTCATAGTGCCTAAATCGGATATCAGCAACGCCACGATATCTGCCGCGGTGGACTCGTTGAACCAGCAATACGGCGCAGGCGCGCTGACGCTCTCAGCGAACAGCGGCTACTACATCGTCTTCATCACGGGCGCGTACCCGTACGATGCTTTCGATGCATTGCTGAGCAAGGTCTCGTACTGAGACCTCTTTTCTTTCTTCTTCTTCACCTCCGCAGCAAATCCTTTTTTGGTCGAACCATTTCAAAACAATTAAATACCTGCAGCGAGCAGTACCCGCTACTTATTCCCTAGATGAGGTGATATATTTGGCGGAAAAAGATTCAGTCACTATTGGAAAAGATTCGATTTACGGAGCGGCTGTCGTAATCCTGGCATGCCTCTTTGTGATATCAATCTTCACGCAGGGGTTCGGGTTGGTAAAATCCGCTCCCGTGGTATGCCCTGTCTGCAACACGACATGCCCGACAGCAAATACGGCGCAAGCAGCCCAGCCGACGCAGCCGACGCAAGCCGCACCTGCCTCGGGAGGAACCCTACAGGTTCCCCAGTCGCTGAGCATGGCGCCACTCGAGGGCTCTTCAAGCCACGCGGTCACGGTCCTGGAGTTCTTCGATTTCCAATGCCCATTCTGCGGAATGGCGTGGGGCAAGGACTACTCCGCCCAATACGCGTCCATCACAGGAACTGTGCAGGACTATGAGGCCGACTATGTCCAGACCGGCAAGGCCAACTTCCAGGTCATGCCAGTCGCATTCCTCGGGCAGGAATCCACGAACGCGGCTAACGCAGCATTCTGCGCCAACGCCCAGGGTAAGTTCTGGGATATGTACACCGCTTTGTTCACCGCGCAGGATCCGCATGAGGACGATGGCAAATACTCCACCGCTAACCTCACAACCATGGCGGCAAATGTGACCGGCATGGACATGGCGAAGTTCACGGCGTGCTTGAGCAACAACACGTACGCTTCGGAGGTCAGCGACTTCACGGGCGAATGGCAGACCGTCTCGCAAGCCAATACTGGCAACGCGGGCACGCCTACATTCTATGTCCTCGTGGATGCCAGCAAGGTCACGAAAGCGCAGGTCTCTGCGGCAGCTGCAGCGGGCGGCTTCAACTGGGGCATCACGAGTGATGGTAGCACATACGTCATCCTCGCTAGCCCAGAATACGCGAACCTGAATATGACGCTCAGCTCGCTGATCGGCTGATTTTTTTATTTTTTATCCTTCTTTTCTACGGCATGTTTTTTCCGAGCTTTTTTGCTTATCCGCTTTTCATAGTCATCCAAGGCTTCTTTGGTTATCTTCCAGTTTCTCCCGAACTTGACTGCGCCGATTTTTCCAGTTCGCGCCATCAGGCTCAGATACTCCTCGCCATACCCGTTTTTGCTGATTTTAGCCGCCTCTGCCAGGCTCAGGTACTCGCTTTGGCTCGTTCCCAGCGCATCCAGGTATATGTCCAGCGACCTTTCCACCGCCTTTGCGACGAAATTCACGAACGGGGCATAGTTGCCTTCCATCTGCCCCTCCATCATCGTTCGTATGTACCTTTTCCTTTCAGCACGCAGCAATATCGCGGGCGGGTAGCCGTTCCGCATGAGGTAAAGGTTGAGCAGCAGCCTCGCAGTCCGTCCGTTCCCGTCTACGAACGGGTGGATGTCTACGAATCTCTGGTGGATCATCGCCGCGTTTTCTATCGGCTCACCGCTTTTGGAGTTAAGAAGCCGGTATATCTCCTGCATGAGCGTTGGGACCTTGGCGGCATTGGGCGGAGCATAGCTCGTGCCGCTTATACTGACCGCCCCAGCCCTGTAGAATCCCGCTCCCTGCGGGCTTACCCGGTCAAGGATTATCGCATGCATGTTAAGCACGTCGTTTTCAGTGATTCCAGCTTTTCCAACCAGCGATTCGACGAAATCAATCGCTTTGCTGTGGTTGGTCGCTTCCAAATGCTCCTTGAGGCTTTTGCCGCCTATTGCCACGCCCTCTTCCAGCACCAGCTTGGTTTCGCTCAGGGATAATGAATTGCCTTCGATGGCATTGGAATTATAGGTCATGTCAACGCGGAACGTTTCCTGGAGCTTATGGAGCGCAGCCTGGTCGAAGGGCCGGAGTTTTTCAAGCTCGCTCTTCTTCTTGAGTATCCGTGCGTACGTGTTTTTTTCCACCAACATGAAGCTATTCTATATCGGATAGCTTAAAAAACCTTCTATCCGATACATATACACCGAGGAAGCTATTTTTATATAATATCGGATAAGCTAATATTTGCTCTATCCGATACTTTCTTCCAGTTCCGCGTTCACAGCGCGATTAGCACCAGGCCAACCACCATGGCCACTATGGCCAGGTATGAGCGCGTATCCAGTTTCTCTTTGAGCCAGAAATAAGAAGCTATGGAATTGACGATCAGGCTGCCGGACCCTATGGCCGCGGTGAGCCCGGCCCCTATCGCGAGAACCGACATGGAATATAGGACCGCACCGAAGCAGGCAGCGACCTGCTGCACGCCGATGCTCGGCCATCCTTTCCTGTCCGGCAATGAGAGGTCTTTTCCCCTGACGAGATAGAATAGCGACACCACGACGAAAATCCCGGTTTCGAGCATGACAGTGGAACTGTACGGACCCATGGCGTCAACGAAGACCTTGATGATGGAGTAATACGCGGTCCAGCCGATGATCGTGATCGGGAGGAAGATGGTTCCCCCCTCCAGCCGCCCGCCTCTGGGGATGCTGATCGCGATGGCCGCAGACAATATGATGAGCGCGCCAGCGATCTGGGGCAGGCTCAGTCTCTCTCCGAGCAGCAGCACCCCGGCGAGCAGCACCAGGAGCACATAGGACTGGGAGAGCGCGAGCGTGGTGCTGGCGCGGCCCAGGTCCATGGCCTTGTAATATGCGATGACCGCTCCGGCCCCTATGCCTATGTCCAATGCGTATAGCGGCAGGAGCCGCTGCGGGATGCTGAGGTCCAGCCGGAAGATTAATGCGCCTGCGAGGAGGATGATGGATATGATCGCATAACCGTAAACTATGGCCTTGTGGCGCCCGACCGTGTTCATGGAATTCTTATTGGCTGTCCCGTTGATCCCGAAGGAGATGAACGAGCCGATAGCGGGTATGAGGTCAGCCATTCGCTCCGAACTCCGCTATCCTCTTGTACACCGGTCCAGCTCCGCTCAAGGTGCTTTCCATGAGCTCGAAGCCCGAGACCGTGAATTCACCGAAAACGTCGTCCTTGTGCTTTTTCAGGAATGGTATCGAGTCGATCTTTCTCCTGACCCTCACTATCGTCAGGTGCGCGGTGAATTTCCTTTCCTCTTCCTTGCCGTATCCTTCGAGGGCGCCGATCACGTCATTGGCTAATTTCTCGAGCGCCCCCCCGCTCTCCACTCCTGCCCATACCACCCGCACATAATCCTCGCTCGGGAAAACCCCGACTCTCTTGAGCGTGCACCCAAACGGCTTGAAATCTATTCTCCCGAGCCTTTGCACGATCTCA
>Ga0074045_10002553_pt1 | contig 16854 bp, 20 predicted proteins | sample BogForMeECP23OM2_FD_94442 | JGI IMG/M metagenome (GOLD analysis project Ga0074045, IMG submission 94442) | Bog forest soil microbial communities from Calvert Island, British Columbia, Canada - Bog Forest MetaG ECP23OM2 | ecosystem: Environmental > Terrestrial > Soil > Wetlands ...
CAAGCCCTTGTGGGAAAGTAATCCGGTACGCCAAATGGAACCATACTCCATACTCAGCATCGATACGAAAAAGAAAACGGAATCGCTTACACTATGGAAGCAGGATGCGAAAACCGAACGTCGAGCGCTAGTCGTTTGCAGTGCCGGATTGGACAGCACAGTCGCCGCGAAGCTGATGATCGATCAAGGATATGAAGTGACGCTTCTTCATTTCAAATACAAACATCGCGCCGAGAAGAGGGAAGAGGAATGCGTGAAACGTATCGCAGAAACACTCAAGGTTGAATTGAAGATTGTCGATACCGATCTCTTCAAGAACGTTATCAAACATTCCAGACTCACTGAAACCTTCGAACCTATCGAAAAGGATAGGGCTGGTGAAGCGGGAGCTGAGTTCGCTCATGAATGGGTGCCTGCAAGAAATCTAATTTTCCTTTCAATAGCTACCGGAATCGCTGAAGCAAACGGATTTGGTAGAGTAGTTCTTGGGAATAATCTTGAGGAAGCAGGCGCGTATCCTGATAATGAGATGATCTTCGTAAACAAACTCAACGCTGCATTACCGTACGCAACGAATCTCCAGAAACGAGTGAGCATAGACATGCCAGTTGGAAATTTAATGAAACATGAAATAGTAAAGCTGGGTTTGCAGATAGGCGCACCGTTGCATCTCACATGGAGCTGCTATGAGGGTGGGGAGAAGCACTGTGGAAAATGCGGACCTTGTTACATGAGACGAAAAGGATTCGAAATCAACAACTCAAAAGACCCGGCTCAAATTGACGCCTTCAGTGAAACCGTAGTTTAGTTGCATCACAAACAAAATGGCTCAGCAAATAACCCTACGAATTATGGAATAGCGGCTTTATGAATATCAAAAGGTAGGCATCGTGCCATGAAGATTGCTTGCGGCTGGCTTTACACACTCAATCAGTATGGTTATCCGCCAAGTTTCGAGGACACTCTGAGAGGCATCTCAAAGGTAGCTGAATGGGGATTCAATGCCTTCGAGATGGAGGCAATCGGAGAGGAGAACTTGAAAATGCTGTGGGCTCACCGCGAGGAGTTGAAAGAGCATGTTGAGTCGTTGAATCTTGCGCTCGTTAATTTTGTTCCGATGCTGCCAGAGACGGTGAGTCTAGACGCTAGCCTGCGAGTTCATGCGATTGAAATGTTTGAGCTCGGCGTAGAGTTGGCAGTTATGTTGAACGCACAACTTGTAATGACTGACTCTTTTGAAGTTCCCTTACACTACGTTGGTGGGGCACCCGGCACTGATCCTATCCGCTACGGTAAGAGTTATAGAATCAAGATCAGCGACGACTTTAACTGGGATCTGGTTTGGAAGAATCTGGTTTCAGTTGTATCCCAATGCGCAAACATAGCCGCAGATCACCAAATCAGGCTGGCATTGGAAACGCGAGTAGGTGAAGCCGTTAGCAACACCGATGCTTTCCTGCGCTTGTTTGACATAGTCAATAATCCCAATCTGGGAGTAGTGTTTGATACGGGACACATGAACGCCCAGAAAGAAATTCTTCCACTCAGTGTCGAGAAGCTGAAGGACCGAATATTCCTTATTCATGCTTCCGATAACGATAGCAATACTAATCAGCACTTGCCCCTAGGCGAAGGCACAATCGACTGGGTGAGCGTCTTACAGGCATTACGTAAGCACCACTTTGAAGGATACATTGCTTTAGATATCGGCGACTGCCCCCACTTGGACGAAGCTTACCTGAATTCCAAAAAATTCCTGGAAAATATTGACTATGAGCGCAGACGAGCAGATATCTGAGCTTCGAAGACAAATAAGTCAGCTCAAGAGTGAAATCAATCAGCTAGAGAACAGTCTATCCCTTCGTATCGGACGAAAGATTCCTCTTGGAAAACAAATTCGTAATTTGCTTCATCCAATTGATCAGTTGAGCGGTCAAAATTCATTACGTCCCAGCGAAGGCCATCTAGATCACGACCCCATGTATCAGAAAATGCTCGCAGCGTGGCAGGGCGACTCAGGCATTTGGAAGGCGGTAACATGCGGGCTTCGGGATGCAATGGTCCGATTCGCGGTCGAACGATGCGCGTATTACCATGAGGTGATTGATGTCGGACGCCCGTTTGAGGAAATTCCTATCCTTACGAGGCAGATAATACGAGAACGTAGCGAGAGTATACTCGCTGATGGTGTTCCTGTAAATCGAAGGATCCCACAAACCACATCCGGAAGCACAGGCCAACCTATGGCATTCTATCGTGACTCCTCGGAAGCCTCCTTTAACGCGGCCGCATCCCAATTCCTCAAATGGCTTCATGGTGTCCCGAGATCAGCCACGACTATCTGGCTGACATGGCACAGACCAGAAAAACTTGACGAAAATACTTATCCTGTATCAGCACTAGAGCTTACACCCGACTCGATAGAGAAACAACTCAAAGTATGGATGTCGTTCCCCAACTACTTACTGTACGGAACCGCAAGTGCACTCGATTGGGTTGCGTCCGAGATCGAGCGACAGAACATAGCCGTGAACTCCCAGCCATTTTGCGCAATCACCACTTCCGACCTTTTGACAGTTCAAGCAGAGAAACGCATTTCAAGAATCTTCAAATGCCCAGTGCATTCATGGTACGGCTCGTATGAGTTCGAGGGTGTTCTTGCGGGCACTCTTCCTGGAACACGCCGATACGCGTTCAACCCACTCCTTGCATATGTGGAAGTAGTCGATGGTGAGGGCAAGCCAGTATCGCCAGGAGAATGCGGCCGTTTGGTCCTAACGGACTTGAATAACTACGTTTTTCCCTTTATCAGATATGACACAGGTGACCTAGCCGCTTTCAGCGACGAAGGCTCAGTTGGGGGTTGGCCGATAATTGAAAACCTCGAAGGCCGCAGCTCAGAGACGATTCCCCTTCTCGGCAAGAAGATCCTGAGCGCTGGAGCCCTGGATTCCATCTTCGTCCTGAATGATTTCACCAAGTTGATACGTTTCTATCAGTGTGCGCAAACAGCCCCTAACATTGTGGAGTTCCGAGTCGTCTGGGTGAAACCACCATCAGCAGAAGACCGATTAGCGATCGAAAATGCCTTAATGAGCGTCGTCGGCAGCGAAACAAAGGTTATCATCAAGGACATTACCAAAGTGCAACGACTTCCCTCCGGTAAGACATGGATTGTACGACGAGAATTCTGAAAGAGAATACCAAAGCGTCAGTTGTCTTAAATCCGCGAACAGCGATCAGCGCTGCGGTGTGATCTAGATGGGTGAAGCACTCGTGGGCGGTCTTCCACAATTCAAGTTCTTTATGGAATACGGACCTGAGCAAGGGCGTAAGGTTACTCCGGGCGGTTCTGGAACCGAATCCAACGTCAACAAGCTTCCTATCTCGGTAAACATGGCCGGCGTCTCGATGCGACTAAACCCTGGAGGACTCCGCGAGTTACATTGGCACGCGAATGCCGCCGAATGGGGTTATGTTGTTCGCGGTCGAGTCCGGGTGACAGCGATCAACCTCGATGGTCACTGGGAAGCAGCTGATTGTGATGAAGGGGATATCTTCTTCTTCCCCCGCGGATGGGGGCATTCGATTCAGGGCCTCGGACCGGACGAGGCGCACTTCATTCTGGTTTTCGATAATGGTAGCTTCTCGGAATTCGGCACATTCAGCAGCAGTGACTGGATCGGGCATACACCGCCGCAGGTACTTGGCACTAACTTCGGAGTTACCCCTGAAACGTTCGCTCAATTTCCTAAATCTGAAGTGTGGATCGTTCCGGGACCGGTGCCTCCTCCTTTGCCGTCGGGAGCAGGGAATCCTCGTCCCTTACGTTTCGTTTATCGCATGAGCGCTATGGAACCTCAACAGTTTCCTGGTGGGACGTTGAAGCTTGTGACTGTGAACGAGTTTCCGATGTCGAGCACGATGTGCGGGGCTTTGATGACGATTCAACCTGGTTCGCTGCGAGAGTTGCATTGGCATCCAGGGGTGGACGAGTGGCAGTATGTTATCGCAGGGCGCATTAGGGTTGGGTTGTTCGGATCGGGTGGCAGGATGAGAATCGAGGAGCTTGGGTGGGGTGATTCGGGTTACATACCAAGCGGCTACGGCCACTACATAGAGAGCATTGGAGATGAGGACGCTCAAGTTCTCTTCGGATTCAACAGCGGTACTCACCAATCAATCAGCGCCAGCGAATGGTTCGGAAGAAACTCGACCCAACTATTGGCAATAAACTTCGGAGTCCCCGAGTCGGTGATTGAGAAGCTCGTGCTTGGAAACCAATTCGTACGTAAAGGAACCAAAACCTAACGACGATTCTGTCTTTTCTCATCATTCAGATGTTTGCACGAAACCGTTTAATCACAGCAACTGACATTGCCTGTGAGTGCTAGCAATGACACAAAGGAATGCTATTCTAGCAGTATTATTGAATTTCTTCTTCCCTGGGATCGGATACTGGTACTGGGGTTACAAGAAGGTTCTGGGAATTCACCCCGTCCTCCTCTTTATCGGTTGGATCATTGTCACGTATTTAGCAAACTACCTGGTTTTTGGGCTCGGACTTCTGTTCTTGGCTCTCGACCTTTTCCTCACATACGATCTGTACGTGAAAACTGAAGGCAAGCCTGGCTGGCTCGAGGCCAGTAAGTGACATTCCTGTAATTTCTCGACCAAAGCTGTGTGTGCGCACCAGCATACCTACACACGCAGGCATTAGGTAGCTTCTGTCTAAAAGCTGCGTCGTTCGTCGCCAGCCGTTCGTCCGTCGTCATTCGAATTTTTTGTGTGTGTATAGCTTGGTGCGCGCACATACACGAAAATCTGAACGACGGGCCATCGCTCAGTGAATGAGTGCGAAGGCTAATTAGCGGAAACGGTTGGAATCCTGATTAGAGGTGACAGACGATAAGATTCGTGATTCGCGCAACGGTTCCGACGGAAGCAGGTAATAGGATGGTTAAAGATCCTAACGGCTTGAAACTCCTCGAAGATTACATTAGCAAGATCAAAGCTGAAGCCTCATACTTCTATGAGGAAGGTGGGGATAGAACGTTCCTCTTCGTAGCCGATATGGCCAGTGCAGACATGATTCCAGTTTTTGCTGAACCACTATTCCAAGGCCTAAACGCGAAAGTCGAGTTCCATCCAGCGATGACACTCGATGATGTTAAGAGAGGCATTCAAAAGTCGAAGTAGACTGACTCCTCGCGTAGCTTCGCAACCCCATTTTTTCTGGTTCGACCCTGTGTTCGCCGCAAGCAGAAAGGTATGTGGGCTTAGTTGCGCGCACACACACAGAACCTTGGCTCATTGCGGCGTGTTTGAATCTTCGCCCTTCCTCTTACTCATCGGAAGTTGCTTATTCGAGTGTTAGTGCTATCTTGTATCTGAGAGGTGACTATTGTATGTCAAGCAAGAGAAGTAGGGGAGCTAAGAAAGCGTGGTCGGCAAGTAGAGATAAGAAGGTGGCGAAAGCACGCGAGAAGAAGAAAGAACGCAAAGCCGAGTGCATGAATTGAGTTTCATATTCTTTGGGGGGGGATGCGCACCAGCATACCCACTCCCAAGACGAGGTAGCATTGCAGTAACTATGGGAGATATGATTGAGGAAGTTGGAAGCTCATTAGACTAAGGTCGTCTGACCAGCATAACAGTATCAGAATAGCGGCCTCTGAATCAATTAAACAAGTCGCATCATGAGACAATGCTAAAAAGTATGGATTAGCGTAAAATTCAGGTGGCTCTTCGATTGAACCGCAAATACATACTCATATTCCTAGCAGCTTGTCTATGTGCCGTGACAGCAACAACGCCTGTTCATGCGCAGAGCTGCGGTGATGAGGTTCCGTGGGCTACACCGATTGTGTTTCAACCAAGCGTATTCCAGATGCCGTTTCAGGTTACGAATTCCCTCGCGCCCTTCCTGAATCAATCCGTTGTCGTCTACGGTTACTTCTGGCCAATCAACTCATGGGCGCTAATGATTCAATACGACGGCGGATCGCTACTGTTACCCTGTCAGCCTTAACTAAAGAAAACGTTCTCGGCTACAAATCGAGAACCTGATATTTTCCTGCTACCTCGTCGTTGGTCACTCACATGTTGATAGTGAGTTAACACGTGTAATTTCTTGATGAACCTGATATGAGTCGTCCGTCGATCATGTGTGTCGGTCGTTTGAATTTTGTGTGGGTCTGGTGGCCCGCGTAAGTAGCGTGTGTTAGAATTGAGCGGTAGTCTTCATCTTCATGACTGTTCCAGGTATATCCTCCTTGGTGACGTGTAAGTGTCCTATGTCTATTAGCAGTCGAATGCTGTTCGACCCTATCTCCCTCATCATTCTATCGGCCTGGTCGGAGGATGAGATCACCATCCCAGGTTCGGGTTCGAGTCCAATGATTTTCTTGTGACGTTTCGCATAGTCAGTGCAATCGCCCAACTCGTCCACCAACCATTCCCATGAATCCTGTTCAGAAACGCCTTCTATGATCGGAGACCCGGATACCACTTCAACGATAGGTGCTCTAAGATGCGACGCCAAATCTACGCAATTCTTTATGTGCCTCACAGCGGCCGAACGAACTCGCTTGTTTGGGTGTGTGAAATGCCAGTGGGGGGTGCCGTTTGATGATGTGATGGCTGCGACTTTGAGGTTATGTGACTTTAGGAGTGATGCAATTCTCGCAACTTCTTTGTCGTTGTAATCTTCGGGTAACATATGTGGTCTGTTTGCCATGATCTCGATCGCTTCGAATTCAAATTTCGAGGTTCTTTCGATGGCAGTTTCGATTGGGCAGCGGATATACGCCAAAGAACTTAGACAGAGTTTCATAATTTCGCTCTTTCATGCGAGTTAAGATGGCCTTAAGTGTTTGCGCGTCAAATAGTCAGAATTTGTTATCGTTATGATCTTCGTCTCCGGACGCGTCTGTTATGTTGCCTGCACCGCCGCAACGTTCACAATCAGAAACCCCCAAACCCTTGCATAGATTACAAACTCCTTCTCGGTTTCCGTGTCCTCCACAATTCTCACATGCTATAGGCTCCCCTACGTTATCTAGTCCTAGAGTACCTGCTTCATGACAATCTTCACAGGGTATCGAGAAGACGGCATTCCCTTCACAATTCCAACATGGAACTTCTCCTGATCCATTGCATGCAATGCATTCCATCGGCTTCACTGCTCTATCCATCCTTAACAGGATGCCTAACTGCTTTGCGTTCGAGGATACCACCAACATATGGTATGGTCGTTCGTTGACTTTTACCGATAAGTTATCCAGATTTTAGCCAGATTGTATGATGGATAGTGGCCTACGCTCCAGATTAACTCCTATCCGTATCTTCTGACGGGTGAGTTTCTTGGCACTCCATTGAAAGAATATTTTTCAGACTTTAGTCGTTTGAATGCGGGTGCTGCCTCTTCTCCCGCCAGGTAGATTGGATCATTCTCTGCGATCCTATCGATCTTGTAACTAAAGATACGCTCTCGTGACTCCGGTACGTTTGGCCCAATCAACGTATGCGTCGCGATGGTCTTGGCGGCCATAAGACAGCCCGACCAGAGTCTAAGGCAGAGGTTCAATCGTGCCGATTCATCCACCAGGTCAGGAAGGAATTCCTTGCTCGCATCGGCGACTTCTCTTAGACGTCTCTCTTTCTCTTCAATGGAGAGCATGTTCAAGAGGTCGCTGCGGACTAAGTTGTTGTTGATTAAGTTCACTAGTATTGCTCGCTGATACACAGAAAACAGCGACAGTGTTAATTGGCATGGTGGACCGAACTGATCCGCCCATTGCAACGCCGTGTCCATATTCGGATCGTTCATCGTTAGTGACAAGTATCAACCCGCAAAAAAAGGAGGGTGCCTGGAGTCCACCATATCCATCATTACGGTAGGCTAGGAGTGATTGGCCGATGTTAGTTTACAAGATGTTATATAGTAAACTCGGGAATCAACTTGGTTTTTGTAGCTTACGAGAGGTTGGTTTGAATGGTTCAGAAAAAGGCGCCTGTTTTCGTAAGAGAGGCCACCGGACTTGTCAGATCCTTATCGTTCTTTGACGCATTCTTCAGCAATCTGGCTGTGATAAACATTGCAAGCGCTCTCACGTTTCCGGTTCTCTTAATCGTTTACTCATTTCCGGGAGCGTCTATCCCATTTGCGGTTTTGATAACGCTGTTCCCGATTCTATTGTACAATCTGCTTTACGCTTCATTTACGAAGATGATGCCAAGATCGGGTGGAGACTACGTGTTCATCAGTCGAGGCTTGAATCCAATACTCGGGTTTGCCGCCAATTTCTCTTTCGTGTTGTGGAATGTCTTCTGGATTGCAGTATACGCGAACTGGGTATCAACAATTGGTCTGGGACCGCTCTTCTACACGTTAGGTTTGCAGTCGGGTTCTCCGTACTGGATTGGCGTGGGAGGTCAATTGGCGACTCCGCTCTACGGTTTCATTATTGGATCAATTGTAATCGTGATGATAACGGCATTGGCGATATCCGGGACCAATAAGGTTCTGAGACTTCAGAACGTGTTAGTAACGGTCGGCATCATAGGCGTCATAGTGGGACTGATCATTCCGTTGGTGTATCCGATGAATTTTGCTAGTTCCATCGCACCATACATTTCATATCAAAATGTCATAAACTCCGGCCCGGCAAACGGTTACACCTCTGCACCCTTTAGCTTCAGCGACACGATCCTCGCCACAGGGCTTGTGGCGCTAACAATGTTGTTCGGGCAATTCGCTGTCTACATGGGTGGAGAGGTAAAGCGAGCTGAAAAAACGATCCCATCATCTCTCCTTCTCACTACACTGGTGACGGCGGGTGCCATGATTGTTGGCGGATACATAGTGCATAATGTGTTCGGAACAGCATTTTCAGGCGCTATACAAGCGATGTACTACAGCGGATCATCATCATACACCTTCCAAGTTGCTCCCTACTACAATTTCCTTGTCAGCTTGATGTCAGGAAACCCAATAGCAATAGTCGTTATTGGGTTATCTTTCGCGTTCTGGACAATGGCAGGCGCAATCTTCAATCTCATGGCTAACAGTCGATGCGTCATGGCGTGGTCATTCGACAGACTCTTCCCAGACAAATTCGCCTACGTGAGCGAAAGATACCACACTCCTGTCGTATCAATTCTCTTCAACGCGATTGGCGCAGAGCTATTGCTGTTCCTCTATACATTCTACGTATCAGTAGTCACCTTCATGGCTGGAACAACATTAGGCTACGTGCTAACTTTCGGATCAACAGCAGTAGCTGGAATCCTTATTCCATACAGAGGAAAAGTGAAAGCAATCTACGAGAGAGCCAACTTAAGAAAAATTGCGGGAATCCCTGTAGTATGCCTCGCAGGATTAGGAACTCTCATCTATTTCGTCGTGCTCGGTTACGCGTTGATAACGAATCCAGTATTCGGTGTTAATTCCCCTCAAAGCCTCTTGGCGATAGCCGCATTCTGGATCGCCGGTATAGTCATCGGCTCTATCTTCTACTACTACCGAAAATCGCATGGTATCAACATCAGCCAAGCGTTTGAGGAGCTACCGCCCGAATAAACCTGCATAGAGAGACACTCAATTGATAGCCGATTTTTTCTGATTCGATGAATAACAGTCCGTGAACGCACGCAATTGCATTCTGATGAGTCGATCAAATGTCTCTATACTCGGAGAAGGTTAAGGGTTCACTCGTCGCCGCTGCGCTAGGAGACGCTTTGGGATCGTTCGGTGAATGCTTACATTACAAAGCAGTCGATGACAGGTTTCGTACGCTTCCCCCCGAAGGGTTTAGCGGCACGATCGGATATTCAGACGACACCGCGCTCAGATTAGTCCTTTACGAGACAATATTATCCTCGGACATTAACGCCTTCAACTTTGCAGAACAATGGAGAAGAAAAGTGGTTGACAATCGAGTCTACTGGATATCGGAACTGTATGTAACCGCCATGATTCTCATGGGATCGGACGCGCATAAAATCGGACAGACCAATCTGGTTGGGGATAACGCTGCGATGGCCGCCGATCCGATGGGAACGCTCTATCCATGTCTCGACGAACTAGCAGCTCTGAGAACTTACGAGACCATGAGTGTCTGTCAGTCTGGGAAAGGGTTGGAGGGCGCGATGGCTGTAGCATCTGCCGTTTCAAAATCTATGCTGCCGGAATGCACGATTGATGACATTGTGGATGCTGCCGGAAAATGGGTAAGTAAGGATCTGAAGGATAGAATAGAGAGCGCCGTATCCATAGTATCTCAGTCAAAGGACTCCCGTCAGAAACTTTACGATGAACTCATTATTGAGGACGGATTGTCGGATCTAATTCGGAACGAAATTAGTTCTCCGATCCCAGTTGAAAGCCAGAAGAGGCTTACGGACCTACACATAGGGAATGCGGATGTATCAATGGGGATTTCCCCCTTCGAAGTTGTTCCAATCGCTATTGGCTACGTAACAAGAGGTGGAAATAACCCACTTGACGGCATCAAAGAAGCTGCTTCTTTTGGGAGAGACTGTGACACAATAGCCGGAATAACGGGCGCAGTACTCGGAGCTCTCCACGGCGTAAAATCACTCCCGCAAGAGAGCTTGAAGTTTCTCCCGCGAGAGTTCGTGATGAAGGCGGATGATATCGCGTTCAGAATGAATGAGAAAGCCTCGCACGCTATTGAATCGATTAAAGAAACATGCGACTTGACCAACGGTCTCTTCTAACCTGCTTGCACACCTTTGGTTAAGACTTCCATAACGCTTCTTACGAAATCAAGACGCCGGATTGGTGGATACGAGTCACATGAATGCCCACTTCTATCCGACACAACTTCAAGTAGAGAAGCAGTTTTTATTCCGAATCTCTTCCCGAATGCTAGCAAGGTAGCGGTCTCTAAATCCCAACAATATACATCATCCTTTTCGGCCCCTTCAATATCTTCCTCAAACAGATACATGGCGTCAACTGACACAACATGATGCGCTGTAGCCGCAATATGATCGTAACTTAATCTTGATTTGATTTGATCAGTTAATGCTTCGTCCGCTAAGACGTGCGTGTCCTTCGCAAGCACAGACGAGACCTTATCCTTGCAGACGCACAAATCTGATACCACCACCTCGCCAACCTTCGCATCATTCAAACCACCACATGCACCAATTCTAACAATCGCAGGCAGGTTGGATGATAACACTTCGAACAAACCAGTTAAGAGACTGGCACTTCCAGAACCGGTCGCCATGAAGTTCAATTCTTGTTGCTTGTAAGTACAGGAGAAAACGGAATATTCATCCGATTCACTCAGATACCGCACGTTACTAACCGAACTCTTAAGCGCTGATTCGTCGAAATCTGATTTGACGTACGTTATCAGAGGGCCGGAAGGCTTGCGCTTCAAGCGTAGTATGTTGAACGTCTGAATATCCACGTTTCAGTAAGAGTTCTAAATAGAGGATATAACGGCATTGGATAGTTCATGGCGTATGATTTCAAAGTAAAATTAATTACAAAAAACCAACAGGAAGTATGGTATGGTTGCAGAATGTGCTGGTTGCCGTATAGTCTGCAAGATTGAAACATTACCCTACTGTGACTCTTGTTGGCATGATCATCTCCAGTAAACCCCAGGATACTCGGCCTCAAATTCAGGAGTTAACATTGTGACGAAGTATCGAGTCACTTGGAAACGCACCTATAGATCCGCCGGGACCCCTGACAATCCTGTATATGTCGAGGTCTTCGAGTGGGCAGTAGACAACATCGAACAGGTCGCCTCGCTATTTAGAGCTCATCGTAGCCCAAGTTTACCTCCTGGCATCGAGATTGTGCAAATAGAAAAGATTTGAAATAATGATGACAACAGTAATCCTGGCGGACTTCTGCTAGACCCATTCAAGTCGTCGCAGGTTTGTCCATATCAATACTAATCTTCTCTGGAAGTCATGATTGTAGCGAGCAGAGGTCTTAAGATAGTACTGATTATGATGGATATGTATTCTGCTGGAAGCCATTGAAGGATGGCTGTGCGTGATCTTCCGATCACGATCATCACTCCAGTCGCCGCAATCAACGTAACACTATCTTTAGAGTAAACGATCACCGAGCCCTGTCCCAACCATGGATATTGCGTTGAGGTGGCAGGGAGGATGGGTTGAAATCGAATCGTCCATACCTGCAATGAACCAACCGCACCATTCGTCTGCCAGGGATTTGATCCACCGCTATCACTGCACCCCGTCATCGTCCAAGCAGCCGAACCTTCACCCATGAGCGCGGATCTCCACAAATTACCCGTCACATCAAAGATAGCGAAGCATATGACAGCAGGTTTTGAACCTAAATTCTTCACCCGGATCGTGATAGAATCATAGGATGCAGGGTCTCGTTGAAAGTCGAAGGATGTAACCCACGCAACCGCCCCTTTACCCGTTTGCATGGAATTGTGAAGCAGATAAACGCCAGCGATCAAGCCGACAATTGTAACGATAACAATTATGCTCGCTGCGAATAATTTCTTAGAGTACTGGGAGCCCAACTTTTAGTCAGGGTTGTGATGAATTTTCAGTTATAAATTGTCTCACAAGACCGAACTAGGGGCGTCACTAGTACCTGCAAATCGGTTAATGATCCTACACCCAGGTTGTCATCGTTATTTCAATCATTATTTCGGTCACATACGGCAGTTCCTGTCGTTAGGTGAGCTTCTTTCCACATTGCTTACAGTATGAGTCATCAGTCCACAAGCGACAATTGTCACAGAAATTCAGATTACTAATGTGACCCTCGCTGGACTGAAGGTTGACTGACGATTGGATTGGTTGTGTTTGGCCTGCGGTTCGAAGGACCGCTCTCGTACGTGATCTGAAGAGCGAGCGGAACGAAAAGAATAGGACCACAATGGCGAGAAGGCCGAGGAGCGGATCGATCATTCCTATGAAGATCGAAACCGTTGTTGCAGCAGCCGCCGCCAGCGTTTGCGCGTGCCTATAGCCTACACAGGCTCTACATGGCCTGTCGGTCTGTGGCAGACAGATCGCGCATACATGTTTACCGCATTTCGGACAAGAACCAATTGAATCGTTGTTCGGATGATATTGGCATTTGTATGATTGCAATACCAAGCCTACTAAGAGAGACTCAGCCTAGGCTGTTTCGTATTTTTCTCGAGCTTTGGTTTCCTTAAGCAGTTGCTCGAGATAGGTCACCTTGCGTTTGGTGTCGCAGTATTCTTTATTCGCTTTTCCAACCGCGTGGTTCAGATCATCAAGTTCTTCCTTTTTTCCTTCCGCACTTTTCGGGAGGATTACTCTGAAGGGTGACATAGAAAACTTCGCGGTTTGCTCTTCAAGCTTGAAACCATATTTCTTGAGGATGCTTTCGAGGTCTTTGCTGTAGCTCTGAAGGGATTGCCATATTGGGCCTTCTTCATTAATCCCGGGCCAACTAAACGGGGCTCTTCCTGTAGCTGTACCGGATGATGGACACCACATCCAGTCCGAAGAGCGTAGGGATGATACACCCTTTTCAACTGCTTTCGGCTTTTCGTCCGTGAGTGCCTTTTTCATTTTTGCTAACTCGTTCGAGGATAGCTTTTCGACAAGTTCTGCGTTGCGTGATATTACCGCCGATATTGCATGTTCAATTCTATCCGGTAGCATTGCTTGAACTTTTGCTAAGAAGGCTTCCTTCTTTTCGACTAATGTTCTCTCCTTCAGCCTAAGTTCTTCGCGTGCGGAATCCAGATTCCTTGCCACTTCCGCTGAATTCAATCCGACACCAAGTGCGTTTAGGACCTATGAACTTCAAAACTCTTCCTATGAATGCGCATGTATGCTCGTATGAGGAGATTTAGCGAATGATGGCTTATTTTCGCTTTGGGAAGCTTTAAGGAAAAGATGCTTTTCTTCTACTTTTGATTCGTTTTGTCGAACACGATTCCTCCCATGCTGATTCCGGATCGTACCTCGCATCCATTCCTAACGTATGATATGATTTTCGAGATTCCTGCTACTATTCGTGAGACTTTGAAGAATCCCCGACTATCTTCTGCAACGGAGCGGCTTAGTGAGAAGAACTCGTTCTACTTTACGGGATGCGGAACCGCTTTCTTCGCTGCCATGTTGGGTGGTTATCCTCTTCATTCATCTAAGTCTAGGTCTGAATGTGTTTCTTCGCTGGAATTGCAGCAACATGGTTATCTATTGAGTTCGGAAACGGGTATGGTTGGGGTTTCCCATAGCGGCATTACGAAAGCAACTGTTGACGCGTTGAAGTATGGACGTTCGAAGGGTGCCTTCGGTGTAGGGGTTACCCATTATGCTGATCGTCCGATCTCTGAAGCGGCAGATGAAACAATTATAGTCGGTAATAGCCCCGACCCGTCCCGATGTCACACGAAATGTTACGTCGCAGGCGCAATCGCATGCGCGAAAATTTCAATCGGAATAATGAACCGTAAGAATGAAGCTGGCTTAGCTCGAGACCTTGAAGCTTCTCTTGACGAATTGCCTAACCTAACGTCAGAAGTATTGAAGTCAACCGATGGTGCGTGCAAGGAGATTGCGGATCAGAATTACACGAAAGCACGTTACTATATTGCCGGATCGGGACCGAACTTTGCAAACACCTTGGAAGCGGCGTTGAAGATTATGGAAACCTCCTATGCTTCAGCGCAGGGATTTGATACGGAACAGATTCTGCATGGACCGTGGGCATCGATTGATCAAGATACATTCCTTATTGTTCTCGCTCCGAAAGGTAAGTGTTATGACAGAAATCGTACCCTGGTGAAAGCCGCGAAGATTTATGGAGCCTCCGTTCTTGCCATAGTTGATGAGGACGATAGAGACATTTCCTCACTCTGTAATTCAATTAAGCTGCCTGCAAGTAACGAGTCAATGTCACCTTACCTCAACATAATCCCGTTGTATCTGATTTCATATTACCTAAGCCTCAAACATGGGAATAACCCTGACATGCTGAGATATCTTTGGCCTCGTTATTGGGAGGCGAGACAAATTATCTTCCCTCCTGGGGCACATTAAACACGTAGAAGATCTCTGATGAAATGGAAATAGAAATAAAAAAATGAAATAAGAAAAGGAAGATCCGCGCTGGTTTAGCCGTCCGTACTACTGGACGACTTCTCCGGTCGCAAACCTTGGGCCTACGGTGTTAATTTTTACCTTCACTTTATCGCCAGGCTTAGTTTGGGGGACGAAGACTACGAAACCTTCGATCCTTGCGACTCCGTCACCACGACGGCTGGTCTCTTTGATCTCGACTTCGTACTCCTTCCCTTCTTCTACTGGCTTATGGAAGGAACGATCGCTCATGCGTTTCACCTCGATTTCGGTCAGCTAGTTCTTCGGGTGAATACTGCACGTCGATCTAATTACAATTAGAATTAGACGGTCGGCTTCAGCCCGCACACATAGCTTAGTGGGCAATACGGGGACTGGGCCTAATTAATTCTACCTATTCTTTCTTGTATGTTTGCGGTTATCTGTGGCGTCGATTTCTATCGTTCCGTGTAGTAGTCCTCTGGTAATCACGTTTTCTGGATGTCTCAATTCTACTCTTACCCGACCTGAAGCCGCCCGTATCTCTGCGATATTCTTGCATTTGAGCGTAGAAGTCCGAGTACCCGTTTTCATCATTCGCAAGAGAAGATATGAGTTCGTTTAGTTTTATTCGAACTGAATCAAGCGAGTTATGATCCCATGCCTTCGAATAAACCTCGTATGCAAGATGAAACTTGAAGTCTGTCGGTCTATCGAGTTGGAGTTTTGATGCGTTCTTGATGGGCTCTGAAGGTGTCGTAACCTCAGATGTGGCCTGTGATGTATTGTCTGTATTGTTCTCCGCCATTACACATGTGCTCTTGGCTTTTGTTACGTTAGGGCATATTATTTAATCCAACTGAACGATAGCGAAGGCTGTTTTCTAGTGGTAGATCAAGCGACGTAGGAAGGCTTTTATTGACTGTAGCCGATCTGATCTTTTCCGCAATACTACCAGTATACTTTACACACGGAGGTGAACAATGCTTGGCAGAAAGGACAGAGACTCAAAGGCCCCCTTCTAGGAGTGGGATACCATCAAATACTGTACTCATTGGTCAGAAACCTCTGATGGCTTACGCAACTGCTATCGTCATGCAAATCAACAGCGGGAGCAAGGAACTTTCAGTGAAGGCACGAGGACGCGTCATATCGAAGGCCGTTGACGTGGTCGAAGTGTGCCGTAGACGTTTCTTCGACGGTAAGCTGTCGATTAAAGAAGTTAACATTGGCACAGAAGTACTAGGTGAAGAGGGTCAAACTAGGAACGTTTCCACGATTGAAATTAAACTCACTAAAGTCGATTAGCCGTGAGTTTAAGTTCGTGGAAAACTCCACATTTTTCTTATTTTTTATTTACGCCAATTAAGTTTGGTCGGTTTTTGTGGTCATAATGAAATCGTTACAATTCAACCGTGTGGCCGTATATCATACGCGCACACCAGGTTAGTGTGACTTTTCCATAACGTGTTAGCTGTAATTGCCATGAATGACGTTTCCATTATGGTGTTCACCGTAAGCATCTTTAAAAGCCCCCCTGCCCATAACGGGCTAACGAAAACCGCGTGCGGACAATAAAGCAGTTCTGCACAGCGAAACTAGAACGCGGTTTTTCCGTCAAAGGGAAGCACAGACGTTCTATTTTTCTGGAAAGCGGTTTCAAAAAGTGAAAAATCAATGAAACAGTTTGAAGACCTCCCGATAAAGGGAGAGATAACTCGCGCTTTGAGGGAACTTGGATTTCAAGAAATGTTCCCGATACAAGTCGCTGCA
>Ga0074045_10002554_pt1 | contig 16840 bp, 15 predicted proteins | sample BogForMeECP23OM2_FD_94442 | JGI IMG/M metagenome (GOLD analysis project Ga0074045, IMG submission 94442) | Bog forest soil microbial communities from Calvert Island, British Columbia, Canada - Bog Forest MetaG ECP23OM2 | ecosystem: Environmental > Terrestrial > Soil > Wetlands ...
GAAATAAATCCGCGAGCGAAGACTCCCGTGTCTTTATTGAGGATCGGCGTTCTTGCAGAGATTTCTTAACCACGGTGTCCTCCATGGCAGATCGTCACTTTGATGCGTTATTGCTGGTAAACTGTTGATGACAGTCGGGGCGTAGCGCAGCCTGGTAGCGCACCTGCCTTGGGCGCAGAAAAAGTTCTTCCAGCGAGTCCATCTCGTACCTTGGTTTTTCATTATTTTCAATCATTTGGGGAATCTGCTTTTCGTTCAAAGTTAACCCAAATGGCCCGAATTCTGTCCATAAGTGCACGGTCCCAGCACGGACTGTGCACCTGCTTCTGACATTTACGGATTTCCGTACGACTCGAGTGGGCAGCAGCGCAATCGGCGCTGGACGGAGATTCGTTTTCGAGGTGGAGGATCACTTGCATCCGGCAACGGTAAAGCCTAAAGACCGGTTTTCCGGAACCAATGAGCGGGCAGAAGGTACTGTTCGGCTTCCACAACCTGAGGCATTTGCTCGCCTCGTTTCTGGTGGATAGCGGGATGGATCCCAACGCATGGTAAGTGAAAATAAGCGGTTTAGACTTCCCCAAACCGGCTGCAGATGCGTATCGTTAACCCGCTCTACTTCGTTGCAATGATGTCCCGTGACCGAGCCTCTTGAGCAGGTGTCAATCGTTCCTTGTCCGGGGCTGCATTCACGACATAGTTCTCGTGTTCGATCGTCAGAACCTTCTTGCCATAGAGCCGGACCTGGACAAAAGTCTGGTCTTTTTCGGGAAGCCAGAAGCCATCAAGTTTTTGATATTGGCGGACGAAATCGGCTCGTTGGATCCAGAAAGACAATTTTTTCGCAGGATGTCCTTCGATCCGGACGACGGCGAAATCGTCAACGTCAATCCACAGCTTGCCCTCAAACAAATACTTGTCCTGCCGCTTCGGAACGGCCTGCGCGACGAAACAACGGTGACGTCCAACTTGCTGTTCGCCAAGCAGATCCAGGGAGTAGTTGTCAGGCGAGATGGCGCTATCGTGATGTTCTTTGCCGGCAGCAGCCTCGATCTCGCTGGAGATAAGCGGATTCAAGGCCATCCGGCGAATGAGTCCGGAGCCTGTTTCGGATGTGACGAAGAATGTTTTTTTGTCTGGCGCACGAAACTCCATGCGCCCGACTTCCTCGGCATGAACTTTCCCATTGAGATCGACCACCTGATACGTCCGACGGGCCGTATAGTCCCGCAGGGCCGACTTTCGAAGCTCATTGTGGGCGTTGAGTTCGGTGAAGATCTGGTCGGACGAGACACCCTGGCGTAAAGGTTCGAGTGCAGCTGTAAGTTCTGGTTGGCTACCCGGATCACCCTGCCCTTTTGCATCGGCTGGAAACATTGTTACCGCAAACACTGTGAGGGCTGCGAGGGAGAGCGTCAGTTTCGTATGCGGCGCGGTCATGTCTTTTCTGGGCATGTTTACTTCTCCTTCTTCCAGTCTTCAGAAACTGGCGTTGCAATTTTGGGTTTCAAACTTGACCACTCAGTGGCGGGGCGGATGGCAGAGGCTCCGGCAAAGAGGATTGCTTGATGGCCTTCGCTACGTTGCGCGCCAGGTTATGGGTAGCGCGCAAATTGCTGCCCACAAAACGAACGTTGCCGTTAATTGTGCGATCGAGCACGGCGTGGCCGTCCCGTTGGCACAGTTGACTGTGTACCGTTAGTTTTGTTGCCCCGCTCACGGTGGTCACCGCGCGCCGAGTTTCGCTGCCGGGGGTGTACTTCTGGATGGTTGTTTTCAGAATCAGCAAATCGGTAGCGTCGCCAGCGTTACGGTCTCCTTCGCGGAGCACCTGCTTGAAGCGCTTCGTCTTGCTCAACTCGTCGAGAAGGTTTTCGTAAATAGCGATCTGGAAGGCCGGTTCGAGGTTTACGGCGCCGACGTTAACCTTGTCCACCTGCACGCTCCATGACTCAGCGGTCAGACCTTTGCTGCGGGAAGAAGATTTCACGGGCACAGTCTGGGCGTGCAGTTGAAACGGATTTCCCAGGGTGATCGTCAGAAAAGTAGCCGCAAGCGCGAGGCATGAGAATCGACTATTTGCTTTCATTGGACACCTCTGCAGTGGTCTGTTGTTTGGGTTGGGCCTGGACATCGCCGACGTGCGCGCCTTTGGCCACCAAGGCGTCTTTCAGAATCTCGCCTTGCCCTTGGTGGAGTTGGAACATCGCGCCGTGGAATCCTCCATCGCTGTCGACGTATTCCAGCGTCAGCGTTTCGTACTTCTTGTGGGCAAAGAGACTAATAACCCGGCCTCCGCCGTATGGAGTCGCAGCCTTGCCGAGAGTCATGGGCAAGCCGCCGACCTGCTTGCTTTGCTGCCCCAGACAAATACCCTGAACGGAGGCTATCTGTATTTGGACCCATGGCTTTCCACTTTTCTGAAACTGCAACGTGGTCTCTTGAATCGACAGAGTCCCGTTAGCGTTGCTTTTGGCGCCTTCGAATCCCAAAACATGAGTCGCGCGGATGTTCAAGGGCGACTTTGCCGGTTGGCTGTCACTCTGAGCCAGCGCTACAGTGCTCCACAGGATCAGCGCCACGAACGCCAGCGTTGGGCTAGGCTTCAGGAAGTAAGTACTCGGACTGTTGTTCCAAGCAGCGGCTGAGGAACTCATGCTCTCTCCAAGTCTGACCCATCTGGATTCCTTCTCCCGACGGGGTCGTCAAACTCTTATGTAACGACCAGCATTTAAGGTTCCAGATGGCAAGTAGCGGCTCGGCGCGCGATCGTTCAACGTAAAATGATTCGGCGACAGTCGATGTCAGGCAATTGACGCGTGACAGGTCAGCCATCACGCAATTGCAAGGGCTGTCAGAGGTCATGTTCCAGGGAGGGCCGGTTGATTTCGTAAATTAAGCTTCCTCTTCTTCACAGACTCACTTTCGCAAGCGGCGCGACGATCAGCTGCGCGATGCGGTCAAAGTGAACGAGATAGGGTAATGATCCGACGCTTTGGCCTGATTGTGTACCCTGCCAGCGCTGGCCCGCATGGGTCCGCGAACGAAGGCCCAATCAATCCGCCGTCCTGGTTCGAAGACGCCACGTGAGGGAGTGGTCGGCGTGCCTGGAGCCAACATTGCATTCTGAAATCCACTTCTCGCTAGTGCCAATGCGGCCGGACCCTTGGAAGCATCCAGGTTGAAATCGCCTGCCACAACGGTGGGACACTCACGATCCTGGCGCGCGACATCCGACAACACTTCGTCGATTTGTGAGAGGCGTAAGTCATCATTGCCGCGGCTTTCCAGGTGAAGATTGTAGGTAAGAAGTTTGCGGCCGTTGACATTGATCTCGGCGACGAGCGCGATTCTTCCGCCCAGTCTCTCTTGGAAGGGTTCGATTCGCGGCAGGAACCAGCGCGGCTGCCAAAAATGAGACTGCCGAGAGAATCGGATGATGCGCGGATTCGAAATAGGCCACTTCGAGAGAGTAGCCTGCCCATGATACGCGGGAGATCCTTTAGATCCCTGAACCAATTCCTCGAACTCGCGCCCGAACACGTAGTTCATCTCCAGCTTCTGTGCGATCTCTTCGGCAATGTTCAGCCGATGCGTGCGACGTGCGTTGAGATCCGCTTCCTGCAGAATGAGAAGGTCTGGATCGGAGACTGCTAGGAAATCTATGATCGCCGGCAGCCGCTGCCCACGATCGATGTTCCAATCGACAATGCGGAGGGCGCTGGGTGGCCAGATCGTCCATTTGAAACGCGCGAAGTTGCCTGTAACAATTTCCTGCATTCCCACATTCACACTGTAGCCGCCGAACGGAGCGGGAAAAGCCTTCCGCATTCCTGCTACCCAAGCGATCGCATGACAGGCACAATTATCCTCTGTTGCAGTCGCTGGCCAACGAGAACCGCTACCTGGCAGGGCTTATTGAAGACTTCTTCAGCCAAACAGCAGAGCCAGGCAAAGTCGAAGGCCGCGTTGCAGCAAAGGTAAGGCAGGAATAAAGAGCGATGATCCAAACCATATTCGCACCTACCGTCGCTCCGATCAAAAGCCAGTTCATGATGTGGAAAATAGCAAAAAATAGAAAAACATAAGGCAAAAAGCAGCGCCGGATGATGAACTCAGTATGCCGCCCGAGATACAGGAAAGGGTTCGAACTGCGATTGTCGGCTTCTTTGTGCCATATCTTCAAATACTGTTCCGGATGCCCGCTGGCCAGTTGATGACGCTGCAGTCCGGTGGTGAGAAAACTGGCGATTGCGCCAAAAACCAGGACACCGCCCCATACCAGGTAAGTTCGGTTGCCTGAATTTCTCACGAGTCCGATCGTCAATCCCCCGAAAATGAATAAGTAGTACAGGTTGTCGCACATCGTCTCCAGCCAGCATCCGAATGCCGATTCCTGAAGCTTCAAACGGGCGACCTCACCGTCGCATCCATCGAGAACGCTCGACAACCAACCTAGCACCGCGCCCGTTAACATATTCCAGTAGCCACCGAGAGCGAGGAAGACGCCAGCCGCAAAACTCACTCCCAACGTGAACAGGCTCACCATGTTTGGTGTGATCGGGTAGGGGATGATCTGGCGGCTGATCGGTATTGAAATTCTCCGGTTCGCTCTCGCAAAAATTCCGTCCGTGGGCTTAACCAGCCAACCGTTCAACTTCTCTTCAGCCAACTGGCGCTGTGGCTCGCTGAGAACGCGTTGCCACTTCTCTTCGGGCACCGCTTCGTTCTCCACGAAGTGAGTCGACGAAAGCCACGCCAGCAGTTCCTCGATGGAACTGGCGATTTCCGGACAACGGCGCGAGATGCCGATCGATGCTTCTCGACTGAGCGAACAGATGCCAACCAGTTGGTTGCCGGTCACGAGGGTCAGAGCATTGCCTTGTCCATCCCATTCGGCCGCGCGCCGATGGAGGGATGGATGATAGACCCTGTCTCCTGCGATCAGCACCAGATGCCCTTGAACTTCTGAAGCGAGCTGCCCTAACAGCGCCGGTAGCGATGTCTCACCGGAGGTGAATTCGCACCACTCGACGTTGCGAGGGACACGGCCGGTTCGGCGCAGGTCGCGTCGTATCTGCCGGCCCTTCGCTGAATCGACAACAATAATAATTTGCGCAGCGCCCGCCTTATGCACGCTCAGGATGGCGCGAAGCAAAATCGGAAGCGTGCCAACCTGGAGTATCGGTGAGCCAAAAACGGGCGCACCCAGGTTGTTGGCGAGAATCACCGCGGTATGAGATTCCTTTGGCGAAATCGGATCAGGTTCAATCGGCATGATGTCCTCACTACTTCTGGCGAGATTGTTTTGCTTTTGCGTTTTGGCCAACACGACGATGCAAAGGCCGCCCACGGCCGCCCAGAATATGGCGCGCAAACGTCGTATGAATGCCAGAGTCAATCCGGCGGCTGCCGTGAGGCCGAACATTTTGACGATCAGTATGTTCCCGCCCTCATAGGTTCCGATGTTTCCCGGATTCAATGTCCCTGCGACATTGACCAGCTTGGTCAAAGCCTCGATTGCGAGCGCACCGAACGGGCTGACCTTTGCGCCTAAAAGCCGGAGGATCAAATACACTTCGAACACCGCCGCGGCATGGCAGGCCAGGTTGAGCGCGAAACTGGCCCAGAACGAGCCGGGTGTGCGGTGGTAGAAATCGAGCAAACTGTTCTCAACCGAGAGAATGACCGAACGCTTGCGCTCGACCCAATCCTTGAAGTACCCGATCCGGCCTACAAGCCGCGCTGTCCCCGAAAGCACGGGCCAACGCCTTCGAACGGCGACCGCAGTCAGCACGAGAACGCCCAGGAGCGTGAACGCAAACAGGCCCGCGTAAAGCGCGAGCGTGTGGGGCAGCGGCAAGACGATCAGCACGGCTAACAATCCCACGATGCTGACCACCGCTGCGCTTAGGACAAAGAATGCGCGATCAATCGTTACCGACGTGATCCCGCTGGTGAGAGGCATCGTCGGGCCCAGCATCGACACTCTCAATCCTTCTCCGAACAGTTGGCCGACTCCGCCCAGTTGACCCGCGGCTTCGGAAGCGAGCCGCAGGCCGAACATTCGCGCGAAGGAGACTTGTCGTTTGTCGTCGAGTAGGATGAGTCGCCACGCCCAAGTCTTCGTAATGTGGCCCACCGCACCCCAGGCGATCACCCAAACGACCGCCCATCCTAGGGCTTTCATGCTTTGGAGCAGGGTGGCTGGTCCGGCCCGGTGAACCACGTAGGCGAACAGAAAAATGCCAAGCAACCCCGCAAGCACGCGGAGAGGCCGTCGCGCTTTCGTCGCGCTGCTAGACACGGGCAAGACTCCTCGCATTCTGTTCGTGGTGGAAGTAGGCATCAAAAACCCCTTCGGCGTATGCCAGCGCCTCAGGTGTGTCCACGTCTTGCCACTGTGCCTCGCCGATTTCCATGGCCCGCAGGCGCCGCTCGTTGGCCAGTTGCCGCATGCCGTCGGACAGGGAACAGTTTCCGTCCTTGGTTGCCGCTTCTAGCCGGCCAAAAAGAGCGGGGCTGCACAGAAACATCCCGGTATCCAGGGCGTCGTAGTGCAAGATTTCCTTTCCAATATCAACGATACGATCGCCGTCGCGCCGAACCTTGGTTGCGTCGTCCAGGTCAAAGATGCGATCGATGTTGGGATCCACTGCGAGAATGACTTCGCCGGGCTGTAGCCTCTGCTTTAGGAGGACCCGCGCAGTCTCCGGTTCAAAGATGTGGTCCGCCATCAGCAACAGGAAGTCCTCCTGGATTTCGTCCTTGGCCTTCAGCGCGGAAATTCCGTTGGACTTGTGATATTCCAAATTTTCCACAAAAGTCACGGATACACCGAGGGAGCGGCCATCGAACCATTTCCTAATCAAGTCAGAGCGATAGCCCACGACAATCACGAACCTTTCAATGCCGGCTTGATTGGCTCTCCGAATCACGTGTTCGAGGATGGGCTTGCCCCGAAAGTCAACGAGTGGCTTGGGGAGCCCAGCCGACACCGACCGGATTCGTGTCCCGTTACCGGCGGCGAGAATGAGACATTGATTCACTTTTTTCATAAACCACCTTCCTCACTGAACGCAAACTTTCTGAACAAACCCAATCGCGCGAATGAGCCCGAGGTTCATCGGAGCCACATGTAAATCACCAACAGATAAAACGGTGTGATACCAAGAAGGGCGAACCGTACTCCTCGCCAGAATCCGCTGGTAACCCTCGGCCTTTCGTGATTTCTGGGAGCAAGCAAGGCAATCAGCGCGGGATCGGACGTCCAGCGGTCCGACCGGCTACCGTATGTATTTCGAAAACTTTGTGTGGCCACGGTCATGACTAGAATCCAAGAACGAACTTCCCTCTAAAAGTGCGCGGCGGACCATTAAAGAACTCACCGAAACGTGAACTGTCCAAATCGTTCTGCACATCCCGGGGATTGAAGTGATTCAAGAGATTGAAGACTCCGAACCCCAGTTTTGCCGTGTGCTCTTTGCCTCGGAAGGGCAATCTGATCTGCTTTACGACCTGAAGATCAAAGGAATCAAAGCGCCGAAATCTCTCATCGTTCCGCGGGCCGACAAACTCGCGCAGCTGGTTCTCGACCGAATAAGGAAAGCCGGTGTGAAGATCGAAAACAGGCATCACGGTTACTTTCCAGGGAGCCGCCAACTCTCCCCAGGCCAGGAACCGGTTGGGCGCATCAAATGCAAGGCGCCCCCGCTCGTCCGGTTGGATCACCGCGACCGGATCATTCCCGAAGAACTGGTTAAAGTCGTTCAGATCACCGGAAGCTTTGGATCTCACATATGAAGCATTCAACGTCTGCCGATGTATCTGGTAGCGGCCAGTAATTTGGAACTCCCGGTAGAAGTCCTCTCCGCGGTTGGCCAGGGACAAAGACGACGGGAGGTCAACAATTGTGAGCGGTGTCACAATAAAGTCGTTGAAAGTATTCCGCTGCTGATACGCGATCCGGATCAACAAGTTGTCCAGGACCTGCCGGTCGAGTTCGACATTCCAGGTTTCACTTCGCGGATTCCGGATCCCGCCGGAGATCACATTTGCGTAAGGTGTCGAACTGAGCACTTGGCCTGTAGGATCTAGCGCCAGGATCGTGCGATCAGGAAATAGCGGGAAGACAGGGATGTTTAAAGGTACGCGATCGTAAAACAGCCCAGCGCCAGCTTTGAGTAGGGTCCTTCGATCGCTGGTCAATGCGAGAGTGAATCCGGCTCGCGGCGCTGCGTGAGTGGAGTCGGTTACCGAGTCGTGATCAAACCGCAGCCCGAGATCGAACGTCAAGCGCGGCGAGACAATCCACTGGTCGCCAACAAACCAGGCAAATTCGTTCTGGCCGACGGAGAAAGTTGTGGGCGCACCGAACTCGATCTGCTCCAACGTGTATCCCGCTGTACCAACGATGTCTACGGGCTGAAACTGTTGACGCCCGTCGTAGGAACTATGCGAAACATCGAGCCCAGCCTTCAGTTGGTGCGTGCCGAGGAAATGTTTTGGACTTAATTGATAGATCTCCTGCCATTCGACGCGATTGGTTCGACGCTTCTGCTGGTCGAAGAATCCGCCCTGGGTGGTTTCGACGAGCAGTTGGTATTGACCAGTGCCGTCCGGCAATAAGTCGGCATCGAAGCGCTCGTAGGTCAGTTGCGAAGTAAGCAGCCCACCCGCGTCCGTAATGTAACGATCCTGTACGGACCCCTGATAACCCCGTTGGTGTAGGTTTGGTGTAGCGGACTGAGGAGTAAACGTATTGAGGCCCAGATACTCGAGTCTTTGCGGAAATATTGCGACGGAGAAAGTGGCCGTCTGTTTTTCGCTGATTTTTAGATCCCACTGGCTGAACGAGTCGAAACTCTCAAGGGTGGTGTCTCGCTGCAGCGGCGGGAGACTTTCCACCGGTGTGCGAACGAAGCGATATTCGAAGGACTGGGTGAAAGCAAGCCGGTCATTCAGCAAGGGCCCGGTAAAGGTAAGCCGCGGGGTGAACGCTTCGATTCCCACGATGTGACCATCGCGGTCACGGGCTCGGGGAATCAGGTTTTGAACGGAGAGGTGAAACTTGTCGAAATTGCCCGTGCTGGTTTCGACGCTGGAAATCCCACCCGTAAACTTCCCGTATTCAGGGTCATAAGGGTTAGAAATCACCTGGACCGAGGAGACGACATCAATCGGCAGGTTGATGGCTTGGCCACCGGTGGCGGGGTCGGTCGAGTTGGCCGAGTTTACCAGCCAACCGGCTTGAGTGGCTTGGGCGCCCTTCATATTGATTCGCCCGTCCGGTCCACGAACGACTCCGGGAACGAGGGGAAGCAGGCTGTCGATTTTCTCCTCCTGGTTGGGCGCAGCTTCTACTGTCGACTGTCCGATCGTGTTCTTCTGAGCAGATTCTTCAATTGGGGGAGGATCGCTCGCAGTCACGTTCACCGTGCTGGTAACGGCATTGACACTGAGATCGATCGGCACTACCGAAGCGGTGCCAGGCTTCACTTCCACGGTGACCGCCGCGTTTAAACCGGGAGCACTGGCTTCGATGTCGTACTTGCCTGGGGGAAGGCCATCGACGGCGAATGCTCCCTGTGCGTCCGACTCAGCTTCCCTGTTTACGGGTCCGTGAAGGACGATGCGTGCATTTCGCAAAACGGCAGGTTCTCCGTTTTGATTCTTGGTGACGACCTCGCCGCGAATTGATCCTGGTGTGGCGAGGCCGTCTTGTGGAAAACAACGGATGAGGAACACCAACATCGAGAAGGCGATCAGTGAAGTTCTTCGCATGCGCCGTGCTCCCCTTCGGCGATAGTCAATGCAATGCGGAGTCCAAACGATCGAGCCGTCGAAGCAAGTCGACTCAAGTCATTGAGCAACCGCGCGCTGGACGTGCTGACTTGGAGAATTCGCGACGCAAACTCGGGGAAGGTTTCAGCACGGCGGACTTGACAGGTGTTGAAGTCTTGACGATATCTTCGCTAATGTCGATTTCCCATCACCCGGCCAAATCTACGCCAAGGATCGAGCTGGCTCTGTGTGTAATCGCCTCCCCACCCACCACATTGCAATTCCTCGAAACGACTTTTCAAAGAGACACACGAAGACACTTGGGGACTGAAGAGATGAAAGGATCAGGGAAGCTGTCGCTGAAACCTTGGAATCCAGCGATCTGCAGGCCGAGGCTCGCGCCCAGCGCGGAAGCTGCACGGGGCATCTTCCGGCCCATCCGCTTGAACTGGCGCACACACAGACTCCAACTTACAGACCCTCGCCGTCGTCCATGTTCACGAGAGCTCTCACGTCGACACGGGCGCTAAGTCTGCGTCCTTCGGAACCTGTTTAGTTCGCCGGCAGAACAGTGGGTTAGTGCCATAACTCCCTATCCCGGCACGATGGAACCTTACTGCACCCGGTTCCACTTTCCCGTGAGTTTCCCCTCAAGCTTCTGCGCCACGGTTGCAGTTTGTGGTCCGAGGTCCCTTTCGTGCACAGTGTTCCCAGTAGCGGCAAACGTCATCACTCCAGAGACGCCGTAGTCTGCGGGATATGCCACCAGCAACGTCTTGCCTGACCGATCTCTTGAGACTCGGAAGTAGTAGCCGTGAAAACGTTCGCTGGAGGCAGATTTGGCGTTTTTGGTCCTGACAAGATCCTGCGCAAATTCGATGACAGGAGCCTCATACACACTCGTTTTGTAACCATTCGAGCCAATGTCCTTGGTTGTGGCCTGACATATTTCGATGGCTACAGTCTCGTTCTCTCCGATTTCACGAGCTGCGATTTCCTCGGCGCCGGCATCGGCGTCAAAGTGCCACTCACCGTGAGTCGCAACCAGTGGGATCGGAAAGGGCCAATTCTCTGCACCCACGTACAACGCGGTAGAGCCATTGGGTTCTCGAACCAGACGATGCATCTCCTCGTATTTCTGAGCAAACTGTTCGCGTTCGAGTTTATCCCGCTCCTCATCACCGGATGAGGTCAGTTCGGGACCACCTAGAATCGCTCGCAAGGCCCCATCATCCTTGTTTCGAACGGCCTCGTACAGGGATTGCGACGCCTGCGCGGCGGACGCGAAGTTCTTCGCCACCGTTTGCGCCAGGGTCGGTTGGGAAAGAGACAGGATCAGCGTCGCAGCGAAATTTACTGCAAGGTACCGAGTAACGGAATGGGAACCACTCGTGTTGAGCATGAACTTTTTCAGCATAATCATCTTCTCCATCAAAACCATGACATTAGGGGAGACGTGTTATCTGCGTCCGCCACCACCATGGAAACCTCCGCCACCGCCGTGAAAGCTCCCACCGCCGTGGGATCCTCCCATGCTTGAAAAACCACGAGAGGAATAGCCGCTGGTTTCCCCTCCGCCGTGGAATCCGCTAAACGCGCCGTAGTGGCCAGCGCCGGGTGCCGCACGGCCCGGTGCTGTACTGCCACCGTGAAATGCATTTCCGCCGCGAAATCCTGCCGCGGGGCCGTGGGATGAATATCCCCGGGCACGGCTCGCGTAGTAGTTGCGGTTTACGATGGTTGTGCTGTGCGATATGTATGTGTTGTGGTTAAACTCGATATTATTGTGGTGCCAGTCGTACCCCCAGTGATGCCATCCCCAGCCAAATCCGCCGAAGAAACCGATATTGAAGCCGAAACCAAAGCCGAAGCCGGGTGAGGTCCAATACAGACCCGGATACCAGTACCATCCAGGCCACGGGGCCACTGGAACTCCGTAGACGAGCCACGGGTCGTACTCCGGCACGTAAACAACTTCGGGATCAGGCGGCTCGATGACGATTGTTGGCCCCTGATCCTTGACCTCTAATTGCGATGAGCTCTTTAGATTTCCTGACTTCTTTGCCTGCTTCCGCATCTCCTGAACGGCAGTCATCACATCCTGTTGGTGATTGATGTAGGCGTCTCCGAGAGACGACGTCCAGGAGAGGTTCTTGTCCATATTCGCCAGTACCGACGGAAACTCAGCCAGCGCCTTCACGCTGGGATCCCACGGCTGCTGGTCCACGGCTTGCGCCAATTCGGCTCCTTTGAGTTCGGGATGTGCCTGCAACCAGCGATCTCCTTCAACAATCTGCGCGGGATAGGTTGCGGCTGCAAGAATCTGAGCTACCAGAGAATCCGGGTATAAGGCAATTGGTGCGACAAGTTGTTGCAGTTGTTGCGGAGTAGGTTCTGCGGACACCACGGGCGTCTCCGAGTCGGATTCATCCGCATACGCTGTCGTTCCCACTACGGTCGGCACCGCCAGAGAAAAGAACAAAATAGCGGGCAGGGATTTTCTTAAGAAGCTCATGAGCACTCTCCACCATCAGTGGGAGCGCATAGTCGCGCCGCTCACCACGCTGATGCTCACAGAGAAAGCATTTGTTTTGCCATTCCCGGCCTGACTTTACGGACGCCCTAAATGCCTCCGTTAGCTCCATTATTCCGAAACGCCCCGCTGGAGGTACTCACACTGGAGAAACGGCGACTCGTGTCGCCGTCGGGGTACTGACAGAGATGTCAGAAAGTGCACGGCCCTCGGCCTAATCTTTGACATTGCCGGCAAGGGACGCTCAGGAGTTTGAGTAGGCCTCAGTAAGTGGAGGCACGCTATTGCTGTCTCTTGTAACCGGAACTAGGCACTCCTCTCTGACACATCAGAGCGATTACGCAGTTGCGAGCTGTACCAGCCACCCGCCCAGTGCCTGACCTCAGGGGAGAAGCGGACTGGAGGCCAGTAATGCGGTGATCTTTAACCTCAGATGACCTCCAGTCCGCTTTATTTGACGAGAAGGGATGGAGTACACGGAAGCAAGTCAATCTCCAAAGATCATTCGCATGCGGCAGGGGCAGACTGACTTGGTGTCTTGGGCCTTAAGTATAGATACGGCAAATTGCTGAAATATGCTCTGGCCGACGACTGGAACCAGCCGTGCAGGAGCAGTCAGCGAACGAACCGGGAGCCTACTATGTCAGCCACAGAAACAGCACTCCAGGCGATTGAACATCAAAGGCCAAACGTGCACATCGAAGAACTCGAGTACCTCGTGAAGCACGAGCTACCAAAGTTCTATAGGCAGGCCAATCGACAGCTCGAAAACGCGCATGATGCGGAAGACGCTGTACAAGATGCGCTCGTTTCTGCCTACACGAACCTGTCGCAGTTTCGAGGTACAGCACAGCTGTCAACTTGGTTCATGGCAATTGTCATGAATGCTGCCCGGATGCGACGACGCCGAAAGCGCCCGCTGGTATCGCTCGAGGAGCAGATCAGTTCACGGGAATCCGGGATGACACTGTTCGACACCTGCAAGGATAACCATCCCGGCCCGGAAGAAGCCTGTGCCCAGTCAGAATTGCGAAATCTGCTTGCTAAGGCTATTAACCGGCTCTCACCTGCATCGCGCAGAGCCATTCAAAACTACATGGAGGGAAGAACTACCGCGGAGCTCTCAGAGGCCCTCGGCGTCCCGGTGGGCACAATCAAAGCTCAACTCTCTCGCGCCCGTGCCAAGCTGGCAACTTTGCTCCGCCGAGAACTCGACCTGCGAGTGCCCGCACCATCACGAGTCAACTGGACTACCAGATCCCAATAGTTTGGGGCAAGTATTCAGCTGTCCAGGTACAAGCCAACGGCGCGCGCGACTCCTTCACAAACACACTGTTTTGCGTACGCGGTCATTTCAAGCAATCTCCTCGCCAGACACCAGCGAACGTTCAGGCTTGCGCCACATGCCGAGAGAGAGTATCGCGAAGTCAGGCGTTTGACGTTTTTGGATCAATCGAAATGCCATGCGGGCCAACTACGAGAGGTCGGTCCGACGAGTCCGTGTTTCTCTTCGCGATTCCAAGTTTGAAGATGCCTATCGCGGGCGAGACGAAGACGAAGGAGTTCGAAAACGATCCGATTCTGCCGGTGGGCAGCCCTTCCCCGTCAATTTCTCTTACCTGGAACTGCAGGAGACCGAACTCAAGGACTTCGCCTGTGACCCCTGAGATCTGGACCTTGTCGCCCAGTCGCAGCCCGAGCTTGCCGACCAGGACGGTGTATCCCAAAACTGCGAGGATGACATTTTGCAGAGCGACGGCAAGGCCGGCGGTGACGAGACCCAGGAATGTTGCCAATGAGCCCAGGTTGGAAGCAAAAGTGAAAACTAAAATAAGGAAGATGCCGAGCCATAGCAGAGTCCACTCAGCAATCAGGGCAGTGCGACGGTGGCTCGCGTCGCGGACATAGCGAAAAGTGACTCGGCGCAGCGTCGCGATCACAGCTACCAACAGGCCGATCGCGATCACAACTGCGAGCAGGTGAATGATCAGCGTCTTCCAAGCCGCGCCATACTGACTGACAACCAGCGTTCGCCAGTTCGCGAGATCTGACTTGAAAGTGCCGAACAGGAGTTGTTGTTTTGCCAGCGCGACCGTGGCCGGAGAAAGAGCGGTGATCTGGGCAGAGAGGTTGTCAAGCCGGGCTTGCTGCTGGCGCAAGGCGTCGAGGTCGCTGGGTTGCGGGTCACTGCCGCTGAGGTTGGCACCCTGCAAGGCGGAGTTGAGATATTGTACAAGCGGGGTTCTCAGGTTCTGCGAAGCCTGTGCCAGCGCGTCGGTCGCTCGCCCTGCTTGGTCCAGTGTGCGAAGCTTTCGACGATACAGCATGACATCAGAAATAAGGTCGGGAATACTGGAACCCGTCTCTCGTGGCACGGCTGTGCTGACTCCGCTCTGTGATGCCAATGTGGCTACACTGCCGTTCGCGAGTTCTGGCACTGTTCGTGACAGATCGTCAATGACGAAGTCCAGGCTTTCATTCTGCTCGCTAGCGTGCATGGTTCGCACGAAGTCAAGGAGGTTGCCGTAAGTGTGACACTTCGCCTGAACCAGGTTGAGACGGCTTTCATTTTCCGCCAGTGCAGCATTCAGCCTGGCTCGATCTTTTCCTCGCTCCCTATCAGCTTTGTCGCGAATTGACATAACGTCATTGCGAGCATTTTGGATATCGGTTTCGCATAGGGCTTGAATCTTCATCCAACGCTGCGGGTCTGATCCAGATGAATCACGAGCAGAACTATCGCTGTGTTGCTCAGTCGAAGTCAGACTGCCCGCTTCGGCTGCCGCAATCGCCTTGGCGTAGTCGAAGGAAAGTTGCAGGCTTTCTAAGCGAAGCGTTTGAGCATTTTCGCGAAACGGTATGTCTGCCGGCTTGAGCGGCATTGAGGGATCGACGGATGCACTGTGGTACCAGTCGATGCTTCGCGTGAGGAAGCCAATTACTTGTTGCCGCGGCGGAAAGCCAAAACTCTTTTGTTGTTGCTCGTGGGCGGAAATCGCGGGAGTTAACAGACCAAAGATAAGCAGTGGCACGGCGACAGGGCGCAGGATGGCCGAGATAGTAGTCATGTGTCCGATCAGTAAACACGCCATGAGGGCGCGGCCTGCCCGATTGTCTCCAACTTCTTAGCCGTCCAACACCCGGGTGTGGGTGCCTCGCACGTGCTTGAGGAGGAACTGCACGCGAGCGATCGCGTGCGTTACTTTAGCGCGTCCACCGTCTTCTTCGTACCCTTATCCACACCCTTGCCGACGTCCTTCGCACCCTTGTCCACGCCTTTGCTGGCATCTTTCGCACCCTTTTCAATTTCCTTCCCAGACTCCTTGCCAACGCGCTCGCTAGCGCGTGCCGTCTTACCAGCTACCTTCTTCGTGTTTTGCGCCGTATCTTTGGCTGCTTTGTCTGTGGCATGAGCGACGTCTTTGGCAGCGTCTTTCGTGCCGTGAGCGGCATCCTTACTGGCTTTCTCCGTCGCTTTGCCTACGTCCTTCGCTCCCTTTCCGACATCGGTCGCGAGGTCCTGGGCAACTCCGATCGAACCTAAAGTCAGAACCAGAATAAGAGCCATTGATTTCCCGAGCTTCATGTGATCATTTCTCCTTTTAGAACTGCCGATCAACGGCGTACAACAGCCTGCCTTTGTAAGTAGCAATTGTCCTGCCAGCCCTGTTTTCTGCGAACTTATTGGAATTACCACGATCGGCGATGACGAGAGTGTCAACCAGTTGACAAGAGCGTAACCACGCACACTCTTTGCCTGCCATAGAACACCCACCCGTTCCCAGCGGCGTCGAAGTCGATGGGACACAGTGATCCGCCCATCACGGCGAAGAGCGAGACCTTTAAATGTCCCTTTCCACGCGGTCTGCCAAGTCTGCAATTCTGCGCGAGAGAAGGAGAAAGGACTGCATCTGTGGCGTTGGATGTTGTTGTTTCGGTGTAGCCTTCCATGCCGCTTGTTCGAGTTGGGTATACGCCGTAGTCAAGTCGCCTAATCGGGTCGATGCCTTGCCGCCCATTCGATCGGCCATTCCGTCCAATGCCATAGCCAGGCGGTAGTCAAACTTCTGCTGCGCCGGCTGGATTGCTTCCGGCAACTCGAATCCCGGGAGTCCACCACGGTACCTCCACAAGACGATGCGGGTGATGAACAGCATACGCAAGTTCGGTTGACATTGTCGGATGCGATCACGCAACGCGAGATCCTGCTCGCGGGAAGGCCCGAATTCGAACAGAACACCGTCTGCAAAAGCTCGTACCTTGTCGAGGTGGGCATTGATCGTCTCTCCAAGAGCAAGACTCCGTTCGATTGCAGTTTTCCGGTCTTGCGAAAGCGGTTCCCTCGCGAGCTGCGCCAATTGCCGGAGATTGGAAATGAACGTCCTCCTCATCTCAATCGCTGCGGGCGCCCCCCATAACTGATCAAACACCAGCCACATTATGAAGAGACCCAGCAAAATGCCCACCACGCGATCTCGGGCGGCGCCGAGTGAGGTCTGCATTTTGAATTCGCTCACGTTGACC
>Ga0074045_10002555_pt1 | contig 16818 bp, 12 predicted proteins | sample BogForMeECP23OM2_FD_94442 | JGI IMG/M metagenome (GOLD analysis project Ga0074045, IMG submission 94442) | Bog forest soil microbial communities from Calvert Island, British Columbia, Canada - Bog Forest MetaG ECP23OM2 | ecosystem: Environmental > Terrestrial > Soil > Wetlands ...
AGTCATCGTCGGGGTCGGTGGGCGGGCTCTTGTCGTTGATGCAGTAGGCGGCATCGAGGGCCGCGGGAATTTTCTGGAAGGTGATGGGCATCTGGGTGAGGTTGAAACAATCGGAAAGCTCGTCGGCCAGAGCGTCTGAGTAGCCGAGCGAAGGCAGGCTGAAAGAGGTCTCGATGAATTTGAGGATGCTGCCGAAGTCGTGCGTGGTGTGGGAAATGTACGCGGCTTTGGCGTAGGGCGAAACAACGACAAGCGGAACGCGGAAGCCGTAAACGTATCCCGATCCCCAGCTAGAGCCATCGCTGACAACTTTGGGCGCGACGTGATCGTACCAGCCCCCCCAATCGTCCCAAGTAATGATGATGGCGGTGTTTGCCCAATACGGGCTATTGCCAACTGCGTTGACAATCGAGGCTACCCAGGAGGGTCCGCTTCCGTTGTTGCTCTCGGCGTGATCGGATTGGGCGCCGTCGGGGATGACCCAACTCACTTGCGCCAGTTGCCCGTTGACGATGTCCTGCAAGACTTGCGATTGCGGGATGATCACGTTGTTGGTCCAGTCCGGGCCTGTGCAGGTGAGCGTGCCGCTGATGGTCTTTTCCAAGCAGATGTGCTCTATGGCGTCGGGCGCGGTCCAGATGGAACCCGCGGACGGGGCATAGTAGCGCCAGGACACGCCCTTGGCATCCAGCAGGTCGGTCAGGGTTGCGTGTTCGAAGCAGGGGTACTGCGATGATGACTCAACGCCCAACGGGTCGATTAACTCCACTGTCGTCCCGGCCGTGGCGATGCAGCCAGCGATGCTTCCACCGCTCATGTTCTCGGAGGCGAAAAAATCGCTGGCGGCGGTGGGTGCCGAAGTGCCGGAAAGAATGAACTGGTGCGCGGGAAAGCTGGGTCCCTGGTTGGTCTGAAACATGCGATCGCCGAAGGTGTATTGTTCGGCCAAAGCGAAGTAGGGCTGAACGTCGGATGGGTTGACGTACATGAATTGCGGGTTGGGATGCGCATTGGGAGGACAATTGGCCGCTGGACTGCATAGGATCAGGTCGGCCCCGTCCATTTTGCCGCCGTCATACATGGAAACGAAGGCGGAATGGGCGTGGCTCAGGTCGTAATTTTGGGGGTTGGAGCCGGCTGTGCCCAGGTCGATGGGGCTCAGCGTGATGGTCTTGCCCGCCGAGTTCACGCCGCTCTGCGCAATGTCCGCGCCGTTCTTGATCAGCACGGGATCCTGGAACAGATTGTCAGGGGTGCGATTTTCCTGAAAGATGACGACAATGTGCTGTATCACGGCCGCCGTTATCAGGGTAAGCGCCTGAGCGCCGTTACTGGGGGCCAAACTCTTGGCGTCGCTTCCAGAAACGGTGATGGTGTAGCTGCCACCGGGCGTGCTGCTCGATGTAGAAACGGTCAGCGTGGAATTGCCTGGAGCGGTACCCGTGATAATCACCGGAGACGTGCTGAACGAACAACTGGGAGCCGGGGTGCCACCGCTGATCATGCTGCAGGAGAGGCTGACGCTGCCTGTATAACCATTCGCTGGAGTCACCGTGATGGTGGACGTGGCCGCGTTCCCAGCAGTGACGGAACCCGGGTTCAACGCAGCGGCAGTCAGTGCGTAGCTGGGCGCTGGGCCGCCGGGCGATGTGGGCGCGCCACCCCCGCAGGCCCCAAGATTCAGCAGCAGCGCGCTCAGGACGAGAACTGTACCAGAGACAAACAAGAGACGACGGCAACTCATGAGGGGATCTCCTTGTCACTGCCGGATGGAGTTCTACCTAGTAGCAACCCAGTTGGCGATGAATCGACTCGCGCTAAACCCATCTTTTATGGGTCGTCTTGCCAGGTATCGTGCTCCTAGTACTCCACGTCTCCGGTAACCGCGTTCTATGTCCTATAGAGGAGAAAGAACCGAGAAAAACTCCCCATGCGGCAGGAAAATGCGAAGATGCGGGCCGGACTATCCAGCCCACCTCTTCGCCGCGGCTGCCCACCCCTTCATCCCCCGCGCACCCCCAGCACGCTCCATAATGCAATGGCTACCGCTCTTGTCTGGAGTTAGCTCGCCTTGCGGCCGCGAAGTGCCTCGCGGCCCTCCGGGATTCACTCGGGAGACCGGCATTAGCCAATTCGTGTCGCGCGATTATCAAGTGACTCGACACCCGTTATTCAATGGAATAGCTTTAAATCATGGACCAAGAACATCGTGGTTTGCGGTTTGCCTTCAGCGCTGGTGCCGAGATTGCTCCTGAAAGCTCGCCCGCCGCTTTTGTCCCCGGACGTGTGACCGAGCTGAGCTTGTTCGGATGCTTTCTGGAGACTTCCGCGTCGTTTGAGATGCAGCGCCGTGTTCAGGTGAAGATTCACAGTTCTGGTGAATATCTGGAAGCCCCGGCGTCAGTCCTGTATGTCAAGCCCTCGGGAGTGGGCCTGTTGTTTCGCGACGTCAAGCCTGAGTTTCGAGCCGTCCTGCAGAAGTGGATCCTCGCCGCGCTAGATGCCCAACACGATCCCCAGCCAACCCCCGGCTAGCCTCCTCGCTGGACACCGGGGTCCCTGATCATCTCTTCCCCGGTAAGTTCATCGGGACCCCAGCGATGGAGCGCCTAACCGCCCCTTTGCAGGATACTCCAGCATGATGCGCTTTCTTTTGTTGCGCTGTGGCGGATCCCCGCGATGGCCACAATGAGTAGAGAAGGAAAGGAGTTCCTATTGCGCCTGTTGCGGTGATTGTTTTTCCAACAATGATCGTGCTCAAATTCTATTTCTTTGTTTTGGAGTCTCCGGGTTTCGGCGCGAAGTAACCGCGACGCGCCACCACTTTCAAGTCGCCCTGATCCACAGTGACTTTCAAGGGACGATACTCGCCATTTTGCTTCACATTCTGGAGTGACAACTCCAGCAGGTAGACATACTCCGGCACCACCGTCAGGGCTTGGAGTCCCCCCTCCAGGTCATTGCTGTTGTGAAAGAAAGCACCGCCCGTGCCGTCGGCGAATTCCGCCATGACGTCCTCACTCAGCGTCATGGAGTAACCCCAGTTTTGCGAGGCGGTGCGCTCCGCCCGCGAGGAGCCCTTGTTTCGATCGCTGGCATCTATAGTTACCGTATACAATCCGCGTGCATCTACGGCGTTGATCGTCACGTTGAGATGGGCCGCCAGGTCCAGAATCTCGGACTTTTCAGCCACAGCTTCAGCCGTCATGGTGAGGAAGCCGGGTGAAACGAGGATCAACGTGCGCTGGCCCGGTATGGCGCCCATTTTGCCCACGATCTCCCGGATGAAACCCAGCGCGATGTGCACGTCCTGATCACCAATTTCCAGAGATTCCCTGGCGACATTCTGCGTCAAAACCAGGGCCAGCTGGCGGGGACAGCTGCAGCAACTGAGAGTATTTTGGACTGCCGTATCGAGCGCCAAGGAATCGTTTTTGTTCACGATGCGATCGGCTTCGTAATAGCCGATATCGGGGCACGTCCGCCCGTAATGATGGTAGAGATTGTGCAACTGCAGCTTCATGATGGCGTCCTGCAATTTGGCGCGATCGCTTGTCATGCCGCTGCTGGTCCCAGACATGGAGACCACCGCGGCCATGTCGGACTCAGCCAGTGACCCGGCGATCATCTTGGTGGCGGCTTTTTGGAGCTGCGTCAAATCGCCGACGGTCAGGTGCATGTCGTCGAACAAGAACACAATGAAACGTTTAGGACTTGCCGCCGAATGATCAGGAGCCGGCGCCGGCCCGGGCGGTTGGCTAGCATCGCGATGGCCGGGCCCCGGTTCAGCGCCCGTCCCGAAACTCTGAACTTCTACGCGCCTCTGAATGCTGAATCCGGCGATGGCTGTCGGCTTCTTCTTATCCAGAACTTGAAAGTCCTCCTTTTTTAAATTGCCGACCGTGTGCCCTTGCGAATCGCGCACCACCACCGGCACCAGCACGGCATTCACTGCAACTACGATCTTGGCAGTACCCGGCTGTGGCGAGTTTTCCTTGGAATGTTGCGCCGGCAAACCAACGGATAAAAGAAATACGCAGCAGAATCCACCAATGGCTCGAACACATATTGAGTCAAGACTCATTTTGGTCCGGCTATCTTACCGCACATATTGTCGGCTCTGCGTGTGTGGACGCGCGGTATTCTTGCCAACGCCCGATTGGCCGCCTTGCCGGACATCTTCGTCCCAGCACCCACCTGGACGGTCTCCGCGTTACTCAGGGCTTTCCGATGCGTGCGAGGTCGATGTGCGCTTGGGCAGGCTTATCCTCCGCTGACATATAAGTCCAGTCCTCGGTGTGACGATCAGCATCGATGAACGTGAATACGGCATGGTGCATATGTCCGTCCCTTGGGCCGCCGGAGACGTCGAGAAAGTCGAATTCCACTGTCTTGCCATCTGGTGACAACTTGTCTACCATCCGAGGCCGGTTCTTCCCGCTGTCGCAATAATGCGTAAGGATCAATCGATCGCCATCGACGTAAATCATCGTGATTGGATCGTCATCACCATTGCTCGGGTCATCGGATCTTCCCTCCGGCACCATCTCATGCATGAGCGCGGCGCCACCGGAAGTGACGCGCAACGACACGCGCACCGGGGCGTTCATTCCGGGTCCCATCGCTGCCTGGCCTTTCCAATTTCCTGCGAGAGTTTTCAGTCGAGCAAACGCCAGTTGAGCGGACGACTGTTGCGCTTCAGGCTTTTGACCATCCGGCTTGCCCGTCTCCGATTGCGAGAAAGCGATCGTTGAGATACACAGCATCAGGGCGCACGTTACAAAAAAATTGCCTTCATATGGTCTCCTATTTAGGTTTGCCAGGCAGGTCTTGCCTCGGGGAGTCTGCCACCACTCCGTACGTCCTGGTAAGTTAATCGGGACCTTACACGAGCAGGCTGATCAGGGTGAACTTTTCTTGATAAGAAACGAGAGGATTACTTCCAGGTTGCCTTGGTCCGGGAGTGTTTTCTCTCGATTCGCGCTTGTTCGGACGGAAGGAAATCGTCATTCCAAAATCTCCCCACAGAAATTGAACGTCCCCTCGGTCCGTTATTGATAAATCTCTACGCATCGCTGTGCTCGCTTTCCAGCGCCGATGGTGATTCCCCAAAAGTGGTATCGCGCTGCCACTCTTCCGGGGTAGGGAAAAAACACTCTATGTTGGGATGCGCTCTGATCTGTGATTTGCGAGAGTAGCAATCACGCGAGGCACACCTGCCGGAGCCGGGGCATAAAGGAGTTGGGATTATGAGGAATCTTGAATTGCCAACCCAAATCAGCCCTTGCCTCCGGATTTTCATCGCGTCGCTGCTCAATGAGCCGAAGACGGGCGCTACCCATGAAATCCAGGGGTTGCCCTCGCCGCTCGTTACGACCGTGGAGAACGATCGTCTTCGCGACGAGGCGAAGCGTATGCCCACAAACTCATGGACGCCGGTAAGCACTCGCGGCGAACCGCTACGACGGAAGGGCCGTCGGAGTGGGGTGCGTGGTGATGGCTGCATTTGGAGGTGACGTTTTCAATGCGAATCGAATGGAGGAATATCTCAATGAAACACCAGGCAATGGCAAGGAAACTCAGAACTACACCAATCATTTTCACAGTCCTGCCGATCATCGCAATTATGCTCGGCATGGGAAAGGACCTTATGGCACAAACAAACACATCCGCAGTTGTGAAGAATATCGTTCTCGTTCACGGCGGTTTTGTGGACGGATCCGGATGGCAGCGTGTTTACAACGTTTTGAAGAAGGACGGCTACACGGTCACTATCGTCCAGAATCCGACCATCACGCTGGCAGATGACGTGGCGGTCACCAAGCGTGCGATCGCCGGGCAGAATGGGCCCGTCATTCTGGTCGGTCACTCGTATGGCGGTGCTGTCATCACTGAAGCCGGCAACGACCCGAAGGTGGCGGGGCTGGTCTATATCGCTGCCTTTGCGCTCGACAATGGCGAATCTGTATCGGCGTTGATCAAGAGTGCGCCTGCTGGCGCGCCCCAACCGCCGATTCTGCCGCCCGTGGACGGCTACCTAATGCTCGACAAGGCGAAGTTTCCTGCATCGTTCGCCGGTGACGTGAGCCCGGAGGAGGCCGCATTCATGGCCGACTCACAAGTGCCGTGGGGTGTGGAAGCGCTAGGGGGCACCATCAGCGAAGCAGCATGGAAGGCGAAACCGAGCTGGTACCTGCTTACGACCGAGGACAAGATGATTCCACCCGACGCCCAGCGTGCTATGTCGAAGCGCGCCGGTGCAACGGTTGTCGAGGTCAAAGGCAGCCACGCCGTGTATGTTTCGCAGCCGCAGGCGGTCGCTCACATCATCGAAGCGGCAGCAAAAGGTGCCTTGGTGGCAGAGAGAGATAAAGGCGCAGCGGGTGAATTAGCCGCCGTAAAGTAGGCCCGCGGATAACGGGAATCGACCAGCAGGAAGCCTCTGAGGCGTGGGCACCGACGAGGCTTCCTCCTTCCCGGAAAGTCTGAAGGGCAACTCGGGGTAACAGGTCCTCAGATTGTTCCTGGTCGCCTGTGTTTGCCGGCGACTGCGCTGACAATTAAACGTTCCGGTCGGATCACGAGCTAACCTGAAGTTATTCCGAGTCAGAAGGTCAGTTGGACTACTCTGGCCTGCTAAGTCCTGGTTTGTCGGCAAACTGTACAAGTTCGTCACAGTACAACAATTCTCCACCTGCTCACTCCCCGCTCAGGCCACTTTGTCGCGTTGATACGCCTTCGCAAATCGGTCAGCTCCGCCTCCGGAACGCTCACAAGAAATGCACGAATTGCATCCGCCGGCTCTCTGCCTCGCTGTGCGGCACTGGTTTGGGTCACGGTATCCTCCCTTAAGTAGTCTTGGATTCCTCCGTTTATTGACCTGGCGATTATTGTTTTTTCGTCGGCTGGAAGGACGAGCTCCGTCGGTGGGTGGCGAAGAGCCTATCACAAAATAAACAACGGGAGCATTAAATTCCGGTCAGCTTCGTAACACGTTGGTAGGCTGTTCTTCAATCCGTGCGTGGCGTCGCGCTGGCGAGCGCGAGAATCGCTCCGCCAAACAGCAGCGTGTCCGCAAAGTAGTTGATCCCCTCAACCTTGGCCGCCGTGCTCGGGTCATGCATCTGCACGATCAGGATCGGCCCATAGATGAACAAGACCAGCAGCACAATCCAGGTACCGAGATAAGTCGCCGCCATCCGCGTCTTTTTGGCCAGCAGGAAGCTCGCCCCGGCAACAAGAAGAAATGCCCCCGTCAGATAGCCTATGACCAAGCGCCCCGGAATCCACAAGGGCGTCAGTTTTTCCAGCGGGACTCCTGGGCACCCCGCTGGGTGCAGAAAATGCTCAGCGCCAAAAAATATAGCGGCGATCGCGATCAACACACGGCCCAGGGTTATGAGCTTGCTCTTGCCTTGCCCGCGCATCGCGTTTCCCGCAAGAAGCCAGCCTCCTCCAGCAAACGACATTTCGCGGATGACAATCACCCAGGCAATCCTGTCTCTGGGGCTGGCGAGAGCGCGCGGGAGATGCAGCATCGCCACAAAAAGGAACATCATGATCCCGAACAACAGGCCGGACCAGCGCACCTGAATCTTTGTGGCAATGCTCAAGGACGCGGCCAGCAACGCAAAGCCGACGAAATACGCCTAAAACAAAGGCCATGGCATGTGCGAGGGCACCCCGGCCATGATGAATCTTGCGCCCGAGAGATGCTCCGCGCCGAAGACCGCCAAGGGGACGGCGAAACACAAATTGCTCAGGACTACGATCTTCTCCAGGCCGCCAGCCCGCGCGATATCGGTCTTCGCAGCCCACAGCGCAACAAGGAAAAGCAGGATGCCGGCGCTGCACATCGAAACCGCCGTGCGAGAGAACTCGAAAAATGTGGCGAGAATGGCTGTGTGCATGTGGATCCCAAGAGTAGGTTCGCGTGCTCTATCTGCGGCACGTTTCCCCGGGTCAATACGGCCTCAAATTGTACAACGAAGGGTTGGTGAGGATACTTTTTTTGCGAAGCTGCACAGACGCCCGGCCTGAAGCGCATCCCCCGGTTCCTTTGTCGTCCAACTAATTACCTGAGGAGGTGTACCGCCGATGGCCGGATTGGCTGGACCGGTACCTAAAGCAGCCGCCAGCTCCCGGCTTGTCGGCAAACTGGAAAAGTGGCCATACTTCCTAGGCTTCCGATTTATCCCCTTGGAAGAACCAATGGACGCCATATTTATCTGCAAGATGTCCATAGCTCCCGAACGGCATATCCCGGATATCATCGAGGAGCTCTTTGTTTGCTCCTACGGCGAGCTTGTCGAAAATTGTCCTCAGCTCGTTGTACTTCCCCCCGCAAATATAGAGGGCGACAGTATTGCCCTGTCTGGGGGTTCGCGTGGCGTGGAGCCAGTCTGTAGCAGAAAACTCCACGACGCCGCTTTTCAGGTTGGCGAAAGCCACTTTGTGATGCTGCTCGGGTGGCATTTGGCCCTTCATGGGCGTGTCGCAGACCTTGGTGATAGTCAGCTCTCCACCCAGGCAGCCTTGGTAAAAGGCCATAGCTTCGGCGCAGTTGCCGTCAAAAAGTAGGAAGGGCATGAGATTCATCAGGGTCGCTCCTCTCTATCATTCTTCCGCTTTGTTCGGTTTGAACTGTGGTCCATCGATTGATGCATTCTGCTCTTGGAAAAAATGGTGGCCGTCGATGCGCAGCCTGGAATGCCAATTGTGTCGATGTCGATTGTACGCTAAGACCTGAATATCCGGAATTTCCGGCCAAGTGCCCTGTAGGTCGGGTGGTCTCAATGGCCTGACGCAACACTAGACCGAGGTCTACTTGCGAGCTCCACAAAAGCTAAGATCGTTAGCGAGCATTGGATCAAAATGAACCCTACCCTAGCTGGGTTGTGATTGAGTAGGCCTCACGGCGCGGCTCTCTAGAGAGAGTACTGTCAGATTATCTGATTAGATGGTGTTGCATCGACTGGTTGAGCTCGCAAGGTAAACCGGACATCTTCGTCCAAGTACACGACTTCTCCGCCTGCTCATTCCCCGCGCAAGCCCGTAAGCACGCTACGCAACGCTCCTGCCACGGCCTCGCCCTTCTGCACTTCCATCCACAAGACCCCGCTCGGGTCCAGCTTGATGCCCTTCCGCGAGCGCACCACCTTCACCACCGCCGCCGGGTCCAATTGCGTTTCCGGATGGAATCTCAACGCGATCTTGCTTCCCTGCCGCTCCACCGCCGCGATGCGCAGCCGCTCGCTCATGGACTTGAGCATGGCAAACTCCAGCAGGTTTTCCACGGACTTAGGCAGCGGCCCGAAGCGATCCGCCAGCTCCTTGCCCACATCTTGGCGTTCCGCTTCCGTCGCCACCGTGGAAATCCGCTTGTACGTCCGCAAGCGCAGATTTTCGCTCGGGATGTATTCCTCGGGAATCCGCACATCCATGCCCAGGTTGATCGTCGTGCGCAATTCCGGCGTGCCCTCTTCACCCTTCAACTTGGCCACCGCGCGTTCCAGCATCTGCACATACAAATCGAAACCAATCGCCTCGATGTGGCCGTGCTGTTGCCTCCCAAGCATGTTCCCAGCCCCGCGCAACTCCAGGTCCAGCGCCGCGATGCGGAAGCCCGCGCCCAATTCGCTGAACTCCTTCATCGCCGCCAAGCGTCGCCGTGCAATGTCCGTCAGCGCGCGTTCCGGCGGCACCAGCAAGTACGCATAAGCGCGCTGGTGCGAACGCCCCACGCGCCCGCGCAATTGGTAGAGTTCCGCCAGCCCCAGCCGGTCCGCACGATTGATCAAAATTGTGTTGGCGCGGGGAATGTCCAAGCCGTTCTCCACGATGGTTGTCGCCACTAGCACATCCGCTTCATCGCGAATGAACTTCAGCATCACTTTTTCGAGGTCCTTCTCGCCCATCTGCCCGTGCGCCACCACCACGCGCGCCTTGGGCACCAGTTTCGCCACCAGGCTGGCCAGCGAATAAATCGACTCCACGCGGTTGTGGATGAAGTACACCTGGCCTTCCCGCGCCAGCTCATTTTCAATCGAGCGCCTCACCACCTCCTCGTCGAAGGAAGTCACCACCGTCTGAATCGCCAGCCGGTCGCGCGGCGCCGTTTCGATCACGGACATGTCCCGCAAGCCCACCAGCGACATGTGCAGCGTCCGCGGAATGGGCGTAGCCGAAAGCGCAAGTGCGTGCACGTTCTTCCGCATCTCCTTCAAGCGTTCCTTGTGCGCCACGCCAAAGCGCTGCTCCTCGTCCACCACCAGCAATCCCAGGTCCTGAAACTTTACGTCTTTGGACAGCAGCCGGTGCGTCCCGATCACTACGTCCACTTTCCCCGCTTCCAGATCCGCCAGCACGGCCTTTTGTTCCGCCGTCGTGCGGAACCTGCTGAGCATTTCAACCCTGGTGGGAAACGCTGCGAAACGCTGCTTGAACGTCTCGAAATGCTGGAACGCCAACACCGTCGTGGGTGTCAGCACCGCCACCTGCTTGCCGTCCGTCACGGCCTTGAACGCCGCGCGCATGGCCACTTCCGTTTTCCCATAACCCACGTCGCCGCACAGCAAGCGATCCATGGGCGAAGACTTTTCCAGGTCGCGCTTGATGTCCGCGATCGCCGTCACCTGGTCCGGCGTTTCCTCAAACTCAAAGGCATCCTCGAATTCTCTTTGCCAGTTGCCGTCCGGCGAAAGCGCAAAGCCCTTCGCGGTCTTGCGCTCGGCGTAGAGCGCCAGCAACTGATCCGCCATGTCTTCCAGCGACTTACGCACCCGCGTTTTGCGCGAAACCCACGCCGTGCCGCCCAATTTGTCCAGCACCGGGTGGGCGCCTTCCGCAGCGCGGTAACTCTGCACCAGGTCCATGCGTTCCAGCGGCACATACAATCGCGCGTCGTCCAGGTAACGCAGCAGCATGAACTCGCCGCGCCGCCCCGCCGATTCGATCAGCCGCAAGCCCTCAAACTGGCCGATGCCGTGGTCCACATGCACCACGTAATCCCCCGGCTTCAGCTCCGCAAAGTCGCTGAAGAATCCCGACGTGCGCATCTTCCGTCCGGGGCGTTCCACGGCAGGCGTCACGTCAAACAGGTCAGCGTTGCCGTACAGCGTGAGTTTCGCTTCCGGAAACGCCACGCCTTCCGCAAACGGCGCGCGTACCAGCAGCAGCGCCGCAGTTTCCGAAGCGCTCTCCGCCGTGAAGCCCGCCGCCGCGTCTTCCGTCTCTCCCAGCACGTAGGGCACTTCGTACTCGCGGCAAATGTCGGCGTAGCGCTCCAGTTCGCCGGTGCTCGCCGCCGTCAGGATCACCGTTCCACCGCCCGAGAGTTGCGCTTTCACGTCAGCCAGGCACGCCACTACGTCGCCGTGGTACCGCGTGCTGGACCTGGCGATCAGCTCAAACCGTTTGCCGCCGCTCTCCGCCAGCCCCAGCTGTTCCAACTCAATGCGCGAGCACTTCGTTACCGCGTGCTCCCATTCTTCCGGGTTCCAGAAATAATCGTTCACGGTCGGGGCGTTGGCCTGCCCGTGGCGCTCATAATTCTCCGTGGCTTGTGCCAGCAGCTTCTTCGCCGCGTCGCGAAGTTTCTCCGGCTCATCCAGAAACACAATGGGCTTCAGCGAGCTTTCCGCCAGTTCCAACAGCGTGCTTCCTCCGGGTGTTTTGTCCCCGCCAAACCAGCTTCCCGGCTCCCACGCTTCCGCTTCTTCGGTTCCAGGCGCGGGCACGCTCCACTCCGCGAGTGGCAGGATGGTCGTCTTCACCACCGGTGCAATCGAGCGCTGCGTTCGCGGATCGAATTCGCGCACGCTCTCCACCGTGTCGCCCAGCAATTCAATGCGCACCGGCCGCGGCGCTTCCGGCGAAAACACGTCCACAATCCCGCCACGAACCGCGAACTGCCCCGGCAGTTCCACCATTTCCGTGCGCGCGTAACCCGTGCTCGCCAGATGCGTGATCAGTTCCTGATGCGCCCCCTCGGAATCTTTCGCCAGCGTGCGCGCCAGTGTCAGGTACACGTAGGGATCCTGGTACCTCCACAGCGCCGCGCCCATCGGCGCAATCACCAGCGACACTTCGCCGTTCGCCAGCCGGTAGAGCGTCGTCGCTCTGCGCTCCAGGATGTCCGCGTGCGGCGCTTGCGGGTCCCAGGGCAAGCTGTCAAACGCCGGCAAGACCGCCGCTCCGCCTGTGGAACCGGGGAATATTTGCGAAAAGAAACGCAGGCTTTCTGCCAACTGTTCCGCACGGCGATTGTTCTCCGTGACGAAAAACGCGGGTCGCCGTAGTTCGTGGGTCACATACGCCGACACCAGTGCTTTCGCCACGTCGTTCAATCCCGAAAGCCCTGCCAGTCCGCCGCCCGCGCGCAGCTCCGCCACCACGCCCTCGATTGAGGCATGGCGCAGCAAGCCCTCCAATCGCTCCCTGACTGCCGGCAGTATCATTCCCCGATTTTTCTTTTTTCTCTTACTGGATCGTCCGCTCCACCCTGTAGCTCACCCTGTAGCTCACTCCTTTAGGAGTGAGGTCTTTCTTCCATCTGCGACACTCTTCTTTTCTTCCCCTGCGCTGCCCTCTGTGTTCTTCTCTGCGGGGTGCCCCAGGTTCGGTTTATTACCTGGGTCTTGGGTTTGCCTTTTCATGTCTTGTCATCCCGGCCGGAGCGGCCCGACTTCCTCTTCCGCGCCGCATTCGGGCACGTCGGGCCGCGCAGTGGAGGGATCGTGGCAGCCTCTCAACCACCAGTCTCCCGAGCACTCGCCGGTTTTTACTCTTTCACTCTTCTACTCTTACACTACTTCACGCTTTCTTCCCCGTCTCTCGAATCTTCCTCAAAATCTCCGACGTCGAATACCCTTGCACCACCTCGACGCGCACAACTTCTCCTCCCGCCGCTTCCACTTCCGCGCGTCCCACAATCTGATTCCCCGGCCAATCCTCGCCCTTTACCAGCACGTCCGGCAGCAGCGCCGCGATCACCCGCTGCGGCGTCGGTTCATCAAAGATCAGCACCGCATCCACGCTTTCCAGGCTGCCCAGAATTTCCGTGCGCTCCTCCGCCGGGATCACCGGCCTCCCTGGCCCCTTCAGCGCGCGCACGCTCGCGTCGCTGTTGATACCCACAATCAGCACATCGCCCAGCGCGCGCGCCGTTTCCAGGCTTTCGATATGCCCCGGATGCAACAGATCGAAACACCCGTTCGTAAACACCACGCGCTTGGCGTTGCGTTTCTCCTTCCCAAACCGCAAAATGATTTCTTCAAGTGTCAGGACCGCTGGATGCAAAGGCTCACCATGCTCGCTCAACCACGTGGCTGCAGTTCGTTGCGCAAACTGTCAGTCTATCACGCTCTTCCGCGCCCTCGCTCCCGGAGGCGATCCTCATCATGAAGCACAAAAAAGCCCTTCTCGCTGCCATGGGCGTTGTGCTTCTCCTCCTTGGCGTGGTCCTCACCCTGTATTCCGCGCGCGGATTTACTGTACGCCACTACCTTGTGAACGCGGGTTCCTGCCCGCTCACCATGGACATCGTTCTGAAATCCGGCGTGTCCGAAGATCCCCAGCGCGGAGCCGTCATTCTCTTTCACGGCCTCGCCGCCAACAAAATCATCATGTCCTATCTTGCGCGCAGTTTCGCGGCGCAAGGCCTTACCGTCTACGTCCCCGATCTTCCCGGCCATGGCCGCTCCAACGGCCCCTTTTCTCCCGAACAGGCGGAGACCTGCGCGAGCTCCTTTGTGCGCGGCCTCGCCGCGCGCGGCCTGATTGTTCCGGACCATACCATCCTAGTGGGCCATTCCATGGGCGGCGACATCGCTTTGCGCATCGCTCCCAAGATTCGCCCTGCGGGCGTAATCGCCATTTCCCCTGCGCCCATGCAGATCGCGCATGGAGTCTCCGCAGAAAATCTCCTTTACTTCAGCCCCCCGCCGCTTCAGCCCAATACGCTCATCCTCGTCGGCCAGTATGAATTCCCAAGCCTGGTCGAAAACGCTTTTGATTTCGCCGCTTCGCGCACCGATCCCACGGTTGAATTCGATGCGATCCCCGGAAACTCCCACGTCAGCGTGCTCTTCTCTCCCATCGTGGCCGCAAAAATCCAAGTCTGGACCTCTCACCTACTCCATCTTCCCAGCAGCGCTGTCCTTCCTTCCCGCGCCAACGTTCTTGGCTGCATTCTCGGCCTTTGCGGCATCGTGCTCCTTGCCGGCCCGTTTCTCCGCGAAACATTCGGCGGCGACCCTCCCGCAGAGCCGCGATCCATTTCTCTTCCATCCTTCCCTCGACTCTTTCTGGAATTCGCCGGCGTCTCGCTCGTCGTGATCTATCTTCTTCGCTATTGGATGCCGCTGCGTCCCTTGCCTCTTTATCAGGGCAACTATCTCGCCAGCTTTTTCCTCCTCGCAGGACTCGCTTTGCTCCTGCTGCATCCCCGGCTAGCCCTGTCCCAATTCTCCGCCAAGCCGCTTGTGCTCCTTTCCGCGGCATTCGCCGCGTTCCTGCTCCATTTCCTCATTACCGGCTGGTTTGATCTTACTTTCTCGTTCGCCTGGCTGACCCTGCACCGTTGGGCGCGCTTCCCCGTCTTCTTTCTCGCCGTGTTCCTGTTCTTCTACGCCCTTGATGTCCTTCTCGGCCCTGCCTCCGACGTCCGCCCGACTCGCCGCCTGTTTCTTTCGCTGCTGCTTCTGACCACTGCCTGGCTCGCTCTGGTCGGTAGCGTCTTCTATCTCCACAGCGGCGAGATTCTACTGGTGCTGCTCGCCCCGTATTTCGTCCTTGTCCTGCTCCTCATCCGCCTGGGCGCTCAATTGATTCGCCGCCAGACCGCCTCTCCGACCGCCGCCGCCTTGTTCGGTGCTATACTCCTCGCAGGTTTTTGCCTGGTGCTTTTCCCGCTGTCCTAAGAGCTACCGGGCGCCAGGTTTTTTTGCTATCCTCCCCGCGCTGGAGACGGATGCTTAGGCTTTTTGCTTTGCCCGGTGTGAATTAACGGATGTCTGACATTGTCATTGTCGGCGGTGGGCCTTCCGGCGCGATGTGCGGGGAGCAACTTGCGCGCGCGGGCCATTCCGTCCACATTTTCGATGAACACCTTGCCTGGGAGAAACCCTGCGGGGGAGGGCTCACCTACAAAGCCACGCAGTGCTACCCGTTCCTGTTGGACAATCCGAATCCAAAAAAGCTTATCCACCACGTCGAAATCATCAGCGCAGAAAACCACCGTGCCAAGCTCGACCTCCAGCATCCCATCGTCATCTATTCGCGCACCGTTCTGAACGGCATGCTTCTCGATCGCGCTCGCGAGGCCGGTTGCCAGGTTCACCGCTCCCGCGTCCACGAAGTGGATACCGCCTCGGACAAGCCGCGCTACTCCATTGATGGCCAATGGCGCGCCGCGGATTTCCTGGTCCTCGCGGCCGGGGCCCGCAACCAGTTTCTGCCCGGCACGCGCGCGCTGCAGCGAGATGAACTCGAGATGACTCAGGGCTACTTCGTGCCGCAAACCTCCGAGGAAATCATCATCAAGTTTCTTCCCAATTTCGAGGGCTACATCTGGTCCTTCCCCCGCGCGGATCATCTCTCCCTCGGCATCTGCGGCAGCATGAGCGCGCACACCAGCAGCGAACTTCGCGCACATCTCCATAGTTTTGCGGCCTCCGAGAGAATTGCCACCGAATCCGCCAAGTTCTATAGCCACGTCCTGCCCTCGCCGCAGGTGCGCACCTTCTCCGATCGCAACGTCATCGGCAGAAACTGGGCGCTCATCGGCGACGCCGCCGCCTGGGTGGATCCCCTCACCGGCGAAGGCCTTTTCTACGCCATGCGTTCCGGCGAGCTACTCGGCAAGTCCCTCGCCGAAGGCTGCCCCGAAAAATACCCCGCGCGCGTCAAAGCCTCCTTCTCCGCGGAGCTCGAGTTCGCCGCGCGTATCGTGCGCCGCTTTTATCGCGGATCGTTTCTCGGCTGCTCCGTCACGACTCGCATGGTGCAGTTCCTCCAGCGCAATGCCGTCTTCCGCCAGCTTCTCTCCGATCTGTTCTGCGGCACGCAGGATTACTCCACGCTGAAGCAGCGCGTGCTTGGCCATCTTGGCGGCACGCTCAGCCAATTCGTCACCAGCGTCCTGAGTTTCGAGCGTCCGGCTTCCAAACTCCCCACTGTCACCCCCGCCGCCGACTAGCGCGATCTTGCCCCTGCAGCTCAGGCCTTCAGGCCTGAGGCCTTCTCTTGGCCTTCGATTACCTTTGTAGGAGCCGCCTTCTGAGGCGGTCCGCTCTTGGGTTTGCCCTTGGAGTGCGGCGGCTTGCCGCCGCTTTTACTCTTACGCTTTTTCACCCTTCTTCACTATAACGTCGTGTGCATCACTCACATCCACTCCCGCGGTTTCCGTCGTATCATGGGCGGAGTGCCGCCGCTCCGTTCACCCCATTCATGGCCGCGCATCCAGCGGCCGGGAAGAAAATATTCCCATGATCACGAGAAGAGGATTTTTAGGTGCGCTTTCCGCTCTTTCTGCCTCCAGTTTACTGCCTGCGCGCGGTCCCGCTAACGAGCGAGAGAAAAGCGCATCCGCGCCGCCCATCCCTTGTTCACGATTGCGCTGAAGGAACGCGTTCCGGATTTCGTCAATTGTCTGATTCGCATGGCCCAGGAAAGTCCCGCCGGCATGCCTGTGTGGCCGTTGCAAGGCAAGGAGACGGGCTGCATGACCGGCTACCACTCCGCCGTGATTGCGGAGGCACTGGAGAAGGGCTTCCAAGGCATCGACTTCACGAAGGCTTATCCCCCCATGCGGCAACG
>Ga0074045_10002556_pt1 | contig 16818 bp, 12 predicted proteins | sample BogForMeECP23OM2_FD_94442 | JGI IMG/M metagenome (GOLD analysis project Ga0074045, IMG submission 94442) | Bog forest soil microbial communities from Calvert Island, British Columbia, Canada - Bog Forest MetaG ECP23OM2 | ecosystem: Environmental > Terrestrial > Soil > Wetlands ...
ACTCTGGTGCCCCTTCAGGCGGTAGCGACACGGATTCCTCCTCTTGCGCCTGACCATCCGATCCTCTCGTACGACCAGACCTCAGCACCACACGCTCGCCAGCGCGCGGACCAGAAATGATAGTAGATAGTCTCAGTATTGAACTTGCAGGATAGGAGATGACAATGACGTTGCTGGAATCCCTGAAGAAACACACAGCCGTGGTAGCGGATACGGGCGATATTCAGGCAATTGGACGGTACGGGCCGCAGGACGCCACCACCAATCCTTCGCTTCTGTTTCAGGCGGCTCAGATGCCGGTCTATGGGCACTTGGTAGAAGAGGCCGCCGAACTCGCTCGGGAGCGCGGCGGCAGTCACGAGGAAATAGCGGAGGAGTGCATCGACCGTCTTTTTGTCCTGTTTGGATGCGAGATTCTCAAAGTCGTCCCCGGCCGCGTTTCTACTGAGGTCGCAGCTAAATTGAGTTTCGATACCGCGGGCACGATCGCCAAGGCCCGCAAGCTCATCTTGCTGTACGAAGACCAGGGCGTGGCACGCGAACGCATCCTGATTAAGGTCGCGAGCACCTGGGAGGGCGTTCGGGCAGCCGAGCTTCTGGAGAAGGAGGGCATCCACTGCAATCTCACACTTCTGTTCAGCTTTTCCCAAGCGGTCGCGTGCGCCGAAGCCGGAGTAACCTTGATTTCGCCTTTCGTCGGTCGCATCTACGATTGGTACAAGAAGGAACGCAACGGCGCGGAGATTCCTCCGGACCAGGATCCGGGCGTGGCTTCGGTCACCCGCATCTACAACTACTACAAGAAATACGGGTACAAGACGCAGGTGATGGGGGCGAGCTTTCGCAATGTGAATCAGATCGTACGGTTGGCCGGAATAGACTTGCTCACGATTAGTCCAGAGTTTCTTGACCAGTTGCAGCACGCCGAAAGCGTTCTGGATCGTAAACTCGATCCGGTTCAGGCGCAGGCAACCAGGGCGCACCGCCTGCACATGGACGAGAAGACCTTCCGCTGGATGCACAACGAGGACGCCATGGCGACCGAGAAGCTAGCCGAGGGGATCCGCAAATTCAACAGCGACGCCCGGCGCCTGGAAGAGTTTGTGGTGTCCCGGGTTGCCGAAAAAGTGGGTGGAGTAGCCCCGCCGATCCGACGGTGGATAGCGTTTCCTTGGCGGGCATGATCCCAGCAGTATTCCCGTCAAGGAATTCATGAGCGCGCCCGCCCAGGAGATCGCCTCGGCCGGCGCACCGTCGGCGAGCTGCACCAGCAAGTGCAACGCGATCGCAGGTAGAGGTGGCGAGCAGCAGGCGCCGTTGGCTTTTTTCGCCATGAAAGGCGCAGGAGACCAATTGAAACCGGCACACGCCATCTTCGACCTCGACGGCACGCTGGTCGATTCCAAACGCGACCTGGCGGAAGCCGTCAACGCTACCCGTGCCTATATGGGAAGTGGCCCACTCGCCAACGACCTGATCTACTCGTATGTCGGCAACGGAGTTCCTCTTCTGGTTCGCCGGGCACTCGGTTCTGAAGCGTCCGAAGCGGATTTCCAGAAGGCGCTTGCCTACTTCCTCCCGTGGTATCGGGACCATGCGCTGGTCCACACCCGTCTCTATGCCGGTGTTCGCGAATCCCTCGAGCGCCTGCGGTCGGCGCGCGTGCACCTCGCGGTTCTGACGAATAAGCCCACCGACACCAGCCTTGCCATTCTTGAGGGTCTCGGCGTGAGCCATTTTTTCTTCCGCGTTTATGGCGGAGACAGTTTCCCTCAGACGAAACCGGATCCTGTGGGCATCCATGCCCTGCTGGCAGAGAGCCGAGTGCCACGAAGCCGCACCGTTTTAGTGGGGGATAGCGCGGTTGATGTGCGTACCGCCCGCAACGCGCAAATCCGTGTCTACGGCGTCAGCTATGGCTTTGCCCCCCAGTCGCTGATCGCGGATCCACCCGATCTGCTCTTCGACAGCATGCTGAGCCTTACTGAGCGTTTGCTCGAAAATGACGCACCGTGCCCGCAGACTCCAAACCTCGGCTAACCTAAGCTAAATTAAGCACCCTCCGGACAAGCACCCCGAGCAAGCCAGGGAATCAATGCCAGCGAATGTTTTCAGGTTGGTGGACTCATTTCGAAAACTTGCAAGGGTTCGGAAACTGATGGGATAAGGACGAAGGTTTCTGGCGACCTGTATGTTGCTTGTTGAGGACAAGAGCATCCGGGTCAGGAGAAGCCTTTATGACTATTGTAGGGTGTGATTTCCATCCTGGTTGGCAACAAGTAGCGGTTTTTGATTTGCAATGGCACTGGTCAATGAGCATTCCACGTCTTGCCCAATCACCCCCGCGAATCGGCCCCGCTAAGTGCTTGATACTGTGGCCGTGAAATCGTGCGTTTCGCTTGCCCACAATCAGAAGTTTCTGGGCAACAGTTGAGACCTATTGGACAGGGATTGCTGCTTTCTGCCTGACGGCGTCCAAAATTGAGATCAACTGCGTCACCTGTTCGGGACTGAATAGGCCCTCAACTCCTCGTGCGCTGAAGTCGATGAACGGGGTTTCGTACAACCGCGACGGGTCTAGCCAGCCGCTCTGAGTCAGGTGGTCGATCACCAGGTTCACAAATTCGATTTGGTTGGCACCTGGAAGCTCACATCGATCTTTAGACTCCTGCCGCGTGGAGAGTTGAATCGTTCTCTTTAGTCACTAATGTGGGCGCGTGTGTGCCCAGACGATCTTCTTCAGGCCGAGCGCCCCGAGTTTCGTTTCCGAGACCTGGGATCTTCGCAGACTATTCCTGTCCAGCAACTCTAGGATTGTCGACAATCAGGAGACTGAGACTGGTGGAACCTGAATCTTTCAAAAACCGAGTGTGCAGTCCCCGTGCACAACGTTTTTGGAAAACGCCGCTAAAACCCAACGCCCTTTGAGTGTTAAGCGTCAAACGAACTCTGCAGACAGTTGAGAGGCCCTGGTCGGCAAAACGGCTCAAGGTTGGTGAAGCCGCAGGGTCATGAGGTCTTCGTCGACGTACACTTGGCCTAGCTTTATCGCTTGCTGTTCGCGGCCGTACATTTGAAAGCCTAATTGCAAATAGAGCTTTCTGGCAGCCGTTTGTCCCTCCGCCACGGCCAGAGTCACTTGTTCCAGCTCTGGTTGGGATCGGGCCCGGCGCAGGCGTTCCAGCATCAGCGCGCGTCCAACGCCTCTTCCGCGCTGCTCCGGCTTGACGTACACACCCTAGACGCGCCCTTTGTGCCCGGTCTTCGCCTCCGGAGAGCGGGAGAATCCCGCCATTCCGACTAGCTTGCTGTCAGCGAGGGCCCCGAGCACGAAGCTTTTGCCAGAACCGGAGCCGAGAAGCGCGGCAACTGAGTTGGTTGCAATTAGCCTGTGCTCCTCGGCGGACGAGGAAAAAGCCAGCGGCTCGGTTTCGAGGGCCTCGAGCCGAAGTTGCCAAAGTATCTCCGCGTCTTGCTCTCCCAGGGTTCGAATCTCCATATCTGAGCTTATCCGGACAAAGAGGTGTTCACGATTGTACTGCACGCGAAATGGTGTGGGAGTCGTTGCCAGCTACGCAAGTGCCTACAATCGCGGCCTGATTCCTGGCGGATTACCGCTGGCAGTTGGGAATGCCATCCATGACGTTAAGTGTGCCGAAAATCCGAAATGAGCGGAGCGTCTAAGCCACAGGTTCTAAGGGCAAGATTTTGGAAAATTGGATTGTGCCGGAATTACATGGTTTTGGAAAGATTCACGTCCACGGCCTCGCGGTCTCTTCCATTGCCGGACTATTCGCCCGGAACGGAGCCGTCGGAGCCGTGCCCTCCAGGTGCGCATTTCGGAGGAGAAGCTACCCTGGCTTGGTGAAGACTCCAGCCACCCACTTCGTTACTCTGTGGCACTGCTGTCGCGAGCCGATGAAGACGGAGCCCATGCGCTCCGACAGTCAACGGTGCGTAGTCCATCGGCTGGGTGAACTCTAAGTCACACAGCCCGACTCGCACGTTCAATCCTTGATGTGTGACGACGGAAGCGACCGAGCTCTTCAGTTCTGATGAAAGCCCCTGATTAAGAGTGCTTCCCAGCGTTCGGTAGTGGAGTCATAGCGTGGAGATGAAAAATGCCCCCAACGGTGTTCGAGGTCATCGTCAGGGGCGGAATAAAACAATGGATTCGGCAGTTGCAGCTTACGTCGTCGCCGGATGAAACGCAAGGGAAATTGAACGAGGCGATAGTAGCTTCGCTGGAGACCCCGCCGGAGCGGAGGAAGCCGCCGAAGAAGAAGAAAACTAACTAAGTGGCAATAGGTAGCTCTCGCTTGTTCTCTGCGAGCGACAATGCAGGATTAATGATCGCTTTCGCATAGCAATCACTGTGAACTGCGTTCCCATGCTCATCGGCGCAAGCCGCTGCAATGTCCACGGGCTGACGGCATAGATAACAGGTAGTAGTTTGTTCTGCCAAGGGCGACACCTCCATGATTCAAGAGGGATTCGGCACGGCGAAATATAGCAATTGACCGGACAAGCTGTCAATACGAGAGCCACTTACGTGGCAGGTTTGTCAAAGGGATAGTTCCGTCCAAGAAAATGGCCACCAGCGACTCCTGCCTCGAATCGCCGGTGGCTATTCTGGTTTACCGCTATCTGCTGATGAGATTACTCCGTGATCGAGCGCAGCGCAACTAAAAAGCCCCCAGCGCAAGGAGTGCGGATCGCTGGGGGCTAACTGGCTCAGGATTGTGCGACAGCTTATGCCTGCGTCCGCCAAAGCGCAAGTGAAAGTCTAGTAAATCAAAAACACAGCCGATTCCGGCAGATCGCTGTCTGTGACGGCGGTCACGCAACTTGACGCGTGCTTTTTTCAGACCACGTCGCAGAGATTATGTCGAAGTGCCAAAGCGGGCGATATCTCTCCCGTCGCGCTGGATCGATAAAGCCGCGCAAGTAGCCCTGCGGCAGGTAGTGATCGTGTCGTTTAGTCGTTCGCTGGGCGCTCATCCCGGTCCGTTTTTCACGAGTTTACCACCCATCCAACGCCACCCACAGCACCCCCTGGATGGGTCGGCAATCCGGAAACCGGCCTTTCCGAAATCGGCTTCCAAAACCAAGTTTTTTTGGAAAGCTGAGGGTGCCCAAAGAAGCAAGCGGAAGAATAAGGGTTTGCGCGAGCTGTTCCGCGGGGGCTTTTGGAGAGGCGTGTTTCCGGTGCCCGGTCGTTACTTCAGGTTCCTTCGTCACTCGCCCCGAACGGCAAGAACCATCAGGGCAATTGGCATCAGATTGTGAGATGGCGACTTTTCGCCAGTTATCCGGACCTTGTAAAAGCGTCTCTGTTCGGCCAAGACATGCGAGTCGACCTCTCAGCTAAGGTGGATCAGAGGCCATGAAAATATTTTGACGATCTTTTGACATCCCGGTGACAATCTCATGACAAGTTCCTGCACACAGGGGTTAGACTCGCGGTCAAATACCCTTCGACTGTCGCTTATGGTTTGGAGGCGATCAAGTTGATCAGGAGGAAAACATTATGTGCGGCACTACATTGAAGCGCGCTTCGTTGTTGATATTCTCTATCTTGCTCATCGCTTCCCATCAGGCCACTGCACAGGCTGGCCAACTCGATCCGACATTTGGCAATGGAGGTATTGTAACCACAGACTTCGGAGATCAAAACCAAGCCTCCAACGCGGCTACGGCGAACGCTGTCACCATCCAGCCGGACGGGAAAATCCTGGCCTGCGGCGGAGTTCCGGGCCACAGCGATTTTCCAATCCCTGCGGTACTCCGCTACAACACCAATGGCAGCGTGGACACAACCTTTGGAACTTCCGGCATTGCGTCCATACCGAGCATAGAAGACGTTCCGTTTACAGCGATCACCTTGCAGAGTGATGGCAAGATTGTAGCCGTCGGCGAGAATTTCGTGGCGCGGTTCCTTTCTACCGGAGTTCTTGACTCCACCTTTGGAACCGGAGGAATTGTGTCGCTGGGCAATGACTTCATTGGCGCACCGACACAGGGTGTGGTTGTTCAACCGAACGGCAGCATCTTGGTGGCCGATCGCTACCTGCTACGTTTTCTCTCCGACGGCCAGTTTGATCACAGCTTTGGGACCGGAGGAACGGCGAGGACCGCTGGTTATCCCGCCACCGGGCTGGCGCTTCTTCCTAGTGGAAAGATCCTGGTTGCGTCTTCCTTTTCGGGAACAAGCGGCTTCATCTCTCAATATGGATCGAATGGCAGCCTCGATACCACGTTCGGAATTGGTGGCCAATTGGCCAGCCCCGGAACTGCAGCCGGTCTGGTGCTTCTTGGAACGGGAGATTTTCTTGCGGGCGGTAGTCTGACCAATAACTCTGTTCTACCTGGGGCCTCTGGCTTTGCCGTATCTCGCTACCTGGGCGTGGGAGTTACGGACGCAAGTTTCGGCATCAACGGCGGTACGGTCACTTCTATTCCAGGTTATCCAATCGTCACAACTTCGGGATTAGCTGTTCAGCCGAGAGGTGACATTGTGACATTGGGCACAGGTAACCTCGTCGGGCAGACAGCATTCACGCTGGCTCGATACACGCCGGCCGGCCAGCTCGATACTACATTCGGAACCAACGGCACGGTCGTTACCTCGTTCGGGCTTGGTGCATTCGGCTCCTCTGTCGGTGCCAATGGGCTGGCCATCCAGTCAGACGGCAAGATCGTTGCCGTTGGTAGCTACTTAGTATTTGTGCCCTACCATGGTTACGACACTGCGTTTAAGGTAGTCCGGTACCTGGGTCAATAGACGATGTGCTGGCAGGAACTCCGGCAGTTCCCCGCCACGCCCAGCCTGTCAAAATTCGGATAGCTTCTAATGGTGCGGTTGCGAGTGAGCAGTCGGCCACCCGGAAGCTATCCCTGGCCCCAACATCCCCGGACAGCCTGCAATCCTGAAAAGTGCGGTGTCAGTTCTGGCGTCAGTTCGTTTTGGGATTCGTGCGCTTGCTGCGTCATGGTGCAATGCGCCCGGTGGCTGGATTGCTGTATTTGCACAGGTCACATCCGAGAGAGGCACCGGGCGGCGCAACGGCGCAAGCCGCCACGCCAGCGCGGTGGCTGATAGAAATGGTAACGGCCACTGCTGCGTTCGACACAAACGCTTCGGGCGCGCCGGAAGGGGCTGGGCGCACCTCGATTTCCTGGAGGGACTGCGGATGATCCGGCAACTTCAAATAGATGGCCAGGGCGCATTTCGCGGTCCACCGGGCCAGTCGCCAATCGGCCCGGCGCTTGGCAACGCGCATGCCGATCAGGCGTACGACTTCGTTCGAGCTGAGCCAATCGTCTGCCGTCGGCACATCCGCTTCGGACTGTTCCAGCCAATATACGTCCATCACTAAGCCAGAGTGGGGGTGGCTGCATCCATGGTTTTCGGCATTGTTGCCGACTTCTCACCTCGTGGTTTGTCGGAATGCAATTGCTTCTCCCTTGCAACGCCGCATTCCACCGCATGGATGAGATAAGGGCGAAGGTCCGCCGGCGGAAGAATGCGATGCAACGCGCCGACTTCGAGGGCCCGATGCACGCTATGCACACGATCAAACTCTTCTGCCATTTCCCCCAGCTTCTCGGAGTGTACGACTTTGAACAGCTCGTCCCACTGGGCGCGCAACCGGTTTTTCTCCACGCTGTCTGCTTTGGTCATCGCCTTATTCAACGTCTCGGTCAACGCCTGGAGACGCGGATCTTTGCGGGTCCTGGCTTCGACTTCGCCAGCGAAAACGACGGCCGCCGCCGGCGCTCCGCCAATAACGGACGCGAACGTTCCCTCTAACGCAGCGACTTCGAGATTTTCGTTCAACGCCCGCGAGAAGACGACATATGCGCCACCGTGGTATCGGGAGATCACGCAAAAAACCATGGGACCTTTGAAGTTCACCACTGCTCGCCCAATTTCTGCTCCATACTCAAGCTGCAATTTGCGCAACGATTCCGGCGAACCGTCGAATCCAGACAGATTGGCCAGGATCACGACCGGCCGATTGTTGCTCGCAGCGTTGATGGCGCGGGCCACTTTCTTCGAGGAGAGCGGAAAAAGTGTCCCCGCGGTCCATTGATCTGGGCCATCGGCAGGAACAAATCCCAACCGAGGCAGCGGACGAGATTCGATACCGATGAGACAGACCGGATAGCCACCGAGATGGGCATCCCACACTACGCCTGTCTCCGCGGCCCGCATGCCGGACCACCGCTCCAGGGGAAGATGGTCCTGGTCCATGACGGCTCGCATCACTTTGCGAATATCGAATGATTTCTTGCGTCCGGGATTCGTTTCGTCGGAGAAGATTTCACCCACCCGGGCGAAACCGTCCTCTCCACCATGAGTATGCGGACAGAGTTGGACGTCCCGGTCGATGGGATCGATGGTCGCATCTCTGCGCGGAAATCGTTCGCCTGGCGCTACATAGGTGTGTTCATAATGGCGCAACAGGATGTGGCAGGCTTCATCAATGTTGCGGGCCCAGTACTGCGCCTGGCCGTTGGGACCCATAATACGGTCGTAACCCCCAATACCTTCGTTGTCCTCGGCCGACACGCTTCCCGAATACTCCAGCGCGCGCTTGCCAGTGAGCACCATCGCGGCTTTCGGTGTCATGATCAGAATGCCGCGGGTATGCATGAGCATGGTCGCCTCGGCGTTCCAATACGGCTGTGCACCGACGTTGATTCCATTCACCACCAGATTCACTTCGCCGCCCGACTGGGTGAATTCGATCAGGCGACGCAGGACCTTGGCAATCCAATCCATGTTCTCAACGCCACTATCCATCGAGATTTTGGCGCCCGCCGAGATTGGGAACCACTCCAAGGGGACGCCCTTCTGTTGCGCAAGATCCAGACCCGCAAGGATTCGCCGGCATTCGGACTCGGCGATTGCGCCCAGATCCCGGCTCGGATCTCCCATTAATACGACCCTTGTCATGCCGTCGGGATACTTACTGGTGAAATTGCGGAGGACGCCTACGATGATGTTCGATGTGTTCTTCCCGTATGGGCGCTCAACCGGAACCAAACGGCCGTCTGCATCGAGATCGTGCTCAACAAAGTCGCCGGGAGGGAATTGTGTCGCTGTCCCTTCCGGAAGGGGCGTTAGCATTTTGATAATTTCATACGGGTAGATGAGTCCGCGCTGGCGCATCCGGACGACTCTCTGGGTGTACTCATCCAGCGGTTTGAGCGGTTGCAATTTGTTAGCGGGCCTGAAGGTCATAAGCTGACCGGTGCCGCCCGGACTCGAGATGCGCACTACCATGTCGCGCAACTCGCCAGTTTCCGGATGCGGAATGCGGGCGCGCACTACCACCTGTTCCAACCCCAGACCGTCGGTCGACGGGGCGAGTTTGTGCACGATATCATTCAATTCATCCCGCTTGAAATTGAGTGGCGGCCACACGTAAAGTAGTATCCGGTTCCAATAGAGTCGCCGGTTTGGCGCGCGCCGCGACTGAAATAAACGCATACCTGCGACCGCTTCCGCGAACATGCGCTCCAGGTGCGGCAGTTGCACGATACGGCCCTCCTGATCTCGCACCGGTGTTAGATCGCGAATTTCCGCAACCGCGAACAGCCGCTCATCTTTCGGGTTGTCATTGGCAACCGCATACAGAAGGTAAACATCTTCCACCGACGGCAGCCGCTCGACCTTGAAGTTGTTAAGCCGCCAGAGATGCAACCGTTCGGCCATCATCGGGTGAACTCCGCGGACGAGTTTTTCTTCTTCATACGAATTTGCGGAAGGACGATAGGTGAAATGTTGCATTCCGGCCAGGCCTGGACCGCGCCCGGGGCCGGCTATAGCCACCACGATGCACTCAATCGTACGGGGGAATCCGACCTGGTTGAGCATGGAGCGAACTTCCTGCTCGATAAGCTCCTGATCGGACAAGAACTCTGGATTCCACACATAAAAATCGATGACGATGCCATGGTCGACGGGCACTTCCTGGATGCAGGGGAAAAGAGCGCGCGCTGCATCAGACAGCCGGAGATACGCGGTATTTGTGCTAAAGATATGGATGTGCCTGCCGTTTTTATCGTACTCGGCCGATACACAGCAGTGGCCATCCATTGGCAGCGTGCGAAACTTCGTCAGCGTTTGCCCGCGATAGTATCGCGTCGTGACCACTTCCAACATCAATTCCCGTAAGGCGGGAGGGGCAGCTGCGTACCTGCCCGAGAACAGGCTGGACAGCGGTTGAGGACACTCGATCAGTGCTCCAATTCTCTGGCGAAGATCCACCGGGTTGGGATTTGCCGCAAGGTGCGCGAGGTGCTCTTCTGCCTGCCCGTAAATCTGCCGTCTGGCCCGCTCAAACACCGGCTGCTCGAAGCAGCGATACCGCACTTCGCCTGCCAAGTCGCTGACTGCGGGAAACAGGCCACGGGTCGTGTGGATCACCCGGCCGAGGAGCTTGCGAAATGCCTCATCGGTCCGTGGCGCCGAGGCCTCGACACGCCGCAGATGCGTTTCCAACAATCCGACAATCGGCGCTATCTGCTGCTCCACGCGTTGGTGCGATTTGCACAACCAGAGTAGGCTCTCTTCCAATTCGGGCGAGCGCTCCAGTGTCTTTACGCCGTAATGAACCAACGCGCGCCGGAGTGCATCAACGAAGGTTGACGGGAGGCCCTTGCCACGCGTCTCGAGCATGTGTAAGTACGAAAATAAGTACGAAAAGAGGTACGTCTCGGCGCTACGCTCCTCACCGCCATTGAGGTCGTCCATCTCGGGCCGGCGGTCGAACAAGGAGCAGATGTCGACGAAGATGCCAAGGATTTCATCTTCACGCTCAGCTATTTCCTGGTAATCGGCGGCAACTTCAGAAGAATGGCTCCAGTCGGAGAGGATAGGTATGGCGTGCGCTGGGTCAACATCGAAGCCCAACATAAGCTGGCGGAGTTCCTCCAGGTTCTTGCTCCAACGGGACTGAATAGGTTGCGCGGTGCCGCCGGTGGTGCGCGACGCACCAAACTCCACTCGCCCGGTCGTGGCCACCACATTGTCGTCGCCGGCTGGTTCAATCTGCAGAAGTGGGGCGCCGTTGTCCACCTGCACGTGAGGTATTGCCATCACCTGCCGGACCCTTCCGGAAAAGGGAGCGAGGACCGACATCTCCATTTTCATGGCTTCCAGCACGGCCAAGGTATCCCCGACCGAAACCGTGTCGCCTGGCTTCACCGCAATGGAAACGACTACCGCCGGCGCCGGTGCGTGTACCACCCCACCGTCATCCCGAGCGATAGAATGCGCTACACCATTCACCTCGATACGGTATGTCAATCCTTGAACGGAGGAGACGACGTGGAAGCGACTGCCGAACGCGGTGAGCCAATACTCAAACTGACCGAGGCTGTGAACCTGGACATCGATGCGGGCTCCATCCACTTCCACACGGTAGCGGTGGAGGCCGAGGCAACAGATTTTGAGAGAGTAGGAATGTCCACGATGGAGTAGCTGCACAGCCCGGCCCACTTCACTCCGAACGTGGGGTCTCCCGCGGACGGCCGATGCGTAGAACTGGATCTGCTCCATCGCCAGGTCGGCAGCATACGAGTCGATCGCCGCTTGCACCAGCGCCACGTCGGCGTAACGCGCGGACAGGTGTCCACCTTCTGCTGCCCTGCGATCCAACCATCCGATATCGGCTGTCGCTTGTAGAACCTCGGGACAATCCAGCAATTCCAGAAGAAATGCTTTGTTGCTGGCTCCTCCCTTGATGACGACTACACTCTCGCGCAGCGCCCGCTGCATCCTTGAGAGTGCTTCCTTTCGACTTTGACCGTAGGTGATGATTTTGGCGATCATCGAGTCGAATTCTGCCGGCACGGCATCGCCCACCGCCACACCGGTGTCGACGCGCACCCCCGGTCCGGACGGAAGCCTGAATCTCTCAATCAGGCCCGGCGCCGGCGCGAAGCCGTTCTCCGGATCTTCGGCGTTCAGCCGCACTTCAATGGCGTGACCATACGCGCCGGGCGGCTCACCTTCCAGGTGTTCCCCTCGGGCAACCTGGATCTGCATCTTCACCAGGTCCAGCCCGGTCGTACATTCCGTGACGGGGTGTTCGACTTGCAGCCGGGTGTTCATCTCCATGAACAAGAAACGCTGGCTTGCTGGTTCGTACAAGAACTCGACCGTGCCGGCGTTGCGATAGCCCGATGCCTGGCTGAGTCGCACCGCCGCCTGGCGCAGCGCCAGGTCTTGCTCTGCGGTGAGCACGGGCGAGGGAGCTTCTTCCAGGATTTTCTGATGGCGGCGCTGGATGGTGCAGTCGCGAACCCCGACGGCCCAAGTCGTTCCATGGTCGTCGGCAATGATCTGCACCTCAACATGGCGCGCAGCTTGCACCAGTTCCTCCATGAAAACCGTGGCGTCCCCAAAGGCCTTGAATGCCTCGGCGCGGGCGCCCTCAAATGCCCTCGGAAGCTGCTTCGCGGAATTTACCCGGCGAATTCCATGACCGCCACCCCCGGAAGTGGCTTTTATCAGCAGCGGATAGCCAAGACGCTCGGCGTGGCGCATGGCGTCGTCGATGGTCTCCACCGGCCCCTTGCTCCACAGCGCAACGGGCACCTGGGCTTGCTCAGCCAATCGCTTGGACGAGATCTTGTCGCCCAGCCGGCGCATGGGGTCACTATCTGGGCCGATGAATACAATGTCCATCTCGCGGCAAAGGTCCGCGAAATCCGGGTGCTCGGCCACAAAGCCCCATCCCACCCACGCCGCGTCCGCGCGCGCGGTTTCCATCGCCGTTCTTAAAGATGTGAAATCAACGTAAGTGCTCTTAGTGTGATTCGTGGTTGGATCGATGATTCGAGCGGCGCCGAGATACACACCTTCGTCCGCCTCGCGGACAAACATGGAGCGGCGATCAGGCTCGGTATAGAGCGCGATCGTAGATATCGATGTGCCGCGCTCGCGATTGAAATCGCGCACCGCCTGAATGAAACGTATCGCCGCTTCACCGCGGTTGACGATGACTACCCGCTGAAATTCCCGTTGCATAATCCTTCCGATCGACGAAGCGCGGCGGTACCGCAATTCAATTCATCACGCCGTGACGTGTTGCAGAGCTTGCAATGGCTCAGCATCGATACTGTCGGGAAGCGTCACCGTCCGATAACCGGTCAAGCGCAAGTACCGGTTTCCCCGCGTATCCACAACTTCCGCATCGAACTTTTCCCCAGATGCGTCAGGAGTAACGACCGCAAACAATGGGCCGGCGGCCAGTTCGGGGGTACACGACCAAATGACTTGATGAACGTAGAGCGGCAGCCCCATCCGGTTGTGCTCACTTATTTCCAGGAGGCCGGCGGTTTGGAAGCAAAGCTCAATCAGCCGCGGCCCAATCAGCGTCGGCCCTGTCGATGGGTCGTGATCGCTCGGCAAATCTTCCGACATCTGGCAGATCATCACTTCTCCATCTAGCCAAGCACGATCGAGAACCTGGTATGCGGGTCCGTGAAAGTAAATGTGATAAATCTTGGCGGCGTCGACAATACCCTCTGACGACAACCGGAGGGGCACTCCGGCAGACGCTTCTGGCGGCTGCCTCGTCGCTCTCACCCGAGCGGTGAAGTGAATCGTTTCTTGCGGCTGTGAGTGATTCGGGAGCGTTCGCCGACCGACCAATCGGCAGTCTGCTACCAAATCGTCGCCTTGTGGGTGGAAGAAGGCTTGGATCGTTACCGTTCGTGGCTCGTCCCGGTAGAACTTGAACGGTGCCAGGAAACTCACTTCCTCGATTGCCTCAATGTGCCAGCCCGGATGTAAGCACAGGGCGGTCTCTGCAAATGCTTCGATCCCAATGACACCCGGCAGCACCGGCGTGCCGTCTATGCGGTGATCGTACAAGAACGGTTGAGCCTTTGGATCGAGCGTCGTCTCCATCGTCAGACCACCATTGAGAGTCATGCCGGTGACCTTGCCGACCATCGGTCCTTGCACGGGTACCCGGCTCCCGAGCGAAGCGGCCAGCGCTTGGATGTCCAGTCCACCCGTTTCGTCCCATTCGTTCGACATGATGCCGAGACGCTGTGCGACAACAAGTTCGCCACGGGTTTCTGCGGAAGTCAATTCGCGGCGAATCATCGGAATGCCCGCTTCAGGCGGCAGCATATCGATGCCAGCCAGTTCCAGCTAAGTGATGGCTTTCCCACGGCCACGAATGTGGCGAAAACGATTGCACCACCGACGAGACCAAACACTCTGCCCGCAGAACTCTGCCGGTTCTTCCGATAACCGCGCAACACGCCAATGCACAGTCCAATGGCGGCGGGCTTCAAGGCATTGCGTACTGACTCGCCAAAAAACGGACTAAGCGGTTTCCCATTGAGAAATGCTTCTCGACCGGAACACGCTCCGTCCAGTCCGGAACTCAGAAGCTGTCGGCCGTAACCAACATTGGCTTTTGACCACTTGGGTTGATTAATAGGCTTACCCCATCCCCATCTCTCAGGACCGGCTCAGGATTGTGCTTTCAGTACACTCCCCAGGATTAGGTTGATTCAGCACTCCTCGTCACACCCCACTGTGACTGCCGTCACACGAGGACCTAAACCATGATCGATGATTGCACGTTCCTGCAATCAAGAACGGTCAATTCAGAACACACGAGATCCTCGAGTAATTTTCTTCAGAGAACTCGACCGGTAGGCTATCTTCCGCCGCCGGTTGACTTTGTTGAACGATACTGCTCAGCCTCTGATTGAACCCGCATCTTGTCGACCGGACTAGACATCATTCGATGAGTCAGGTGTCGCCGTCCAATGACGCGACGACGCCGAAGAGATCATCCGAAATGATGAAAACGGGAGTGGACCATATTCACGCCGGCACTGTGGTGGGCAAGCTGGAGGGCGATCCCAATGCGGTTCGAGGCTACTACGACACTCTGCGGGAGAATAAGGTCGCGGTAAACCCCAAGCCTCGGTCTGTATTTCGAGCAGGACTGGGCGTCCATGCCTGCAGTGATGCCGGTGGCTTCCGGCGGCATCCATGCCGGCCAGATGCACCAACTGCTCCACTATCTCGGCGAAGACGTCGTGCTTCAGTCCGGGGGAGGCACGATCGGCCATCCGGACGGGGTTGCCCAAGGCGCCACCGCCAACCGGGTCGCCGTCGAGGCAATCATTCAAGCTCGCAATGACGGGTGCGACTACTTAAACGAAGGGCCGGAGATTCTGGCAAGCGCGGCGCGCTGGTCACCAGAGCTGCGCAAGGCGCTGGAAGTGTGGAAGGACGTTACCTATAACTTCGAGTCGACGGATGTGCCGGACGCGCTCGCCACTCTCACGGTCTGATCGCAGCGCGCTTGATCTGGGTGGTCCGGCTGCACGGGTCGGCGCTACGTCGGTTTTCAGCAGCCTGGTGAAAGGACACCAACGATGCGAATTACTCAAGGAGCGTTTTCCTATTTGCCCGATTTCACTGACGACGAAGTCAAAGCCCAGGTGCGATATTGCCTTGTCAACGGCTGGGCTATATCAGTCGAGTACACCGACGACCCCCATCCGCGAAATGTGCACTGGGAGATGTGGGGACTACCGATGTTTGATCTGACAGACCCGGACGCCGTGATGGGAGAAATCAATGGGGCAGGCAAATTCTTCATTGACCGCCTCCACAATATCACGCACTTACGGCGATAGTTTCCGCAAGGGTAATTGGGCAAGCCATAGAATGCCCGCCGGGCCATTCGTTGCTTGTGTTGACCAGGACGCCCTTAGAGCAGCCAGATAAGCAGAAGATAACTAGCAAGAGGGTCTCAAGGACTTCAATGGCGCCATTCCTTGTGCCCTCCACCCTGTTCATCACCCTGGACTTGCTCCGTCTCTTAAATCGGCGAAGAGTATAACCACAGACTGTGGACCTGCGCGATAAGTGAAACCCGGCGCCGACGACGCGCTGCGCCAGTCGTTGATATCCTGCGGCGATTCGAGCGCGGTGTCGATCCATCGACGCCACGGGTCCGGGTCGCCACTTTTCACGGGCGGCAACTCGAAGTCGAGTGGCTCCCAATATGCGTTCAAGATCACATGGAAGAGCAGCCTTGCCCTTCGAAAGTCGGCGCTGAATGCCAAGCTGTGCGACGAATTACTCCAGTCTGGTTGATTGAGTTTTACGCCGTGCCAGGCTTTGTTCCCGTCCCTAAGCCACTGATTCAGACTCACGCCATCGGCATCGGGTTCGAGGTTCCGTAACACGCGCCATGCATTCACGAACTTCACGAACCGATGCACATCCGCATGCTTCTTCACCAGCGTCCAGTCGAACCAGCTAATCTCGTTGTCCTGGCAGTAGGCATTATTGTTGCCGGATTGGGTGCGCCGCACTTCGTCGCCCATCAGGATCATAGGCAAACCGAGCGACAACAGGGTGGCGGTGAGAAAATTCTTCACCTGGCGATTTCGCAGGCTTTCCACCGCGCGCTCCTCGGTCGGGCCTTCCACACCACAATTCCAGCTTCGGTTGTCGTTCGTGCCATCGCGGTTGCCCTCGCCGTTCGCCTCATTGTGCTTCTGGTTGTAAGAGACGAGGTCGTTCAGCGTGAAGCCGTCATGGCAGGTAACAAAGTTGACGCTCTGCTCAGCCTCGCGCTGCTTGTGACTGTATAGTTCGGGACTGCCAAGCAACCGGTCAGCCAGGCGCGCGACTGAACCCTCCACGCCGCGGAAAGCGTCTCGAACGTCATCGCGGAACTTCCCGTTCCACTCTCTCCAACTGTCGCCGACGAAGCTGCCCACCTGGTACAGTCCGGCCGCGTCCCAGGCCTCAGC
>Ga0074045_10002558_pt1 | contig 16811 bp, 10 predicted proteins | sample BogForMeECP23OM2_FD_94442 | JGI IMG/M metagenome (GOLD analysis project Ga0074045, IMG submission 94442) | Bog forest soil microbial communities from Calvert Island, British Columbia, Canada - Bog Forest MetaG ECP23OM2 | ecosystem: Environmental > Terrestrial > Soil > Wetlands ...
CCCCCGAGGCCCGCCGCGCAGGCGAAGCGGCACGCAACGCTGGCGCCCACGCCGGATGAGGCTCTCCGCACGCTCCTCGCGAGTCCCAACATCGGCTCGAAGCGTTGGGTTTTCCGCCAGTACGATTCGCTGGTGCAGAGCAACACGGTTGTCGGCCCGAGGAGCGGCGCCGCGATCCTGCGAATCAAGGGCTCGCGACGCGGGCTGGCGCTGACGGTCGATTCGAATCCGCGCGCGTGTGCGATCGATCCTTATCTCGGCGCCCTGGCGACCGTCTGCGAAGCGGCCCGCAATCTGGCATGCACGGGGGCGCGCCCGGCCGGCATCACCAACTGTCTCAACTATGGTAATCCGGAGCGGCCCGAGGTGATGTGGCAGTTTGTCCGCGGGGTCGAAGGATTGCGCGACGCGGCGCTGGCCCTCGACGTCCCGGTCATCAGCGGCAACGTCAGTTTTTATAACGAGACCGAGGGGCGCGCGATTCCGCCGACGCCGACGATTGCGATGGTCGGGACGCTCGACGACGTCACGCGGCATCTGACGCCGCACTTCCAGCGGGCCGGCGATCTTATCCTGATGATCCGGACGGCGGCCCCGTCGCTCGCCGCGAGCGAATATGGAGCGCTCTTCGGTGATGGCGACGACACGTCGCTCAACGCAACCGAATTGGCGCGCGAGCGGCGACTCGTCGAAGGGCTGATTGAAGCCGCCGGAAGCGGACTGATAAGCTCAGCTCACGACGTATCCGACGGGGGGATTGTGGTCGCGCTTGCCGAAGCGTGTTTCGGCGGGGTGCAAATCATGGGCGCGGAAATTGCAGAGGTCGCTGACACACCCGCTGAAATGTACGGCGAAGGCACCTCGACGGTGATCATTTCGACCGCGGCGGAAAGTCTGGAGGCGGTCCGCGCACTGTTTGCCCCGGTGGAAGTGCGGACGATTGGCCGGGTTACGGCGGCGCCGCGACTCGCAATACCGGCGGCGCGAATCGACCACGAGGTCGCCGCCCTGCAACGGCTCTACGAAGAGGCTCTGCCCCGGAGGCTCGCATCGACATGACCGCCAACGAAGATCTCGCCGTCGTGGTGGACGAAGCGAAGCTCGACGCGTTTCACGAAGAATGCGGTGTATTCGGCGTCTACGGGCATCCGGAGGCCGCCAACCTGGTCTATCTGGGACTGTACGCGCTGCAGCATCGAGGTCAGGAATCCGCGGGCATCGTCTCGTCGAACGGCAAGTCGCTGATTGCTCATCGCGGGATGGGGCTGGTTGCCGACATCTTCAATAACGAAGTGCTCGAGCAGCTCGAGGGCACCAGCGCGATCGGCCACAATCGCTACTCGACCACGGGGTCGACCTCGCTCAAGAATTGCCAGCCGCTGGTGGTCGAGTATGCGCACGGCGGGCTCGCGCTTGCCCATAACGGCAATATCGTGAACTTTCAGCAGTTGCGCGAGCGGCTGGAGGGGAGCGGATCGATCTTTCAGTCGTCGTCGGACAGCGAGCTGATCATCCATCTGATCGCCGGCTCGCGCGCCGGCGATTTGCCCGCCCGCGTCGCCGAGGCGCTGGCGCAGGTGCGCGGCGCCTACTCGATGGCGATCCTGACCGAGCAGTGCATGATCGCGGCGCGCGATCCCTACGGCTTCCGGCCGCTGGTGATCGGCAAGCTCAACGACGCGATTATCGTGGCCTCCGAGACCTGCGCGCTCGATCTGGTGCGCGCCGAGTTAGTGCGCGAGATCGAACCGGGCGAGATCGTCGTAATCGACGACCAGGGTATCCGGTCATTCCGGCCCTTCGCGTCGGCGCCGGCCAAACGATGCATCTTCGAATATGTCTATTTCGCGCGGCCCGACAGCTTCCATTTCGGGCGTAACGTCTACTCGGTGCGCAAAACGCACGGCCGCGCGCTCGCCAAGGAAAGTCCGGCCATCGCCGATATCGTCGTGCCGGTGCCCGATTCGGGCAATGCGGCGGCGTTGGGCTATGCGGAACAATCGGGCCTGCCGTTCGAGATGGCGCTGGTGCGCAGCCATTACATCGGCCGGACCTTTATCGAGCCGCGTCAGTCGATTCGCCATTTCGGGGTCAAGATAAAATTCAATCCGGTGGCCGAGCTTTTGCGCGACAAGCGGATCGTGCTGATCGAGGATTCGCTGGTGCGCGGGACCACGCTGCGCAAGGTAATCCCGATGCTCCGGCAGGCCGGTGCGCGCGAGGTCCATATGCGAATCGCGGCGCCGCCCACGACCAACTCCTGCTTCTACGGTATCGACACGCCGACGCGTGAGGAGCTGCTCGCCTCGTCGCACTCGGTCGAGGAGATCCGCCAGTACATCACGGCGGACTCGCTCGCCTATCTAAGCTGGGACGGACTCTATTCCTTCATGGGCGAGAAGCGCGAGGGTTTCTGCGATGCCTGTTTCACCGGTAACTATCCGGTGGAGATCCCGCAGGGGCAGGGACCACATCAGCTACGCCTGTTCGACGCCGGCGACCATCTGAACGGCGCCGCCCGCCGCTAACGGCGATCGTCGTCAATCAGCGCGACCAGCGGACCGGCGTCGATTAAGACGGTAAACACGTGCGCGCTTTTCTTTCACGATCTGGGCAAAGCGCTCGCCGGTACGCTCTGAAAGATTGAGACCGCCACTGTCCCAACAGCCGATGAAGTCGGCCATCAAAGCGGCTGCACGTTGGGTAGCGGGTGAATTTGGTTATCCGGTCCCGCCTTTTTGCCGAATGGCCGGCGCTTTGTCTTTTTGGGTGGGGGCGGAATCGTCAGCACGTCCCGCACGATTTCATCGAGTGGCAGCGGATATAGGTTGATTTCGCTCCAAGCGCTTAGATTCTGTTTTGGTTGGATTCTTCTTCATTAGCTTTGGACCTTTGGCAGGCGAATTACCTCACCAACAGTCGAAGCCACCACTTGAGAACGCGATTCTTGTTCGCGTATAATTCTGTCGAAAATACCCCCAACTGCCTTAATGTCTGCGCCCGAAATGGTCCCTTCTGTGGGACGACGTCGCGACCGAAGGTCCCATTTGCCGTTAAGATTAACGAACACGTTCGTCTTCCCGCGCGATAAAACCGTTGCAACGGTGCCATAAACACCCTGAAGGCCGTTGATCGACTTGATCTCGCCCGTATCATACGCAACTTGTGCGATCTGCATGATCGTCATTGGATCGAGCGATATAGAAAGAATGTGTGCAACTGCTTTCCGATTGTGTCCGCGCTCCGCAGTGGGCGATCCCGCCTGTTGTTGCGCTATATTCGCAACGCCATAAAACCCTTGGAGCGGCTTAAAGGCTTCGAGGGCTTTAGCCAGCATATCAAATTCCTGTTTGCTCGATTCTGCTTCTCTTTCGGCTCTTATTTTACGTTCGTTCGCTTGCGTTTGCCGTTGTCGCAGAACTGATACAACATCGTCAAGTTGTTGTTTTATAGATGCTGCGCTACTTATATTGGTATTTTTGGTTGTTTTGCGCATTAGATTACTCCTATGATGCTGATGCATGGATGCATGCATTCCACGGATACACACAATTACACACACCTGTTGCACAAACACACCATGATGCATCATAGCAGGTTGCCCTTGAAACGTTGCTCCTGACACGATCTAGCACGGACAGGCTGGGATTCGAACCCACGGGGCTACTTGCTTAGAGGGCGTTGACCCCGCTGGATTTTGAGTCCAGAGCCTTAAACCGCTCAGCCACCTGTCCGCACGGCGGCGACGGGGATCGGATGCTCGGCTGGCGAAACGGCAGTAACTTCACCGAACACCGCGAATTCCCCGCCACCGCTTGATGCTCAAGAATACGCCTGTGTCAAGCTCGGCGTAAGGCGGGTGCATAATGGCCATCCACAGCTCCAGCGTGGCGATAGCGGAAGAAGGCCTACCTCTTGAACGAGAGATATACGCCTATGAATCCAGGCAAGCCGAATTAGAACGAGATCAGTGTGGCAAGTTCGTGCTTTTCCATAAGGACGATCTTGTGGGGCTTTTTGAAGATTTTACTTCCGCCGTAAATCACGCGATTAAGCTATATGGTCGAGGACCGTACCTAATCCGAAAGATTGGCGCCCCTACGATTCTGGATCCAACGACGTCCATTCACATATCTGCCGCACGGTAGCCCGCTCAAACATTGGCGACCGTCGATTGCAGCCCTCTTGCGCCATTAACACAGCCGCGCTCGATTGAACTCCAGCAGCGTGGAGCGCAAATAGGAATTGTAGTTCGGTCATTGTTCGGTCCAGAAGAACGAATAACTGTGCTGATTGACACGGGCAGCCAATACATTGCCATAGACGATGGCTTAGTTAAGCAATTGCGGCTTGTGCAAACTGACCGATGGCAGGTAGGTGGAGTAGCAACCGGATCTCAACGATACGCCGATGTCTTTATGGCAGAGATAGAAATTCCTTCGCTTGGGATCCGAGAAATTATTTCGGTATTAGGCGGATTCGAATCCGACCCCAAGCAGCGAGGCATTTTAGGGCGGGCGCAATTGAGAGATTGTCGTCTCGTTTATGACGGTCCGCAAGGAACCGTCACGCTTTCTCGATAGCCTAAAGCTGAGGTCCCGCTTCGTCGAGTTGTTTGCGGATCTGCTCCCATCGTTCCGTTGCTAGCGTACAATTCGACTGGGCGACGGCTCGATCTCGTTCGATATCTGCCATCTGCTTCTGAGCCTGCCGTACCATTTGGTCTGCTACGCCATGCGTAGCGGTGGCTCTGTTGACTTCTTGAGCCAAGCGTTCGAGTTCGTGGCTCAAAGAATTTCTCTCGTTCTCGTCGGTCCGACTGTTACTGTAGTCAAGCAGTTCGCGATAGTTCTTGGCGGCAGTATCGCGCACCGTCGCCACGCTCGCTTTTTCCGTTTGAGCCCTTTGTAAGGCAACCTTGAAATTTATGAGTTGTGAATCATAAACCTGCACAACGAGCGAAGTCTGCGCGCAGCGAAGTCTGCGCGCAGCGAAGAATCCCGGGATCAGCCTGGCAGTTCGCCGCAAAGTCCAGGAAAACAGGTCAAACTCGGGCATCCCCCCGCAACGTGATTTTGCGCTGATCGGAGGCGGCGGCTATCCTTGGCCCGACCGTGCCGATTAAACAGACACCGCTCGTCGCACAATACCTGAACGTCAAGCGGCAGGTGCCAGACGCGATCCTCTTTTTTCGCCTCGGCGACTTTTACGAGATGTTTTTCGAAGACGCCGAGGTCGGCGCGCGGTTGCTCGATATCCAGCTCACCTCGCGCTCCAAGGACGGCGTGCCGCTGTGCGGCGTGCCCTATCACGCGGCCGAGAACTATATCGCGAAGCTGCTCAAGGCGGGCATGAAGGTCGCGATTTGCGAGCAGAGCGCACCGGCGGGCGGCGCCAGCGGTTCGAGCGGCAAGGGGGGCGCCTTTCAGCTCACCGCGCCCGGCGGCGGCGCGACCGCGGGGCGCACCCTGATGCCGCGCTCGATTGTGCGGATCATCACGCCCGGCACGGTCGGCGAAGAGAGCGTGCTGGTCGCGGACGAGAAGAATTTTCTGCTCGCGATCGCCGCCGACAACCAAGGCTTCGGCCTGGCCGCGCTCGATCTTTCGACCGGAGAATTTATCGCGACGGCACTGGTGGGCGTCGCCAGCGCGCGCGAAGAGATCGCACGACTCGATCCACGCGAGATCATCGCGCCGCACGAGACGGCCGCGATCACGCCCGTGCTCGATCACCTCAAGCATCCGCTGACCCGCCTGCCCGCGGTGGCGTTCGATCCGGCGACCACGCGCGCGGCGTTGCTGGAGCGCTTCGGTCCGGGCGAGTTCAGTGACGCGATCGCCGCCGCGGCGGGCGCCGCGCTCCGTTACGCCGAGGAGAACTTCGGTGGCAATCTGCGCCATATTCGCGCGCCCCGGCTCTATCGTGCCGCCGAGTTCATGCTGGTCGACGACACCACGCGGCGCCATCTCGAGCTGGTGAGTTCGAGCGACGGCACGCGCACGGGCTCGCTGCTCGCCATCCTCGACGAGACCCTGACCCCGATCGGCGCGCGCCTGCTGGCCAACTGGATCGTCTATCCGCTGATGGATCTCGAGGCGATCGGGAGGCGCCACGACGCGGTCGAGGAGCTGTTCGAGAGCGACCTGGGCGGCCCGGCCGCCGACGCGCTCCGGCGAATCGGCGACCTCGAACGCCTGGCGGGCCGGGTCGGCAGTCTGCGCGCGAGTCCGCGCGATACGCTCAAGCTCGGGCAGGCGCTGAACGCGGTCGCGACCCTCAAGCAATGGCTCGGGGAGCGCCGTTGCCCGGCACTCAGACGGCTCGCCGCGCGGCTCGATGCGCAGCCCGCGCTGGCCGGATTAATCGACGCGACGATCAGCGAAGAGCCGCCGGTAAACCCGCGCGACGGCAACACTGTTCGCCGCGGCTTCAGCCCCGCGGTCGACGAGTTGCGCGCGCTCGCCCTCGACGCGCGCGGCGTGATCGCGCGGATGGAAGCGGCGGAGCGTGAGCGCGTGCAAATCCCGTCGCTCAAGGTTCGTTACAATCAGGTCTTCGGGTATTACATCGAGGTCACTAAGCCGAATCTCGAGCGGGTCCCGGCGGACTATGAGCGCAAGCAGACGCTGGTTGGCGCCGAGCGCTTCACCACGCCCGCGCTGAAGGAGCTCGAGCGCAAGATTCTCAGCGCCGAAGCCAGCCTCAAGGAACTCGAAGTCGAACTCTTCATGAAGCTGCTGCGCGACCTGGCCGCGCATGCCGGCGTCATCCTTGAAACCGCCGCGGCGGTGGGCGAACTTGACGTGCTGATCGCGCTGGCCAAGGTGGCGCGGCGCCGCGATTACGTACGGCCCGCGATTGCCTCAGGGCTGGCCCTCAAGATCAGCGACGGGCGCCATCCGGTGCTCGAAGCCGGGATGAAGCCCGGCGAGTTCGTGCCCAACGATCTCGAGCTGGATCCCGACGAACGCCAGTTGCTGCTGATCACCGGCCCCAATATGGCCGGCAAGTCGACCTATCTCCGCCAAGTCGCGCTGATCGTGATCATGGCGCAGATCGGAAGTTTCGTCCCGGCCACGGCGGCGACGATCGGCATCACTGACCGCGTGCTGACGCGGATCGGCGCGCGCGATGATCTACGGCGCGGTGAATCGACCTTTATGGTCGAAATGCGCGAGACGGCGCGACTGCTCGAGGGGCTGACCGAACGCAGCCTGCTGCTGCTTGACGAAGTTGGCCGCGGGACCAGCACCTTTGACGGCCTCGCGATCGCGTGGGCGGTCGCCGAGCATCTCCACGATGCGACTCGCGCCAAGGTCCTGTTCGCCACCCACTTTCATGAGTTGACCGAACTTGCGCGCGAACGGTCGCGTGTGAAAAATCTCAGCATGGCGGTGCGTGAGTGGGGGGAAGAGGTGTTGTTCCTGCGGCGGGTGGTCGAGGAGCCGGCGAGCCGCAGCTACGGGATCGAGGTCGCCCGGCTGGCGGGATTACCGCCCGGCGTCGTCGCCCGGGCACGCGAGATTCTGCACAACCTGGAACGCGGCGAACTCGACGAGACCGGCGCCGCGCGTCTGGCGGTATCGGCGGACCGTCGCGCGGCGGCCCCGCAGATGGGGCTGTTCACGCCGGCCGAGCGGCGCACGATCGACGAACTGCGCGCGGTGGATATCGATCGGCTGACCCCGATCGAGGCGCTCAATATCCTGGCGCGACTCGTCGGACGGGCGCGCGATCGCGAATAGACGTGAAACCGGCGCGCCCGCTCGCTCTCGGTCTGCTGCTGATCTTCGTGGTCGCCGCCGGCGCCCGGGCGATGCCGCCGCGCGACGCCGTTGTGAGCGGGGCAGCGCTCGAATCGCGCGGCGCGATCGTCGAGCTGCACTTCAACGTCCGTGGCCGCCGGCCGGCGTGGCATCTCAATGGCCAGCGCCAGCAGCTCGCGCTTACGCTCGAACATACCCGGCTCGATATTCCGGCCGCGCCGCTCGCCGGACAGGAACAATCGCCCGTGACGGCGGTGCGCGCGACGATAACGTCCGACGACACAGTGCAATTGTTGATCAACGTGAGCGGCAAGGTCGATTACGCGGTCGCCTTCGCGCCGCACGACTTGATCGTACGGTTCGCCAAGGCGGGAGCGGCGCCGGATATCGCAGCGCCATTGGTGATTCCCGCGGAGCGCGTTCGAATCGGGTCGCGCCGCACCCGGAGCTTCCAGACCGCGTCAGCGGTTCCGCCCCCGCCGCCGCCCGTAGTCGCGAGCGCCGTGGTAGCGGCTCCGCCGCCCGTCGCGATGCTCGCCGCGCCGTTACGGACCGCGCGACCGCCGCTGGTCGTGATCGATCCCGGCCATGGCGGACGCGACCCGGGCACGCGGTCAGCCAGCGGTAGCGCCGAAAAGGACCTTGCGCTGCAGATCGCGATACGCCTTCAGCGGGTCCTCAGCGGGCTGGGGGTGACCGCCCGCCTGACGCGTGCGGATGATCGCTTTCTGAGCCTTGCCGAGCGGACCCAGGCGGCGAATCGCAATGCGGCCGACCTCTTCATTTCGATTCATCTGAATGCGAGCCCGGAGCGCGCGACCAGCGGGATCGCAACCTACTATCTGAACAATACGACCGATCGCGCCACGATCCGGCTGGCCCGGATGGAAAACAGTGTTGCGGGTGGCTACGGAAATTCAGCAGTGCCGAATTTGAACTATATTTTGACCGATTTGCGTCAGGGGGATAAAGCGAATGAATCGGCCGCACTGTCGCGCATGATCGAGGCGGAAAGTGTTGCCGCGGCGGGCGCAACCTTGGGCGTCAGGGTAAACAATCTCGGCGCGCGGCAGGGCCCGTTCTATGTTCTGGTGGGCGCCGAGATGCCTGCGGTGCTGGTCGAATGCGGATTCTTGTCGAACGCCGACGAGGCCGCGCGGCTGGCAGAGGGAGACTATCAGCAAGCGTTGGCCGACGGGATCGCCGCGGCCGTTACCCACTATCTCAACGGCGACGCCGCGGTCGGCAACCTCTAAACATGCCGTGGATGGATCAGCCATTTTACGAAGGTAATTATCCCTTGACTGTAGACCGTGATTCCGGTAGTCTCTGTACATGCAGATGAAAGATCGCAAATCACCTATGCGGCGTGCGTCTTCCGAATCGTCCTACTCTTTTATGGAGTTTATGGCCGAGTATCCCGATGACGAGACTTGCTTGCAGCAATTGTGGCGCGACCGTTACTCGCCGGATGGTACGAACGCGCATTGCCCTAAGTGCGACGTTACCCGTCCGTTCAAGCGCTACTCGACTGCTCAACAGCGCCAATCGTGGACGTGTACGACGTGCGGCCATCATCTGCATCCGACAGCCGGGACGATTTATCACAAGTCGTCCACGTCGCTGCATCTCTGGTATTACGCGATGTTCCTGATGACAAGCACTCGATGCGGTATCTCCGCAAAACAGCTTGAGCGGGAACTTGGCGTTACCTACAAGTGCGCTTGGCGCATGTTCAATCAGATTCGCACGATGTTTGAGGAGAACATCAACGATTTGGTCGGCACTGTCGAAATCGATGAGATGCACGTCGGCGGGAAAGAGAAGAACAAGCACGCCGATAAGCGCTTCGGTGGTGGTCGCGGCGCGGTCGGCAAAAAGCCTGTCTGGGGCGCGATGGAGCGCGGCGGACGCGTAGTTGCGCGCGTCGTGCCCGACACGACCAAGCGGACGATACTGCCGAACGTAATCGAGCGCGTGTTGCCTCGTTCGACTGTCTACACCGACGAAGCTACGATCTATGATCCGCTGACTGGTATGGGATTCGGTCACAAGCGCGTCCACCACGCGGCTAAAATCTATGTTCAGGGCGACGTTCACGTTAACTCGCTGGAAGGATTCTGGTCACTCGTAAAGCGCGGCATTGGTGGCGTCTATCATTCTGTCTCAACCAAACATTTGCAGTCCTACGTGAGCGAGTATGCGTGGCGTTATAACCGTCGTCACGACAAGCAAGCGTCATTTCGGACGCTTCTTCTTCGTGCGGCACGCCCCAATTGATCGGGGTTGTGCCGCTTCCTTCAACACGCGCGCGAAATCGCTGCGCTTCGGCATCGGGATAGCGATTGTGCCCTCTTTGACTGTCGGGGGCTGCTCATCGTCCTTGCCTTTTTCCTTGTGCATTGGTCTTTCGCTACCTATCTAGTGTGCTTGCTTGGTTTCTGCTATCGATCTGATGTGGAAACGCCCCTGATTGGGGTCAAGGGCGTTGGCGGTATAGACCGGCTTGTCAGTGCTGCCGGTAGTTGATGTTGAGAACCTAACGCCCTCAGCATAGCGACTCCTTCCATAGCTGACAAGCCACAGACGCGATTTCTGGACAGAAAATCGCACGCTAGAGGCTTGTTCGATGGAAAGCGAAAGAAACGGTGCATCAAAGAATGTGGTTGAGGCTGCCCTTGACCGCAATACTTCCGCACTTTTGGCAATAGCCGAAATGCTGCTCCAAGTGTGGGATTTAAAGCAAGGAACCCCATTAGGAGATGACTACTGGCGGAAAGCACTTAAGAAAGCTTACTTTCATTTTCTCGATCTTCACAATCAGCCGCAGCCTTAAGCAACGGGCTGCTGGCGGAAACAAGCTGTGTTGTTGATAGGAGCAGCACAGCTTGTCCTAGAGCGTGCTTCGCTCTGTCAATGCTCACGCCGTCCAACTGTTTTACTAATTCCACGGCCAGCGCGTGTTCTGATTTTAAATTCATAGGGTGCACCAATGCTCAAGAAACTCAATGAAATCAATGCCATGATCGATAGGGGCGGGGAACAACTGGCATGGCTTGAAGACTTTATTTGCCATTCTGACAATCGTGTCATTACCCACGAGTCGGAGATTTATACCCTTCAAGAGTCCTTTGATAAAATCACGATCAACATACGAATCAGGATCGGCGAATGTGCCAATAGTTTCAGGAACGCCTTGAACTACATGACATGCGCCTTTGCCCAACAAGATTCTGGCTCTATTGGCTACGCTGTTCAGTTTCCGATTGAAGACTGTCAAAAGGTCTTCGCAAGTCGGCGCTATACCTACCTGAAAGGTATCAGGGATGAACGCATAGCACTGTTCGAGAAGTTTCAGCCGTACAATGCTGGGGATTGGCTCAAGGACCTCCGCCGACTCTCCAACTTCTACAAACACCAAGGGCTCATCGTCGTAAACAAACAAGTCGATCAAATCGAACCGCTTGCACCAACAAGCAAGACACAATCGTGGGAACCCTTCACCGCTCAAATGAAGATGGATTATCGCCTGCCTTTCACAGTAACGCTTCCAGACGGGCGTCCTATCACTCAAACCCTTGATATAATTCATGCGGGCGTTTGCGATATAATTAACGAGTTCCAACCGTTTTAGCTTTAACCGACGTTCGACCAACTCCGGCCTGTCACGTAGCCGGATCATAGCGCACGCCCCGATGGTGAGTCTACAGTCAAGGGATAATTACCTTTACGAAATTGCGTCAGCCGGCTGTTCCAACCTGAATCCCGCTAACGGCACATTCGGTACTTTCGCCCCGGCTCATCAGTCGCCAAAGCGGTCGCGAGGGGATTCGCCAGATTTTGTTTAGTGATCGGCTCATTCGGAAATTTTCGCCTCTTGAGATAGCGCTGCTTCGATTGTCCGAAAATTGATGAAATCGACTAGGGGCGCGGCCGAGATGCTCGGGGCGCAGGCGCGACGAGGCACGCAAAATGCTCTAACTCCAGTGCGTGAGTTAATTTTCAAGACGAAGGAAGGTAGATACATGGCAGCTTCGATTTCCGAGTCATACAGTTTAGCGAGCAATTATGAAACCGCCCAGACCAGTGCTTCGGGCAGCTACAGCACATTTTTCAGCGATATACAGCAACTGGGGCAGGCCTTACAGAGCGGCAACCTGAGCGACGCCCAGAGCGCTTATAACAACGCCGAACAACTTGTGCCCAGTGGAGCGCAAAATGGCCCGCTGGCGACAGCGCTCAGCGCGGTTGGACAAGCCTTGCAGTCCGGTAATCTGTCGGGTGCCCAGCAGGCTTTTTCCTCAGTTCAGCATGCGGTGCAAACTGTCCTTAGCGAGCATCACGGTCACGGTCACCATGAGCACATTGGAGTTTCGGGCACTGCACCGAGTGCTAGCAGCACTCCCACTTCCAGCTCCACTTCCAGTGACGCGAGCCTCCTCAACACGATTGCTCAGGATGCCACCACCACGGCTACCCAGCAGGCCAGCAATTCGCTCAATCTGCTCAACCTGATCGCCTGATCAATTTTCGACCGTGCCGGGGGCGGCAGGGGCGCCTGACGGCACGCTAGCTCTGCACATTGCTCACCCCAAGCCAAGGGTGTTCGGCGTGGCTGCCGAGCGCCCTTTTTATTGCCTTAAGGTGTTTTTATGAAGAACCGCTCGATGTTAGTCATCGTAACCTCCGTCATGCTCACCGCAGTATCAGTGCGTGCCAATTCGCCGTCGTTTATCACGCATCAGGGCGGCAAACAGGACTGGTCCTGCGCCAACTCGACGAACGAAATGCTGCCGGGCCGAAGCTATACCGTGGCCAGCGACAACGCCGGGAACGGGACCAGCGACAACCCTTGGGACTACTCGGGCGTCGGTCACATCACGGTCTACAATCCGTCCAAGTCTGGTGTGCTGCTGGGCGTCGAGCTCGTTTATGGCGATCAGAGTGTATGCGGTGAGGGACCCAACGATTGTTATTGGCGATCCGGTATCGCCTACTACACGATCCCCCAGGGCTACTTTCCGGTCCCGTTCCAATTTACGGTCCCGAATCAGAGTGCCAGTGCTGAAATGGCGTTCTATGTGATGCTTACGCCTTATTCACACATACAGTGCATATCGCAGACCTACAACACGACCGAACATGACGGGGATAATTACTAGGCGCGCCACGAAGAGCGCTTACGAACGCAACCGGCGGCCCTTCGGCACATTGCAACCCCCAGATTCGGCGGAGGGTCCCGCAGGTTCGCATAACTCGCGGGACTTGATTCTGGCCGCGGCTCCGGGGGGCGGCCGAGTCCGCGAGGCGCGGCCAAAATCCAGCCGCCCCGATAAAGTTAGAAACGCAGTTCGCGAACTCACCTGCTCACTCCGCCTTCGGCTTCGCTAGCGCTGCCCCCCTGTTCCGCGCCTCCGGCACGGTCGATTTTATTCTGGCCGCGGCTTGACTCCAGCGCTCGCGATAGGCGCACTCCGATCCGGACTGGCGTGGATGGCAAACCGCGTCGTGGGCGGCTATGGTGATGCGGCAATTCCCTGCCTAAACTATGGTCGCGATGGGCAACCTGTGAACGAGCTTCCGGACGCGGCGACATCTCTGCCCGAACCGACCGTCGGACGCAGCGCGGCGGCGCTGCTGGCGGACCTGCATCACGCGCCTGCCGCGGGTCTGGTCGCGCGCGAATATCTGGATGAAGTGCGCACGGAACTGTTCCGGCGCCATGTCGCCGGCGCCGGCGGACGGGCGATCGTGCAGGCCCTGACTGACGCCGTCGATCGCCTCCTGCGCGCCCTCTATCAGCACGCCGACGCGGTCCATGCGCGACGTTTTTCCCGGCTCAATCAGCGGCTCGTCGTGGCGGCGCGCGGCGGCTACGGCCGCGGCGAGCTCAACCCCTACTCCGATATCGACCTGATCTTTCTGCACGACTACAAGCCCGGTCCTCACACGGAAGTCGTGACCGAGATGATGCTGCATGCGCTGTGGGACGCTCGCGTCGTCGTCGGCTACGCGGTGCGCAATGTCGCCGAGTGCGTGAAGATGGCGGGAGAGGACCTCAAGGAGAAGACCGCGATCCTCGACGCGCGTTTTCTGGCGGGTGACGAAAAGATTTACGCCCAGCTCGACAAGGCGCTGGTGACCGACGTTCTCAATCGTGACCAGCAAAGCTTCTTCAAGGCCAAGCTCGACGAGAGCCGCGAGCGCCATCGGCGCTTCGGCGATTCCATCTACCTGCTCGAACCCAACCTCAAGGAGGGCGAGGGCGGGCTCCGCGATCTGCATACGGCGCTGTGGCTGGCCAAGGTCAAATACAAGGTGCACGCACTGCCCGAGCTGGTGCAGAAGGCGATTATTACGGAGAGCGAGCTGAACGAAGTTGTCGCGGCGCAGGATTTCACGTTTCGGGTGCGCAATTCCCTGCACTTCCTGACCAAGCGCCACGTCGATCAACTGACTTTCGAGCTGCAGGAGCAGGTCGCGCCGATGCTTGGTTTCCGCGACGACGAAACCGGGCCGGCGAGCACGCAGCTCATGCGCGAGTACTATGAGCGGGCGACCGCGATCCTGCGCTTCGCCGAGGGTCTGATCGCCCGGGTCACCGAAGAGATCACGCGCCCCGGGTTTCTGCGCCGCCGCACCAGCCGCCAGATCCGGCCCGGGGTCGTGATTCAGCAGAGTTCGTTGGGACTGGCGGATCCCGACTTCTTCCGGCGCGCACCGCTCAATCTCGTGACCATCTTCGCCGACTGCCAGGCGCACGACGTTGAATTGTCCGGCAGCGCCTACCAGGCGGTGCGCGATAATCTCTATCTGGTCGACGACCGGCTGCGTCATGACGAGCGGACCGGGATGGCCTTGCTGGGTATCCTGAGCGGCCGCCAGCGGGTGGCCCAGACGCTCGAGGCGATGCATCGCGCAGGCGTGCTCGGCGCGATCGTCCCCGAATTCGGCAACCTTCACGCGCGGGTGCTGCACGACCTCTACCATATCTACACGGTCGACCGGCATTCGCTCGCCGCCGTGCGCGAGCTCGAACGTCTGCGCGCGGGCGATTTCAAGGATACCAATGCTTTGCTGACCGAAGTCGCGCGGAGCTGCGACGTGATGCCGATTATTTTCCTGGCCCTGATCCTCCACGATATCGGCAAGGGCCACGGCCACGACCATCATGAGCGCGGCGCCGTGCTGACCGTCGAAGTCTGCGCACGGCTGGGGCTCGACACCGAGGAGACGGACCTGGTCGTCTTCCTCGTGCGCAACCATCTGATGATGTCGCAGGTGGCGCAGAAGGGCGATGTCGAGGACACGCGGACGGTTGATCAGTTCGTGCGCGTGGTGGGCTCGATCGATCGGCTGAAGGCGCTCTACCTGATGACCTTTGCGGATATGCGCGCGGTCGCGCCCAAGATCTACAGCAATTGGCGCGACATGCTGCTGAGCGAACTCTATATGAAGGCGCTCAAAATTCTCGAGCAGGGCGACAAGGAGGCCGCGGACCCCGAGCGCCGCCTCGCGCTGGTCAAGAGCGCCGTGCGCAAGCAGCTCGGCGCGTCGGGGCTACCGGCCGAGGAGCTCGCCCGCTTCCTCGAGCTGATGCCCGACCGCTATTTCCTGACCGCGCCCGAGGGCGACTTCGCGATCCATTGCGAGATGATGCGGGCGCTGGGCGAAGGGCGCCCACTGGTCTGCCGCCATCGGGCCTTCCCCGATCTCGAGTTTGCCGAATTCATCGTTGCGACCCCGGATCAGCCGGGGCTTTTCGCCAAAATCGCCGGCGTGCTGACCGCCAACAATCTCAATATTCTGTCCGCACGGATCACGACGCGCGCCGACGGTATCGCGCTCGACGTTTTCCGCGTCTCACTCGGACCCGGCGGACTCGGAACGGAAGATGATCGCTGGCTGCGGGTCGAGCACGACCTCGAAGGCGTACTCAAGGGCGAGCGGGATATCGCCGCGATTGTGGCCGAAGCGCGGCGCAACCCGCTCGGCGGACGCAAGTTCCTGCGCCGCACGGCGACCGAGGTCACCATCGACAACCGCAGCTCGGAGCAATTCACCGTGGTCGACGTCTTCAGCCCCGATCGGCCGGGCCTGCTGTTCGCGATCACCCATACGCTGTTCGAGCTCGGTTACGTGATCCATCTCGCGCGCATTTCGACCAACGCGGAGCTGGCGCTCGACGTGTTCTACATCTGCGATCGCGAGGGCCATAAGGTCGAGGAGCTTGAACGGATGCGCACGCTGAAGGCGGCGCTCCTGGGCCAGCTCGAGCCCACGCCGGCCGCCGCCGTCGGCGCGGACCCCGCGGCGGCCGCGGGAACGGGAACGTCCGCCGGGTGAACGTCACCTGAGCACGCACGAGCGATCGCAACCGCCAGTCGAGGCCGCGGCGGATGGCGCGGGGGCGTCGCGCTGGGACACGATTATCGATCGCCATCTGGCGCGGGCGGCGGTTGAGCGCGGCCTCAGCCGCAACTCGCTCGACGCTTACGGCGGCGATCTGCGCGACTTCCAGAGCTTCTGCGCGGCGTCCGGAATCGTCCCCGAGGCGCTCGATACGCGGACATTGATCGCCTGGATGGAGCGGCTGGCGCAACGCGGCTTCAAGGTCACCAGCCAGCGCCGCCGCCTCGCCGCGCTTCGCGGCCTGATCCGCGAGCTGATTGAAGACGGGGTAATCAGCCACGATCCGGCGGAGCCGCTCAAACTGCGGTCCCATCCGCGGCCCCTGCCACGCACCCTGACGCGTCCCGACGTCGACCGTCTGATTGCGGCGATCGACCTGCGCGAGCTGCGCGGCCAGCGCGACCGCGCGATGCTCGAAATGGCGTACGGCTCGGGCCTGCGGGTCAGCGAATTGGTCGGTCTCCGGCTCTATCAGGTGGATCTCGAGGGGCGGACGGTCACGGTTCTCGGCAAGGGCGGCAAGGAGCGTATCGTTCCGCTCGGCGGATCGGCACTGAAGGCGCTCAAGCTCTATCTTGCCGCGCGGCATAAAGCGACGCTTGCCCAGCTTGGGGCCGGCGGCCGGACGCG
>Ga0074045_10002559_pt1 | contig 16810 bp, 16 predicted proteins | sample BogForMeECP23OM2_FD_94442 | JGI IMG/M metagenome (GOLD analysis project Ga0074045, IMG submission 94442) | Bog forest soil microbial communities from Calvert Island, British Columbia, Canada - Bog Forest MetaG ECP23OM2 | ecosystem: Environmental > Terrestrial > Soil > Wetlands ...
GCCTCGCTTGATCGCGCCAAAGGCGAAGATCACGCCTGCAACGTAGAAGGCGATGCTTACCCCTTGCAGGGCCAGCCATACATTCTTTCCAGCTTCTATCGGCGTGAAGTAGAAGTTCGGCCAGAAGTGGGCGACAACGAAATATCCAACGAAGCCGGTGAAAAATTCGGCGAGCACACCAAAAATGCAAAGACCCAGCGACCTGCGCGCGCCCGTCCCCAACCCGCTTACATGCCCGTCTCTGGCAAATGTGAGCAATGAGACGCCGATCGCAATCATTCCGAGGCCGCCTATTTGAGCGACATAGACCGCGAGTGTCCAGGGGCATGCGAACCAGAGCGTTAGGTTCTTAAGGAAGACGGGGCCGATGTCTCCCTCGACCGCGCCGTGCATGTAATGCAGCAGGGGCCCGTAACCGATGATCAGGCCAAAAATAAACAGGCCGGTACCCCAGCGAATGAAACCAGCACCCAACCTGCTGGCCTCCAGCGTTGACTCTTCGTTGCGACCTGATTCAGTTGTCATGGCATTCTCCTTGGTTGATTGGTTTGCTCACTTCACCATCTTGATAGTGGGAGGCACCCAGGTGCCGTCCAGCATCGCCTTGTCGGCCCAATAGCCGCGGAGGTAGAGCGAGAACGTGCCGTTAGGGGCCGGCAACCAATTGGTTTCCCTGTCCTGGCCGGGAGACGTTGCGCCCGCATAGAGCGTGAGCGAGCCGTCCGCGTTGTATTGCAGCGTCTTATTCTTCGTGCCGAGCGAGTAGCGTTGCAGCGGGTTGGCGTTGAAGAGGTGGCGATCGTTGTAGAGCGTCAACGACCAGAAACCCTTGACCGGCGGCAACTGACCCTTGGCGAAATTAACCGCGTACAGGTTCCGACCATCGAGCTGCGTGCCCGCGCTGTCGTTGTCGTTGTAGAAGTAAACGGCCTCGGGCGGCACATTGACATAGATGTTCGTATAGGCGACGGCGGTCCGCGTGAAGTAGTCCGCGCCAAACTCGGCGCCGTTCTTCAAGGTGGTCCAACCGTTGCCGGCGGCGACACCGTTGTAGCGCCACTGCCAAAGCGGGTCGACGAGTTCCTTCTGCGCGGAGGCAAAGGATTCAACCAGTGCCTGCTTGATTGCCGGGTTATTTGCGGCGGCCTCGAACACCGCACGGATTTGATCGTAAAGAGCTTCCTCGCCCGGCAACGCCGGCACCTGCTTAAGCACCGCCGGCAACTGGTCGAAGTAGGTGTCCGGGTTGACCCACTTGTTGGGCGGACCCGCTGGCACCGGGACTGACGGAATCCTGCTCCAGTCCGTGGTCTTCATCTTTCCGTCGAACTGGCTCAGGGGATAGAACATCACTTTGCTTAGCGGCGCCTGGATGGCTTTCTTGTCCTCCGCAGTGTCGTCCAGCTGAATGCGCGGAATGGCAAACGCCAGATCCGTGGAAGAGCGCACTACGGCGGTGATGCCTGCGGGCACCTTACCCTTCCAGTTCCACCCAACGATCATGTAGAAGCCGGGCTTGGTGCCGTATTGCTGGCCGATCCTGCCGATTTCATTCGTGCGGTTGTCGTAGATCGGATAAACCCAGAAACGGTGGCCGAAGTTCGGCACCTGGAACACCATCGGTTCCTTGTCCAGCGCAGCAAACCCACCGCCGTACACCACGTCTTGGTTGGGGCAGACGATGAAGGTTTGCTCCGGGCTGATGTAGTCGTGCAGCATCGTGAGGTCGCCGATAGGAGCCATAGGTAAGAACCCGCCGAGGTAGATGCGCCCGGGTGCCTTGGCGAACGCGTCGCGACGGCTGCTGGTGGCGACGATCGGATAGCCCCAGAAGTAGGCCGTGCGGCCGACCATCTGGACATATTCGTTGGTCATCAAGGTGCCGGATACCGGGCCAGATACCTCGGCAGTCGATTTCGGAATAGGAACCTGCAGCGATTGCTGCGCGTGTGCCGTGGTTGCGAATGCCAACGCGCCTGCGAGCGCAATCGCGAGGAAATTGTGTCTGCCAGTGGTTTTCATAAGTTGTTCCTTTCTATTTGGGACTTCATCAATGATGCGCATCTAGCAGACCGGGCCGCTTCGTCAGGATCAAGATGATAAACAATACCTAATTAAAATGTGGCCATCGCGGATTCCAGAGCAAATCCCTTGAGACACTACAACTATGTCATGTCGGCCGAAAAGCTATTTACCACCAGGGTTTCGCACCAGAAAAGAGCGGTTCAGGCGGCGGCTTGCGCGCGGGAGTGATGGCGCAGGCGCTTCCACTCACGCGGCCTCAGTTCCAAGACGAGGCGTGCCGGATGGGTCGAGACTCGGTCGATGAGATCGCGCAGATAGACGAACGGATGATCTGCAGGCAAACCCGGCAAAGTGGCAGTCGTCGTTGCAATGCGATGTCGGCCAAAACGGAGTATTGTTGGCAGTGTAAATGCGGATTCTACTGCCGTGCCATCGCAACACGCAGGCGGTCCTCGGCTGTGATCAGATGATCGAGATTGATCGAATCCTTTCCTATATCGATCTCAACCCAATTCACCTCGCCGCTGAATTCGTTGTCGTGCGTTCCGTACTCATAGGTCACCGGAGACCCTGCCCCGAAGCCGACATCGCAGGTTTCGTCAGCCGAGAAGACCAAGGGCTCCGTCTTCTCCACACGGCCCTCACCGCACTTTTGGCCGTCGAGGTAGAGCGTGGCCGTGCCGCCTTTCGCAAGGCCTCCGCCATCGTAGGCGAACTCCATACGCACCTCGTGCTTCCCGGCCGGAATCTTGTCCGCGCCTTCGACGTAATAACGCTCAATCCCATAGAAGTTGTAACAGTACTTTGGCTTGCCACCTTTGGCGTAAAGGCCCCAGCCCCCGGTTAGCCCGCCCTGGGCAACAATGACTCCTTCTGCACCCGACTCGGGCACGATCACCTCGGCAGTCACGGCGTGCGACTTGTTCTTGATATTGATGACCGAGCCCTCGGTAAGCCGACCCATCCCGCCGAACAACAGTTGTCGGTTGCCCACGATCAACTGCGGGCGACCGGCGATGTCGGGATTGGCACGTTCGGCGAAGCGGTCGTCCAACGGCAGCACGTTGTATTTAACCGCCTCGATTAGCCATAGCCGCTGAAGCTCGTGCAACTTCTTCGGATGCTCTTTTGCCAGGTCTTTCGCTTGGCTCCAGTCCGTGTTGGTGTCGTATAGCTCCCACACATCGTCGTCGAATGCACGCAACTGCACCGCGCCGGTTAGCCAAGGAGTTCGGTGCCGTGTAACCGCGGTCCAACCCTTATGGTACACGCCGCGGTTGCCTGCCATCTCGAAATACTGGGTCTCACGCCGCTCCGGCGCCTTGGCGTCATTGAACGAGTACGCCATGCTCACGCCCTCGATCGGCTTTTGCGCCACGCCGTTGACGATCAGCGGCTCAGGCAGACCCGCCGCTTCCAGCAACGTGGGCGCAACGTCGATCACGTGATGGAATTGCGAGCGAATCTCACCTTTTCCTTTGATTTCCCTTGGCCAATGAATAATCAATCCGTTGCGGGTGCCGCCCCAATGCGACGCCACTTGCTTGGTCCATTGGTACGGTGTGTCCATTGCGTGGGCCCAGCCCACTGCGTAGTGATTGTAAGCCTCGACCCCGCCGAATTTTTCGATATGCGCCTTCAGGAACTCGGGCGACTCAAGATCGGCAAAGCCGGTAAGCGGCACCAACTCGTTGTAGGCGCCTTGCAGCGTGCCCTCGCCGGATGCACCGTTATCCCCGATGACGAGATAGATCAGCGTATCGTCTATGATGTCGAGATCCTTCAGCGCGTCGATGAGGAGGCCGATGTAGTGGTCGGTGTGCTCCATGAAGCCCGCGAAGATCTCCATCTGACGCACGAGCACCGGCTTCATCTCCGCTGACTCGGCCTCCCAAGCCGGAATCTCGACATGGCGTTTCGTCAGTTCGCAATCCTGGGGGATAACGCCGAGTTCCTTCTGTCGCGCGAATGTTTCCTCGCGCAGCTTGTCCCAACCCTGATCGAACTGGCCTTTATACTTGTCGGCCCACTCCTTGGGCACGTGGTGAGGAGCGTGCATCGCGCCCGGAGCGTAATACACAAAGAACGGCTTGTCGGGAGCCAACGCCTTCTGCTGGCGAATCCACTTGATCGCCTTGGTCGTCATGTCACCGGTGAAGTGGTAGCCCTCCTCGGGCTTCTTATCGGGCTCGACGGGCGTCGTTCCTTCCCAGATTGCCGGAAACCACTGGTTCGTCTCACCGCCGATAAAGCCATAGAAGTATTCAAACCCGCCACCGCCTGTGGGCCAGGCATCGAACGGCCCCACCGGACTTGTCTCCCAGACCGGAATCTCATGGCACTTGCCGAACTGCGCCGTCGAGTAGCCATTCAGCTTGAGGGTCCGGGCAATCGGCGAGACCGTGTTGGACAGGATCGAATTGTAGCCAGGCGCGGAAGTGGCAATCTCCGTAATACCGCCCATGCCGACTGAGTGGTGGTTGCGTCCAGTTAGCAGGGCCTGACGCGTCGGCGAGCACAGTGCAGTGGTGTGAAATCGGGTGTATTTCAGTCCTGCACTGGCCAGTTTTTCTATGTTGGGAGTATGGCACGGGCCGCCAAACGCCGAGGTTGTACCGAAGCCGACGTCGTCAAGCAGGATCACCAGGATATTAGGAGCGCCCTCGGGCGGACGTAGTTGCTTGATCGGAGGATATTTGGTGTCGGGGTCTTTCGCGTCATAGGTCGTCAAGCCCACATGGGCGCGATCCGGAATCGGGAGAACCGTTCTTGCTATCTTTTCGTTGCTCATTGTTGCCTCCCCCAAGGGGTGTCCCCGAAGGCCGAGACGCTAGCCGACCTTAAGATTCATTTCGTAGCCGTATGATGACAGGGAAGCTCAGAGAAGAAGATCGACAGGTCCGAAGGAATATGCCGATGCCGACAGCGCTGAAACTTCGCCGGGAGCATAGCATAAATATATTGAGATCGACGAAACCGGCAGGAGGCGCCGCCTTATGATAGGAAACGCGCGGTTCAGGCGGCTTGCGCGCCGGAATTCAGGCGCAAGCGCTTCCACTCGCGCGGCGTCAGTTCGAGGACCAGCCGTGCCGGATGGGTCGAGACGCGGTCGATGACATCGCGCAGATAGACGAACGGATTGATCTGGAGATGCTTGCAGGTCTGCACCAGCGAACAGAGGATGGCGGTGCGATGCGCGTCGGCTTCGCTACCGGCGAAGAGCCAATTTCTGCGGCCCAGCACGTTCGGGCGGAGCGCCTGTTCCGCGCCGTTGTTGTCGATTTTGAGCCCGCCGTCTTCGGTGTAACGCGTCCGCACGAGAATCAGGCTCGTTTGCAGGCGCCGACGGTACACTACCCGTTGCCGTAACGTCTTAATATGGGCTCGGTGCCACGTCGTTTCTGTGACGGTCTCATGTTCGCGGGCGACTCTTTGGACCGAAATCGCGATGACCGGGCAAGAAGGCCGGGCCCTTGAGCACGCTCAAAATGGCGCTGAAACTTCTACGCCAAATAATGTTGAACATGACAGTCTCCCTACCCGGCTTCTTCTGTTTATCTGTCATAACCTCCTTTGTGATTTAATTTAGGCGCCCTGCTGTCGGCAGGGTGGTTTAACCACTCCGGTAAGCAGGGGAGGGCGCCGCGACCTGCCCGTTGTCCTGCGCATATTCTGCACAAGAGTTCACGCTCGTAGTGCATCTTGGCGACCTGAAAGTCGCCGCTACTTCGAACAAATTGTTTTCGCGCACGTGGTCATTCGTTGGGGAACCGCATGATCGGGTTGTTGACATAACGAAGCAAAGCGATTAGTATCGTAATAGGATCGATCGGAGTTGCGTCTCGCTGAAGAGGGGGGTCGAACAAATGGAGCGGATCGATGAAGCAGGGGACACGCAAGATCCTCACGCCGTCGCGCTTGGCCGCTTAGGCGGCCGCGTGCGCAGCGCGGCCAAGCAGCGGGCCAATCGCGAAAATGGCCGCAAGGGCGGGTTGGTCAAAAGTCGGGCGAAGACTATCGCGGCGCCGCGCAACGCCCGGTGTCCCCGGCCGGGCCGGCGGAAGAAGTTGTGAATACGGTGATTGCGCTCATCCGTGCGCGCTACGGCGAGGCTGCTATCGGTCGCGGCGGTCACGGCATCCGGTATCACGGCCATCCGTAACGAACGTCGATTGGGAGGGCAGGCCTGTGTGCCGCGGATGCGGCTGAAGGGTTCAGGGGCGGCGGCTCAATTGGACCTGCTGTGCGCGTGTGGACGGCGGCCTGTCGAATTGAAGGGTCTTGGCTGTTGCTCCCTGTGCTACTACCGCCAGTACCACTCTTGGCGCTGGTTCGGCGGATTGCGGGAAGTGGTGCTTAAGCGCGATCGGTTCAGCTGTCGCGCCTGCGGAGCGCGCCGTCGGCTGGTCGTTCATCATCGCGACGGACGTAATGCGAAAGCCCTACTGATCACGCTTTGTATTCGCTGTCACGTGCGCCTGCATCGGTCGCGTCGGTTCCGTTACTGGGTGCCGGAACTCTTGCTTGGCCTGTGGAAGGAACTCCATCCGGCCGGACCGGTTCAACTGCAACTGCCCTTGGTTGTGACTAACGACACAGCTACGAGGCGATTGAGGTTGCAAGCGGCAAAGAGGCCGCCCCCGGAAGGTGCTGCGGGTAGCCTCGCGGACACGAGTCGGCGCCTGTTTAAGCCGAGGGATACCCGTGCGGACGTCGATATCCGCGTTGAGGACAAAGAGCGGCGGGGAGCCGCAGGAGATACGCTAGACCTTTACTGCGATAGGGGAAGCTCAACCGTTACTTTAGTTTAGCTTGGCGGCGGTGCATGCTGATGTGGAGTGAAAGCATACGGGGGGAAGGATGAAAGGGTCGGCACGCCGTAGACTGGTAGCTCCGCGCAATCAGGGGCAGGGGCCTCTTCAAGCGCAGCAGGTCTGACATGGAACCCGCAGGATCTGGTTCGGCCGCCGATCGAGAACCGCTCGCCGGTTTGGTCGAACGCGTCACGTTCCATAATGCGGACAGTGGCTTCTGCGTGCTTCGCGTCAAAGCCAGCGGCAAGCGCGACCTGGTCACCGTGCTTGGTGCGACGCCGTCCATCGCCGCCGGGGAATACATTCAGGCCAGTGGCAAGTGGGAGAACCACCGCGAGCACGGCTTACAATTTCGAGCCTTGTTTTTGTGGGCGACCGCGCCGACCTCCGCTGAAGGCATGGAGAAATATTTGGGCTCGGGGCTGATCAAGGGGATCGGCCCGATCTTTGCCGAGCGCCTGGTAAGCACCTTCCACGAGACGGTGTTCGACGTCATCGAGCACACGCCGCAACGGCTGCTGGAGGTCGAGGGTATCGGGCCCACGCGCGCGGGACGAATCACGGCAGGCTGGGCCGACCAGAAGGTGATTCGCGAGATTATGGCGTTCCTGCAAGGCCACGGCGTGGGCACCTCGCGGGCGGTACGCATTTTCAAGACCTACGGTGCCGATGCCATCCCGCTGGTCAGCGCGAATCCCTATCGACTGGCCCGCGACATCAGAGGCATCGGCTTCAAATCAGCCGATCTTATCGCCGAGCGGCTCGGGATCGCGCGGACGGCCATGATTCGGGCACGAGCGGGCATTGCGTACACGCTGGCGGAGGCGATGACGAATGGCCACTGCGGTTTGGCCGAGGACGAATTGCTCGCGCAAGCGGAGAAGTTGCTGGAAATTCCTGCCGCCACGTTGGCCGAAGCGCTGCAGGCGGAGCTGGCCTGTGGCGAGGTGGTGGCCGACGCGATCGACTCGCGTCGCTGTATTTTTCTCGCCCATCTGTGGCGCGCGGAACGGTTTATCGCTGAGCGGCTCCAGAGGCTTATTCACGAGCAACCGCCCTGGCCGGCGATTGATGCCGAGCGCGCGCTCGGCTGGGTTGAGAAGAAACATGGGGTGACCCTGGCGGCGAGTCAGCGGGCGGCGGTCGCGCTGGCGCTGGCCAACAAGCTACTGGTCGTGACTGGCGGGCCCGGGGTGGGCAAAACGACCCTGGTGAATTCCATCCTCAAGATCCTATGTGCAAAATCAGTGTCGGTGGCCCTGTGCGCACCAACCGGACGGGCCGCCAAGCGCTTGGCGGAGAGCACCGGCCTGGAGGCCAAGACGATCCACCGGCTACTCGAAGCCGATCCGCGCAAGGGCGGTTTCAAGCGGGGCGAGACCAATCCGCTCGCGTGCGACCTCTTGGTGGTGGATGAGGTCTCGATGGTGGATGTGCCGTTGATGGCCTCCCTCATCCGGGCGGTACCGCCGCACGCGGGAGTGCTGCTGGTGGGCGATGCAGACCAATTACCCTCGGTGGGTCCGGGTCAGGTGCTGGCGGACATCATCAACTCGGCGGTCGTGCCCACGGCGCGATTGACCGAGGTCTTCCGCCAGGCGGCGCAGAGCCGCATCGTGGTCAATGCGCATCGCATCAACCGCGGTCAGATGCCTGAATTGCATAACCAAGCCGGGGAGCTGTCGGACTTCTATTTCGTCGAGGCTGACGAGCCTGACGACGCGGCGCGCAAGATTATCGAGCTCGTCCACCACCGTATTCCGACTCGGTTCGGCCTCGATCCGATCCGCGAGGTGCAGGTGCTCTGCCCGATGAATCGGGGCCGGATCGGCGCACGGGCGCTCAATCTCGACCTTCAGGCTGCCCTCAATGGTGACGACAGCAAACCCGCGGTGGTGCGCTTCGGCTGCTCCTTCAGGAGCGGCGACAAAGTGATGCAGACCATCAACGACTACGACAAGGACGTTTTCAATGGTGACCTCGGCTTCGTGCACACGGTTGACCCGGAGGCTCAGGAGCTGGTGGTCGATTTCGACGGACGCCTGATCAACTACGACTTCGGCGAGCTCGATGAGCTGGTCCCGGCCTATGCGATTAGCATTCACAAGTCGCAGGGATCCGAATATCCGTCAGTCGTCATTCCGCTGTCGACCCAGCACTACCTGATGCTGCGGCGTAATCTGGTTTACACCGGCATTACGCGGGGCAAGCAGTTGGTCGTGCTGGTGGGGCAGCGCAAGGCCTTGGCCATTGCCGTCAGGGATTCGCGCGCCCAGCGCCGGTGGTCAAAACTGAATCAATGGCTACGCGACGAAATCGTGCGCGAGATGTGAAGCAGGATCGTCTGGTACCTCTTCAGTTTCGGTCAGAGCTTGCGTGTATCTCGTTTGAGATACACAATGGCAGTTGCATCGGAGGAGACACGCGGATGGCTGGTCAAACATCAATGCTGCACGTGCGGGTGGACGACAAGCTCAAGACGGCCGCCGCGAAAAAGCTGGCCAACCTGGGTCTGACGGTTTCGGACGCCGTGCGCATACTGCTTACGCGGGTAGTCAAAGAGGGTGCGTTGCCGGCGGGCCTTGTGGCTGACCCGGAAGCCTACGACGCCTGGTTTCGCACAAAGGTGCAGGAGGCGCTGGCTGATAAGCGCCCCGCCGTCCCACATGAGCAGGTCATGCGTGACGCGCAAGCGTTGATCGACAGGAAGCGTCGTGCCCGTACTTGAATGGCGGGCAGCTGCTTCGTGCCGATCTGCTCGCCATCGTTGATTACATCTCTGACGACAACCCTGAGGCGGCCCAGCAGCTGAAAGACGAGATCGAGACGAAAGTGGGGAAACCACCACGAGAGTAGCTGCTATTAAATTGAGTTAGGTATGTTTTACGTATCGAAGGACGCACGACCAATGAACGCATGCGTTGAAACACTAACCCAAGGGATCTGGAGTGCGATCAGAGGTGAGACAGGAACCGCCGAGGAAATCTCCTTTATTGGCAAGGGTGAACTATCGTCGGCCTTTCCGGTGACCGATTTCGCTTCGGCCGTGATCGCGACGACGGGCTTGGCGATTTCCGACCTGCTCATGGCGACATTGGATTTGAGGCCTACGCTCACGATCGATCGGCGCCTCGCCTCGCTGTGGTTCGGGATGTCGATTCGTCCAATCGGCTGGAAGTTGCCGCCGGTGTGGGACGCGTTCGCCGGTGACTACCGCACGCGCGACGGATGGATCAAGCTGCACACCAACGCCCCGCATCACCGTGCGGCTGCGATGCGCGTGGTTGGACAGCACCCCGATCTAACCGCTATGGCAGACGCGGTTAAATCCTGGCTCGCGACCGAATTGGAGACGGCAATCGTAGGCGAAGGCGGATGCGCCGCGGCAATGCGTTCGGCTGCCGAATGGGGCGTTCATGATCAAGGTCGTGCCGTCGCATCCGAGCCGCTCGCGCATCGGGCAATAGGTAATTCAGCTCCATTTAAAGATTGGTCAGTTACGCGCGAACGTCCGCTGAAAGGTCTACGCGTGCTCGATCTAACGCGGGTCTTGGCAGGACCCGTCACCACTCGCCTCCTCGCCGCATTTGGCGCCGATGTATTAAGGATCGATCCGCCGGATTGGGACGAACCCGCGGTCGTGCAGGAAGTAACGCTTGGTAAACGATGCGCTCGCCTGGATTTGCATAGCGCCGAGAATCGCAAGATGTTCGAGGAGCTGTTGTCTCAAGCGCATGTTCTGGTCCACGGCTATCGACCCACCGCGCTTGATCGGCTCGGCTTCGACGCGGCGACCAGACGCGCGCTTTCACCCGGCTTAATCGACGTCTCGCTCGATGCCTACGGATGGACCGGGCTGTGGGCTTCGCGGCGCGGTTTCGACAGTCTGGTACAGATGAGCTCAGGAATCGCCGACGCAGGAATGAAGTGGCGCAAAGCCGATTTGCCCGTACCGTTGCCGGTCCAAGCGCTCGATCACGCAACGGGCTATCTGATGGCGGCGCTCGCGATTCGCGGAGTAACCCAGCGCTTGCGGAATGGTGATGGCTTGGAAGCGCGCGTCTCGCTGGCGCGTACCGCGAAGTTATTGATGGATGCTGGCGATGCTCCCGATCCTTCTGAGCTTGCACCGGAGACCGCTGCGGATCACTCTTTGACGATTGAAAAAACCGCGTGGGGAGACGCTCGTCGCGTACGGCCACCGATTCATATCGACGGCACGCCAATGTCATGGGATTATCCGGCGAACCAGCTGGGTTCGGACAAACCGGCGTGGCGTTAGCTCGTGAGACGCTGAAACTACGCCTCGCAGGCTTGGCCAAACTGACTAATCAACGGTTAAATCTGGGTTCTCTTCGTCTTGCTCGACAAACATACGCCCTGCCCTTATTGAGTCCTGTATAATATAGGGACACTTCGAAGGCCCGAATGACCATGTGAACGGGCGTTAGACCCTGCGCGACTATCACTATAATTTGCAGGCCTCAATAATTGTTTGAGTTTAAGCACATAAGCTGCGGTTTCGAGCGCCACAAAGGCTGCGGCACCACGGCTCACGTCGACGCGCTCAGCCGACTCGGTCTGACACCATTTCACCGCCGGTCGTTCCGGCCGGTATCGATGGCGGAACGCGGGCAGTTAAGGTTGGCTTTCAGACGGTGTGATTAACGGAGCGGAATAGGAGCAGGCAGGGCGAGTCGGTCATGGCGCGGATCAAGGAGATTCTTCAGTTTCGTCTGACTCTCGAGCATATTCGCCCGACCGTCTGGCGCCGGATTCTGGTTCCCGATGATTGCACACTGGCGCGGCTCCACAAGACTATCCAAGCCGTGATGGACTGGCAGGATTATCACCTGCACGATTTCACGATCGAGGGCCGCGCCTATGGCGATCCGGAAGTGGACGAAGAGGACCGGCTTGTCGACGATCGCACAGTTCGCCTCCGGAACCTGGATCTCGCGATCGGTGACCGCATCGAGTACGCCTACGATTTCGGCGACAACTGGCAGCACGTCTTGGAGTTGGAAGACAAGACGCCGCCGTCGGCGGAGGCAGTTTATCCGCAATGCGTGGGAGGTGGGGGCAGCGCGCCGCCGGAGGATGTAGGCGGTGTGTCCGGGTACGAAGAGTTTCTAGCAGCGCTGTTCGATCCTGCTCACGAGGAGCACGACCACATGAAGTTGTGGGTCGGGCGGCCGTTCGATCCAGGGGCCTTTTCTGTCAGCGCCGCGAACGAGCGGTTGCGGAAAAAGCTGAGACTTGGGCCGCGACGGGTGCATTGATCCCCGAAGGGCTCCCTCATTTTCGTTGCGAAGCGACAGAGGGGCGTGCAGCCTGGCGGCTGGCGAGTCGGCCTATGCTACGATTCCATCATCCCAAGCTAAATACGGTGAAGTGCAGCAGGTTACACAGATGAGACCCGATCTGAATAAAGTTCTGACCGAGCAACCACGGCGCGGGTCCAATTCGCGCAATCTGAAGACCCGTGCGAGCTTCAAGGATTACGACGCCGCTCGGGAAGATCGGTACTCGCTGCCGAAGACCGGCAAGATGCTGATGGGCAATCGTGACCTTGGTCCGCACGACGAGAGCAAGGACTTTACGGACAAGCTGGGCCCGCTTACGCGCTGGCTCCATTCCCAGGTAGGACGAAACTGGGACACGGTTTATAGCGAGATCAAGCAGGCGTTTCCCAACACGAACAAACAGAATCATCACCTGCTCGACACGCACCTGATGGGCTATATCAACCGCAACGCCACCGTTGAAAAGTCTAACAGGGGCAGGCGGGTCTTTTCAGTAGATGGGTACGCCGGCAGGCGTGAGCTGCGGCCAGGTGATATCTATGTTGACCCCGAGACCCACGTCCTGATGAGATACCGGAAGCGGCCACCGCAAGTCGTTCATCGACCTGATAACCGCAAAATCCTCAGGTTTGGTACGTAGGGCGAAATCCATGGTCGTGTAGAAATGAGGCGATCAGCGCATACGTTGGCGATGAGGGCATCGGCATCGACAAGTCCTTTCCAACCACCCGCGGCTCCCCGCAAGGCGTCTACGTCGTCCGCAGGACCCTTCTTGATCGGTCTGTTCGTCGGCCGGGCCATACGCTGATGGTATGGCGCCCGCTCTTCTCCGACAAGGCTGGAAGCCGCTCTGGTTTCAGATATTGCAGTTAGATGATCAGGGGCCTATATTCGAGTTTGGAAAGGAAAGGGTCATGACCACTCAGGTGCTGCAATTTGTCGAGCTGTCGGAGCGGGAGCGCAAGACGACCGAACCGCTCGGCAAGCTTGGCAAAGGGGTTCAAGTGGAGGTTCGTGTTCGGCGCAGGTCGGGGAAAGATTTGATCGTAAGACTGCCCGCACAGGCAACAACCCTGCTCGAATCCGCCTTTGGCGGTCTCCTTAAAGGAGAACGGATTGCTGTCCTGGCCGAGAGTCAGGAGCTCAGCCCAAACGATGCGGCCGAGATTCTGGGCATTTCCCGCCCACTCGTCGTCCATAGGATGGATATCGGCGATTTGCCGTTCCGGTATGTTGGAAAGCACCGGCGGACGAAGCTAAAGGACGTGCTGGCGCTGAAGATAAAGCTCGACGCTCAGCAGGCGGCGATAGAGGCGCTGGCCGAGGACGCCGAGGATCTCCAGCGGCGCTATGGGGTTTGAGCCCTGCGTCGCGGTCTTTGACGCATGCGTTCTATATCCCTTTCATCTGAGGAATATCCTGATTCAGCTGGCGGTCGACCGTTTAGTCGACGCGCGCTGGACCGATGAAATTCACAATGAGTGGATCCGAAAGCTGGCGGCCCGCGCACCAGCCATCCCAGTTGAGCGCCTGAAGAACACGCGGCGGTTGATGGAGGCCGCGCTTCCGACCGCGTTGGTCGGCGGATACGAAGACCACGTCCCCAAAGTGACGTTGCCCGACCTTGATGATCGTCATGTCGTCGCTGCCGGGATCGCTGCCGGTGCTTCGATCATTCTCACGTGGAATCTGCGCCACTTCCCTGCGAAGGAGCTCAAGAAGTTCGGCTTGCGACGGGAAACGCCGGACGCGTTCGTATCCGGCCTCTACGACAAAGTCCCGGATTTAGCGATCAGCTCTCTCGCAAATGCCCGACGCAATCTAACCAAAACCCGCGCATCAGCGTCAGAGTTCGTCAGGATTCTTAAGGGTCAGAACCTCATCGAGCTCGCGAAGCGTGCGCAGAGGCATTTGGCCCAACTCTAAATATCGTCTCTACGGGTGCAGCAAACGGCAGGCTGCTTGGTTGATTGCCCTGCCCTCATTTCCGGGCTCGTTTATAGCACATAAGCTGCTTTATGTACTACAAAAGTATCCAGCAGAAGAAGTCCTCTGACTTCCACAGACGTTGGCATTGAAACAGTTCATTTGTTTGGGTTGTAAGATTTGGAAGTTCTGAGGAGATCCTGCGGAGCGAGTGTCCAGCATCCTCGAGCGCGGCAAGATTGATGAAGTCTGTGGTCTCTGGAATCGGTCGACGATAACGCGCTCGCACGGAGTGGTATAAGTCGGCCACCTGCCTGACGGCCGTCGCTCCTGTGTCAACTCGTGCGTCGTCAAGTTGGCGAGATACCCGGATAGCTGTTGAAATTGAGTAACTGGGTGACCAAGTACATCTGCTGCGGTGATTCGTCGAAAGCGCAGAATGGATTCAGAGGAATGAATCCATGGGGCGCATGGGGTGATCCCAACAGTGCGGGCACGGCGGATGCACGAGGTGTTGGCGCACTGGCAGTAGTGGCGGCAGCTTCGCCCGATCGAAAGATCGGTTTGGAGCAATAGGAAGAAGCCACCATGAACAAGAATGGCAAGAGCCGGGATCGCGAGCAAAGTGCCGCTGGGCGGGCTGGCGCGCACCGCGCTGTGCGACACGGTGATGATGTTTTCGACGCTAGGTAGAGTTCATACTCGTTGCGCTCGGGTGCACCGCAATACTCAGTGCCACCGTCGGTCAACACGCGCGTCACGGCAGTTGATTGAAGACCCACGCGCCAGATAGCCAAGCTAGCTCGTTCAGGTGATTGACTGGAGTCGAAGTAGTAAACCCGCGAATCGGACCCATAGACCCCCAAACGGGCGAGGGAACTGCCAAGAGCCGCCGGGGGAGCATTTGCCGCTTTTCCTGGAGAGGGTGGGAAATTTCGTGTTTGTGAGCCATACAAAAAAGGCTGAAAGGGCGGGAGGAAGGTATGGCAGCGAACAAGGAAGATGGGATCGCGGATGAGGTGCTGGACCAGCTGTTGGCGGGGCGGGATCCGGGGACGGGTTTCGGGTTGGTCGAAGTTCAGCAAATCCAAATATCGCTTTTGGATTCTCGTCTATATGGCCGTTTTATTTGCTCGTTTAGGAGCGAGAACACCCGCAAGCGGATATCGTGACGCGCGATGAACACAGGAGCGCGGAATTCGTCATGACCGTGGGTAAGGAGGTGCTTGCGGAGAAGGGCGCCCGCGAGCAGGCCGCGAAGTCGCTGGTTACGGCCGTGCTGTTACGCCGGAACGAGCCTCGCTCCGCGGCGGCGCCCTGTTCCGAGGCCTTGAGATTAGGGGCGGCCATGGCCGAAACTCAGAAGTGCTCTTCCTTCGGGGCCGAAACCGAGCCTGATGCGCGGAAGTGCCGCAAGTGCTTGATCACGTTCATGTAAGTGAGCGAACACAGGGCGATGACCTCGAATGCAGGTACCACGCCCGTAAACAAGGAACTGTAGACATTTGCCAAGTCCTTGCGGCTTATAGGTCGTTCGGGCTATACGGGAGTTGGAATCGGAGAATCAAAGCCGCAATTCCATTTGAAAACCGTCGGAGGGGCATATGAAGCGACGATTGCATAAGAGAAGGCGCTCTACACGGTCTCGTGCCATGCTCCGTCGCGTCGGTCCGTTCATGGTTGGCGTCGCAATGGGCGCGGCCAGTTTTCCAACTGCGAGTTGGGGCTGCACAACTCAGCAAGATGCGCTGCAAAATGGCCCGTCGAGCGCTTGTGTCAATAGAACCGGGGGAGCGGTCATCGAGGCCTGGGCATTCGGGACGCTCAGCGCCGCGAATCAGCCGAAGTCGCAGGCGGCGTGCGATCTCTCGCATGTGTGTGCGCTCGCGGTCTCATCGAGCGGCGGAGGCGGGACGGGCACCGGGGTCACAATCGAAACGTTCTTCGAAAGTTCAGCGCAAGGCACACTGCCGCCGAACCTACCATTCACCCTGAGCGAGACCATCGACTACCCGCATCCGGTCATCAGCGGTGCGCACCCCAATAGCGGTCATGGCGCCTGCTATCCGGGCAGCGGGGTGATGCAGATTAGCGACGGATCCTCGATCCTGGTTCTGGATATTGTGGGGCAAGCCTGTCAGGTGGGCCATAACACGACTCAACTCGTATTCACCGGCAGCTACGTTTCAGATACGGCCTCTAACGGCGAGTTCGCGAATCCCGACGCTATCGGCACTGTGAATATCAGCGACCCATCAGGTCTCGCCGGCACGGGAGGGAGCATAAAGATGTCGTTGGCGGGCCAGCTCTTGTACGGGAGCGGAAACTAGATCGCGAACCGCCGGTAGCGGCCCCCGGTCCCGCGCAAGCCAGGGGTGCATGTCCAGAAAGAACCAATCGGCTGTTTCTGCAGCAGCAGAGCATTATCGCGCTGGGCGTCTGGGTGACGCGGCGGCGCTCTACTGTTCATTGCTGGAAAAGCATCCGGACGACGTGGAAACGCTGCAGAAGCTTGCGGTGCTCTTCTATCAGCAGGGCCGCGAAGAGGACGCGCTGGCACTCTTTCGGCGGGTTATCGCGCTCGATCCCAATAGCCGCGTCGCGGAGCAGCAGCTCGGCCGCTTGCTGGAGCATCGCGGCGATCTGGTTGGTGCGGCGATCTGTTATCGTCGGGCGGCACGGTTGCGGCCTCGTGACGCCGCGGCGCAAGCCGATCTTGCGCGGACGCTGGCGGGTCAA
>Ga0074045_10002560_pt1 | contig 16808 bp, 7 predicted proteins | sample BogForMeECP23OM2_FD_94442 | JGI IMG/M metagenome (GOLD analysis project Ga0074045, IMG submission 94442) | Bog forest soil microbial communities from Calvert Island, British Columbia, Canada - Bog Forest MetaG ECP23OM2 | ecosystem: Environmental > Terrestrial > Soil > Wetlands ...
ACTGAAAAAGGAAATCCCCATCTACGAAGAAAATGCCGTCGACGACGACCTGCTCAATGAAGGGAAGCGCAATCTTCTCGACTACCTCCAGGCCCGCGGCCTGTTCGATGCCAGCGTGGACTTTCAAAAGGAAACTTCCCCCGACGTACTTCGTGTCATCTACCGAATCAATCCCGGACCCGCGCACAAGCTCGAGCTCATCGATATCACCGGCAACAAGTATTTCTCCCGTCAGACTCTCCGTTCCCGCCTGCAGATTCAGGCGGCCGGCGCGTTTTCCCATGGCCGCTACAGCGGAGCCCTACTTAAAAATGACGTCGCCAGCCTCGAGTCACTGTACATATCGAACGGATTCCGCGCAGCTAAGATCACAACCAAGGTAGACGACGACTTTCATGGGTCCGACAATCACCTCGCAGTCCACCTGAAAATCGAAGAGGGCCCCCAGACCCTCGTCGGCGACTTCCAGATAACCGGCAATCACTCCATCAAACATCAGGACTTCCCAGATCTTGAAACCGAACCCGGCCAGCCTTATTCCGACCAAAAACTAGCCAGCGACCGCGAGAAACTCCTCAACCTTTACTTTAACCGCGGCTTCTCCAACGCCACCCTCGACATCACCACCAAACCCTCGCCCACCCAACCTGGCCGGGAAAACGTTGCCTTCGCCATTCAGGAAGGCGAGCAGTTTTTCGTGAACCGGGTTATGGTCGCCGGCCTCGATCACACCCACGACTTCGTCGTGCAGCGTGAAATCCGGGTCACAGCCGGCCAACCTCTTAGCCAGCAGGATCTCCTCGATACCCAAAGCAAACTTTACGACCTCGGCATCTTCAGTCAGGTCGATACCGCCGTCCAGAACCCCGAAGGTTCCGACGCCCAGAAAAATGTCCTGGTGCAACTCCAGGAGGCGAAGCGGTATACCTTCACCTACGGGCTCGGGCTGGAGTTTGAAACTGGACTGCCCGCCGGCGCCAAACTTCCCGCCGGTGATACCGGCGTAAGTCCCCGCGTCGAACTTGATGTCAGCCGCCTCAACGTCGGAGGCCGCGACCAGACATTAACCTTCCAATCTCACGTTGGAACCCTCCAGCAGCGCGGCCTGGTCAGTTACGAAATTCCCAAGCTTTTCAATAACGACCGCCTCAAAATCTTCTACACCGCCTTCTACGACAACAGTCTCGACGTCTCCACCTTCACTTCGCAGCGCCTCGAAGGAAAGATCGATCTCCGGCAGCAACTCGGAAACGTGCAGGCCAGCTACTCCAGGTCGATGACCTATCGCTTCGAGTACCGCCGCGTTAAAGCCAGCTATTTCGCCCACGACTTTTCCCCCGCCGAATTTAGTTTGTTGTCTCTGCCCGCCCGCGTCGGGGGCCCCGGTTTTACTTACATTCGCGACAAGCGCGACAATCCTCTCGAAAGCACGAAAGGTCAGTACTTCACTCTCGACGGTTTTGCTGCATCCAGCTACTTCGGTTCTCAGGCGGATTACGCTCGCGCCCTCGGCCAGGACTCTACCTACTATGCCTTCGGGTCAGCACAACACAAGTTCGTCTTCGCTCGCTCCACCACGATCGGTCTGGAACAGGTTTATCGTGGCACCAGAGTTCTGCCGCCCGGAGCCTGCCAGCTCAACAACCTGGCAACCTCTTGTAATTCGGGGATTTCGGTCATTCCTCTGCCCGAAGATTTCTTCGCCGGTGGAGGCAACTCCCACCGCGGTTTCGGGTTAAATCAGGCAGGACCCCGCGACCCAGATTCTGGTTTCCCCGTCGGCGGCACGGCGCTGTTCGTAAATAGTGAGGAGCTGCGCCTTCCACCCGTCACGCTGCCCTATCTCGGAGAAGGTTTCGGCATCGCTCTGTTTCACGATATGGGTAATGTTTTCACCGCTGGCCACGATATGCTTAAAGGGGTCTTGCGGTGGCACCAGCCCGATCCCGCGCAGTGTTTGCACTCCGGCGTGTCCGATTCCTCTTGTATGACCAAATTCAACAACTCCGGGTACGACTTCACCTCCCACGCGTTAGGCCTTGGCCTACGGTATAAGACTCCGATTGGTCCGTTGCGGTTCGACTTCGGGTACAATCTAAATCCGACCTACTATTTTCAGGGTATTCAGAACGCGGCGGGACAGCTGACCGGCAACTTTGAGACTCAGCGTCTGCGCCACTTCAATGTCTTTTTCAGCATAGGTCAACCATTTTGATGCGGAGAAAACGCACCCTCGCCGCGGCTGTACTCGCGCTTTTACTGTCAGCGCTTTTCCGTCTTGCGCCTGCCCGAGCTTCTGCCGAGGTAATCGATCGCATTGTCGCTATGGTCAATGGCCGGTTGATTCTGCAAAGCGATTGGGATGAAGCCCTGTGCTACGAAGCTCTCCTCAGCAACCGGTCCCTGGCGCAGTTCACCGACGATGACCGCCGCGCGGTTCTCGATCGCCTGATCGATCAGGAGCTTCTTCGCGAACAAATAAAGTCTGCCGACTTCCGTCATGCCACCGACAACGAAGTCGCTGCCCGCGTAGCCGAGGCTCGCAAGCTATACCCTCAAGCCGCCGCCGATGATGCCTGGCAGTCGCTGCTCGCTGGTTACCATCTCGCCGAAAAAGATCTCCTCGTGCACGTGCAGCAGGAGATCGATCTGATGCGTCTGGTCGATGCTCGGCTGCGCCCTGCGGTTCAGATCGATTCCAAGTCCGTTGAAGCGTACTACCACGACCAGTTCGTCCCCAAGTTAAAGCAGTCCGGAGCCACCGAAGTTCCGCTTGCCGAGGTCTCCGCCAAGATTCGGGAGCTGCTCACCCAGGAAAAAGTCAGCGAATTGCTAGTATCCTGGCTGCAAACTCTGCGCTCCGAGAGTCAGGTCAGACTTCCCGGTGTCACGCCTCCGGCCGACGACCCGGGAGTCCGTTCGCAGTGACCGTCACAACGACCGAAGCCGCCGCCATTTCACGCCGCTGGGGCTGGTGGAAGTATCTGCTGATCTTCTTCGGCGCCGCATTCGTTGCCTCGCTCGCGCTTCTGCTCTATGTCAACACCGCTTCTTTTCAATCCATGGTCCGTCGCCGCCTCGTTGCTGAGGTCGAGCGGATTACCGGAGGGCGCGTCGAAGTCGGCAGCATCCATACCACTCCCTTTCGTCTTCAGGTCGATATCCGCGACATCACGGTTCACGGTCGCGAGTCCAGCACCGAAGTTCCGCTGGCCCATGTGACTCGGATCGTCGCCCGCCTCAACATCAGCTCCTTGCTGCGCTCCGAACTCGCCTTCGACGAACTCATCCTCGAGCAGCCCGTCATTCACGTCGCATTCTATCCCGGTGGCGCCACCAACTTCCCCCCCTATAAAGGTGCCCCCTTGGGCGCCGCCGCTTCCATCGAACAACTCTTCGCTCTTTCGATCGATCATTTTGAACTCCGCCACGGTCACCTCCTCTGGGACGACCAGACCATCCCTCTCGATTTTGCCGCCCGCGACACCATGCTCCGGATGGATTATTCCTTTCTTCACCGGCGCTACAACGGCCGCCTCTTGCTCGGCTTCGTCGATACCAAATTCTTAGACCACCGTCCCTTCGCCTGGACTAGCTCCGCCGAGTTCACGCTGGGATCCAACTCTGCCATCGTTACTTCACTGAAGTGGAATTCCGGACACTCTCACCTTTCAGCCAGCGGCCAACTCACTGACTTCCGCCATCCGCATCTCACGGGTGTATACGACGCCCAACTGGATCTCGCCGAAGCCGCGTTTATATCCCGCCGCCGCGAACTTCACTCCGGCATTCTCGACCTCAAGGGCCACGGAGATTATTCCCTCGACCAGTTTGCCTCCGCCGGTCTCCTCACCCTTCGTGATCTAGGCTGGCAGAACGATCAGATTGCGTTCTCCAAGGCCTCGGTCAGTACCGGCTACTCCGTCACCGATCAGCGGCTTAGTCTTTCCAAACTGCAAGGCAAGATTGTTGGCGGAAGCTTCACCGGAGATGCCGAATGGGATCATTGGCTGGCTCCCGAGCAGCACCTTTCGCCTGCCGCCAAGAAGACTTTTGAGACCGCGGTCATCTCCGCCGCTCCGCCCCTCAAGAACTCCAGCAAGCAAAGCCCCGGCAAGCCACCCGCACTCAAGCCGACTGCCATCCAAAGCGCGCTGATGGTTCTCAAGTTTCGCGATCTATCGATCGAAGACCTGGCCGTCACCTTGAATGCCGCGCACTCGCTGCGCAGCCTGCATCCCGCAGGATCAGCCTCCGGCACGCTCGAGACTCGCTGGAAGGGAACTCGCCAGGACGCTGAAGTTCAAGTTGCTCTCGACGTCAGCCCGCCGCCGCACCCCGCGCCGCCGCAATTGCCGCTCACCGGCCACGCTACAGGCGTCTACTACGCCGGCACTGACTCGCTCGATTTCCAGCAGTTCACTTTGACTACGCCCACCAGCCACATCCAGGCCTCCGGCACGCTCTCCGCCAAGTCCGCCGTCCACCTCAACGTTTCCACCTCGAGTGTCGCGGATTGGCTTCCTTTTATTACCGCCGTGCGCGGTCCCGCGATGTTTCCCGCCACACTCAACGGCCGCGCCACCTTCGCTGGAAATATGACGGGCTCATTCTCCCTGCCTCAACTTGCCGGCACGCTGCAGGTCGATGATTTCGATCTCGACCTCCCCGCCACCGCCAGCACCCACGAATTTCACACCCATTGGGATTCTCTTTCGGCCGCGCTGCAGCTCTCCTTCGACGGCATCGCCCTGCACAACGCCACGCTGCGCCGCGACGACACTTCCGTCGAAGTTGACGCCTCTTCAACGCTCGAGCGCGGCCACTTCATCGCCGACAGCAGCTTTAACCTTCGCGCTAACCTCGTTCACGCCAACCTTGCCGAACTCCAGGCTCTTCTCGGCTTCAACTATCCCGTCTCCGGACAAGCCGATCTTTTGATTCAAGCCTCCGGAACCATCGCCGATCCTCGCGGCCAGGGCCAGATCCATCTGGACAACGCATCGGCCTACGGCGAGTCCATTCGACAATTCGACTCCGCTTTTCAGATTTCCAAGGGTGAGATTGCTTTCGACAATATCCATCTTTTCCACGACGATTCCGTTACCACCGGCAGCGCCGCCTACAACCTCTCTACGCGAAACTTCAGGCTTGACCTCGCAGGAAACAATTTCGATCTGGCGCATTTTCCTCAGCTCCAATCCGGTCGCCTTTCCGTCGAGGGCAGCGCCGACGTGATCCTCAAAGGCTCGGGCACGTCAGCCGCACCCTCGGTTAACGCCGATGTCCACGTCCGGAATCTTCACCTCGACCACGAACTGGTCGGCGCTCTCGACCTCAAAGCCGTAACCAAAGGCCGCGAGCTTCACCTGACCGGCAAGTCTCAGTTGCAGCGCGGATCGTTGCTTCTAGACGGCGATGTCCAGCTCAGCGGCGATTATCCGGCGACCCTCGCCTTTCAGTTAGACCAACTCGATCTTGATGCCCTCTGGCGCTCGTATTTTCACGGACAACTTACCGGGCACTCCGCCGTCGCCGGGACTGTCAACCTCCGCGGCCCGCTTCGCCGACCTTCACTCTTGACCCTCGACGCCAATCTCGCCGCGCTCGCGCTTGAAGTCGACAACGTCAAACTTCACAACCAGGATCCTATCCGCTTCTCCCTCGCCAATCAGTCAGTTGGACTTCAGCAACTCCATCTGCTGGGGGAGGGAACCGACCTTACTGCTCACGGTGCTGTGCTGCTTTCCGGGGCGCGAACTCTCGATGTGATGATCGATGGCAGCCTTGACCTCAAACTGCTTTCCAGCTTCGACCCCGATTTCACCTCCTCCGGCATCGTCTCCATGAACATGACGGTCAGTGGCAACCTGTCTGAGCCTTTGCCCCATGGCCGCCTGAAAATAACCAACGGCGCGATCCTCTATGCCGGCCTGCCCAGCGGTTTAAGTGAACTCAACGGTTCGCTTTTTTTCAGCCATGATCGCTTCCTCATCGAGACCCTGACTGCCCGTGCGGGTGGTGGCACCATCGACCTGAAGGGCGACGCCTCCTACTTCAACCAACAGCTCAACTTTAACCTCACTGCAGTTGGCAAGGACGTTCGCCTGCGCTATCCCCCGGGCGTGAGTTCCACGGCCGACGCAAAATTGAACTGGGTCGGGACCCGTTCCTCGTCCACCGTCTACGGCGACATCACCATCAATAAAATGTCCGTCACTCCCGGCTTCGACTTCGGTTCTTACCTCGACCGGAGCCGCCAGGGTACCGGCATCACCACCGCCAACTCTCCGCTTTTTAACATCAAGCTCGACATTCACGTCCAGACCGCGCCCGAACTGCAGATGCGTACTGCCGTCGCCCGCCTCTCCGGCGATGCCGATCTCCGCATCCGCGGCTCGGTTGCCCGTCCAGCTGTACTGGGCCGCGTCGACATTCTCGAAGGCCGCGCCACCATGCATGGGATTCACTTCACCCTTGAGCGCGGTGACATTACCTTCACTAATCCCGTCGCAGTCGAACCCCAACTCAATCTCCAGGCTTCCACTCATGTTCGCAACTACGATCTCAACATCACCCTCACGGGCTCGCCCGATCACGGCCTCAACCTCAACTACCGCTCCGAACCTCCTCTGCCGAAATCCGATATTATTGCCCTGCTCGCTCTCGGCCGCACCAACGATCAGTCCTCTCAACTTCAGGCGCAGTCTGGTCAATCCGTGTTCACTGACCAGGCCAGCGCACTCATCCTCAACGAAGCCTTAAGCGACACAGCCACCAGCCGCTTTCAGCGGCTCTTCGGCGCCAGCAACATCAAGATCGATCCTCAGGGACTCAACACCGAGACCAGCCCTCTTGGCCGCGGCCCGCAAGTTTCCATCGAGCAGCAATTCGCTAACAACTTCGCCCTTACCTACTCCACGAACGTCTCCCAAAGCTCGCAGCAGATCATCCAGGGCGAGTACTACGTCAGAGGAAATCTATCTGTCGTCGGCACCCGCGACCAGAACGGCGTAGTCAGCTTCGACGTCCGCATCCGCCGCCGCAAAAAATAAATTAAGGAATACGTGGGGAGACCAGCAAGCCGGACTAATCTATAAAGCCGGACGCTGGCCGGCGGAACCCGAAACCCGAATGCCGAAGCCCGAAGCCCGCCACATGGTCGAGTCTCAACTCCGCGCCCGCGGCATCGCAGACCCGCGCGTTCTCGATGCCATGCTGCGCGTCCCCCGCCACGAGTTCGTCGCCGAGCAACTCCAATCGCTGGCTTACGAAGACCATCCTCTTGCCATCGGGGAAGGGCAGACGATCTCGCAGCCCTACGTCGTCGCCCTCATGCTCGAATCCCTCCAACTCACGCCCACTGAGACTGTCCTTGAAATCGGCACTGGCTCCGGATACGTCACGGCCCTGCTCGCCGAACTTGCGGCGCAAGTCTTCTCCATCGAACGTCACCCCGCTCTTGCCGCCAGCGCCCGCCATGTTCTGGCCGCGCTGGGCTACACCAATGCCCGTGTCTTTACCGGCGACGGGACCCTTGGCCTGCCCGACTACGCTCCCTTCGACGCCATCCTCGTCTCCGCCGGCGCTCCGCAGGTGCCTCCCGCGCTGATCTCCGAACTCCGCGAAGGCGGCCGCCTCATCATTCCCATCGGTTCCCCAGACTCCCAACAGCTCCACTTCTTCCGCATCGTCAACGGTCAGCCCATACTCTCGCTCCGCGACCCCGTCCGCTTTGTCCCCCTCATCTCCACCCCCGAATGAAAGACCAGGCAGACAAACCATGCGGCGCGAATGTGTGAAGGATAAAAAGGATAAACATATGGGGCCAGCCGGCCGAGCCTGCCCTGAGCGGAGCTCGACAATTGCAGCACTAACCACGACCCACTGTGCTACCGGCGCCACAGCAAATCAGCGCCCAAGAAAATCGCGAATACCACCGAAATCACGCCATTCATGGTGAAAAACGCAGCATTAAGCCGGGATAAGTCATCAGCCCTCACGAGCGAATGCTCATAAAGCAGCAATCCAAGAACGGCGACCACGCCGGCGACGGAGAATTTGCCCAGCGCAAAGGCCAGCACCATAGCGATGAGCAGGAGTAGCATGATCGCATGGAAGGCGCGTGCGATCCACAGAGCGCCGCCGATACCGGCGTAGCGCGGGATCGAGTGCAGGCCGGCATGGCGGTCGAAGTCGAAATCCTGACAGGCATACAAGACATCGAAACCGGCGACCCAGAAGGTGACAGCGGCCGTGAGCAGCAGAATGCGGGGATCGAGTGAGCCGCGAACCGCGATCCACGCGGCCGCCGGGGCGATGCCCAGTGCGAATCCCAGCACCAGATGCGACCAACGAGTGAAGCGCTTGGTGTAGGAATACAGCAGCAATATGGCAAGCGCGACTGGCGACAGCCAGAGCGCAAGGCGATTGAGTTGCGCAGCGGCCACGACGAAGATGCCGCAGGAGGCAATTACAAAGCTGGCAACGAATGCCGGGGTGAGGCGTCCGGCAGGCAGGGCGCGGGTGCGAGTCCGGGGATTGGCAGCGTCGATCGCCGCATCAGCCAGCCGGTTGAAAGCCATGGCAGCAGAGCGCGCAGCAAGCATGGCGACAATAATCCAGATAAATTGATGCATAGTGGGCAGGCCGGAGGCCGCGAGCATGGCCCCGCAAAGAGCGAAGGGTAGCGCGAAGACAGAATGCTCCCACTTGATCATTTCGAGTGTCACGCGAAGATTGCCCAGCACGCTCACGAAAAGATTGTAGAACACGGTCAGCCCATGATGCCCCCCAACGTCTGCCGCGTTTGGTAAAGCGCCATCCAAAGATCATCACTGAAACGATAACGGGCGTTCCCACCCCCTGCGGTGGAAACGCCCGTTTCCCCCTGCCCTCGCGGTGATCGAGGGCCTGAAGATAGTGAACAACCAAAGATCGGCGAACCCCGGAATGCCGATCGCCAACCCATCATCCCCGACCTCCCTCGCTCACTTGTCAGCAACTTGTAAAAATCGTGTCGAATTGCGCCATCCGCCGGGCCTTGGATCCTACTTCGAAGGGGTGCGGCACCGCGCCGTAAATTTACGCACTGCAGCCGGCGCGTTAGCCGCCCCCATGCCCATCGCACCCTTCCGCCCGTCGTTTCCTTCGTAACTCCGATCCGGCACCGTGCAACTGGTAGCATAAAGATTCCTCCATCAAAAACGTGCGCCCACTTCTCCACCTCGGTGTCCTCCTCCTCCCAACTCTGCTCTGCGCGATCGCTGTCGCGGCGCAGAGCAACTCTGGAGAACTGCGCCTCAAAGTCACCGACCCCGATGGCCTGGCCCTCAAAGCCTCGGCCGAACTTTCCAGCGACGCCCTCCAGTTCCGCCGCTCGTTCACCACCGACGACTCCGGCGTCCTGGTCGCCCGCAATCTCCCCTTCGGGCTCTACCGCCTCAAAGTGCAGCACGAAGGCTTCGCTTCCTACGACGGGCTCATCGAAGTCCATTCCGCGCTGCCCGCCGAGTACCTGGTGAAGCTCGGCATCGCCGCTTTCAGCACCGCCGTTGAAGTCACCGCTCAAAACACACTGCTTGATCCTGAGAGTGCCGGCGCTCCCAACCATCTCGACCAGCAGGCCATCACCGACCGCCCCGCCTCGCTCCCCGGACGCTCACTGCAGGACCTCGTGAACTCCCAGCCCGGCTGGCTTTACGAAGGCAACGCGGTGCTCCATCCCCGCGGCTCCGAATATCAAACTCAATTCGTCGTCGACGGCATCCCCCTCACCGACAATCGCTCACCCAGCTTCGGCCCCGAAATCGAAGCCGACGATGTCGACTCCCTAAGCATCTACACCGCCGGCTTTCCCGCCGAGTACGGACGCAGCATGGGCGGCGTCATCGAAGTCAACACGCAGCGCGACAGCACCCCCGGCCTTCATGGCCAGGTTGTTCTCGGCGGCGGCAGCTTTGACACCGCCGACGCCTTCGCCCAGCTGCAGTACTCCCAGGGACACAACACCTTCGGCTTCAGCGCTTCTGGGGCCGGCTCCGCGCACTATCTAAATCCGGTTGTGCCCCAGAACTACACCAACCGCGGCACCACCGCCGACTTCGCGCTCTCCTTCGCCCGCGATCTAACTCCCAGCGACCATCTCAGCCTCAGCGTCCGCCACGAACTCTCCCGCTTCGAGCTGCCGAATGAGCAGATTCAGCAGGTCGCCGGCCAACTCGATACCGCCGACAATTTCGAAACCATGGGCATCATCGCCTACCAGCACATTTTTTTTCCGAACGTGCTGGCCGATTTTCGCGGCATGGTGCGGGACAACTCCAACGATCTGAATTCCAACCCCAACTCCACGCCGATCATGGCGTTTTCCCACAATCATTTCCGAGAGGGGTACTTCAACGCCTCCATCGCCATTCATCGCGGTGCGCACGAATTTAAGGCTGGCATCGACTCCGACAACAAGTTTCTCCACGAAAAGTTCACTGATGTAATTACCGGAAACCCCAACGACCCCGATTACCCCTTTGATCCCGGCACCCCGCGCACCTTCGCTTTTCCGGGCAGTTTTCCCACCGTAGGCGCCCGACCCGAGCTGGAGCAGGCAGCCTACGTGCAGGATCTCATCCACTACAAGAACTGGACTGTCGCCGCCGGGCTCCGCTGGGACCACTATCAGCTTCTCGTCAATCAGAACGCCGTCAGCCCGCGTCTTTCCGCTTCGCGCTTCTTTCCCCGCGCGAACCTCATCCTTCACGCCTCCTACGACCGCATTTTTCAGACGCCGTCGTTTGAGAACATTCTTCTTTCCAGTTCCACGCAGGTCGCTTCGCTCGATCCTAACGTGCTGCGTTTGCCGGTCAAACCTTCTCACGGGAATTATTTCGAGGTGGGAGCGTCGCGGTCCTTCGCTGGCCAGCTTCGCTTCGACGCGAACTATTTCCGCCGCTACGTCGATAACTACGCCGACGACGACCAGATCCTCAGCACCGCCGTCAGCTTTCCTATAGCTTTTCGCAAATCCATCATCTACGGCGCCGAAGCCAAGATCGAAGTCCCCCACTGGAACCGTTTCTCGGGCTTCCTTAGCTACTCCTACATCGTAGGAAACGCCTGGTTTCCCGTGACTGGGGGCCTTTTTCTTGGCGACGACGCCGTCAGCGCGCTCCGCCAGGTCACCGGACACTTTCCCGATTCCCAGGATCAGCGCAACACCGCCCGCATCCGCATCCGCTATCAGGTCAGTTCACGATTCTGGCTCGCAACCGGCGCGGAATACGGCAGCGGCCTGCCCTTCGAATTCGAGGGCGATCCCTCCGATGCCCTCGCCACCTACGGTCCAGCCGTCGTCAATCGCATCGACTTCGATCGCGGGCGCATCAAAGCCACTCTCTCCGTCGACGCCTCCGCTGGTGCGGACCTCTACAAAAAAGAAAAGCGCTCCCTCCGCCTGCAAGCCGACGCGGAAAACCTGAACAATCGCCTGAACGTGATCGATTTCGGCGGCCTCTTCTCGGGCAATGCCATCGGCCCGTCGAGAAGCTACTCGGTGCGTCTTGCCGCCACTTTCTAGCTGTCGACAAAAAGGGACGCTGAATGCGTCCCATGTTTCCTTCGTGTACCTTCGTGCCCATTGTGGTGATTGCTCCGAGTCGTGCTCTCGCAAGGGCACCTACACCACAAAATACTTCGCCCCCGGATGATGCACCACCAGCGCCGAGGTGCTCTGCTCCGGCTCCAGCAAAAATCCCGAGGTCAGCCGCACCCCCACGTTCTCCTCAGGCTTAAGCAGCACAAACAATTTCGTTTGATCCTCCAGGTTCGGGCACGCCGGATACCCAAATGAATACCTCGATCCGCGATACTTCTGATGAAACAAGTCGCGAATCGCCGGAGCATCTTCGCCCGCAATACCCAACTCCTCGCGCATCGTCTTGTGATGCAGCTCCGCCAGCGCCTCGGCCGTCTCCACGCTCAGTCCGTGCAAGTACAAGTATTTCGTATACTCACCGCCCTCAAACAATTTCTGCGTTTCCACCGACGCCCTGGACCCAATCGTAACCAGCGAAAATCCAATCACATCCATCTTCCCTGAAGCCTTCCCCGTAAAAAAGTCAGAAATACAAAGCCGCCGTCCCTCCCGCTGCCGGGGAAAAGTAAACCGCAATAATTCCCGAAACCCTCCCCCAGACAATGTCATTCCGAGCGAAGCCGAGGAACCTGCTGTTCTGCCGCCACTCGGTACCGGGCACTCGGTACCAGGTACTTCATACACCACCACGTCGTTCCCGTCGCTCTGGCAGGGAAAATATCCCGAAACCACCTTCGGCTCAAACAAGCCCGACTCCCCCACTTCTTCTTCCAGCTTCTTCTTGATCGGACGGAACTTCTCCTCCACCAACCGCACATAATCCGCCTGCGAAGCCGTCTTCAACTGCCACTGGTTCTTGAACAGCGCCGTCTCATTGATATAAGGAAACACCTCTCGCACATCGTAGTGCTTAACCCGCACTCCCCAAAACGGAGGCTCGGGGATATTCGGCGCATCCGTCACCACCGCGCTCCGCTCCGAAAACACTGGCCCGGTTTCTTCATCTACCGCCGCTGCCTTGGCGTATTCCTTCACCGTCCGCCCATCGCGCAAGCGGGATTCCCGCGCCCCATCTTCCGTCACCAGATCTTCCATCACGTGCAGCCCTGCAAACGCGTCCTCCGCATAGAACACCGCGTTCGCATACTCCCGCCGCAAATCGTCTTCCACATACTTGCGCGTCAAAGCCGCCCCGCCGCAAATAACCGGGAACTCCAGCTTCTGCCGCTGCAAATCCTGGATCACATACTTCATCTCTAAAGTCGACTTCACCAACAGACCGCTCAATCCAATCGCATCCGCCCCATGCTGCTGCGCCGCGCTGATGATCTTGTCTCCCGGCTGCTTGATCCCAAGGTTCACCACCTTGAAGCCGTTGTTCGACAGAATAATGTCCACCAGATTCTTGCCAATATCGTGCACATCGCCCTTCACCGTCGCCAGCACAATCGTCCCCTTGCGCGACCCACCTTCCTTCTTCTCCATCTTCGGCTCCAGATAAGCGACCGCCTGCTTCATCACTCCCGCGGAATCGAGCACCGAAGGCAGTTGCATCTTGCGCGCCCCAAACAGATCGCCCACCGTCTTCATCCCGTCGAGCAACACCGTGTTGATCAGCTCCAGCGCCGAGTATGAGCCCAATGCCTCTTCCAGCAATTCTTCCAGCGATTTCTTGTGCGCGCCTTCGCCCACAGATTTCTCGCCGTTAATGATGGCAAACTTGAGTTTGTCTTCGACCGACAGCGTATCGACATGCGCCGTCGTCGAAGCCGCAGGCTTGCCCTTTAGCCCGGCGAAGTGGTTCATGTACTTCTGCAGCGGGTTGCCGTCCGACTCATCGCGGAAAATCAGCTTCCGCGCCAGATCCACTTCTTCCTGCGGAATCTTGTACAGCGGATAAATCTTCGTGTAGTTCACGATGGCCATATCTAGCCCGTGGTCCACCGCCTCATGCATGAACACCGAATTCAACACCCGCCGCGGATAAGCATCCAGCCCGAACGAAATATTGCTCACTCCCAGAATCGTCTTGACGTTGGGCAATTCTTTCTTGATGCGTTCAACCGCCTTCAAAGTCTCGATCCCCGCGCTCCGGTACTCATCCTGCCCGGTAGAAATCGGCAAGGTGAGAGCATCGAAAATCAGATCCGTTCCATCCAGCCCATACTTCTTCGTCGCCAGATCGAAAATCCGATGCGCGATCGCTGCCTTCTTCTCCGCCGTCAGCGCCATTCCATCTTCGTCAATGGTCAGGGCAATCACCGCCGCCCCGTATCGCTTCGCCATCGGCAGCACCAGCGAAGTTCGCTTTTCCCCATCTTCCAGGTTGATGGAGTTGATAATGGCCCGCCCCGGAATTCTCTTCAGCGCCTCTTCGACGACATCCGCTTCAGTTGAATCCACCAGAATCGGCGCTGGAACCCGCGTCGCAATCTTTTCCAGAATCGACGTAATGTATCCCTTCTCATCCTCGCCCACAATCGCGCAGCACAAGTCCAGCATGTGCGATCCGTCGTTCACCAGCTTCTTGGCCAGAGCCAGAATGTCGTCGTACTTCTTCCCCCGCACCAGATTCCGGAAGTGCTCGACGCGGGTAGTCGTATTCATTTCCTCGGCGACGATCAAGGGCTTGGGCTCGAGATCGAGCGGAACCGAAGTGTATGCGCTCGAAGCCGCGCCCACTCTTTTCGCCTCGCGCCTCGCCGGCTCCACTCCCGAAACCGCATCCACCACGGCTTTCAAATGCGCGGGAACTGTTCCGCAACATCCGCCTACGATTCGGACGCCGTAATCCTGCACGAAGCGTTTGTGATACTCGGCGAGTTCCCCCGGCGTCAGCTTGTAGACGGCGTGGCCGCCTTCGTTCTGCGGCAGCCCGGCATTGGGCAGAACCGAAATCTGCTTGGTCGAATTCAGCGCCAGATAACGGACGGCGTCGTTCATCTCTTTCGGTCCGGTGGCGCAGTTCAGCCCGAGCATGTCCACGTCAAACGGCTCCAGCGCCGTAAGCGCCGCACCGATCTCGGTGCCCAGCAGCATCGTGCCACTCTCCTGCAACGTGACCTGTACGGTCACCGGCAGGCGCTTGCCTGCTTTGCGCATGGCCTCCAACACGCCGATGGTCGCAATCTTTGCCTGCAAAAGATCCTGGCAGGTTTCGATCAACAGCACATCGACGCCACCCTCGATCAGCGCCGCCGCCTGCTCCTCGAATGCCGCGGCCATGGCTTCGAATCCCACGTGTCCTAGCGACGGCAGTTTCGTCGTCGGCCCCATCGATCCCGCCACAAAACGCGGCCGCCCTTTGGTCGAGAACTGCTGCGCAACTTCCTTCGCGAGTTGCGCCGCCTTCACGTTGATCTCGCGTACACGGTCGGCTAAGTCGAACTCGGCGAGCACAAGCCGCGATCCGCCGAAGGTGTCGGTTTCTACAACGTCGCAGCCCACTTGAAAAAAGTCCGCATGGATCTCGCGAATAATGTCGGGACGGCTCAGGACCAGCACTTCGCTGCAGTTCTCCTTGCCCCAGTAATCGTCCAGGGTAGGATTGCGCGATTGAATATTCGTCCCCATGGCCCCGTCGTAAACGACCACGCGCTCGCACACGGTTTGTAAGAAATCAGCCATCCGGTATCAGCCCTCAGCTCAGATGTCGTTTATACACAAACGCCGGCCCCCGAGGACCGGCGTGTGATCGATTGGAAATTCGGATTGAACCCTAACTTCCCGCCACCATCTCCTTGGGAGCGCCACCATCCACGTCGGCCTGATTGAACACCACGTTCGCTCCCATGTGTGCTGGCCGGGGGGCCAGCATTTGCTCCTTGCGGTAAACCAGATTGCTGGCGTTAAAGGTCGCCAGCTCAAACCCATGTCCATGCGTGATCGCGTCGGTCGGGCAAGCCTCCACGCAATATCCGCAAAAGATACAGCGGTTGTAGTCGATGTTGTAGACCTTGGCATAGCGCTCGGCACCGCTCACGCGATGTTCGGCGGTGTTGTCGGCGGCCTCGATATAGATGCAATTCGAGGGACAATTGGCGGCGCAAAGAAAACAGGCCACGCACTTTTCGAGTCCGTTTTCATCGCGCTGCAGAACGTGGGCGCCGCGGAAGCGGGCCTCGAAGCGCGCTCCCTTGAGCGGACCTTTGCCGTCGGGATAATCTTCTACCGTGGTGGGCTGGAACATCTCCATGAAGGTGATGCTCATTCCCTTGGCGATGGCGGCGATGTTTTTCAGGACCGGCATACCTTTTTAGTATACCGGATGCGAGTGGGTGAGGCAGGGCGTCGGCGCCGCCTGGTAGTGGTGCAGTTTGGCCAACGCGCCAGGCCGGTTGAGCGGGAGATCCTTCGCTCCGCCTGAGAAACGGCTACGCTCAGGATGACGCCGTCGCCTAGAAAAGCCAAACTGCACCACTACCCGCCGCCTGCCTTCCTTCGCCGACTCGCTTCTCCCATCCGGACCTGCATCTACCGTCTCGCCAGGCGCTTCCAGAAAACCCGCAGTAATCCAGCGAATAACCGCCAAATCAGAGGCTCGACCCAGTACGTTGGTAACTTTCAACTGCTTCCAGGGACCATTAATCTAGTGGAGAGGCCTTAAATCCGATGTGCCTGAGCCGCGCCCCAGCGCCCGGCGGCCCGATCGGGTCAACCTCACCCAACCTGGGAGCACACTCCATGAACCGGGCATCACAATCAGAACCTACGAATGCGAAGACCGCCTGCCGGGCGTACAGGGGCGTGGTCGCGGCTCTCTTTTTCCTGGTTGCGGCTAATGTTTCAGGGCACGCACAGCAGGGCAGTTCGCTGGGCGAGATAGCGCGGCAGGCGCGCACCGAGAAACAGGCTCAGCCTAAAACGGAGGCCAATCAGGCCCAGCAAGTAGCCGATGAATTGTCGGAAGATCAGAATGACGGCGGCGCGCCCGGAGGCTTCAAGACCTATAACGCGGGCGATTACAAGATATGGGTGCCCGCGCCATACACCGTCGCGCACGACGACGCGGGTGTTGTGCTTTCCGGTCCGATGGCCGGCAGCAAACGTCCCATAGTGTTGTTGGGAACTGCGATCGTCGACCACTTCCCAAGTAACGACGCCTTTCTTCAGGACACCGCCACTCAGCTTACCCGCTTATACACCGAGTCAGCGAAATGCACCAAGACTAGTACGGCCAATCACGGAGCTTCGCAGTGCGGCCTGGCGGCGGCGACCC